>JAEEGL013893088.1_pt1 | contig 83882 bp, 80 predicted proteins | sample 9134231 | NCBI WGS metagenome assembly JAEEGL01 (sample SAMN16246548, study PRJNA631951) | gut metagenome | biome: gut microbiome; feature: rumen; material: fiber-attached | host: Bos | place: Iran: Karaj | collected 2018-10
AATAAGACATCAAGATAAATTAGAAGAAAACGAATATATAATTGGAGTTCAATTAATTATTCTAAATAAGAATAATGAAATACTAATAACCAAAAGATCTAATACTAAAATGGTTCTACCAGGAAAGTGGGAATGTAACGGGGGAGCTATTGATGTGGGAGAAACACCTCTTGAAGGACTAATAAGAGAAATAAAAGAAGAATTAGGAATTATTTTAGATAGAAATAAAACTAAGTTTTATAAAACTGTAATAGATGATGATAAACACAATATAAAAGATATATTTATATACAAGGATGATATAGATATTAGTAACTTAAAGTTTTCTGATAGCGAAGTAAGCGAAGCAAAATATGTAACCATTGATGAATATATGAATATGTTCAATGCTGGAGAGATTGTATATAATGTCGATTTCAATGATAAAGATTACTTTCAAATTATGAAAATGATTTGAATTAAATAAATCCCAAAACATAAAAAACAATGAGAATTGATCACAATTCTTGAGAGGAGAAAATATATGAAAACAATATATTTAATTAGACATTCAGCACCATTTATCGAAATAGATAATTATAAAGATTATAAAAATGTTCCATGGAACGACTACAATCGCAATATGATTCTCTCTAGTGAAGGTGAAGAAAATGCTAAAAAACTATGTAATGTAGAAGGATTAAAACATTTAGATGAAATATACTCTGCAGATTCCTATAGAGCAATAGGAACTGCAAAGTATGTAGCAGAAATGAATAATCTAAAAATAAAATTAGATAATAGAATCAACGAAAGGGATCTAGGAGTTAATACAATAAGTGAACTACCAGAAAATCAAACTTTAGATTCATTTAAAAATAAAGATTATAAATTTGGTACAGGAGAATCACTTGATGAAGTTGATAAAAGATTTAACGCATTTTTAGATGAGTTATTAAAGAGTGATAAAAACAGAATTGCTTTGTTTCTTCATGGCATAATAATGATGTCTTTCCTTCAAAACAACACTGATTTCTTCTTTGATGGGAACACAATGCGCTTATTATTTAACGACCAAGAAATCTATAATGACAAAATGAAAAATCCTATGGTCTTTAAAATTACCTATGAAGACAACAGAATCACTAATATAGAATACATAGATAAAAAAAAAGACTCTTATAGTCTTTTTTTATTTGAAATACATGTTATAATGTCTATAAGATGAGGTGTTACTATGAATGAATTTATTGCCTATTGTGGATTAGATTGTGAAACTTGTGAAGCTAGAATAGCAACAGTGACTGATGATAATCAATTACGTGAAAAAGTTGCTGAAGAATGGTCAAAACTAAATAGTACAGAAATAACACCAGACATGATTAATTGTAAAGGGTGTCGTATGGATGGAGTAAAAACCCCTTATTGCGAATCAATATGTCCAATAAGACAATGTGCTATGAAAAAAAGAGTAAAAACTTGTGGTAACTGCAAAGATATGAAAGATTGTGCCAAACTAGCTATGATTACTAAAAATAATAAAGAAGCTTTAAATAATTTAAAAAAATAGAACAGTCGTAAGACTGTTTTTCTATGCTATAATAAAAAAGGGGAGTGATTGTTATGAAAGTATTTATTATTATAATAGTAAATATTCTATTATTGTATTTTCTAACAACATTTATCATGTTTCTTTTTGTAAGTAAAAAGAGAGAAAAAGATTTCTCACCAATGGCAAAAGCAGTGGAAGAAACCTTAAAACCATTTAAAAACTTAATAGATAAAGGTAATAAATGGATTGAAAATCAATATAAAAAGAAACAAGTAAAAGATATTTATATTAAAAATGGTGAAGGATTAAAACTACATGCTATTTATATTGAAAACAAAAAGAATAAAGGTATAATGCTAGAAGACCATGGTTATCGTAGTACATCCAAAAGAGATATCTATCCGTCCTGTTATCATTATTATAATTTAGGATATAGTTTATTATTAATCGATAATAGAACAGCAGAACTAAGTGAAGGAAAATATATAACATTTGGTGTTAAAGAAAGTAATGATATTATCAGTTGGGTAAAATACTTAAATAAAAAATATCCTAAAAAAGACATCATCTTAGCAGGAGTATCTATGGGAGCTAGCGCAATCTTAATGTCAATGAATAGAATAGAAGATAATATGAATGTTAAAGGTATCATAGCAGATAGCGCCTATATTTCTGGTTATGATGAAGTTAAATACTGTATAAATCATTATTTTAAAATTCCTGGAATACTATTTATAGATATGATAAATATTTGGTGTAAGTTAATTGCCAAATTTGATTTAAAAGGAAAAAATATTATTAGAAGTATGAGAAATTCTAAAATACCAGTATTATTAATTCATGGTAAAGAAGATGATTTTGTACCACCAGTGAATTCAATTATTACATTCAAAAAATATAAAGGGCCAAAAAAACTATTATTATTTGAAAAAGCAAGTCATGGTATTAGTTATTTAGTAAAACCAAAATACTATGTTAACGCTGTAAAAGAATTTTTAAGCAAAGGAGAATAAAAATGGAAGAACAAGTTAAAAAACCAAAAGTAATATTTGAAAGTATCGTTTGTTATAAAGGAGTTAAATATAATACCTTATTAAAAATAACAACAAAAGAAGTAATCTTAAAAAAGAAAAGATTATTCTCTGACAATTATAAAACAGTAGAAAGAATCCTAATAAATGACATCTTATTAAAAAAAGACCAAGCTAGAATAACACTAGATCGTAATGATATTCTAATCATGACTAAAGATGATGACATCGAATTTAGTGCTGAAACAAAAGGTGAAGCAAGAAGAATCGTAGAAGTAATTTATTCCCTAAGAACAGGAAGAAAATATGTTGATAAGAATCCTAAAAAGACTGCACTTAAAATTATTGGAGGTACAGTTGCCATTGGAGGTTTACTTGCTCTAGCAGCTGGTGCTTACAAATACTTAGAAAAAAAGAAGAATCAATAGGAGAAAACCATGGATAAAAAACTATTTATTGAAGCTATTATTAAAATAGTATCAGGAATAATCTTAGTAGGATTATTACTATTCTTGCCGGGAACACTAGACTATTGGCAAGGATGGTTATTTATGATTCTTTTATTTGTTCCTATGTTTATAGCAGGCATAGTAATGATGATTAAAAATCCCGATTTACTTAGAAGAAGACTAAACAATAAAGAAAAAGAATCTGAACAAAAAGAAGTTATCCTTCTAAGTGGATTCATGTTTATAGCAGGATTCATAGTAGCTGGTTTAAACTATCGCTTTGATTGGTTAATCTTACCAGATATCATAACTTGGATAGGAGCAGTTTTCTTCTTATTAGCATATTTACTATATGCAGAAGTACTAAGAGAAAACGCCTATCTATTAAGAACTATTGAAGTAGAAAAAAATCAAAAACTAGTAGATGATGGTTTATATGGTATAGTAAGACATCCAATGTATGCTGCAACTTTAGTACTATTCTTATCAATGCCTCTAATCTTAGGTTCGCTACTATCATTAATTATCTTCTTAGTTTATCCATTCATAATCGTAAAAAGGATAAAAAATGAAGAAGAAGTCTTAGAAAAAGATTTAAAAGGATACAAAGAATATAAGAAAAGAGTTAAATATAGATTAATACCATATATTTGGTAAATAAGAACTAAATAATAGTTCTTTTTATTTGCTATTATAAAGCACCTGTATTATAATAAATCACTACAAAAAGGAGTGGTATTGATGAGTTTTTCAGTAGAAGAAATAAAAAGAATTAAAGAATCAATGCTAAAAACAAGTTATTTAATAAGTAAAATGAAAAAGTATAGTCAAGAACATACACCAGACGCTCAAAAAAAATTATCATTAGCAGCATCAACAAACGATGTTTTTCCTCTTCCTAATGGAAGAATTGGAAATCCAATCGCACTTGCTTTAGAAATAAATGATTATTCTTCAGCATTATTTTTAATAAAGAGTGCAGAAGAACTAGGGCTAGATACTGATGAAGTTTCTATAGATCCAAAATCTAATGATTTTTGGAATGCCAAAGAAGAATATATGTTTTCATTAAAAACAAGAGAATTAATAAGTGATGAAGAACTTGATTCATATAGAAAATTAGGTGGACCAGGATTCGTAAAACGCGTTTTAAAACAACAAAGATGGCAACTAAATGCTTGCCAAAGCATAGAAGCATTATTGAATATAACACCAGAAGAAAAAAAAGAATTCTATGATTCTTTAGGATTAAACTCCAATGGTATATCAAAATAATAAAAAACAGGAAACAATCCTGTTTTTTTTATTATATGATATACTAATTTTAGAGGTGTTATCTATGGAAAATGCAGGATTAAAAAAAGGTGTTTTAGAATTAATGGATTATAGTGATGATTATGAAAAAATATACAACATCGAAAGAGATAATCTAAAAGATATCTATGGTTATAGAATAAAACAAATAGATCATGTTGGTAGTACAGCTATAATAGGTATTAAATCTAAACCAATCATTGATATCTTAATTCAAACAGATGACTTAGAAGACTTTAAAAAGTTTACTGAAGAAGAAGTTGAAGGAGTTACTTACACCGTAAAAAAAGAACCAACTATGGGTGGTGACTATCTAATAAGAAAAGAAGAAGATGGTAAAGTAAAAGCTTTCATTCACGTTTATAAAACAGGCGATATGAATGGTATAACTTCTATCATGTTTAGAGATTATTTAAATTCTCATGAAGATGAAAGAAAAAGATATGAAGATTTAAAAATGGAACTATATGATAAATTTAAAGATGATTCTAATCGACATAACTATACTTATGGTAAAGATGAATACATTAAAAATGTTATAGCTAAGGCTTTAGAGGAATATAAAAATGGCAACAAGTAAAGAATATAAAGAATTTATACTAGAACAATTAAAAGTATTAGATAATATAACTTGTAAACCAATGATGGGGGAGTATCTTCTTTATTACAATAACACTTTATTTGGAGGCATCTATGATGATCGTTTATTAGTAAAAATAGTACCTAGTAATAAAAAATATAATATGGAAGAAGCTATTCCATATGAAACAGCAAAACCAATGTATTATATAGAAGATATAGATAATATAGATACACTAAAAGAAATAGTATTAGATACATACAATGATTTGAAGGGAAAATAATTATGAATAACGAAATCCTAAATCTTGAAAAATCTTTATTTAAAATGGAATATATGAATAATAAAGATTATTTAGATAACATTATTTCTGATAATTATTTAGAAATAGGTAAATCAGGTAAAATAATTAACAAAGAAGATGTTATAAAAGAATTGTTAACTCTAAAAGAAGATAGAAAAATAAACATTTACAATTTTACTTGTATCAAAGAAGATAACATATTTATTGTTCATTATATTACACTTAGTAATGATAATAAAATATATAGAACATCAATTTGGAAAAAAGAAAATAACTATAAAATTCTATTTCATCAAGCATCTATTCTAAAAGATAATATAGAATTAATTAAATATTAAAAGCCTAGAATTATTTCTAGTTATAAACCCTAGGTTTATTTCCTGTAAATAATTATCTATTTATAATATGCTTAAACTGTGAAAGGAGATAATATTTGTGAATCAAGAAAAGATTGGAAAATTTATCGCAGAGTGTCGTAAAAATAAAAAGATGACACAATCTGAATTAGCAGAAAAACTTGGAGTAACAGATAAATCAATAGGTAATTGGGAGAATGGACGTAATATGCCTGATTTATCACTATTTAAACCACTATGTGATGAACTAGGTATCACTATTAATGACTTAATGAGTGGTGAAAAAATAAGTAAAGAAGAATACCAAGAAAAATTTGAAGAAAACATTGTTAACACAATTGATTACTCTAGTAAAAAAATAGATAAATATAGTTATGTAATAGGTTTATTATTAGTAGTATTTGGTTTAATCATGGCCATATCAGCAGTAATAATGTTTCCAAGTGAAAGTAGTTGGGGTAGCATCTATTCTGTATTTGGTGTAATGATTTTCGTTATTGGTGTTAGTAAACTAACCAAAAAACTAAAAATAGGAATAAGATTACTAATAGTAGCTTTAATAATGTTTGGAACATTAGGTATTATTATGTTCTCTGATTATATGAGCGTCAAAGAATTTAATCAAGCACCAATGGTAAGAATAACAACTACTTACTTAGGTGGAGATAGTGAAGTATTGTATTACGATACACCATTCTACGATGTAATAAAATGCAATGACAAATTTGATATAGTAAAAAATAAAAAATATACACACGAAGAATTATTTGCTTATTGTGAAAATAAATAAAACAGTCATAAGACTGTTTTTATTGTTATAAAAAAATAATTACTATATAATAAATATCTGTCTAAAAGTTCTACCAAAAGTAGAGAAAAACATGGTAACCGGTAGAGTTATATACCTTATAATGAAGATGTAGGGAGGACAATATGAAAGATATTGATTTTGGAAATTATTTATACCAACTAAGAAAAGACAATAACTTAACTCAAAGGTATGTTGCATACGAATTAGATGTCAGTGATAAAGCTGTATCTAAATGGGAGACTGGTAAATCTAAACCAGACTTAGAAAAACTTAAACTACTATCTGCATTATATAATGTTCCATTAGATGAACTATTAAATAATGGAAAGGTAATAGCAAGTAACAAAATAACTAAAATAGTTTTAACAGGTGGACCATGTGCCGGTAAAACAACAGCACTAAACTGGATAAATAATTATTTCTCTAATAGAGGTTACACAGTATTATTTGTTCCAGAAACAGCTACCGAGCTAATAACTAATGGTGTAGCACCATGGACTTGTGGAACTAATTATGATTATCAATCTTGCCAAGCAAAATTACAAAGAATAAAAGAACAAATTTTTGAAGAAGCATCAAAAACAATGAAAAATAATAAAATTCTAATCGTTTGTGATCGTGGTATGCTAGATAATAAAGCTTATATGAAAAATGTTGAATTCAAAAGATTACTAAAAGAAATGAACTCCAACGAAACAAAAGAAAGAGATTCCTACGATGCGGTATTTCATTTAGTAACAGCTGCCAAAGGAAAAGAAGAAGTTTATACTTTAGCTAATAACACAGCTAGAACTGAAACCCCAGAACAAGCAAGAAAACTAGATGATAAAATTATTTCTGCTTGGACTGGCCATCCTCACTTTAGAATTATTGATAATAGTACAGATTTTGAAGAAAAATTAGAAAGACTATTAAAAGAAATAGCATCCTTCCTAGGAGAACCAGAACCATTGGAAATAGAAAGAAAATTCTTAATATATTTTCCAAATCTTAAAGAATTAGAAGCAATGCCTAATTGTACCAAAGTAGATATTACACAAACATATTTAAAAAGTGCTGATGGCGTAGAAAGAAGAGTAAGAGCAAGAGGTATTGATGGTGATTATTTATACTACCTAACAGAGAAAAAGAAGATAACAGGTTTAAAAAGAATTGAAACCGAAAGAAGACTTACTCAAGATGAATACTTAAGACTATTAATGGAAGCAGATAACAAATTACATACTATTCATAAAACTAGATATTGCTTATCAGAAAATAATCAATATTTTGAAATAGATATTTATCCAGAATGGCAAAATCAAGCCATTATGGAAATTGAACTAAGTAGTGAAGAACAAGAAGTAAAAGTCCCAGACTTTATCGAAATCATTAAAGAAGTAACTGATGACGAAAGATATAAAAACTACGGAATGGCTAAAGACATGCCAAAACAACTTGTTAAGAAAAGAAGATAAAAAGACTAGATAACTAGTCTTTTTTATTATGATATAATATCTAAGAGATGGTATTTATATATAGAAAGGTATAATATGAAAAGAATAACAAAATACTTAATGTTCATTATTACTTTAGTTATATTCTATATCTTATTAATACATAATCATTTCTTAGTATATAATATGACTTATACTAAGACTTTGATTCTAATGATTTCTACTTGTATATACCTTTATATAATGGGAATAGTTATTAATAATGAAAAAGAATATAAAATAAATGTATATTGTTATATACTTCTTTTCCTATGGCTTTTATATAGCTTTGTCTTCATTATCGGAAGGCCATTATCATTTGAAAAAAATTTTGATTTCTATATGCAACTAAAACCATTTTATACAATATCTACTATTACTAAATATGGTTCACCATTATTAGTAATGAAAAATATAACTGGTAATATAATCGCTTTAATACCATTTTCGTTTTTAGTAATGATTAGAAGTGAAAAATTTAATAACATCTTAAGACAATCTCTCTTTATAATTCCTTTAATACTATTTATTGAATTCTATCAAGGATATTCACATACAGGAGCCTTTGATGTCGATGATATTATTCTAAATTATTTTGGAACAGTATTCTTTACATTCATAATTACCAGATTTGATCTAATAGGTAAGATAAGAAAACTATTCTATACTGATTTCCATTTCAAAGAAAAAACTAAAAATATTCTTTTTTATATTAGTACTTATCTAATCATCATAATAGATATATTAATGTTTATAAAATAGTGATATAATAATATATGAAATATTATTCATATTAAAGGAGCTAATTATGAAAACAGAAAAAAATATACTTATAGCATTTATTCTAAATTTATCATTTTCTATCTTTGAATTCTTTGGTGGATTGTTTACCAAATCTGTAGCAATCCTTTCTGATTCAATCCATGATTTAGGAGATGCTATGTCTATAGGAATATCTTACTTCCTTGAAAGGAAAAGTAAAAAACATCCAGATAATAAGTATACCTATGGTTATGTTAGATACTCTGTACTAGGTGGAGTAATAACAACAACCATTCTTTTAGTAGGATCCATATTAGTAATAATTGGTGCCGTAAAAAGATTCTTTAACCCAGTAGATATTAATTATAATGGTATGATTATTTTTGCTATAGTAGGAGTAGTATTAAACTTCTTAGCAGCGTATGTAACTAGAGAAGGAGATTCTCTAAATCAAAAAGCTGTTAATCTTCATATGTTAGAAGATGTCTTAGGTTGGGTAATAGTACTTATTGGTGCCATTGTAATGAAATTTACTGATATAAGAATTTTAGATTCTATTATGAGTATTGGTGTTGCATTATTTATTCTAATTAATGCTTTAAAGAATTTAAAAGTAGTTCTAGATTTATTCTTAGAAAAAACACCAAATAATATTAATATTGATGAACTAAAAAAACATCTATTAGAAATAAATGGTGTTTATGATATCCATCATATCCATGTTTGGAGTATTGATGGTTATAACAACTATGCAACTATGCATATAGTTACTAAAGCAAAAGATATTAAAAAACTAAAACATGAAATAAGAGAAGAGTTAGAAGAGCATAACATTTGTCATGCCGTTTTAGAAACAGAATTAGAAGCATGCGAAGAAAAAGAATGCCATGTAGAAGTTCACCACGAACATCATCACCATCATCACTAAGATTATAAAAACTGTTTATATAAGTATAACATCTTTAATTATCTAATAATCTCCCTGTTATGGTATACTACATCATGCAAGGGGGATTGAATATGAAATGTCACATGACTTCATTATTTAACAGATTATTTAAAAAGGATGAAACAATCGTAGTTTGTAGAAGTAGTAAAGCATATAGTTTTTTAAAAAATGAATGCAAAAATAATGTAACTCCAACAGATGAAGGAGACTTAATAGTAAGATGCGAAAGAGATGATCAAAGAATTATTGAACGTATCTTTGATGGCATAGTAGGTTTTGATAATCCTGCTTATTCATATTTTATTAATGAATATAGACAAAATTCACCAGTTCGTGATATGTTTGGCAATATCATCCTAAGTGACGATATTAGAACAAGAAGAAGTAAATAGACTGATTAGTCAGTCTTTTTTTAATCTTCAACTATCATTTTGTGTTAGAATTAATATAGAGTAAAAGGAGAATCAATATGGAAGAAATACTTAACGCAATAATAACAATAGTTGCTTTATTTTTAATAATTCCACTATTTATTCTAGAAATAGCATGGCCTATATTAATTCCAATGCTATTTATAAGTATAATTAGAAGAAATAAAAGCAATAAAGAATTAAAACAAAATGTTATAAAGAATTCAGAATCAGTAAAAGAAAAATATCATGATATTCAAAATAATAAACTAGAAGAATTTGATATAACAGACATTAATTTATTAAAAGATTATATTTATAATATCTTCTATGAATTTGAAACAGCATACAATAATTTAGACTATAATACGATGTATAATAATAGTACTCAAAAACTATATAACAATTATTATACAAATATCATGCTAAATCTTAAATTCACTAGAAAAAAAATAATCGATCAAATAGAAAGAAAAAAAGTTATAGTTTATGATGTATTATCTACAACTAGAAAACAAGTTATAAGCGCTATAATAGAAATAAAATACGTTTGTTATATGCAAGATCATCACGGTAAAGTAATAAGTGGTTCACCAAATCCAACGACTGAAACATTTGAAGTAATATTTGTTAAGAACCATGATAATCTAAATGGCATAAAATGTCCAAATTGTGGTGCTTCTATTAACATTGGTCAAGAAAAATGTGAATACTGTGGAAGTACCGTGACAATAAATAATACATTTAAAATCGATTCTATTAGAAAAATAATTAATAAATAAAGATATTGAAAACAATATCTTTTTTTATGATATAATTTATATAGAATAAGAACGGGTTTAGAATAGCGAGATAACATGAGAACAGACAACACAATTATAAACGTAGAAAGAACAAAAAATAATCTAAATGGTGGTAAATATCGTTTTAACGTAAAAATACCTCACCAAGTAGGTTGGATAGATAATATATCTTTAGTAATAGACGATTTACATCAGTCTTATGAATTAAAAATGGATCATGTCTTTAATGATAAAGGATATGCCTGTTTTTCTACTGAATTAGATTTGCAAGCATGTCCAATTTATCGCTATTACTTTAAATATACTACCAATAACGAAGTAAAATATATAACATTTAGTGGAACTAAAGATCATGTTGAATATGATGATAAGAATAAACTAAGTGTTGATTTTAGTGCTCCAGAATGGGCTAAAGGAGCAGTTTACTATCATATCTTTGTTGATAGTTTTTGCCGTGGTAGTGAAGAAACGATGGAAGAAATGCCAAGAAGACAAATTCAAGATTGGAATGATGACGTAGTAATTGGTGACAATCCAAATGTCTTTCATTATCCTGGTGAAAAAGAAGTATGGAATGTTAATTTCCACGGTGGAGATATTAAAGGAGTTATCCAAAAATTAGATTATATAGAATCCTTAGGAGTTAATATTATCTATTTAAGTCCTATAGTTAAAAGTCAATCTAATCATCGTTACGATACTGCTGATTATTTTACTGTTGATCCTTATGCGGGTTCTAAAGAAGACATAATAGAGTTATGTAGAGAAGCTCATAAAAGAGGAATGAAAGTAATCTTAGACGGAGTATTTAACCATGTAGGTGATGAATCAAAATACTTTGATCGTCACGGCGAATACAAAACTGGAAATCCTCACGAAGACGGTGCATTCAACAATCCAGAAAGTAAATATCATGATTTATTTCAGTACGAAGATAACTTATATAAATATTGGTGGGGAATTGAAACAATGCCTCAAATTGATGCCACTGGAAAAACATGGCAAGATTTAATCTGTGGTGAAGGTGGAGTAATTGATACTTGGTTTTCATGGGGTATTGATGGTTTAAGATTAGATGTTCCAGAAAACATTGCTAACGTTGGTTTAGTCCATATTTATAATGCTTGTATAAGAAATAAACCAGATGCCCTAATTTTAGGTGAATATTGGCATGATATAATGCGTCATTATGAAAAAATGATTGATGTAGATAAAATGCATACAACCATGAATTATTATTTTACTGATGCACTAGATTATTATATTAAATATCAAGACCCTAAAAAACTAGCTTATGTAATTAGAGATATCAAAGCAGAGTATCCAACTGATACAATTCTTACCGCAATGAATTCCGTATCTACTCATGATAACAGTAGAAAAATAACTATATTTGCCAAAAGAAGATTTGATACCTATGATAAATTTAAAGAATTACCAAATGATATTAAATATAAAATATATGATAGCTTAAGGGAAATAGGATATGATGATCTAGGCTTACATTTACTGTTTACTGGTGAAATAGAAATAGATTATTATAACTATCATAAACTAATGTGGAATCTAGGAACAAAAGGAGTTCCAACAGAAACAATTAACTATCTAAAAAGAATTCTATCTTTTACACCATTTAATAAACATGGTGAATACACAAAAAGTCTTTTTAGAGAATTAGAAGAAAATAACAAAGCTAATCATGAATTCTATTTAAACTATATACTAACAGATCAAGAATACGAATACGCTAAAATGAAATTAGAAGAATATGCTTTCATTTTATACAATTGGGAAGGTGCAGTATCCTTATTCTATGGTGATGAAGCAGGAATTCAAGGCTTACACAACGAAGCTAACAGAAGAACCTATCCGTGGGAACATCCAGACAAAGATTTGATAAAATACTTTCAAAAAATGGGAACACATCGAAAGAAATTCCCATTCCTAAAAACAGCACACTCAGAAGTAATCGATTTAAGACCAGAATACTTTACTTTTGAATCTATAGGGGAATCAGATAAAATGTTTGTAGCAGTTAATAATACAGATGAACCAAGAGAAATATATATACCAGAAAAGTATCGTGATTGCCCTAAAGTATTATCTTTAAGAAAATCAACTAAAGAGGTAATAAATCCACATGGAGGTATTGCAATTAAAAAATAGTGATATAATTATAATGTAGGAAGTGTTTAAAATGGAATCAAAAGAAAAACCAATTCTTAATAAAAAAGAACTAGTAAAAAAATTGTTAAAACAAGAAATAGATGCCGAAAATGAACAAGAATTATTAGAAATGTTAATTGATCGACCAATAACTATCGATGTTGATAAACAAGAAGATAGTACTTTAACCAAAGGCGAAATGCTAGCAGATAAACTATCTGAAGTAGCCGGATCTTGGGGATTTATTATTGCTTTTTCTATCTTCATAATCATTTGGATAACGATTAACACAGTAATCTTAAAAAAAGCTAGTGATCCATATCCGTTTGTCTTATTAAATCTTGTCTTGTCTTGCTTAGCATCTCTTCAAGCTCCAATTATTATGATGAGTCAAAATAGACAAGCAAAAAAAGACAGTATAAGAAATCAAAATGATTATCAAATAGATTTAAAAAGTGAACTAATCCTAGAAAGATTACATGAAGAAATTCAAGAAAGCTTACGTAACGAAAGACAAATAATACGTTTGCTAAAAAAAGTACTAGGTGAAGATGAAGAAGACACTAAATAGTGTCTTTTTATATGTTATAATAAAATAGGAGATGATAGATATGTCAATAGTTGGAGCATTTATGGTTCCTCATCCACCATTAATCGTACCTGAAGTAGGAAGAGGAAATGAAAACCAAATAACGAAGACTGCTAATTCATATAAACAAGTAGCGAAAGAAATAAAAAAACTAAATCCAGAAACAATAATAATATCTAGTCCTCATACTGCATACTATAGTGATTACTTTCATATAAGCCCAGATAAAACTCTAAAAGGTAATCTAGGTATGTTTGGAGCTAGCAACGTATCATTCTCAGAAGAAAATGACCTAGAACTTGTTGAAGAAATAGAAAAACTATCTAAAGAAAAAGACTTCCCAGCAGGAAGAACAAAACCAACAATATTAGATCATGGCACCATGGTACCTTTATATTTTATAAGAAAAGAACTACCTAAAACAAAAATAGTAGTAGTGGGATTATCAACTCTTCCCTTAATTGATAATTATAAATTTGGGACAATTATTAAAAAAGCAGTTAATAACCTTAATAGAAAAGTAGTATTTGTAGCAAGTGGAGACTTATCACATAAATTACAAGAATATGGTCCATATGGATTTATAAAAGAAGGTCCTATTTATGATGAAAAAATAATGAATACTATGTCTCATGCCAACTTTAATGAATTATTAGAATATGATTTAAATCTCTTAAATAAAGCTTCTGAATGTGGACATCGTTCATTTATTATCATGGCAGGAGCTTTAGACGGTTTAAATGTAAAACCTACTTATCTATCACATGAAGATGTTACTGGTGTAGGTTATGGTATTTGTACCTTCTATCCAGAAAACAAAAATAAAGAAAGATGTTTCCTAGAAAAATACCTAGAAAATAATAAACAAATATCTTCTAAAGATAAATATGTTAATTTAGCCATTAAATCATTAACTAGTTATATAACAAGAAAAGAACATATTAAGGTTCCAGATAATTTACCCAAAGAAATGGTAAACAAAAAAGCTGGAGTTTTTGTATCAATTCATAAATTTGGTAACTTAAGAGGATGTATAGGAACTTTCTTACCAACAACCGATTCTATTGCTGAAGAAATAATAGATAATGCAATTTCAGCATCAACACGTGATCCAAGATTTAATCCCATTACTGAAGATGAAATACCATATCTAGAAGTAAATGTTGATGTTTTAACAACACCAGAACCAACTACCTATGAAAAGCTAGACCCTAAAAAATATGGTGTTATTGTAAGACAAGGATACAAAAGAGGATTATTACTTCCTGACCTAGAAGGAGTAGATACAGTTGATTATCAAATTGAAATAGCAAAACAAAAAGCAGGTATTACATCTGGGGATGTCGAATTAGAAAGATTCGAAGTAATTAGACATAAATAGCAGGAGGAATTATGAAAACGGAAATCAGAATCTTAAAATACAGCATGATTAATAATTTAATTATCGCTTTCATAAAAATAATAGGTGGATTATTTTTTCATCTAGGGTCACTATTTGCCGATGGTATGCATACTTTTAGTGACTTTATAACTGATATTGTTAGTATGATAGGTTCAAAAATCAGCAAAAAAAGACCAACTAAATACCATCCATCTGGCTTTGGTCAAGTAGAATACTTAACAAACTTGTTTGTAGGAATTTTACTTCTTGCCATAGCATTATTCATAATTATTAGTGCTTTCTTTAAAGAAATAAGTATTCCTCCTTTATCATTGCTATATTTATTATTAGCTACTTTTGTTTTAAAATTAATAGCTGTTTTAATAATGAGTAAAGTAGGTAAGAAGATTAATAGTAATGTATTAATTACATCAGTTCAAGAATCTAAAACTGATCTTTATTCAACAATAGGAGTTGTAATAATAACTATTCTTTTACAATTTAGTAATACAATCCCTTTGTTAAAATATGTTGATTTAGTAGGTTCTATAATAATAGGACTAATCGTTTTAAAAACTTCTTTTACTATTATAATAAGTAACTCATTATCAATTATAGGAGAAGCAGAAGTAAACGAAGAAATAATTAATGAATTAGATCTTTTCTTAAAAAAATTCAAAAAAATTCAAAACAAAGATATAGTTTTATTAAAATATGGACCATATTATAAATTACAATTAACTTTAGTATTAGACAAAGATATTAGTGTATATCAAGCAGAAAAACTAATGACTAAAATTAAAAGAGACATCATAATAACAAGACACTTTAAAGTAAAATATGTAACTATCTATTTAGTAGATGATATAAAAAATAAATAAGGAAATATAGTTTCCTTTTTTTAATCCTCGAGATATTTCCTGTTAATTAGCAATAAAAATGTATATACTTCAAAGTAGAAAGGAGAACATATGAATCAGCAAAAAATTGGAAGATACTTAGCTAAATTAAGAAAAGAAAAAGGACTAACTCAACAAGAACTAGCAGAAAAATTAGGTGTATCAAATAGAACAATAGGTAACTGGGAGAATGGTCGTAACATGCCTGATTTATCATTATTTAATCCTTTATGTGAAATTTTAGAAATAAGTATTAATGATTTAATGAGTGGTGAAAAAGTGAAAGAAGAAAAATATGTTAGTGAATTAGAAAGGAATATTATTAATACAATTGAGTACAATAATAAAAAATCCAAAAATACTATACTTATGATATTTCTATTAATACTAGGATTTATTCTAATAGTAGTATCAAATCTGCCATTACTTATTAATAATATAATAAATGTATTATTATTTATCATAGGTATAGCATTAGTAATCTTTAGCTTATTTAAACTATTAATAGCTAAAACAAACACTAAAATAATAATATCTTGTATAGTAGCTATCTTATTAGTAATAGCATCATTATTATTTGATTATTCTATTACTAATAACAACAGCAGTAGAAAACCAATGTGGACATATAAAACAGTAAAAGGTTCAAATTATGTTTTATATAAAACACCATTATACTATTACTATGTTGTAAATCCTACTACACTTGAATTCTCATCAATTGGATTTGGTTTAAATACTTATACTATTTTTGATGAAGATAAAAACCTTCTATCAGATGAAGAATTAATACCATTTAATAACAAATGTACAGGAATAGAACATATATCTAAAGAAAATAGTAAAGATACTTATTATTTAGTAAACCATTTACCAATATGTAATCAAAATACTAAATATACACTTACTGGTGATAAACTAACTATCAACTATGAAAACTCAGATTGGTATCTAGGATCAAATGAACAATATCAAAAACAATTGTTAATTTATTCCAATTCTTTAATCTATTATTTAAGAAGTGATATAAATGAAATTATTATTACTACTAAAGAAAAAGAATATCACACAACTAGATTAGAATATACAAATAAATATCCAAACTATAACAAAATAAAAGATAACAAAAGTTTCCAAGAATATGTAACATATAAATTAAAAGATGAAAACTTTATTAATAAACATTTTACATTACTATTGAATTAAATAAATTAAAGTGCTATTATGATTACTCACGCTAAAAAGAAAGAAGGGTAAAAATGAAAGCATTTATTATTAATATGATAGTTATATTTATTATCAAAGTAATAGATAACATCTTAAGTACAAGTAAAACCATCTTAGTTCAAAAAAATAAAGCAATTCTTGCATCATTAACCGTAATAATAAGTAATATAATATTTTATAAATTAGTAGATGCTGCCTCATCTGGGGGAGAAATAGTTATTTATATCATTGCTCTAGCAAGTGGTATAGGTACATTTTTAGCAATAATAATAAGTAATAGATTCTCCAAAGAAAGAGTATTTGTTAATATTATAATGAATGATGATAAAGAAATAATGAAAGAACTAAGAGATTTCTTAAAAGATAATAAAATAACTAATCTAGCAACAATAGGTTTTACTAAAGAATGGAATCAAACTTTAGCTATAGCAGCATATGCTGAAACCAAAAAACAGAGTAAATTAATTGACGAATTCATAAAAGAAAGTAACGTCAAATTTAAAAGAATTATTCAAGTTCAATAATCGAACTTAATAGTTCTTTTTTTAATTATATTTGCTATAATGTTATTAGGTGATAAAAATGAATAAAAAGAAAAAATTATTCCTATCAAGTTGCTTTTTATTGGTAATGTCAATTATATATATATTCTTAGTTAAATTTGTTGATGTATCTAATATTGGTCCCAACGGATCTAAAGTTGGCTTTTCTGCCATTAATGGATCATTTAAGGATCTTGTCGGATTAAATATGGGCTGGTATAAGCTGACTAAATACTTAGGATTAATACCTCTAGCCATCGTAGGATGTTACGGACTATTAGGTCTATATCAATTAATAAAGAATAAAGGATTTAAAGGTGTCGATAAAAGAATATATGCTCTTGGAGTTTTCTATGTAGTATTTGCTCTTATCTATGTTTTCTTTGAAAAAGTAGCAATCAATTATCGTCCATTCATCATAGATGGAGAACTTGAAGCATCATTCCCGTCCACTCATACATTATTAGCTATATGTATATGCGGATCAAGTTTGATTATTAGCAAATACTTCATTAAAAATGTTAAAGTATTAAAATCTACTTATGCAATTACTTGGATTGTAATGCTTCTTCTAGTAATAGGAAGAACATTATCAGGTGTTCATTGGTTAACAGACATCGTAGGAGGCATAATAATTTCCTTATTTATGCTAACAGCTTTCTATACAGTAATAAATATAATAAATAGTATTGAAAATAAAAAGCAAAAAAAAGTTTAAGTATACTACGGTTTAAAGCATATACAGAAGTAGACAGTTAAAGTCTACTTTTATTTTTAAACAAAGTGTAAAGTTTTCAAAAAAAAACAAAAAAATTGGCTTAATCGGTCCAATAAAAATGATTTTTATGTTATCATAAGTTATTAGTTGGGTGGGATTGGTATGAAAAGAGTATTAAAAAATAAATTCTTTATTGATTTTATGCTTTTATATATACCTTTATTATTAATTGAAATAATTTTCAGAATAGTAAGTGGTTATAGTATTTTTGACTTATCAGTACTTAGAATAGGAATAGGTTTAATTCTTATTACAAGTCTTATAACTTACTTCTTAAATTTCTTAAATAATACAGCAACAAGAATAATTCAATTTATTCTTATTTGTTGTGCAAGTATTTATGCTACGGCTCAATTAGGTTTTTATAACTTTTTAGGAATGTATATCTCATTCCAAGAATCATCACAAATGGGTGCCGTAACTGATTATGTAAAAGATTTTCTATCTAGTTTTAAACCAACTTACTTTTTACCAACAATTGTTATCTTTATCTTCCCATTCGCAGCAGTTTTAACAAGAAAAAAACTTGGGGAATTAGATAAATTATCAATAAAGAATAATACTTTACTATCAAGTTCATTAATAATTCTTTCAATATTAATGTATTATGGGACATTAACATTAAAAGTATTCAATGATAAATACCAAACAACATCTAATACTAATTTATTTTTAACAGTTTCTAATACAACTAATAGTATAACTAAATTTGGTTCAAGTGCTTTTGCCATATTAGATATTAGACAAAAATTCTTCCCAATATCTGTGTCAGAATCATATGTTTCCTTAAGTGGGAAGAATAGACAAAACACTAATTCTGAGTATGAAGAAATAATGGGTATTTCTGATTATGATTGGGAAAAAATAAAGACAGCTACAGAAGATGAAGATTATCAAGCGTTAAATGAATATTTTACTAATCTAAGTAGATATCATAAAAATGAATATACAGGTATGTTTGAGGGAAAGAATGTAATCTTTATTTTATTAGAATCAGTAAATGATATTATTGTTGAATATCCAGAATACTATCCTAACTTTGCTAAGATTTTAAAGAATAGTTACTATTTTAAAAATAATTATTCACCTAGAAATGCTTGTGCAACTTTAAATAACGAATTTAGTGGAATGACTTCTATATATTCAGTATCTAAAGTATGTACTGGAAAAGAATATTTAGATAATACATATTTCCAAAGTGTATTTAATCTATATAATAAAAAAGAATATACAACATTCTCAGCTCATGACTATACAGAACACTATTATCCAAGAAAAGAATTTCATTCTAATTTAGGTAGTGGAGAATACTATGGTGTTGAAAAACTAAATATTCCTTACTCAGATGAATATATTAACTGGGCTAATGATGATGAATTTTTATCTGAAGTATTAAAAATAATTGAGAGCAAAAGAACAGATGGAAAACAATTCATGACTTGGTTAACTACAGTATCTTCTCATCAACCATATGGTCAATCATCAATTCAAGGAGATAAATTCCTAGATATGACAAAAGGGACTAAGTATCCAGATGATGTTAGAAGATATATGTCTAAATTAAAAATCGTTGATAATGCTCTTGGAGTTTTAATAGAAGGATTAGAACAACAAGGAATCTTAGATGATACTGTAATTGTTATGTATGGTGATCATTATCCATATGGAATATCAACAGATCATTTAAATGAAGTATTACCATATGATACAGCTGAAGATAATAATGCTGAACGAGTACCATTCTTAATTTACAATTCCGAATTAGAAGGAAAAGTATTTGAACAATATACAACTTATATTAATATTCTACCAACGATATCTAACTTAATGGGCCTAGATTATGATCCACGTTTGATGTTAGGAAATGACTTGTTGAGTAGTAGTTATGAATCACTAGTAACATTTGCAGATGGTTCATGGAAAAATGAAAATGCTTTCTATGATGCTTCATCTGGTAAAGTAGTAGAATACACTAATAAATATACTGAGGAAGATATTAACAATATTACACAAGATGTTAGTACTAAACTAAAAGTATCAGAAAAAGCAATTGAAACAAATTACTTTGCTTTCATTGGTAGAATTCTATCTGAAGCTGAATCAGAAGACAAAATGACACCAGTAGAGCTTGATGAAAGAGTTTGTTATAACGAATTATCTATGCCATCATAGATAATTTTTTTATCTAAAAAAATACTAATAACATGGTAAAATAAAAGAGGTGATAAAATGTACGGTGCAATTATAGGAGATTTGGCTGGTAGTATTTATGAATATGATCAAACAAAGAGTATTAAACCAATTGAAGTAAAAAAAATCATTGAAGACAATGCTTTTTATAGTGATGATACAATTTTAACTATTGCTATAGCAGATGCTATATTAAACGGAAAAGATTATGATAAATATCTTCGTTACTACATAAAAAAATACCAAGATTATAAACCAGATTTCAAACCATATTTTAAAACTCCTTTTTCTCCAGGACTTATTAAATGGGCGAATGGAACTAGTGAAGGAAAAAGTATTGGTAATGGCGCCATGATGAGAATTTCTCCTATAGGATTTATGTTTGATACTAAAGAAGAAGTAGTTAAGGAATCTGTATTAGCAACAATTCCATCACACAATTCCAAAGAAGCAATTATCTCATCAAGAACAATCGCCTTAGTAATTTATTATCTAAAAAATGGATACACCAAAGAAGAAGTATATAAATTATTAAACATAAAACTAAGAACAAATGAATTTGAAAGATTCAACGCTACTTGTCACGAAACAATAGATAACTGTTTATATGTATTATATGAAACAACATCTTTTGAAGATGCTATAAGAACTATAATTTCTTATGGAGGAGATACTGATACCAACGCTTGTATAGTTGGAAGTATGGCCGAAGCATTATATGGAGTACCAGAATATTTAATTGAACAAGCAAATGAAAAATTACCAGAAGAATTTATAAAAGTATTAAAAAAAACAAATTATAGAAAGGGATTTAAAAATGAAATATGATTTACACACTCACACAAAATATAGTGATGGAGAATTAACTATCGATGGCAATGTTAAAAAGGCAATTGAATTAGGTCTAGATGGAATTGCTATCACTGATCATGATAACATCGACACTTGGCAAGAAATTGATAACAATGAATATGAAATACCAATAATAAAAGGTGTAGAATTATCAACGTATTATAAGGGAGAAAGTGTTCATATTTTAGGATACTACTTAAATAACAATGGTTCTTATGAAAAACTAGATCAATTTCTTAAAGATATGCGACATAAAAGAGAAAAAAGAACGCTTAAAATCATTGAATTACTAAAAGAATATGGTATCAATATAACATATAAAAATATTGAAAAATTTGCAGATGGTGCAATAGGAAGACCTCATATTGCCAAAGCCATAATCGAAGCATATCCACAAAACAATTATACAATTCAAGATATATTTGATTTATATATAGGTGATGGAAAACCATGTTTTGTAAAAATATCTGAATTTCAAACTGAAGATGCAATTCGTATTTTAAAAGAAAACAATTGTTTAGCAATACTTGCTCATCCACTTATAATAAAAAAAGTTGATTACAGAGAAATCCTTTCTTTAGGAGTTGATGGAGTAGAATGCTACTATCCATACGATGAAAACAAAGATTATCAAGAGGTAATAAACGAAGCTAAAAAAAGAAAAATCTTAATTACTGGCGGTAGTGATTACCATGGGCCTACTGTTAGAAACACCATGGGTAGAGAATATCTTGAAGGAGAAGAATTAATAAGATTTTTAAAAAGCATTAATAAAACAGATTATAAATGATATAATATGCATAAATACTAGAGGTGATAATTATGACAAAAATAAATGAAATATTAAACGACAAAGAATCAGTCTTAGCATTCGATATGGATGGAGTTCTATCAAAAATGGAATTTGGTGAATATAACCATTTTGCTATGAATGATGAAGAATGGGCACTTGCCTGCAAAGAGGGTGAAAACCTTTATCCTAAAGAAGCTGTTATTAAAAAAATGCAAAAATTTTTAAAAACAAGAAACATGGATAATATTTATGTAATATCCAAAGTATATAACGACAAAGAATCACAAATGAAAGATGAGTTCTTAACTAAATATTATAAAATTAAAAAAGAAAACATTTATTACGTAAATAAAAATAATGATAAACTAGCTATTCTAAAAGAAATAAAAAAGAAATATCCAAAATTAGAGGACTATAGAATAGCAATGGTAGAGGATTCTGTAGATGTTTTAAACGATATTATGCGAAACACTAATTACTCTACAATTCATATTAGTTCATTTATAGACTAAAACATATGATATAATAATACTAGGATGTGATAACATGAAAAAAACTTTTATTTATACATTAATGCTAATGGCAGTAGTATCAGTTTATTTACTATTAAAACCATCTAATAGTCAAAAAGAAGATATAGAATATTCACATCTAGTAGAAGAAGTTTTAAAAAGTAAAGAATTAAATGAAAATAACTATTTTGTCGGTAATGCTAAAGAAAACTATCTAATGCTAGGTAATGACTTATGGCGCATTATTAGAGTAGATAATAAAAATAATCTATTACTAATTAAAGATTCAAAAGTAAGATCTTTAGGTAGTGCAGAATACGCATCTAAAGATAGTTATGATTATAAAGATAGTTACATCAAAGAATTATTAAACACTTGGTATGAAACAGAATTAAAATCATATGATAAATATATTGTTGAAAATGATTATTGTTCTGCCTATGATGATAATTGTTTATCAACGACAAAAGAACATATTGGACTTATTTCTGAAGAAGAATACAAAAATACTTTTAATGAAGAAGAATCTTTCTTAACAAATTCATACTTATGGTGGATTATTTCTAATAACATGTATGATCAATATGAAGAAGTATATTATTCTGGTGTAGTTTTAGAAGATGGAACAATTAATAAAAAAGATGTTTATGATGTTGCTGGTATTCGTCCAGTAATAACAATTGATGGTAACTTAGAAGTGACAGGAAAAGGAACTGTAGAAGAACCATTTTTAAGTATTGAATAAACTATGCTATAATAACGAAACGAGGGGATAAATATGGAATATAACGTTATTAAAGATGCTGATAAGATTTTAGCTAGAAGTAATTATGTAATTAATAATCCAAAGAACTATAAAAACAAATGGAATGATTTATTTGGTAATAAAAATCCTATCCATTTAGAATTAGGAATGGGTAGGGGGGAATTCATAATTACTATGGCTAAACAAAACCCTAAAATAAATTTTATTGGCTTAGAATTAAATGAATCACAAACAGCATATGCCGTCCAAAGACTAGGAAATCAAAATATTCCTAATCTAAAACTAATATGTGCAAATGCTAATGATTTACTAGAATTCTTTGGAAAAGAAATAGATACTATTTATTTAACGTTCTCTGAACCTTGGCCAAAACCAATAGATGAGAAAAAAAGATTTACTCACATTAATTATTTAAAAATGTATGATCGTATCTATAAAAAAGATAAACATCTAATTCTTAAAACCGATAATAAAGTATTATTTTCTTACTCATTAGAATCATTATCAAGTTATTGGTATGAATTCAAAAAAGTAAGTGTTGATCTACATCACGATGAAAGAAACATTCCTAACGTTATGACAGATTGGGAACAAAAATGTAAGCAGGATGGAAAACAAATATATTATGTAGATGCCTATTTTAGCAATTAAAAAAGTACAATAAATGTACTTTTTTATTTTTGTCTTATATTTTCTTCGCGTTTTATAAACTTGGCCAGATAGATGACTTCGTTTCCAAATGGTAAATGATTAATTCTAAAAGTAACAATATCACCTTTAGTCAAATCATAATCGCCAACAATATCTTTTTTTGAAAAATTATACTCTTCGTTATCAGTTACAATAATACCTGCCTCACCATCATAATCATATATTTTTCCAAATTGTTCTTTATTAAAATTATTATATATATTATCCATTTGCAAGCCCTCCTGACATGCCATAATTATTCTCTTTAAATTCAATTACTTTTTGCATTGCTTCATCAAATTCTAATTGAGCTCTTTCATCTAATGGAATGATATCAGATTTTATTTCTAAATCAGTATTTAAAGAGATAAACCAATCTTGACCAATAATAACATAAACATATTCTTCTTCTAATGCCTCAGTATCAATATCAATACCTTTTAAATAAGAAGGATCATCTTCATGTTCTAATAATTGCTTAATAGCTGTAATTCTTTGTAGTTTAATTTTATCTCTATCACTAAGCGTTCCCACAATTTCTTCGGGATATACTCTAACACATTTATAATGAGGATGTCTAGTGTTATCTAAATCTAAATCAACAGCCTTACCATCTTTTCCGGTTGTAGCAAGAACTACTGCATTACTAGTAACATCACGATAACCAATATAAACGCCTCGACCAATATCACTACTAGATAAACTTTGTGTTTCGGATCTTTCTAAAGCGTACGTAGCAGAAGCTACAACATTTTCAATAGGGTATTCACTATCTTTACTTCTCTCTATAATCTCTTCTGCAAACAATTTCATTGCTTCAATAACGTCTTCGTTAGTATAACCTTCAACATCTTTTACAACATACCTTAATTGATTTAAGAATACAGTATTACCATTTCTAAATCCCGAAATTCTAGATACATATTCACCAGTATCAGGATTAAGAATTGTTATATGGAAACCATTAAAATTAGTTGACGAGAATTCAAACAAGTTATTAGCTCTATCATCACCATAATTTTTACTATCAGCATAACCTAAAGCTCTCATACAAGCTCCTGTTCGCTCTCCATGACACATATTTCTTGGATGAGCACGATTACCAACAATAGCTCTCAGTCTCTTACCATTTTTAATTTCTTTATCAACAATAAATGATGGTATAGAAATCTCTTGTTGCTTAATAGCTTTCAAGTGAACCTCAGAAACTCTTTCCATACGTTCTTCTATACTATTATTAGAAGAATATGGTCCTTCATTTTTCTTAACTATTTCGAAATCTTCAATTCCAAGTAAAACCTTATAACAGTTTGGAATAGCAGAGTACATAGAACAATATCTTAAAATCTTAAAAGCATTAAATTGTACTTTTAATTCTTTTTCCATAAACTTTTGAATTTCTTCTTCAGAAGCTCCACGATTACGCATCTCTTCTGCTTTAACTAAAACTTTAGGATATTTATTCTTCATAATAGATTTCTTTTCAGATTCATATATTTGATTGAAAGCATTAACAAATGAATATAAATTTTCAATTTCATTAGCAATACTTAATTGACTAATAGTTGGCTCAAAAATATCTCCCCAATCTAAAAGTCTGTATTTTTTAATTACTTCTAATAATACTTCAAATTTTTCTGGATCATTTATTACTTTTTCAAATAGAACCTTAACACTTACTTTTGATAGTTCTTCAGCTAGATTTTTAGATCTAGTTGGAGGTACTAATATTTTCTTTAATTTAGCTGTAAATAGAGGATCATCCAAATAATGCATAAAAATGCTTGGCAATGGTCTATTAAATAAAATATTACTATTTATTTTTTCATAGAAGCTTTCTTTCAAATTTCTAATATTTCTCTTAACTTGAATTAATTGCTCTTTATTTAATTGAGAACCAACATCTCTTCCAAGTAAGAACTGAATAGTGTAATAATTAATAAAATCTTCTTCGTCAATTTCATCATTACTCAAATTTTCTTCTAATAAATAAGTAGGGAGTTTTAAAAATTTCAATAGTTTTATTCTATCATTTTCAAGTAATTCTTTAAACAAAGTATCATATAAAACTTTTTTATCATAAATAAACTCAACCTTAGTATCTCTAAAAATATCATCTTGATTACCAAATTCGTTTCTCTTGATAATAATGTAGTTAGTTGTAATAGCATTAAACAAATTACCATAAAGATCTTGGTTTTCTTTTAAACAATCAAATAAATAATTTAAGAATTTAGTTTTATCAGTTTTATAATATTCTAAAAGCAATTGATTCTCAGTTTCAATTATTAATTTATCTAAGTTATCAGCTACTGCTGGTAACAATAGATTTAGATAATAATCTCTTTCTTCTTCAAAGATATTGTTTTGTATCTTCGATAGAATAATAGTAAATGTAGTCATTATTTGTGGATTCTTAACAGAGAAGATATTTTGTCTAATTGAATTATTAATTCCCTCAATCATCATTTTATCTAAAGTTCTAGGTTCCAATAGACTTACGAATCTTTTAATTGAATCCATATCTTGATTACATAGTAATAAGAAGTTTTCATTATCTAATAATGGTATTATTGTTTTACCATATTCTTTATATAGTAATTTGAAATTATCTAAATTAAAATTCTTATATTTACATATATGTGGTATTAAGAATTCAAATATCTCATCCGAAGGGTTTTGATTATTATGAATTAAATAGGTAATAATAAGTGATATATCATTAAAATCATGTTCTATAATTGCGTCCAAAATATTAACATCTAGTAATCTACTGTAGAATTGACCATATAAACTAACTCGTCCTTCTCTAAAAGCCTTTACTATAGCTTGGTAATAGGAAGGATACATCATCATATCATTAATAGCAAAATTATGAGAAATATTGCTTTCTTTATCAATTTGTTTAGCAATCAAATCTACATATTTAACACCAGTGTAATTAAATATTTCATCTAAATTATTGGATAGAATGTTTAAGTTAGGAATTATTTTATTGACAATAATTTTATCTACTAACGGATATTCACTCTTTAAAACATTATTAGGAATATTATTATAGTCTATTAAATCTAATTCATATAATTTGTTTAAGAACTCATCAAAAACGCCATTATTGTTATATAATAATAATTCTAAAATATTACCATTAAATCCAACACCGCTTGCAATCATTTGATTTAGTCTATTCAAAAAGTCGGGCATATAATTAACTAAAGAACTTAAAGGTATAGTTCTATTATTGATAGTATGTATAGAAAGTGTAGGAATTATATTTTTGTAAAAATAATTATTAAACAAAACATTATTTGCATATGATGAAATTTCCTTAACACTATCAGTTTTATTATCCCAATACAATAAATCAGAATCTAATAAAGCTTTTAAAGTTTCATCATCAATCTTAATTTTATTTAAACACATCAACAATAGTTTGACATTAGTCTGTTTTCCTTCGTTTACTCTTTCTTTTATTTTATTTAATAATAAAACATAATAATTTGAATCTATGTATTCCCATTGATTTCTTTTAAATAAGTCAATATTATCTATAAAATATTCATCATCACTATCAATAGTGGCTTTTTTAATTGTTTCCAAATCCATACCAACAGTATACTTTATAGGAATATTTCTATTATTAATAAAGAACTCTTTAGCAATAGCAAATAACTTATCATAAATAGGATGATTATTATATGTAGCAACAGCTGTTGATAGAGTATTAAATAAATATTCATTTATAACTAATTTAGGTGAAGATAATATCCATCTTATTATTTCTACATTATTTTCATTCAAAATATTCGATAATCTATAAATACTATTAGCATCAAAAGAATCTGCTTTATCAAATAGAGTAATTAAGTCTTCATATGACATCTCTTTTAAATCTTCAAAGCTTTGAAAATCAAAAACAGAATCAAATTTCAAATGTAAATCTTTAGAATTTTCCATTATTCTTTGAACATCTTCAGGTTTAGCAATCTCTTTTATCTTATAAATAATTCTATTTAAGTAATCTACCTTAAATTGAATAGCTTTGTCTATAATAATAGATAATATTTCTTGTTGTTGCTCCAAAGAATACACATCTGAATTATAACTAAAACCATCGACAGCTTTATCAAGTAAGGTTGTTGTAACATTATTTAATAGAGTAGTTAATACTCCAAAAGAATACTTTCTATTAAATATGTCAATATCTTGATCTGCTAAAACTAAACTAATATTCTTTTCAGTTATTAACTTGCAAATATTTTCAACTTCATCCTTTGATATATTATAATTTATAAATAGTTTTAAATTAGAAACGAGTAGAGAAGTATAGTCTTCACTTGAAAGGACATCAAAAGTTAAATTTCTAATTTCATCAAAATCAGTTCGTAATAAAAGCATCTCAGCAATTTTTTTAACTTGATCAGGGTTGTTTTTAAAAAAATAACGAATTGCATCCATAACCGAATCATGATATTCGTTCAATAGCATAGGTAAATTATCTTCTTCATGAGTAAGATAATCTTCTAAAACACTTTTATTATTATATGTGCTCCAACTTTTATTATATTTAATTAAAGATATTTTTAATTCTGGGATTTTATCAGCTAAAGAACTTATTTCCCATGAAATATTACCAGTTGTTTTACTAATAATTTCAATTATTTGATTAATTAAACTTGGAGTATTAGAAACGAAAGCAACTTGCTCATCAGTTAAAGAAAAATCAGCCAAGATCTTTTGCAAAATAAACTTCGGAGAATCTACGATTGCATAACTAAAGCCTCTTCCTTTCATTTGCTCAAAAGTTATCTTATCATTTTCTATAGCTTCCTTAATAATCTCTACCTCATCTGGATTATGTGGATTAAAAGAATTAATAATTCTATGAAGACAATTATTATTAAGACAATAATCTGTAATTTTAGGAGTTCTAACTCCTAGAATAATATCATCATAATTAATTAACACCTGCAGTAAAAAGTCTTCAATTTCAGGAGAAATCTCTTCACTCTTTAGACCAATGCATCCAGCTCTTTGATATAATTTATGTTGAATAATATAATTAATAATTCTTAAACTAGTTGTAACAATAACAAATTCAGGATCATTTTCTAATTTATCAGTTACTTCATCAAAATACTTGTCTTGAAGAGCACCAATCTTAGCCATTGCTTCCTTTTCATTTTCGGGAGTAATAAATTCACTAAAATAATCATCTAAATTAAAAACAGCTGCAAGAAACTCATCATGTGCTGAAGTATCAACTTCGACTAAACCTATAAAGTAATCAAAAAAACCATCCTTAAAAATGATGCGTTTTATAGATTCTTCGCTCATTTTATTAAATAATTCAGGATCGGGTTTATTAATACTTACTGAATTAATTAGTGCTTGAGTTAATTCTTCACTTTGACTAATTATTTCTAATTCTTCACTTGTTAACTCACTTATATTATTATTAATCTTATCTAATAAATTCATCAAATCACCTTATTCTATTGTTAGTATAATTATACCATAATCATGTTATAATAAGAAAGAAAGAAGTGAAGAAATGAGAAAAATTGGAATTATCTTTGCTATGCAAGAAGAACTAGAAGAATTATTAAAAAGAATTAGACTAGAAAAAGAATACAAAATATTTGAATTAACATTTTATGAATGTGTATATCAAGGAATCACCTGTGTCTTAGTTGAATCAGGAATAGGTAAAGTAAATGCTGCTAGAGCTACTCAAATATTAATTGATAATATGAAAGTAGATTATATTTTTAATATTGGTGTAGCTGGAGGTATTTCTGATAAACTAGAAGTAGGAGATATTGTTATAGGCGAAAAATTAATTCAACATGATTTTGACCTAACTGCTTTTTCTTACAACAAAGGATATATTCCAAACGTTGGAGAATACATTCATAGTGATGACTATTTAATTAGTTTAGCAACTTCTATTGAAACAAAGAAAGATTATAATGTTTTGTTAGGTACTATTGCATCAGGTGATATTTTTTGTACAGAAAAATGGATGAGTGAAAAAATAAATAAAAAATTTAATGCCTTATGTGTTGAAATGGAAGGAGCTAGTATTGCTCAAGTATGTTTTTTAAATCATATTCCATTTTTAGTAATTAGAAGTATCTCTGACACACCTAATGGCAATAACAAAGTTACATACGAAGAATTTTTAAAGACAAGTGCATCAAATGTTGCAGAATTTTTAAAAAATATTATAAATAATTTAGAGTAGGTGAAAATATGACTAAAAAGAATATAGCTATAATACTAAATGCTTTAATAATCATTTTAGGACTTTTAGGTGTAGGTATCGCCATTAAACTACACATGACAAAAGATTTCTTCTTGTATTATACAAATCTAAGTAATATTTATGCCGTTATAGCATCTATAATCTATTTATTAACTATTAATAAAAAAAGTAAACTTGGTAAAATATTAAGATTTTCTGCAACTGCCTGTTTAATGCTGACACTATTAGTAGTAATTGTTATCTTAACTCCTATGCTCAAAGTTAATTTATTTATAGGAAACTATATGCCACTATATCACTTAATTATTCCACTTCTTAGTTTAGTATCATTACTATTCTTTGAAGAAAAAGAACCAAGTATAAAATATGCACTAATGCCAACAATTATCTATGGTATTATTGTAATAATTCTTAATTTGTTTAAAGTAATAGAAGGACCATATCCTTTCCTTAAACTATATAAACAAAACATTCTAATAAGTATTTTATGGATAATAATTATTTATTTAATTAATTATTTAATAGCTATAATTATTAAAAAAATTATTAAAAAAACGAACTAAATGAAGTTCGTTTTTTGTTTTATTACACTTATAATCTAGCAATATGATATAATTTAAGTGGTGATATTATGAAAAATGAATATACAATTACTTCAAATCAAGATGGTTTAAAATTAAGTGTTTTAGAATACGTTCCTAAAAATCCTAAAGCTATTGTTCAAATAGCTCATGGAATGAGTGAACATAAACACCGTTATGAAGAACTAATGGAATTCTTATGTGATAAAGGATTCCTTTGTGTAGCAAGTGATCATCGTGGCCATGGAAAGAGTGTAAAAGATGAAAAAGATTTAGGGTACTTTTATGATGATAAAGGAGATTTTATCGTAGAAGATTTTCACCAAATAACTAATTATATTAAAGATAAGAATCCTGGTTTACCTGTGTATCTACTTGGACATAGTATGGGATCTCTAGTGGTAAGAAAGTATATAAAAAAATACGACAAAGATATTGATAAATTAGTTGTCTGTGGCTCACCAAGCGAAATCAATTTAACCGGTTTTGCTATTTTCTTAACTAAGTTTATTTCATTATTTAAAGGAGATCATCATCGAAGCAAATTTATAAATAAAATTAGTATAGGAAGTTATGACAAAATATTTAAAAGAGAACCAAAATATTCTTGGCTAAACTCTAATCCAGAAGAAGTAAAAGCATATAAAAACGATGAGTTATCAGGTTTTACTTTTACTACCAATGGTTTTCTAAATTTATTCAGTTTATTAAAAGATACATACAGTAAAAAAGGCTGGAACTTAAATAATCCTGATTTAAAAATTCTCTTTATTGCTGGTGAAGACGATCCAGCTATAGTAAATAAATCAGCGTGGCTAAATAGTATGACTTTCCTTCGCGAAATAGGATATAAAAACATTGATTATATTTTATATGCAGGTGACCGCCACGAAGTATTAAAAGAAACAAATAAAGACGAAGTATTTAATGACTTGCTTAAATTCTTTAACGAATAAAAATATGATATAATTACATGGGGAGATGGTAATATGGAAACAAATAGAGAGGTAAAAATAGCTATAATTGTTGGCTTAATAATGATAACAGGTTGTATTGTTGCTTTTATAATATCTAGAAACAACAACAATCCAGAAATAACTCTAGACTTACATATATATAAACACTTAGGAGATACAGATAAGAATACTGGAAGATATTATGAATGTATTATAGCTACCGATGAACTACCTAAAATTAATAATGATTTTAAAAGAATAATGAATCTAAAAGATGGTAGCAAAGTCCAAAGTTTCGAAGCAAATATTGATGGCGATTATAAAATAGTATCAGGAACTAATTTTATTGCCTTCGATGCTAACGGTTCATATTACGTTTATCGTAGTGATACAACTGCTGTATATAATTATCCTACGGGAATGTATGAAGATGTTGCATCTGCTTGTTCATATCTAACTGAAGATAGTGTTCGTCAAGAAGAAGCTAAACAAGAGCAAGAAGAAAAACAAGAAACAACTGAAAAGAAAGATAATAAAAAAGATACTAAAACAACAAAGAAATCAACAAAGAAAACATCCAAAACAACAAAAAAATAAGCATGAACAATCATGCTTTTTTATTTGATTTACTAAATATCAAAAATAAATTATAATTATATATAGGAATAGGAGCAAACATGGAATCATTTGGTCAGAAAATTAACTGTCTAAATAACATACTTGGAAGTCCAAACTTCTATCCTTTTTTGTGTGCCTATTCAAATAATGAAATAGATACAGTAATTGATAATCTATCAAAACTAATCAATTATGTTTTAACCGTCGATGAAGACATAAGTTCTTTAGATATCAAAACACTTTTAAAAAACGCGATGAGTTATAAAAAGCAAGGAGATTTCTTAATCTATGGAACTAATAGTTATTTAGATAATAGCATTAAACTATTTGGTTTAAATCCAGATTTAGCATATAAAGGAATAAATAGAGAACTAACAAAATTAGACCTTAACATTTCCTTCTTAGACGACTCAAGTTATGATTATTTCCCACTATATGGAACAGTTAAACAAGCTATTGAAAAGGGATTTACTCATCCAAAATCTCTTTATCAAGGAATCTTAAAACAACCTTCAACTGATACAAGACCATTAATGGTAGGTGAAACTGAAACAGAGTATTATAGTTCAGTATTACAAAGAAGACTAAAAAACATTCCTAATGATTTTGGTAAAACTGGAGCCAAAATAGCTAAAAAGATTTTAAAAGAAATAATTGGAAAAGGTGTAACATTATATTTTATTCCACCGGATAAATTTGAAAAAAAAGAAAAATTAACTTCTAAAGTATCACCTCGTAATCTAAATAGTATTCAAATACCAAGTAGATATACATTATTAACTATTTGTGCAAGAAACAAAGGTCTACAAACTGGTACTAAATTATCAATTTCTACTGGTGAACCATATCAAAAAAAAGAAATTGTAGAAAGACAATATAGTTCATTAGAATACTATAATTACGAATTAGTAGAAGTAAACGACAAATTTGAATATTCTAACGACGAATTAACTGGAGATTTATCTTACGATATAGATGATATCTATGGAAGAAGAGATCCTCATCATAATCGTGAAATGATAAATAATACTAATTTAGATGAAAGATTAAGACGTATAAAGAATAGTTATGATATCAGCTTAAGATATCGAGATGGTAAATATAATATTGGAAATGGACGTCATCGTATACTATTTTTAAAACATTATTATCAACAAAACATCCCATATTGTACTAATCCATATGCAAAACAAGTTTTAAAAGAACAAACTAGTGTAATAGCATATGTTGAACGAACTATTGAAGATGAAGAAATAAATAAATACTTAATCTTCTTTGAACAAAGATTTAGGAATGTAAAATATTATAAGACAGACATAACAAATGATAAGTTTGATATTATTATAACTTGTGCTAACTACGCATATCATATAAGTAACAAACAAGAATTAATAAGATTTGTTAAACTAATGCGTCAAGAAAAATATAAAAATGAATACTTCATAGGACTAAACTCAAATTTTGAAGTAGTACCATATCAAGTAATAATAGCTAAACTTATTACTATATTTGGCAATAAAATTTTACAAATGGATTTAATGGATATAGTTAACTATCTTCAAAATAATCCATTAGTAATAAATGATCAGATAATTGAATTACCAGCTATTAATTATCATCGATTAAATATAATGTTTGCTAGTTTGATTCATTCTGAACAGTTAAATAAATTAAGAGGATTAGAAGAAACTCTAGAATACGAAGCTAGTAGAACACTAGAAGAATTTTCAACGAGAAGAAGAATAATAAGATAATAAAGGAGAATTAATATGAAAAGAAATATAATTAATTTAGTAATAACAATCATTATTGGCTTTATAGTATTTTATTTTACTTTACCAGCCATCAATCTAAACAATCCAGTATTCTATATATTCCTATCATTTATAATAATTGTTTATGGAGTATTAGATGCCTTTACAGCTAAAAAAGTAGAAATAATAAAAAAGAACCATAAATATAAATTTCAACTAAATAGCTTAGCTGGTAAATTACCAATATGTATTGGCATAGTAGTTTGTTTATTCATAGTAAGTGTAATAATAAACTTTATCTGTTCACCTGTATTTAACGCTAAAAGTTATCAAACTAGAATAACAGTAGAAGAGGGTGACTTCACAAAAGAGATTGAAGAAGTAAACTTTAATCAACTACCACTACTAGATAAAGATTCTTCACAAGTATTAGGTGATAGAGTCATGGGTGAGATAAGTGAATTAGTAAGTCAATTCTATGTATCTGACTTATATACTCAAATCAATTACAATAATGATATTCTAAGAGTTACACCTCTAGAATATGCTGACTTCTTTAAATGGTTATCAAACAAAAAAGAAGGAGTAGTAGGTTACATTAGTGTTAATAGTGTTAATGGTGAATCTAAATTAACTAGATTAGACAAAGGAATGAAGTATGTTTCTAGTGCTTACTTTAATGACAATCTAGAAAGAAAACTTAGATTCAGTTATCCAACAGAAAACTTTGGTAAGATTTCATTTGAAGTAGATAACGAAGGAAAACCATATTATATTGTTCCAACAATCAAATATACTGCCTTCGGCTTAAAAGCCAAAGTAAAAGGAGTAATCATTTTTGATCCAGTAACTGGTGAATCTACTAAATATAAATTAGAAGATGTACCTACATGGGTAGATATAGCATACTCAGCATCATTAATTATAGAACAAGTAGATGACTGGGGAACTTATAAAAATGGTTTCTGGAATAGTATCTTTGGTCAAAAGAATGTTGTTAACACAACTGAAGGTTATAATTACTTAGCTATGAATGATGATATTTACCTATATACAGGTATCACTAGTGTAGTAAGCGATGAATCAAATTTAGGTTTCATTTTAACTAATATGCGTACAGGAAAAACAATCTATTACAGTGTTCCTGGTGCTGAAGAATATAGTGCTATGAATAGTGCTGAAGGACAAGTTCAAGATATGGGATATAAATCAACCTTCCCATTATTAATCAACTTAAATAATCGTCCTACTTATTTAGTTAGTTTAAAAGATTCTAATGGTTTAGTAAAAATGTATGGCTTTATTGATGTAAAAGATTATCAAAAAGTAACAGTAACAGATGCTTCTAAAGGAATTATTGCTGCTAAAGATAATTATTTAAAAGCAATGAAAAAAGAAGCAAAAGATGAAGAATTAGTTATTGAAGAGATTAAAGTTGATCAAATAAAAGAAGCAACTATCAATGGCTATACATACTATTATATTTCTTCAGATAATAAGAAGTTTAAAGTATCAATAAATTTGAGTGATAAATTGCCATTTATAAAACAAGGTGATACAATTAAAATCGGTTATTATGATCTAGAAAGAGACATAATCGAAATTGAAAAAATATACTAAGTACTCAAATAGAGTACTTTTTATATGAAAGAGGAATTTATATGAATGAAGAGAGTATAGGTACAATAATAAAAAATATTCGAAAAGAGCATAATCTTAGTCAACAAGAATTATCAGATATACTAGGTTTAAATAATTCTACAATTTCTAAATGGGAACATGATTTAATAACACCTGATATTACTTATTTAAAGATAATTAGTCAAAAATTTAACATACCTATAGATAAATTAATTGCTGGTGAAACAAAACCTCTTAAAAAGCCTAAAATAGTACTAATTTTAAGCGTAGCATTAATAATATCAATAATTATTATTGTTTATTTATTAATTCAATTAAAATACAATAATAACTATTATTTATATGATATATCAAGTTCTAATGCAAACATAGAACTAACAGGTACGTTAGTTAACAACAACGAAGAAGCTTATTTAAGAATTAATAAAATAACTTACTTACATGACAAAATTGGAACTACAGATTATCTCATCCCTGAAAAGGTAACTATAAAAGTTAATATTAATGAAAAAACAGTAGAAAACATCTATATTGAAAATGAAGATGCAATGCCTATTGAAGAAATACTATCTAATACCCAAATAACTATAAAAGAAAAGTATAAAAAAACAGATAATATAAATCTTGAATTAATAATCCAAGATAATAAAAAAATATATGAAGAAAGTACAATTATAAACCACAATAATATAATAAAATAAGTGCTATTTGTATTATCAAATAACACTTTATTTTCCTTGAAAAATTGCCTTTTTTTCAAGAATATTTCCAAATAAGAAAATTAATTTTTTTACTTCCTTTGCTATTATCAAACTAGAAAGGAGGTGCAATATGAAAAAAATTGTTTTCTTATTTTTTCTTATAGTTCCTTTTATAGTAAAAGCAGACACTATTGAATCAATATCAGAAAAATATTATAAAACTATTGAAGTAAAACCAACAAACGGAACTGACAATTTAAGAATATCTAAAACTTATGAAATATCAAAAGAAGAATATGATTTGGGATTAGAAGAACCACAAAGGAACAATGCTGTAGTTGAAACAACATATAAAAAAATGACTGTTTCAATAGCATCATCACAAAGTCTTTATAAGTACAAAGTGAAACTGCATTGGAAAAACATTCCAAGTACTAGAAGCTATGATATTATTGGTCTTGCTTATCTTACTAGTGTAGAACCTAAATTAAGTCCAATTTTTGAACAAGAATATTGTTACAGCAGTGGTAGTTGTCATACATCTACTAGTCATTATCCAAAAGAAGAAACATCTAGCGTTAGTGCAGTATTTGCATTACCAACTGGTTCATTATCATCACTAGATCAAACATTATTTGTAGTAGTAGGTAAGAAAAACCCAAACTCAACTATCGTATATCAAAAAGCTGTCGGTGATTACGCTCATGCAACCCAAGCTGTTGGCTTAGGAAATGCTTTAAATCATTATTCAATGAATACTAGTGGTTTAAGTTTAGATTCTATTATATCTTCATATTATGATGAAATTTCCGCCGGTGTTGCCACTTGGTATGGAACTTGGTAAAAAAGATACTCTAATATAGAGTATCTTTCATGGTCTTAAAAAAGGAAACATTTCTAGATTTCTAACTATTCCCCATGCAATTACAATGATAAGGAGAATTATATAAACATAATTTGGAATCTTAACAAGTATTTTATCTTTCTTTTCAAATATATATAAATAAATATGATAAAAGAAATAAAAAACCAAAAAGGGAGTTAGAATAAACACTAATTGATTATATCTAAACGCTTCTGCAAAATTGAATTTGATAAGTGCAAAAAACATTCTTGTAATACCACAACCAGGACAATAATAACCAGTAATTTCATGTATCATACAAGGTACAGAAAAACCAGTTTTTTTATTTAAAAAATAATAACCGAATAATAACAATATTCCTATAATTAAAAAGAATATTGTTTTAAATATTCTCTTTTTCATTATTGATTACTAAATTTATTTAAGTCTGATTGCATCAAACAATAGTTAACAATTCCAAATCCAAATATACCTAATAATAAGTAGATTAGACTGTTATCATTAACTTGTTTGCCATATTTTTGTCCTGCGATGAATAATTTTTGACCCATTTTATAGTACCAATATAAGCCATAAATACCACAAGTGATTAATGAAAGTAAGAATACCATAACACCAGAAGTAGTATTATCATCAGATATTAAATTTGAATCATCTTGAAGAGTAATCATCCAATAAATTCCATAAATACCACAAGTTACAATAGTTAAAATAATTGAAGTAACAATGTTTCTATTTGGAACAACTGGAGCATTTCCTGCAGCAGCTGTTACTGTTTGTTGAGCTTCAACATTTTGGCTAGCACCACAACTTCCACAGAATACAGCACCTTCTTCTAATTCTTTGCCACAGTTTTGACAATATTTAGCCATTCTTTTCACACCTTTCTTTCAAAATAATTATATAATATAATATATCAAAATAAAATATTTTTTTGAAAGGATTTTAAATTTATGAATCTTAAAAAAGACAAATACATTATTTTAGAAATAATTCCTACAGCAATTCATCCTTCTAAAGGAGATATTATTCAACTATCCGCAATTAAATTAGAAGGTTTAAATTTACTAGATCGTTTTGACTATCGCCTAAAAGAGGATAATATTCCTCTAGAAGAGTTCAAAAAACTAATATCATTTGATAAAGGTTCCTTTATCTATTTAGATTCATCAGAAGAAATTTTAAATAGTTTTAAAGAATGGTCAGAAAGTCTACCACTATTAATAATTGATAATCGTTATACTAATAACTTTTTAAAAGACTTAAATAATTCTAAAGAATCAATAGCTAAACACTTAGATATGGAATACGATGAATACAATGATGATTTTATAGAACAATTAATAAAAAAATATGATCTTGAACCAACAAATTATATAGTTGATATTCTATATGAATCTTTGATTAAACATTTATAAAAATTATGCTATAATAAATTTAGATTGAGAATAAAATAGGTGGTTTTATGAAGAGAAACAAAACAGTATTAATGACTTTTTATGTTGTTAGTATAATTATTTATTGCTTAGTAGCAGCCATACTGTATCGCTTTATATTACTAGCAAAACCGTACTTTTTACTAGTTTTAATACCATGTCTATTATTATTTATCATTTTATTCCTATCAAGTTTTATAAAGCTAATAATCATGGCAATATCCATGATATTTGGTAAAAATGGTAATGACGAAGTAAATGAAGGAGCAGATAAAGCATTAAAAATAGTAAACAAAATTACTAGATATTCTTTAATAGGATTATTCCTAACATTCTTAACTTCCATAATGATTTTAGACATTATTTTATGTATTAACAAAGAAAAATATACTTTAGTAGCGATATCTATTGTAGTATGGATATTACTACATACATTATTATTTAAAAATATTATTGATTTAATTAGGAGTGAAAAAAAACCTTCCTAATTTTTTTATTATGTTATAATAGTAATGCGACCAAAAAGAGAGTGGTTTGTATGAACAAGAAAAAAAGTAAGAAAACACCAAAGAAAAACAACCGGAATAAAACAAACATTGTTGCATTATTAGTGTTAATAATAGTAGTTATGATAATTAGTATTATTGCGTTCACTTTGCCTAATTATGCTAATAAAAATGAAATAAAAGAAACAACAATTCCTTACGTTTATGGTGAAATATATTCACCAAATGCTTCAGCAAACATGCTTGATTATCTTTATAATGATAATAATATTGTTTTTTCCCCTATAAATGCTAATGCCTCTTTAGCGTTATTATATAATGCAGCTGATAATAATACTAAAAATGAAATAAAAAAATACTTTGGTAATAATCCAACCGAAACAAACGATATTATTACTTCTAAAATCAATGCATTTGCCAATCAAAACACTAATAAAACAAAAGAAAAATATGAAAAATATATCAATGAATTCCTTACCAATAATTATTCTAAATTAAGAGTAAAAGATATTGATAAACTTACTCAAAAAGACCGTGAAGAATTAATTTTAATTATTAGAAAAATTGAAATGTATTTTGAACAATCAATAACAAAACAAAAAGATAAAGAAATAGATAATTATAACTTATCTCAAAAAGAGAAAAAATATAATGGTTACATCATCAAAGAAAAAATGGATCAAATAATGGTTAATTATGAAACCTATAAAATAGAAAACTCTATTATTAATTATAATGAAATTTACTATCAAGAAAATAAAAAGACTAAGTTAGATAAAGAATACTTAAATACATTAACAAAATATAATGCTAAACTAACGCCAATAGATTTTAATAAGAAAGAATCAGATACAATAGTAAATGATAATCTATCATCAAAAACAAATAATCAAATAACTAGAGTAATTAGTGATAAAGAATTACAAAACAACAGTCTTGTAAGTATTAATAGTTTATATTTTAATTATGAATGGGAAAATAATTATAATAGTGAAAACATAATCGATGAAGAATTCACTGATTTAGAAGAAAACCACTACATGGTAGATATGATGTATTCAGAGGAAAACTATTACTTAGAAAACGAATATGCTACTGGCTTCATTAAGTGTTTTGAAGGAAATAAATACTGTTTTGTGGGAATTCTTCCAAAAGAAAAAGAATCTTATCAAATAGGGGAATTAAACATTGAATCATTACTAGATTCTAAAAAAGAAACTAAAACTTATATTGGAATTCCCAAAATAAACATTGAATCATTAAACAAATTAAGTGATGTTTATGAAAATTATAATATTAATGAAATATTTACTGACAAAGCTAATCTACATCAAATGAGTAGTAGTGATTTCTATGTAAGTGAAATGTATCAAAAAGAAACTATTACAATAGGTGAATTTGGTACTGTAACAAGCTCTACTAAAACCACATCTTTATCAACAAATACTCTAGATGAGTCATCTAAAAAAGTAGTATTAAATAGATCATTTACTTTCTTAATAATAGATAAAGAAACTAATGATACTTTATTAATTGGGAGATATGATCATCCATAAAAGTAACTTAAAAGGTTACTTTTTTGTTATAATGTAGTAGGTGATATTATGGAACGTATACTTGTAAGTGCCTGCCTTCTTGGAGTTAATTGTAAATATGAAGGTGGAAATAATTATAATGAATCGGTAATGGAATATTTAAAAGATAAAGAAGTAATTCCTATCTGTCCAGAAATAATGGGAGGACTTCCAACTCCAAGAATAGCGTCCGAAAGAAAAGATGATAGAGTAATCACAAAAGACGGAAAAGATGTAACAGCAAATTTTAAAAAGGGCGCTGAAGAAACTTTAAATCTTGCTAAGAGACTAGGTGCAACAAAAGCAATCTTAAAATGCAAAAGTCCATCTTGTGGATATCAAAAAATATATGATGGTAATTTTGATGGAAATATAATTGATGGAAACGGTGTAACTACCGAGTTATTATTAAAAAACAATTTTGAAATATTAACAGAAAAAGATTTTTAACAAAGAAGTAGTATCTATGTTATAATTAATAATAGGTGAGAATAAGATGAGGGATAGCAAATTATTTGAAAACATTTCTAAATTAAATACTTTAGTTCGTATGATTAAGTCAAACGAACTATTAAGTCTTTATATTGAAAAAATAACGAATAATAGAAGTAAAAATCTTAAATTTGTTAATGATTTCGATTATATCTCACTAGATCTTCTATATACTTCATTACAAATAATGAATAGTGTAGATAACATAAATGAACAAGAATACAACAAATTAGATAAAAAAGAATTGAAGTATTACATGGATAAAATAAAAGGAATTAATTATTTTAAAAATCAAGTTCCTGCTATTAAAGACGTCGATACTTTAATAACTTATTTAATGAAATCATTATCAAAAGGATCATATATATGTAACAACAATAGTACTGTTAAATTTGATAATGGTTTACTTGTTGATTCTGATTGGGTAGTAGAATTTGCTCATTTTCTAGTAACATCTTTCAATAATAATATTAATTTATCTAATGATGGATTTGTGTATTCGTTTAATACAGTAGCATTCCCAGAACAACAAGAAGAGAAGAAGTTTATAAGAGATAATAAACATTTTACTAAGGGTATTAAATTATATGAATACAGTGTAAAAAGAAAAGATGAAAAGAAACTAACATTTGATAATATTAAATACCTAATTAATACATTAAGTGTAATAGATAATTATGATTTTAAAGAACTAAAAGATATTAATTCTAAACTATCAAGTGATGGCTTTATTCTATCAATAAACAAAAAAATACCAGTATTTACAAAAGAAAATAAAAAACAAATCGAAAAATTCTTAAACGAAGATAGTTATACTGATGTTTTAGAAGAATACATAAAAAATATTTTAAAATGCTATAATAGCGAAACAAATATTAGAAAAAGAGAATTAATAAATACTTATGAATTATTATTAGATTTATCAAGAGCTTATAAATCTAATTACACATTAAATGAATGTCGTAAACTATTTGATTTAAATCAATATAAAGAACAAATATCAAATGCTTTTGCTATTGCTGATTTTTATATTAATTATATCTATGATGAAGATAATATAGATAAATACTTTAATTATTCTATTTTAACGCTAGATGATTTAAAACCAGCAATTATCGATTACGAAACAGAAGAGTACAAAGGTATAATAAAAAAATTATCATTATTAAAAAAGAAAAGCATTCAGATTAATCGAAAAATCAATAATAATTTAAGAAAATCTCATGGCGAAAACGGATTTGATAGAAATTCTTACGAAGCAAATCAAAAAGTTTTACATAAATATGGCCAAGAGTTAAAAAAGAATAGTGATGAAACAAGAGTATTAAGAGAAATACTTGATGATGCTAAAGATGAAAATCATAAAACTAATAATATTAATAAAACTAAGATAAGATATATAAAAGAATCGATTATAGCTGGAACTTATAGTTATGATCCAAAAACAACATTACTAACTTTCGTTGTTTATAATAAACATGATTATCATCGTGCATTCTTTTTAGAAATATCACTAAACGATTTTAAAGAAATCGTCTTATCTGAAAAGAATAAAAATTCAAGAATAAATTATTATCAAATATAAAAGATGTAATTACTTACATCTTTTTCTTTTGAAGAATATTACTAATAAAACTATAACAAAGAATATTTTTATTAAAGCATAAACTATTTTTTTCTTGTTATTATCATTAACTTCTTCCTTTGTTTCTTTTACATCCTCTGCCTCGTCTTTTACAACAGTTCTATTAACTTCAGGTATATCTAATAAATAAAACTCAATAAAATCATCATAAGTATTAAAACCTAAAACCATTTTTTCATTATAGAAGGAAACGTCTTCTAATTCACCAATTGAATCAATAGTATCTATTCTATCAACACGATCTCCTCCAATCGTATAAACATGAATTGTATTAGTTCCATTTCCACCATTTCTAATCCAAGACCAAGTTGTATAGTATATTAAACCATCATAATACGTCCAACCCTGTCTTCCAATATCAGAACTAAAATTCATTCCTATAATAAAAGGTACACTTGATTTTAAAGTAAAATCATTATTAAGATAAAAACCAGTAGATACAGTTCTAACTGCATATAAGTCTTTATCATCTATATAAGTTAAACTTCTTATTGGTAAAGAAATATTTATTGTTGATTTCTTATAAGTATCAGCATCAAATACATGCAAAATCCTTCTACCATTTCCATTTACTACATATATCTTATTTGTCTTACTATTATAAGTAACATCATTGGCATGCCCAACATCTTCAGTAATAAACTCTTTTATAAGTTTACCATTATTTAAATCAAATACTTTAATCTTTGGCTTTGCTTCAGTTGGTTCAATAAATACTGTAAATAGTTTATTATCGATATTAGTAAATCCTTGTAAGACATAATCATCTTCTTTAGCAAATCTTATTATTGGATTAGAAACTTCAATATTTAAAGCATTTACCTTAATAAAAACAAAAAATATACTAATTATTAATAATACTTTTTTCTTCATAATAGACCTCTATAGTAAAATTATATAATAGATTTTAATTAAGTACCATAAATTAATTAATTTTGATATAATATATACATAATAAGGGTGTGATACTATGAAAGTTGAAAAAAAATCATCCAATAAAATAGGTCTAGTAATTCTACTAATAGTCGTTCTAGCTGGACTAGGTTGTGGCGGATATTTTTTATATAAACATAAAGATAAATTAAATATCGATTGGAATTTCACATTACCATGGCAAAAAGAAAAAGAAGAAAAACAAGCAGGAAGCGACAACGATCTAAAACAAAAAACACAAAAGAAACAAACAGATGTAACATTTAAGGCACCAGAAATTGTTTTAAAATCAAGCTTTGATATTGGAAAATTTTGCAAAGCAAAAGTGTTAGATTTTAAAGATAGCGATACTGAATTTGCGGTAACCCTTGAAATAAGTAATATAGCAGCGTATACATCTTACTGTGAAATTGAATTTTATCAATTTGCAGCAGACGGTTATACAATACCTGGAGATGCAAAGGTTAGAGTTGAAAATGGCGAAACAAAAAGCGTTGATATAACAATGAATAAATCTGACTTAGAATCACAAGAACTTGCATCAATAAATACACTATTTGTTAGTACAAGATATACAACAGCACCTGATGCTGATCCTTCTTTAAAAACATTAGAAATAAAATTTACTAACACAAAACCAGTTAATAATGATAAAAATGGAATTAATATCGATGTACTAAATAATACAACACTTAAGTACTATAAAACTACAACAGATGCTACAAACACTTATTTATATTTTATATTTCATAATCAATCAGGTTCTTATACTGCTGATATCAAAGTAAAAAAATTATTAATAAATGATAAGATTTACGATGTCAAAGATTTTGACGAAAAACTAAGCCCAGATTCAAGACGAATAGTATATATAGCTGTACCTAAAAAAATCTTTAGTAAAGTAAAAAAATTCACTATTTCTTTTATAAATATCTCTACCAATAATCGTCCAGACGCTAAAGAAGATTTCAAAACGAGCTTCTATATTTCTAACGAATATTCTAGAGAAGTATAAAATAAATAGAAAAATACTAATTATTGTGTTATCATATATAACTAATTAGAGAAGGTGTTCTATGGAAAGAATATGGTATAGCCTTATAAAAGAAGCTAAAAAAAAGATTAATGTTCATGAAATACCTCCATTTATTGAGTATGGAAATAACTCATGTGCATTATTAACTGATAGCAATAATATTTATACAGGCATTAGTATAAAATCAAATTCTGGCATTAGTAATAGTGCTGAAAAAAGTGCAATCATAAATATGTTAAACAATTCAGAAACCAAAATAACAAAAATGGTTATTCTAAATGAACTAGAAGAATTAATAAAACCTTCAGTAGATTGCATTGAATACTTATTAGACTTGGGAGTTAACTATGGTGATACCGAAATACTTCTCGATTATGAAACCCAAGAAACCAAAAGAATAAGTGAGATCCTACCAGACTGGTGGGGAACTTATCGCAATAAGAAATAATTGTATTTACAAAAAGAGTAAACATCTATTTACAATCAAAAATGTAAATAGATGTTTTTTATTGACACAAGCAACGTCTATTGGGTGTATAATAATATCATAGAGGAGAGCATATATAGTTTTCTAATATTTAATTTATATCCTGCCTAAAGATGATATTGCGGAAATCATCTTAATGCCAGGTGACCTTCTTATGATTAATATTATTGAAACCTTTAAAGACGTCAAAGATTTTAATAATAAAAATAATTGGGCGACACCGGAACTAAAAAAGGTAAAACAATATGAATTAATAATTAGAAAGTTAATTGCTGTCTATGGAAATTTATATATTTGAATTATCAATTTAAAAATTTCCAATGATTAATATATTGGCTAATTTTTAAATAATAAGTTCAAAACATTTCAAAATTATTATTTAATACTTATTTAAAAGTTATTTAACAATAACTTAAGAGAGTAATACTGTTGTACTTTCTATTAAATAATAACTAAATAATAATAAGAAAAATATAAAAATCCTCTAAAGACAATTAATGTCTTTAATAGTTATTAAAAAATCAATAGTTATATATTTATATTTACTAAATTAGCTATTTAGTGGACCGCTGAATAATAACAAATTGATATCAATACTTATTAAAGATAATCGCACTTCTCTAATAATTTGATCTTTCTAGCATTAGATTCGCTATCTAATGTTTTAGATAGATAATAAAAAGGGTTTTAGTGATACAGCATCAATTTGCTTCACTAAGTAAAAAGGACTTTGCTAGTCCTTTTTATTTTGGTTAAAAATTGATATACTAACAAATAAGAAGGTGATTATATGTATGCAGATGTTTTAATTGAATATAATGCTAAAGCAATTGATCAATCTTTTACTTATATAATCCCAGAAAACTTAAAAAACATTATTCGTGTTGGTATGAAAGTATTAGTGCCATTTGCCAATAAAATAATCAATGGTTTTGTTATTAATATTCATGATGATTATCAAGACGAATTTGAATTAAAAGAAATAAGTTCAATAGTAGATGAGTATTTTTGTTTAAATGAAGAACTAATGCAAATGGGGAAGTATTTACAAAAGCAAACTTTATGTACAAGAATCTCTGCTTATCAAACAATGCTACCTAGTTCACTAAAAGTTAAAGACCAAAAAAACAATTATTCTAAATATTTAATATATATTGAATTAAATCAAGACAATAAAACAATTAAAGAATATATCCAAAACAATAAAAGAGGTAAAAAACAAAACGAAATTCTAGAGAGTTTACTAAATGAAAAAAAAGTCCTAAAAAACTCTATAGAATCACCATCATCAATAAAAACTCTTTTAGAAAAAGGACTTATTAAAGAAACAAAAGAACAAATCTATCGTTTATCAAACGAAAAAAAAGGCGATTTAAATGTAACATTTACAAAAGATCAAGAAAACGCTTTAAAGATGGTTGATTTAACAAAGGAAAATACATATCTTTTGCATGGAGTTACAGGTAGCGGAAAAACTGAAGTATATATAGAATTAATAAAAAGAGTAGTAAAAATGGGTAAAACTGCCATCTTACTTGTTCCAGAAATTTCCTTAACAGCGCAAGTAGTTAACAAGTTTTATTATCACTTTGGTAATGATGTAGCAGTTTTCCATAGTGCTTTATCTGATGGAGAAAAATATGATGAATATTTAAAAATACTAAGAAATGAAGTCCATATTGTTGTTGGAACTAGAAGTGCAATTTTCACACCTATAAGTAATCTAGGAATTATCATCATCGATGAAGAACACTCTGATACTTTTAAACAGGATTCCAATCCAAGATATCATGCGATTGATATGGCAAAATATCGCTCTAAATATAATAACTGCCCATTAGTATTAGGAAGTGCAACACCATCTCTAGAAACAATGGCTCGTGCCAAAAAAGGAGTATATACTTATATTTCTATGCCAAACCGTATTGGATCATCAACCCTTCCAACAGTAGAGATAGTAGATATGGCTGAAGAAATGAAAAAAAGAAATGTCATTCTTTCTGAAAAACTCAAACTAAAAATACAAGATCGTTTAATAAAAAAAGAACAGACAATTCTTTTACTAAATAGAAGAGGATTTTCAACTGTAATATCATGCAAATCTTGTGGTTATACATATAAATGTCCAAATTGTGATATTACACTTACATATCATAAATCATCCAATAATTTAAGATGTCATTATTGTGGATATACTGTCTTTAAAGAAGAAGAATGCCCATCTTGTCATGAAAAAGCCTTATCTGACTACGGAACAGGTACTGAAAAGCTAGAACAAGAATTAATTAAAGAGTATCCAGATGCCAGAATAATAAGAATGGATGCTGATACAACCAGAAAAAAAGGTTCACATGAAGATATTATTAATCGCTTTAAGAATCATGAATATGATATATTGTTAGGAACTCAAATGATTTCTAAAGGTCTTGATTTTCCTTTAGTAACCTTAGTTGGCGTAATAAATGCTGATGCAACATTAAATATTCCTGACTTTAGAAGTGGTGAAAGAACTTTTTCACTATTAAACCAAGTTGCCGGTAGGGCAGGAAGAAGTGAAAAACATGGTGAAGTAATTATTCAAACCTTTAACCCTGATAATTTTACTCTTGCCTGTGTAAAAGAAAACGACTATTTAAAATTCTATGAATATGAAATGAATAATCGCCATAAGCTAGATTATCCCCCATATTATTATTTAACTAGTGTTAAGATTGCCTCTAAAGATTATGAACTGGCATCAAAAGAAATAACTAAAGTAAAAAAATATTTATTAAATAACTTGTCTAATAAATCTATAATACTAGGTCCAACAACTGCCAACGTCTTTAAAATGAACAATATATATCGTTTTCAAATATTAATTAAATATAAAATAGATGATAAATTATTCGATACTTTAAAGGAATTAGACAAAATATATATGTTAAATAACAAAGTAAATATCGAAATTGATAATAATCCATTAGAAGTATAGTATAATTGGTAATATAAAGAAGTGATATTAATGAATTTATCTAATATTTGTGAAATACCATCTTTTCTAAGAGTAATGCTTATTTTAAAACATGGATTTAAAATAGCATGTATAATAATACCTATTATTATTGTAATCACGATAATAATATCATTGTTTAAAGCGATTACAAGTGGAAAAGACGAAGATTTAAAAGATACTTTCAAAGTAGGTGTAAGAAAGATAATAGCTGGTTTAGTAGTCTTCTTTTTACCAACTTTAATTCCATATGTTATTTCCTTAACTGGTGAAGATACATTATATGAAGTAAAAGAATGTGCAAGTAGGGTAACGGAAGAGGAAATCAAATATTACGAAAAGATTCAAGATATTGCTTTAGTTATTGATAAAATGACAAACAATCCAACCCAAGAGAATATCGATGAAGCAAAAAAAGCTGTTGAAAAATCTAAAAGTTTTCTAAAAGAAGATACAATTATTAAATATCTAACGGCAATTTCTGATGCTGAAATTGAAAAAGATAAAGTAGCAAAATTAGCTGATTGTCAAAGAAATGGCGGAATATATAAAGATGGTTATTGCTTTGAAAAACCAAAACCACAAAAACCATCTGGTGGCAGTCCTAGTGGATCTGACTCAGGATCAAGTCCAAGTGGTGGAAACGAACAAGGAAGTTACACACCTGGTGGAAGCGGTACTGGAACAACAACCATGAATATTCTTAATGGTGAATTTAATGTTGTAAATACTAAAGCTAATGTTACAAGTTTTGCTAAATCAATGCGTAAGAATGGAACATATCAAGGTTCAAATTCAGATCGTTATGGCGGCTATTGTCTTGGTTTTGCTTATACCCATGCTTGGGGAATGTACACAAACAACACTTCATATAATGGCGAAAATGGACATTCTTATACAGGTGCCGGTAATTTTTCAACCTACATAAATGATGACTTACAAGAAGTATTAAAGGTTGTTTACAGAGAAGTTTCAGCCGGAAGACCAATTATTCTACAAGTAAATGGAAATAAAAAAGGAACTTCAAGACACTTTGTAACTGTAGTAGGTTTCAAAAGTAGTGTTAAAGATGAAAACTCAATACAAGCAACAGACCTATTAATAATGGATAGTTGGGATGCTAAAATCGAAAGAATGGATCAAAGTGGTTCAAGATTCGTTGTAACAGGTAAAGCCTGTCATAAAGACTATACTGGATATAGAGTTCAATATTTAAAGCATTAAAAAAAGGAATTATTAATTCCTTTTTTATTTTTTAAAATTATTATATAAATGATGGGTTTGTAATTCCATACCTCTAAGTTGAGCCATCTCATCTATTGAAACAATTGCATATCCATTGGCTGCTAAATAATCCATTGCTTTAATGGCACCGTCTACAGAAGTAGCGTGAATATCATGAACTAATACAACAGCTCCATCATAAGCTTTACTAATAATATTATTATAAACGGTTTCTGCATTTTTATATTTCCAGTCCAATGGATCAATACTCCAGTTAACAAATACCATATCAGCATAACTTAAAACTTGAGTATTATATGCTCCGTAAGGAGGTCTTATATAACGAGGGTTTTCACCAATTACTTCTTGAATTACATCATTAGCTAAATATATTTCATTTTTGGCAGCATTTTCGTCTAATTTCTTTAAATTCTTATGACTCCAAGAATGTTGACCAATACTGTGTCCTTCATTTTTCATCCTCTGAACTAAAGCACTTTGTTTTTTTACTCTATTACCAACTAAGAAAAATGTAACTTTAAAATTACGTTCTTTTAAAGCATCTAATAGTTTAGTTGTATTAGCACCACCAGGTCCATCATCAAAAGTAAAACAAATTAGTTTTTTTCCTTCAAAATAACTTGCGTCTCTAACAACAGGAGTTATTTTATTTTGACTACCGTCATTATTACTTTTTAATTCTTCTTTTGGTTGTTCCTTTTTAGGTGTAGTAGTTTTTTTAGTAGTCTCTTTTTTTGGTTCTTCAACTTTTTCTTCTACTTTTGTTTCTACTTTTTCTTCTACTTGTTCTTCCTTAACTTCTTGAGGAACTCCAACATATTCGCCATCAATATCAAAATAATCTTCATTTAAAAATATTTTCAAATCTAGATAATCAATAGGAACATTAATATCTTTTTCTCCGTTTGGTACGACAAGATAAATCTTATCATCACTAAATATAAAATTGTCATAATCATTTTCGTTAATTTTAACATTTTTATTATCTTTTAAATAATTATCAATAATATACTTGAGTTTAATTAAGTATTCTTCATCTCTACTTATTAAATCATCAATACTTAATTCTTTATTCTTTTTACTATCATAGTATTTAAAATAATCATCTCTACTTACGAACGAATCATCATCTTTAAAAGATAATGACTTATAATGAAAAGAATAAATATCTCCATAGATAGAGTAGGAATAATTCATTTCTAATCTATTTAAATCATCATTGCTATTAATAAACGAAGCTTTAACATTATCCACTAAAACATCTACGTCTTTATTAAGGGCGCCTTTTGTATAAACAGGTATTTCTATTTCCATATTATAAGTTTCTTTGTCGATTTCAATTTTTTTGTTTTTAAAATTAAAAGAATCAATATTATTAAACAGAAGGTAATAAAAACCCATTATCATGAAGCAGACAACAAATAATAAAGAAAAAATAATTGCCCAATTTCTAACAAGTTTCTTCCTCATTTCCATCACTCTCACCAACATTATATCGCATTTTATAAAAAAGAGTATTTTTTTAAATAATTACACCTTATTTGTGTTATACTATCGCTGGGTGATGAAAATGTTATCAGATATAGAAATTGCACAAAAAACAAAGATGAAAAAGATATCTTCAATAGCAAACAAATTAGGTATTAAAGATGCTGTTGAATACTATGGTGATTTTAAAGGAAAAATAAATGTTGATAAAATTAGTGGTAAACCAGGAAAACTAATTTTAGTAACAGCAACTTCTCCAACACCTTTTGGTGAAGGAAAAACAACTGTATCGATTGGTTTACTTGATGCATTATGCAAAAAAGGAATTAATGCAATGGCAGCACTACGTGAGCCATCTCAAGGCCCAGTATTTGGAATAAAGGGTGGGGCAACCGGAGGTGGATATTCACAAGTTCTACCAATGGAAGAAATCAATCTTCATTTTACAGGAGATTTTCATGCAATAACTGCTGCTAATAACTTATTATGTGCTGCAATTGATAATCATATATACCAAGGTAATGCCCTAAATTTAGATGAGAATAATATTGTTTTCAATCGTTGCGAAGATGTTAACGATCGTGCCCTAAAAGATATAACAATCATTTCTAAAGAATATGAAAGAAAAGAAAAGTTTGATATAACAGCAGCTTCAGAAATAATGGCTATATTTTGTTTAGCTAAAGACATCGACGATTTGAAAAGAAGATTAGATAATATCTTAATTGGTTATACAAAAGATAATAAACCAGTATTTGCTAAGGAATTAAAAGTTACAGGATCTATGTTAGTACTATTAAAAGAAGCTATTAAACCTAATCTAGTCCAAACACTAGAACATAATCCAGTAATTATTCATGGTGGACCATTTGCTAATATTGCTCATGGTTGTAACAGTATTATTGCTACTAATACTTGTCGTAAGATTGCAGATTATACAGTAACAGAAGCAGGTTTTGGTTCAGATTTAGGTGCATTAAAATTCTTTGATATCAAATGTCGTCAAAATAATATCTATCCTGATGCTGTAGTACTTGTTACTACAATAAGAGGATTAAAATATAATGGAGAAGATAATCTAACAAACGGTTTAGAAAACTTATCTGCTCATATCAACATCTTAAAAAAACTACATTCTAATATCGTTGTTGCTTTAAATAAATTTGCAACAGATACAAAAAAAGAAATAGAAGAAGTAAAAGACTTTGTTGAAAAACAAGGAATTGAATTTGCTTTATCTACTGCTTTCTTACGTGGTGGCAAGGGAGCCTTAGAATTAGCAGAAAAAGTTCTTAAATTAACTGATAAAAAATATGAAAGAAAAGAATTATATAAAGAAACGGATTCTATTGAAGAAAAAATAAATAAAGTAGTAAAAGATGTTTATAAAGCAGGAACTATTACTTATTCTGAAAAAGCTAAGAAAAAGATCAAAGATATTAAGGACAATAAATTAGATAAACTACCAATAGTAGTTGCTAAAACTCAATACTCAATTTCCGATGATCCTAAAAAATTAGGATATCCAAAAGACTATGATTGTACTATAAAAGATGTAAAACTATATAATGGTGCTGGATTCATTACAATCTATCTTGGAAACATTATTACAATGCCTGGATTACCAAAAGTACCAAATTATGAACACATCTATATTGAAGATAACAAAATTGTTGGTTTATCATAAAAAAGATACTCATTTGAGTATCTTTTTAATTTCTTTCTTGTATCTTAACAAGTTTAGCTTGAACTACTAATCTAATACCATTGTCATTATAACAAGTAGATAGAGTAAGTAACTTATCATCAGTAGTAACATCAATTCCAAAATCATATATACTTCTTGAAACCATTGTATCAATAAATGATTGATATGATTCGTTGCTACCAAAATCAGTAGTAATATAATATGATTCAGCTTCTATCTTATAAATAGCGAATATTTGCCACATAGTATTATATTTAATAGTAGATAATTGAATTATTTGATTTTCTGCCTTTTTATACCAATTAGCTTTTAAAGTATTTGTAAGAGAACCAAACATAACTTTATCTTTACGACCATGAGCATAAATAACAGTATTTTGACTTAATTCATTGAAATTATTTCTAAAGTCTGCAAATACCCATCCAGCTCCATTAACCTTTCTATTAAATGAATGATGTAAGTAATAATCATTATTTGTAGTTTGAACTACTGGATAATTAACATTTGTATTATTAACAATAATCCAACCAACAGTATCACTGTTTTGTTTCTTTAAATCTTTAAAATCAACAGATGATAGAGGAGTATTTAAATATTGCCAATATAATGAATTCTTATTACTATATTCATCTTTTTTCTCTGGTTCAGGTGGAACATCAATATTTACTATTTCACCATCATCTACAGTTTCTACAACCGTTTCTTCTACTAAAGAATTACTTAATTCATTTATTGAGATTCCTTGAATAAACCAATTAATGATAATTGCACTAGTAATAAAGAACACGAAACTTGATAGAATAACACTTAACTTATATAGTTTATACTTCTTACTTTCTTTAGGTGCTAATTTATAATATAACTTATTAATAGCAAATCTATTAAGTTTTTGTTGGTACCTTAAGTAATTATGTTTACTAATATGTACTTTTTCAATTTTATTAAGTTTATTAACTGTAGAATATTTTCTAACTGTCTTTGGTCTATTTAAACCTAGATTGTTAAGAGCAATTTTATTTAAATTATATAATTGTCTTCCAAACTCTTCACTTTCAATATTAATCTTTATATTTTTAGCTTTAGTTATATTACGAGGTTTAAATAAATGAAACTTTTTCTTAACATTAGGAGTCTTCTCAACATTAGTAACTTTTTTTGAATCTAATGATTTCAAAGAAGATTTTTTGTTTATAATATCATCTAATTTAACAATAACCGTATCATATAAAGACATCCTACGTTTCTTTTTCTCTAATTCTTCTTCTTCTTTTCTTAAAACTTCCAAGTGAAGAGATATAGTAGGGGATTCTTCTTTTATAATCGGTTCTTCTATTTGTTGATTTTCATTTGTTGTCTCATATTTTTTATCTATAGCTTCTCTTAAGTCGCTTAATTTAATTTTAATTGTATCTATAAAAGTATTTTTTAAAACAGGTAAATCTAAATCAGTATCATCATCTCTTAGAGAAGGTAAGTCAATATCGTGATTACCTTTCTTTTTATTATTTATCATTTTAAACTGTTGTGTTTTTGATAAGTCTTTACCGTTATCTATTTCAAACTGCAATATTGCAGTTTTTTCTAAATCGTTTAATTCCGTACGAGGGTCTATTTGTTCAATATGAACATCTTGACTATGATTATTATTCTGATTTTTAGTCATATTAAAACACCTCTTTACTATCTATAATTATACCATACAGGTAGTAAAGATGAATTAAAAAAAGTGTTTAGTTTACGGTATATTTATTATGGAAATTTAACAAGTTTTATGTTATAGTTATCTTAGAACAATAGGAGTGATATCATGAATAATTGTCCAAAATGCGGTAATCCACTACAAGAAGGAACAAATAATTGTCCTATTTGTGGTACTAATATATTAGAAAATAATGCTACTACTGAAGCAGAAACTCCTTCAGTACCAGCACCTCCACAACCTGCACCAGCACCTGAGGCACCTATTTCTCCAGCTCCGGAAGCACCAGCTGCAACTCAAGAAGCTCAAGCAAATCCTGCTGTTCAGGTTATGGATAATACTCAAACAGGAATCTTACCAACAGTAGATCGTGTTGAATCTCCAACACCAATTCCAAGTATTCCATCATCATTGTCTGATAATACAGTTGGTTTAACTGAAGAAAAGCCTTTAGTTGCAAATCCTAAATTAGAACCTAAAAAACCTGTTAAGAAAACTCCAATAATAGTTGGTGCAATCTTAATTATAGTATTAGGTATCGGCTGCTTTATGTTTTTAAAGCCAGCTAAAACAGTAAACAAAGGAGCTTCTAATAATGGAGAAACTCCAAAAGAAGAAATAGCATTATCCTCAATGTCTTCTAATGGATACCATTTAAAGGTTGCTGAAGGTTGGGCTATTAATGAAGATGGAACAAACGTAATTCTAACTAATAACGATGGTACAGTTGCTATAAAACTTGAACATTCTGCAGCAAATCTTGCATCAATCGAAGCTACTCAAATAGAAGATATAATGAACAGCAATGGTAATTATCAAGATGTTAATGTAAGTGAAGTAGATGTTAGTGGAAGAAGTTCATTCTTAGTATCTACAAACATAAATAGTCTTCCAGTTCAAATATATTTTATTAACGGAGGACCTGAATTAATAATAGGAGCAACAATTGTTTATCAAAGTAATGATACAAAAGATAAATATGAAGCAACTGTAATGGAAATGATAGTTTCATTATCATATACAGATGATTCAATAAAAGCAATTGAAGCGATGTCTGAGTATTCACAAATGTTTGGTATTTTCAATAATGTTACTTACAACGCAACAAACAATTATAGTTATAATAATAATGATAACAATAATGAAAATGTTGAAAATCAAAACGAAGAAACTCAAAACAATGAAGAAAATCCTAAAACAGCTGAATAATGCTTAAAATTAATACTAATGTAAATATTAGTATTTTTTTTGGCAAATTTCGTCAAAGAATGCACTTTTTTTACCAAAAGTATCACAAATATCTTGATTTTACCCATTCTTTTTGCTATCTTTAGTATGTAAGGGTAATACCTTGCTAAAAATAATATTTTATTGGGAGGTAAAATTTATGGGAAAACAAGAATTAGTAGAATTCATCGCAGCTAAAGCTGGATTAACTAAAGCTGATGCTACTCGTGCATTAGACGCTGCTCTAGAAGGTGTAACTACTGGACTTAAAAAAGAAGGAAAAGTTGCACTAGTTGGATTCGGAACTTTTACAGCTAAAAAACGTGCTGCAAGAGAAGGAATTAATCCTTTAACTAAGGAAGCTATCAAGATTCCTGCTAAAAATGTTGCATCATTCAAAGCTGGAAGCAAGTTAAAAGCAGCTATTAACTAATTTAGTTAAATTATAAAAAAGAGCTATAAATCATCAACTTTTATAGCTTTTTTTTGTGTTTTTGTATTATACTATATATAGTGGAGGCAGATGGAAAATGGCTAAAAGAAAAAACAAGAAAAACAAAATAGATTACAAACCACTAATATTATCATTAGTATTAATAGTAATAATATATTTAATTAATAGATTAATCTTTATAAGACCACTTCTTTGGGTATTGGCAGTTATTCTATTAATGATCTTTTTAAAACAATTTAAAAAGATGAATGGGAGAGTATTCGTATTAGGTGTTATTGTTCTTTTCTTTATATCTATAGTTATAGATGGAATAATTGTAACAGTCTTTAAAAGAATCCCCGCTTACACATATAGTGTAATCACTAGTGAAAAAATTAAAATTTATTATTCGCCTGGACTTAGAGTATGGCAATGTGATGAAAGTAGTTATAAAAAATTAATAGTTAGCCAATTCTACAATAAAGGTTATGTATGCGATGCCAACGATATTACTAGTATCGATGTTAATTCATTTTTAAGTTCAGTTGTTGAAAACTATGACGATTATGGTAATAAATACGTTAAGATTACTGGTAAAATCAGTAAAAAGAATAGCCAAACATCAATTGAAATGAGACCATATACTGAAAGTGAAATAAAAGTTAATGGTTATGTAGAATTCTCAAATAATATTGTGCTAAAAATATTATTTGAAAAGCCAGATCAAGAAATAGATAATTATGATGTATATGATGATATAACTGTTCTAGGATTAGTAAAGAATCTTGAAGGAACAACTGGCAATTACATTATATATATGGATAATGCTCGTATATTAAGTACTACAAATCTAGAAAGTTTTTCTATAAATGTAACGCCAGAAACTAAGTGTGGAGAAAAGAATTTGTTAGTTGAAAATGAAACACAAAGACTTAGTAGCTACTGTTTATCTGAAATCTTCGTATCATATGAAGAAACTACTAGTGAATTAGTAGATACAATTTCTTCAAATAAAATGGAAATATCAGATTTATACACTAATCCAATAAGAAAAGAAACAGATGAGAATAGAAATGTTATGTATCGAATGCATAACTACAGCGTTTTCGTATGTAATCCAGAAAATAGTAAAGATATAATCATTGGTAAAGAAAACATGAAAGCTTCAGACTTAACCTGTGAATAAACCACTGAATAATATGTTTTACAACTAAATACATAATTGATATAATTAAGACAAGGTATTTACCTAGTGAGGATGATAATATGGCAAAAACTACTAATACAAAAAAAAGCGAAACTAAAAATAGTTCTAAAAAAACAAAAACAGTAAAAGCTGTCAGTAAAACAACTCCTAAAAAGAATTATTCTAAAAAAAGAGAAAATAGAATTATTCAAACAGAAAATAATTATGGAAGAACAATTTTAGCAGCTTTATTAATAATTGTCGTTTTAATAGGTGGCTATTTAGCTGTTCAATATAAGAAAAACCATGGAGAAGGAATTTATATTCAAACTTCAGAAGAAAAGAAGTTTAAAGAAGAATATGAAAGTTTAAATGGTGTAGAAAATGCTAAATCTATATCTATTATGAAAGATAATAATATTAAATATATTTCTTTAGATGAAGCAAAGGAAATATTAGATTCTAAAACTGGAGTAATTTATTTTGGAACACCAAGTTGTGCTTGGTCTCGTAATGCTGTTCCTGTAATGCTAGACGCCATGCAAGAAGCTAAATTAGACACAATCTATTATGTTAATGTAAGACCAGATAATAAAAAAGAAAATGATATTCGTGATGAATATACATTAGATAGTAGAGGAAAAGCTAAGAAAACTAAAGATGCTAGTGAATCATATTACAATATATTATTATCACTTGCTAATAATTTAAAAGAATATGTTTTAACTTCAGATGCCGGTAAGAAAGTCTCTACTGGTGAAAAAAGATTAAATACTCCAACAGTTGTAGCAGTAAAGAATGGCGTTGTAATTGGTTTCCATGAAGGAACTTTAAATAGTAACTTATTAGATAAAGATGGAAACTTAACTGATTTAACAGCTGATCAAGAAAAAGAATTAAAAAGTATTTACGTTAAAATATTTGAAAAGTACAAAGATGAGAACTGTACTGATGAAAACTGCTAAGATAAGTGAAAACTTATCTTTTTTTCTTGCATTAAACTAATCAACCTCTTATAATAAATAATCCACATTTGTCAAAGGAATGTGGGCATTGCTAGAATAGTTTGGAGGTCAAAGTGAAAAATTATTTCTAATAGAAAAAGGAGATAATTAACATGAAAGCAAATGAACAAGGTCTTACTGTAGAAGAGCGAATTATGTTTGCTGTTCTTGGTATTATACTTGTAATAGCAATAGGGGTATTAACATTCAATTATTTTTCTAATCATGAAAGAAAAATAGAGGGACCTAATACTACTGAAAAAGAAATGGGAGAAGACAAGAGTGTTGATAGTGAAGAAAATATTGTTAAACCAGTTGATATCTTAAAAGAAGACTCATCTGATAATAGTACAATAAAAATTGAGGGTTTACCTTATTTTATTAAAACAAATAATGATATTTCCTTAACTAAAAAAACTAATAATCAAAAAAGCGTTTCTAATAAAAAATCTAAAGCTAATATTAAAAAAGAATCTATTACAATAGACGAAGGAATAGGTTCTACTGATATTGGTGAAGTAGATGAAGGAGCTGCTTTTATAGATTTTAGTGAAAATCTTGATTGGACATTCAATTCTAATATTGTTAAAGAATCATATGCTAATGAAATTATTAAAGTTCCAAACACTGTTACTTTAACAGATGGAACAGAAAAAGAAGCACAAGTAGTGATTAAAGAAAAAAATAGTGGTGACGAAAGATTCATTACTAATGGAGAAATATCATTACCAAGCGGAGAATACATTTATTATTATACTTGTAATAATAAAACCAAAGAAATACCATTAACTATTTATAATAAGATGGATAATGCTAAAATCGTATTTACTAGTGTAAAAGACACCTATAGTGGATATAGTGAAGATTTAAAATTCATAACAGATAATAGCACTATTACTTCTAATGATAATAATTATAAGATTAATATTAAACGTCAAAAAACTATTAATCCTATTCCATTAAAAGTAATATTATCAAATCCATATAACAAAGTAGAAAGGGTTACAAATGGCATTAGTGTAAGTAATGATAATAGTATTACTGATTTAAATAATAATGAATTTATTATTTGGTTAGACTTAAATACTATATCATTAACTAAAACCAACAAAGTACTTCTAAATATAGATGGGACAGAATACTTGTTTAATCTAAATATCAGTATCGAAAATATTGAAGAAGTAAAAGAAGAAGAGAAGGAAAAACAACCAGAAGCTAACAATGAAGAAGAGGATAAAGACCAAGAACAAGAAAGTAAACAACCAGAAGAGCAAAAAGAAGAATCTACAAAAGTAGAAACACCTGTTTCAACTACTCCAAAGGAAGAAGACCAAAAAGAACTTCCTAAAGAAGAAACAAAACAAGAAGAGAAAAAAGAAGAACAATCTTCTAAAGTAGAGGAACAATCTACTAAAGTAGAGGAAAACAAAACCGAAATCGAAGAAGACAATACTCCAAGCGATGATGTTACATCGCAAGTAGATACCGTCTCCCAAGCGACATGATGAAAATCATGTTTTTTTCTTTAAAAAAAATGTATAATAGTCTATAATATAACGTGAAAGAGGGTGGGACTTTATGCGTATAATATCACTTTTACCAGCAGATACTTATACTGTTGTTAATAAATCTATTATTACTGAAGAAGATTATAAAAATATTATAACTTTATATGAACCAATAATTGGTCCCATCGCTGTCAGTTTATATTTCACTTTATTAAGAGATATACGTCTTTCTGATTATATATCTAATGACTACACACATCATCATTTAATGACGATGATGAAAAGTAGTATTGAAATAATAAGGATTGCTAGAGAAGCTCTAGAAGGGGTAGGATTAGTTAAAACTTTTTATAAAGAAGGAGAAAACAATTCATACGTTTATGAATTATACTCTCCATTATCTCCAAAAGAGTTTTTTGCATCTCCAATTTTTAATGTTACTTTATACAATAATATTGGTAAAACAGAATATGAAAACTTAATTCTAGAATATGAAATACCAAAAGTAGATTTAAAAGAATATGAAGATATTTCTGCATCTATTGATTTCACTTTTAAATCATCTCCAAATATTGAAACCTTTGAAACAAAAGATCATAATTCTCTTAATTTAAAATTTGATAATAATATTGATTTCGACTTATTAGTATCATCATTCCCAAAAGGAATTCTAAGAGAAAATGTTTTCACTAAAAAACTAAAAGAATTAATTAATCAATTAGCATACATTTATGATTTAGATACATTAAAAATGATTGAAATAATAAGAACTGTAATAACTGATAAAGGAACAATCGACCGTGATGAATTAAGAAAACAAACAAGAAAGTATTATCAATATAACAATAATGGTCGCTTACCAACACTTGTTTATCGTACACAACCAGAATATTTAAAATCTCCAGAAGGGGACAATTCTCCAAGAGCAAAGATTATTTATTTGTTTGAGAATACTTCGCCTAGAGATTTCCTTACTTTAAAGAATAAAGGAACTACACCAACCTCTAGAGAATTAAGACTTTTAGAAACTTTATTAACAGATTTAGAACTAAAGCCGGCAGTTGTTAATGTTTTAATCGATTATGTATTAAAAAAGAATAATAATAAATTAAATCAGGCATTTATTGAAACTATTGCTGGACAATGGAAAAGGTGTAATGTTGAAACAGCTGAAGAAGCTATGGAATTAGCTATCAAAGAAAATAATAAATACAACAAGAAACTACCTACAAATAAAAAGATGAATAATGATAAACCAGTTTGGTTTAATGAAGATATCTCTAAAGAAGAAATATCTAAAGAAGAACAAGAAGAATTAGAAGATTTATTAAAAGATTTCAGGTGATAAAATGATAAGTAGTGAAGTAAATAAAAAATCATTACAAGCAAACTACAAAGAAGCAGCAAAAGACATTAAATTTCGTCGTTTAGTAAAAACAATTAAAGCAACAGATGAAGAAGCTATGAAATATACTTCTTCCTTAGAAGAAACAGTTAAAGAACTAAATAACTGTGCGAACTGTGATGGCTTAATCTATTGTAAAAATAGATTAGAAGGACATGTTTTTTATCCCGAAAAAGATGAATACCAAATCAAATTTTCTTATGCTCATTGTAAATATCAAAAAGAAATGTTAAAAAAAGAAAAAGAAAGAAATACTAGAGAAAAAGATATTATGAATGCTTCTTTCTCTGAAATAGATATTACGGATAAAAAAAGAGTAAAAGTAATAAAATGGCTAAAGAGTTTTTATGATAAATATGATAAGAATAAAGAATTTAAAGGTCTCTATTTGCATGGTAATTTTGGCTGTGGTAAAACATATTTAATTTCAGCACTCTTTAATGAGCTATCTAAAAAAAGAATTTCAACAGAAATTGTTTATTATCCAGAATTACTAAGAGATATAAAAAGTGATTTTGATACATTCGCTGATCGTATTGATTACTTAGAAAACGTCGATTTACTTCTTATAGATGATATAGGAGCAGAAAAAGTAACTGAGTGGTCTAGAGATGAAATATTAGGAACAATCCTCCAAAAAAGAATGAATAACTATAAGACAACATTCTTCACATCTAATTTAAATATGGAAGAATTAGAACGTCATTTAAGAATAAATTCTTATAGCGACGATGAAATCAAAGCTAGAAGAATTATTGAAAGAGTACGTCAATTAACAGAAGATATGGAACTTATAAGTGAGAACAAAAGAAAGTAGTGTAAAGAATTAAAAAAATAGCGAAGATTTCGCTGTTTTTTGTTATAATGGATATGGTGGTAAGTATGAAAAGTATTAATGTAATATTTATGGGGACCCCTGATTTTGCTGTACCGGTTTTGGAAAGCTTAATAGAAAAAACTAACGTCATTATGGTTGTTACTCAACCAGATAAAGAAGTTGGAAGACATCATGAAATATCATATAGTCCAATAAAAAAAGTTGCACTTGAACATAACATTGAAGTCTATCAACCAACCAAGATTAGAAAAGAATTTGAACCAGTTGTTAATAAGAAAGCTGATATTATAATAACTTGTGCATATGGTCAAATAATACCAGAAGTGATTCTAAACAGTCCTAGATTAGGTTGCATTAATGTTCATGCTTCCTTATTACCAAGACTTCGAGGTGGAGCACCACTTCATCATGCCTTAATTGATGGTGAAGAAAAAACTGGAATTACTATAATGTATATGGATAAAGGCATGGATACTGGTGACATTATTAGTGCCAAAGAATATAAGATAAAAGATACTGATAATGTTGGTACTCTACATGATACTTTAAGTATTATGGGAAGAGATTTATTAATGGAAACCTTACCAAAGATAATTGATGGTACTAACAAAAGAATTAAACAAAACGATGAAGAAGCAACGTATGCTTATAATATAACTAGAGAAGAAGAACACATCGATTTTAATAGGACAGCTAAAGAAATATATAATCAAGTTCGTGGTTTAAATCCATGGCCACTTGCTTATACAATCATCAACGGTTCAGAAGTTAAAATAATCGATTGTTATATAGGTGAAAAAGAAATTAATCTTTCACCAGCAACTATTTGTGAATTAAATAAAGACAGTATAGGAATCTCAACCAAGGATAAGATAATATATATAACTAAAGTTAAACCTTTTGGTAAAAAGACAATGTCAGCTTGTGATTATATAAACGGTCTTCAAAAAGAAAAAATCCTAAATAGTATCGTTGAATAATGACAAAGAAAAGAAAAAAAATACTAATAGGGTATGGAGTAGTTATATTAATTATCTTAATCGCTATCATGTTTATTATTCCTGATAGTGCATTTTTAAAACTATATAATAAAAACATAAAAAAAATAGAGAATCAAGAAGTAGCAAAAAAAGAATTTATTGATTATGATACGCAAAAAGAAAGAATTCTAAATAAACAGTTCAAATATGAATATCTATTATTAGATTCATTAAGTAATAAAACTTATAAATATAATTGTAATGGAACGCTAGATAAAGATATCGAATCAGGAACATGTACAGAACCTGAAAGATTATCATATACAGAACAAACTAAAAGAGAAACTTTTAAGATTAATGTTGATTATCTAGATATAGCATATATTTTGAATTTAGTAAAAGATATAACACCAGAAGAAATAAAGTATCAAACAACAAGAGAGTATACTTATAAAACCACTCTCGATAAACTAGATACAGAAATTCTTATTTATACTGATTTAGAAAATATTACTAAAGTAGAAATTAGTAATAAATATATGACATATATTTTAAAATATAGTGATATTTCTTATTGACAATAAATTCTTCTAAATGTATCATAAAAAGATGTATAAAAGAATTGAAAGAGACGAATGATATGAGAGAGAAAGACACTAAAATTATTATGGAACAATACTATAAATTCATCGGTATTCCTAATCATAAAAAACAAAGTAAAATCTTAAGTATTTTAAATTGTTGCAAAGAAATTAGAAATACTGCATATCCTATGAAGAATTCTAATGTAACTGAATTACAAATAGTAGAGTTTACTGCACGCAAAGAAAAAGATTTAATCTACGTTAATGGATCTTTGTCTCTTACAGATGGACCTCTTATGGAAAGTAGATACTTTGAAAGCTATATTATAGAGGATCCCGAAAATGATAAAATTAGAGTTTATACAGATATAACTAGAATATGTGTAGATGATGAACCAAAAATGATTAGAACAAGTGAAGAATTCTATGAAAACGATGAAAGAATTACAACACTTACTACATATTCTTCTAGTGAAACATCAGAAGAAAAAGTCTTCTCAGATGAAATTTTAAAACAATCTGATGATTATTACTATTATAAAAAAGCTAAACAACTATGTGCTTTATAAGACGCTAAAAAGCGTCTTTTTTATTTATTATTAACAAATTAATATGATATAATTTAGATAGGGTGGTTTATTATGGCAAGTTTATTATCTATAATTATTTCTTTAGTAGTATTACTACTAATAATCTTTATAAAGGATATTGAGGGACGTAAGGCAAAGAATACTTATCGAAGTACTTTGTATTATAAATTAACTAATTTTAATCGTGTATTAATAATAGTTAGTATTCTTATATTTATTGTTGTTACAATTATTGATTATAATATGAATTCATACACTCGCAGTTGGACTTCATTTATAACAGTTGTTTTAAATGGTTTATCAGTTGCGGTTCTATCACTTCCAATGTCTCTATCTAATCTTTATAAAACAATTTTTAATGATGAAGAAGAATTATTAGATATTAAATATGTTGTTACAAATAAATATGATCGCCAAAAAATTTATAATTTTAATAAGGCCGGTATCGATGTTATAATTCTATCCAAAGAAGATTTAAAAACAAAGATTAAAAAGATAACTGAAAAGAGTTTCAAGAAAAATTCTATTAATGGAAATTTAATTATAACAACAGACAATCGTCGTATAGTAAAAGATATACCTAATGCTATTTATGAATTTGATAGTTTGAACTCTTGCTATAAAAGAATTGAAAATGCTCGTGGTAAAGCCGATAAAATTGCAAGAATTATTAAGTATTGCCTTCTAACTTATATACCATTAATTCTTTTATACTTTCTAATTGCTATTACAAAATTTCCTTTAGTTTATAATATTTTAATATCATTGTTAATAAAACTATTAACAATTATGACAGTAGAATATGTTTATAAAAAAATGCCAAATGATACCGACTTGATGAATAGAAAACCTATTGTAAACGGTAAAATAATTGGGCTTCAAGAAATAATGTTTATTTTATTTACTTGTTTATGTGCTTTATTTTGCTATTCACTACCATATCAATATATAGCTTATGCTGGAGGAACTGTAAGTTTAGGATTATCTTTAATACTAGTTACATTTTTGTTTAATAATATCTTTATTACATATAGTTTATATAGTGAAAGTGCTCTTGCAAAAAATATAATTAAAGCATTAAAAAGTATCAGAACAACAAGTTATGTTATTATCCTAATAATTATTAGTATTTTATTAAACTTCATAAAATTCTTAGGAACCAAAAATATTGGCATTCAAAATTTTATTGTATGTATTGTATTAGGTTTAATACCAATCCTAGTATTAGAGATTGTTAAATTTGCTAGATTCACAACAACGAAAGGAACGAAAAAAAATGTCCGTAAAAATAACAAAAAACATCAAAAAAGCTAATCTAGTTACACACTCATCAACATTTCATCCTGATGACGTGTTTTCAACTATGTTCTTATCTAAAATAACTAAAGATCCAGTTGTTTGTAGAACCACTGATGCTAGTGATGCCACAAGTGATGCAATTGTTTATGATATTGGTTTTGGAAAATATGATCATCACGGACCAGACTCACCAAAAAGAAAAAATCCAAATATTAAATATTGTTCTTTTGGTTTGTTATGGCGCGACTTAGGACGTGATTATTTAAAAACGTTAAATCCAGTTAATGTTGATAAACTATGGGAAGCCATCGATGAAAAATTAGTTATGCAAATCGATGCTATTGATAATGGTGTATTTCCAAGTATTGATGCTCCTTTTCATCTTAGTGATTTAGATAAAATAATTGATTTATTTAACATTGCTTGGAATGAAGAAAAAGATAATGATGAACAATTTATTAAGGCAGTAGAAGTAGCTGAATTAATATTTGATCGTTTAGTATATAAAGAAAATGCTTCATTAATAGCAGAAGAAAAGGTGGAAAAATACATAGATAAAGTAAAAGACAATATCTTATATGTTGAAGAATATATGCCATACGAGAGAGCTATGTGGCATTCTAAAAATCCAAAAGCCAAAGAAATCAAAGTAGTTATCCTTCCATCACAAAGAGGAGGGTATAGTATTAAACCACGCACAGTAAGTGAAGATTCTAAAGACTTGGCTTATAATTTTTCTAAAGAATTTTTAGGCCTTCATGATGAAGAACTAGCTAATATTTCTAAAATTAAAACAGCTAGGTTTGTTCATTCCAGTGGTTTTCTAGCTTGCTCCAAAAACCTAGAAGATGCCTATTTATTAGCCAAAAATGCTATTAATAACAAGGAATAAAATTCCTTTTTTTTTTATATTAAAAATGTTATAATTAATTAGAATAAGGAGTTGGCTCTTATGCAAGTAAATAAGTTATCAAATGTCGAATTATTAAGAGAATTAGAAAAAGCAAAACAAGATCAAAAGAAATCCTTAGAATTACTTCGTGAAATTAATTTACGAATTGATTTAGATAAATTAAGTTTTAAAGGAAAAGAAATAAAGTTCCTTTATATTTATATGCTTTTATCTAATAAATATAAGAGTATAAGTACTTTAGACTCCCTAATAACAAATGAAAATTTTATTAAAACATTAGATACATCTTCAATAAATGGTTCATCAATTCTATCTTTAACAGATAAATGTACTAAACCTAGAAGTATATTACTAAAAAAATCTAATAGCATTAAAGAAAGTATTATCAAAAACGATGATTTATTTTCTGCTAGAGAAATCCTTGATGATTTAACAAAAGAAGAAATAAAAATATTACGTGAAGATATTGATATAGATAATTATTTAATAGCTAATGGTTTAAGATTTGATACTCTTAAAAAAGAAACAATCAATCTATTAATAAGTGATATATCTTTATTTAATAACTATGATATAAATGCGATTAGAGATTTTACAAATAACATCAAAGAAGCAGAAAGCCTAGCTTTTAATCCTATATTTTTAAGAATATATGTTGAAAAATTAGATGATAATTTTACTGTAGAAAACAAAATATTTAAAAAGATTAATCTTAGACAAGTAAAAGAATTAATTCATAAAATTAAAGATAATGCTTATCTACATTTAATAAAAGATACATCTCCTGAAATCCAAAGTGAACTTTTAAAAGACAAAAAAGCAATGAGTATCTTACTTAATTGCAATAATATACATGTTTTAGAAAGTCTTCCAAAAGAATATCTAATAGCTTTATTAGAAGAAAAAGAACACTTACTATCAGGTGTTAATTATTTAGTATTAAAGAATCTAAATAAACAAGAGTTAGCAAAAATAGCATCTAATAATAAGCATTTCTATTCTGAATTAGTAGAAAAAATAATCAATGATAATGAAATGGACTTCAAACCATTTATTAGTGCTTTACCAAGTGAACTTTTAAAAGACTTGGGAACTAATCACTTAAGTGAATTTAATTTTGAAGTATTAAAAAAACTATTGAATACTAATAAATCATTCTTTAAAGAATCAATTCTAAATAATAAAGAAGTTAGTAATTATTTAGTCAATAGAGAAAACGAAGACGAATTATTAGAACTATTAAGTGATGCAGATTTCAATAATGAAGAGAGAATAAGATTATTAAATAATTGTGAAGATATTAAAGTTGGTAAAAATGTTTGTAGAGTATTACAAACAATTCCAGAAGCATTAAGACTTCCAGTTTATAAAAATGATTACTTAAGAGACGTAATACTAAATGAAAAATCATTTAAACTAGATGCTTATACAACTAACTATTTACTTAATAATTATGATGAAACACTAGATAAACCTGTAAGTTTATTAATATCATTAATAATTACTGCTGATAATAAATTTGGTGAAGAATTACTATCTTCAGATATCATCTTAGATAAGATATTTAAAGAGGGTAGTGAAGATCCTAAAATATTAAAGACACTACTAGCAAAAAAACCAAAACTATTAGGTTTCTATAAAGATGAAAAGATTAAAAAGTATTATAATGCTGAAGTCTTAACTGAATTAAAAGATATTTTAGATCCAAATGAAATGAATAATATTACTACTAGTTCAGTAGTAGAAAAAGTATATAAAGATAAAGAACTGATTACTGTTTATAAAAAACTATTAAATAATAACAGTTATTTATTGAATACTTTAAACTTTAATTTCATTAATGAAAATACTAAAGATCTTAAACTTGCAATTCTAGATAAATATACTAAGTATCCGTCAATTCAAAAAATCATTTTAGAAATATCTAAAAAATATCCATTAAGTAGTGATTTCTTAAATCAATTATACTTCGCTACACAAAACCTAGAATTTGAAAACACTGTATATAATATCTTAGAAGTGTTTAATCAATCTTTAACTGGCGATAATAGAAAAAGAGTAGGTAATTTAAACAAAATCTTAAAAGTTGCAACTCCTAGTGAATTATCTAAAAATAATTTCCATAAGTTAATTAATTACTTATTATACTTTGTACCAAGATATAACAATATAAAGAAAAACATTGTTAAAACTCCATTAACATTTAATGAGATTATCAAGTATGAAGATGAAGTAAATAAAAAATTAACAGAGTTAATTGCATCTAATGAAAATGTACGTGATAACTTCCTATTTAAACACTTTAAACTAACAAGTGAAGAAAGTCTAAATATCTTAAATAAATATAGTATTGCAAGAATTGATAGTGATACATACAAAGAAGAATATGAATTCTTAGATAGTTTAAATAAAATATATAATACTGACGAAGAATCATTAATAGCAATGGATTCTAAATACAAAACTATTACTATGTTTGATTCATTCTTAATTGAAGAACAAATAAAAAGAATGTATAGCAAGATTTATAATTATGAAATAAGAAGTAAAACTTATGCTAACAAACCATTCTTAGTAAATGTATTTGGTAAAGAATTAAAAGTATATTCTTGTCCAAACGATTTCTTATTCCTAATTAGTAACGTTGATATTACAGAAGAATATGAAAAAACAAATAGTTTCTTACTAGGATGGCATAATACAATTAATAAACTAAATGGAATTCATGCAAGCTTAATAGCTAATGATAATCTTCATTTAAGTAAAGATTTAATTTTCGGCTTCAATGGTGTTTTAGAAACAGGCATTATAGAAATGTCTCCATATTATCATAAGAACACAAAATATATGACTCCTAGGGAATTAATAGATAATACAAGAGACATTAATAATCATCTATTATTAGACAAATACGCTATAAGACCAAGCTTTAACAATTCTAATTTACCAAATATTGAACCAGATTATATTTTAGTTGATGCTAAAAGACTTAACGATAATGCCTATTTAGAAAGAATATCTAGAGCAAGTGAAGAATTCAAAACTAAACGAAATAAAGAAGGCTTACCAATTATTGCTGTAGATGAAGAACGCATTTCAAGTAGTGAATTAACTAAAATTAGCACAACATTTACTAAGTATCAACGTAATCACGATATGCATTTATTAAATTCAATAATAACTAAAATCAATAACAACGTAACAGCATATCGTACTCTAGATAATGATTTAAAAGATAAATTTGATATTAGTATTATCTTTAATGCATTAAAAGAGAGAATTAAATCTTCTAATTCAATTTCTGAAATTGAGTTTATTGAAAACTTATTTGTAGAAGAAGAGAAAAAGTATAAATATCTTTTAAAAGATTACACGAAAGAAAAAGAAATAAAAGAATTAAAAGAAATAATAGATACTAGAATAAATGAAATAAATAAGGGATAAATAATATCCCTTTTTTTAATAATTGAATCAATCATAATAAAAAAAATTATTAAAAAAACCTATTTTTTATATTATAATAAAATTAAGGAGAGATATTATGAGTTTAAAATTATTAGCAATCATAGCTATTGTAATAGGTTTAATATTTGCATACTATGGTTACCGTGTTCAAAAAATCTTGATAATACTTGCTTGCTTTGGGTTTGGTTATTCTTTAGCTGGAGAAGTTTTCACATCATTAATAGCAGATTCTAAAGTATTGTTTCTTGTACAAGCTTTAGTTGGATGTGTATGTGCATTACTAGGATTAAAAATCGAAAAACTTGCAATATTCCTAGGAGTTTCATATCTAGCATATTCGGCGATAGGAGCTTACTTACCAACAATATCAAATGATCTTATAAGAATAATGATTCAAGCTGGTATCGCATTAGTTATTGGTGCAGTTGCAACTATGTTTATTAAAGAAATCTTTATTGTTGCAACAGCTATATATGGAGCAGGTTTAATCCAACAATATTTACCAAACCTATTTACAATTCCAACTCTTGCGTTAACTATTATTACAGTTATAATAGCTATAACAGGTATGATTTTTCAATTTAAGAACAATTAAGGTGTTATAAACACCTTTTTTTGTGATATACTTTAGACAGGGTGGTTAAATATGACTAAAAAAGTATTAGTATTGGTAATGGTTTCTTTCCTTCTTCTTACAGGATGCAAGGATAAAAATGATGAATTGTTTACGAAAGAAGAAAGCATTGTTAAAGAAGAATTAAAAAGTGCTAACAATATAACTGAAGAGACAATTAAAGAAAAGTATTTATATTTAAAAGATAATTTTTCTTCATATGATAAATCAAAAAAAGAGGATTTTATTTATAATGCTAAGTTTATACAAACTATTGGTACAAAAGAAGATAATGAATTAGTTAAACTAGCTGATTTAATACTAGTATTTGTTAAAGATTCTTCTAAAGACAATAAAGAAAAAGTTCAAATAATGTTTAAAAATATTGAAACCAAAGAAAATACACTTGTAAATAATTTATATGTAACATATTTAACTAACAATAAGATTAAAGCAATTATTAATGCTAAACAAGATCAGGTAAAAGCAGATTTAAAAGATAAGAAAATATTAACTAGTAAGTATTTAAAAGATGGTATTAATTACATTGAAAAAAACATTAAAGATCCATTTAAAAATGATGAAGTAACAGAAAATCTTGTTTACTATGCTATGTTATTTGATGGCATCGGTAAAAAAGGTAATATAAAAAATTTAGGACACAAAACAATAGCATATTTAAAGACACTTGATGATTCTAAGTATAAAGAAGTAACTAATATTTTAAACAAAATAGATAAAGATAAAGATATTAAAAAAGCACTTGGAAATTAAATTAAAACTTACTCTAAAGCGCTTAAAATGTTATAATAAAAATGTGTGAAGAGATTATGTGAGCTAAAGAGTTTTAATTATAGGAAGTGATAATATGAATTGTATAGAAGATAATATTGAAACATTAAAATTATCTAAAAATATCACTAAAACATTAAAATCAAATAATGTTGTATACATAAAAGATTTGTGGATACTTAATAGAAAAAAACTTAAAGAATTAGGTATTAAAGACAAAGAAATTAAAGAGATTATTATTTCCTTACAACTTCAAGGATTAGATTTAAATAAAAAGATTTATGATTAACCATAAATCTTTTTGTTATAATGATAGTGGTGATGACATGAAAGCAATTATAGCATCTGATATTCATGGTAATTTAGAATACACTAAAAAACTATATGAATTTTGTGAAAAAAAAGAACCAGATAAAATTATTTTATTAGGCGATTTGTTAAATAATTATTATTTAAATGATTATTTTGTAGAAGAAGAAATAATTAGTTTAATGAATAGATGGTCAGCTCTTACAATTGCTGTTAAAGGAAATACTGACAGAATTGATGATATTGCTAAATTAAACTTTAGTGTTAATCCATTATATGACGAAATAGAATTAGATGGAATTCATTTTTATCTAACTCATGGTCATTTAAATGATAAATATGACTATTTATTTGCTGGAAATTATTGCTTAATGGGTCATACGCATCGTTATAATCTTGAAGGTAAACATCTAAATCCTGGTAGTGTAGGTTTACCTAGAATGCATAAAGAACATACATGTTTATATTACGAAAATCGTGAATTTTACTTAATAAACCTCGACGATTATAGTGTAATTGCCAAAAAAAGTCTCAATAAATAAACAAATTTGAAAAAAATGTATAAAAACCATAAAAATAATAGTATAATACAAATAGGTGGGTGGTATCATGAGGTTGAAATACTTAGGCGGCTTAATGGGATTCGTTGTTGGCGATGCCATGGGTGTACCTGCCGAATTTAAAAGCCGTGAAGAATTACTAAAAAAACCAATTACCAAAATGACTGGCTACGGAACTCATGGACAACCAGAAGGAACCTGGTCAGACGACACATCAATGCTTATTGCCACAATAGATTCTATTAATGCCAAAAATGGAATCGATTATGAAGATATCGCACTTAAATTTGCAGCCTTTAAAAATCATGCTCAATATACACCATACCATGAAGTGTTCGATATCGGTAATACTTGTGCAAGAGCTATTGATAAATTTGAAGAGAATCATGACGATCCACTTACATGTGGATTAGATGATATATATTCTAATGGTAATGGCTCTTTAATGAGAATCTTACCAATTGCTTACTATGCTATAGAAAAGCATTTAAAAGATAATGAAGTATTAGAACTAGTTAAAAATGTTTCTTCAATAACTCACCGTCATGAAATAAGTGTAATGGGTTGCTATATATATACTAGATTTGCTATGTTCTTAATCAATGGCAAAGATAAATACTCTGCTTATAGTATGACAAAATGTGTAGATTATACAATGTTCAGTGAAGAAACTAGAAAATATTATGATCGTTTACTAAAAGAAGATATTTCTAAATTAAAAGTTAATGATATTAAATCTACTGGTTATGTTGTAGATTCCCTAGAAGCTTGCTTATGGGTATTATTACAATCAGAAAACTATAAAGATGCCATAATAGGTGCTATAAACCTTGGAGGAGACACCGATACTATCGCTGCAATTACCGGCGGTTTAGCAGGAATTATATATGGTTATGACTTTATTCCAAAAGAATGGTTAGAAAAAATAGCTAGGTTTGAATATCTAGAAGATATCTTTGAAGAATTTAGTGAAAATAAATATGAATAAGAAAGAATTAATTCTTTCTTATTTTTATGGTATAATGTAACACGAGGTGCACGAAGTGAATAAAAAAATGATAATAATAGCTAGTATTTTTTTGATTATTGATCAAATATCAAAAATAATAGTAGCAAATTACATAACCTTAAATAGTGAAATAAAAGTAATTAAAAACTTCTTTTATTTAACACTATGCCATAATGAAGGAGCAGCTTGGGGCATGTTTAGTAACGCTCGCTTCATTATTATAATTGGAACTATTGCAGCAATTATTCTAATCTATCACTATATATACATCTTCAAAGAAAACACTAGAAATAATTTTGCTTTTGGTTTATTAATGGGTGGTTTAGCAGGTAATTTGATTGATCGTCTTATTTTCGGTTATGTAAGAGATTTTCTAGACTTTTATATATTTAAGTATGATTATCCTGTCTTCAATATTGCAGACATGTGCATCGTAATAGGGGTATTCTTACTTATAATATCAATTATAAAAGGGGATGATAAAAATGAAGATAACAGTAGAAAAAGAAGGAGAAAGAATAGACAAGTTCCTAGCGAATAACACAGAGTATTCTCGTAGTTTAATTTCTAAAATGTTAGAAAAAGAACTAATCAGTGTTAACAATAAAAAAGAAAAAGCTTCATATAAAGTAAGAGAAGAAGATATAATTGAACTTCCAGATAATTATTCTGAAGAACCAGATGTTGAAGCAGTCAAAATGGACTTGGATATAGTTTATGAAGATAAAGACATAATCATTATCAATAAACCTAGTGGTCTAGTAGTTCATCCTGGGTCAGGAAACTATGATAATACATTAGTTAATGGTTTAATGTACCATACGAAAAATTTAAGTGATATTAATGGTGAAGAAAGACCAGGTATTGTTCATCGTATCGATAAAGATACATCTGGCTTACTTGTTATTGCTAAAAACAATAAAAGCCATGAAATATTATCAGAGTATTTTCAAAATCATAAAAATATTAAAAGAGAATATATAGCTTTATTAGAAGGAGAATTCCCACACGAAACAGCAACAATCGATGCACCAATCGGTAGAGATACAACTGATCGTAAGAAGATGACTGTAACCGATAAGAATTCTAAAAAAGCTATAACTAATCTAAAAGTACTAAAAAGATATAAAGGTTATACTTTAGTAAGTTTAGTTTTAGAAACAGGAAGAACTCATCAAATTAGAGTTCACATGAAATACATTGGCTATCCAGTTTATAATGATCCAGTTTATACAAATAAAAAATGTAGTGACTTTGGTCAATTCTTACATTCTTACAAAATCGAAATGATTCATCCAATCACTAAAGAAAAAATGGAATTTACATCTCCATTGCCAACATATTTTAGTGATTTTCTAGACACTTTAGAGGAAAAATAAAGTAAACCAAAAAGTAATTTACTTTAAAACTAATAAAATATATTATAAAATTGAGTTAGGAGGAATATCATGAGCACAGTTGTTATGAACAAAAAAGATGAGATAATCATGAAATTAGTCCATTACTTCGTTACTGAAGAAAACTATAATCCAATTGTGGTTAATGGAGTAAAAGATGAAATATGGTTAGAAAATCAAAACGGGCCATATAGAATCGTTCGTATAAACTCTAATAACATTTTTAATAAAGAACAATTGAATTATGATAACTTCAAAATAGAAAGTATCGTAAGACAAATCAAGAAAAAGACATTATCATTTAATGTTGATACTTTAAACATTTTATTAAATGTTAACGAAGATCTAGAATTAGAAGAAACAAAACATGTTAAACCAGTTGCTATATTTAATAATAACTTAGATATAACAAATGAAGGAATATTAGAAGCCTTTCCAAACATTAATGAAAAACTGCTTAAAGATACAAACGGAGTGGAACTAATAATAAATGTAACTAAAGATATTAATGCTAAAACAGAACAAGAAAATAAAATCTATGAGAGGACTTTTATGCCAAAGAAAAATATATTTACATACTTAATAATAGCTATATGTGCACTAATGTTTATAGTCACTGCCTATGTAGATGGCTTTAATCTAAATGATATATGGCATGGCTTTACTGCTGGACTTTTAAGAAGAGTAGGAGCAAACTATGCGCCATTACTAAAAGAATCACATGAAATATGGCGACTTATTACATACATGTTCTTACATGGATCAATTATCCATATTTTAGTTAACATGTATTCACTAATAGCCTTAGGAAATCAAATAGAAACCTTCTTCGGGAGATGGAAATTCTTAATAATTTATATGTTAAGTGGTATAGCTGGAGGAATGTTAAGTGCAGCTCTTAATGCATCAGTAACATCAGTAGGAGCATCTGGAGCAATATTTGGTTTACTCGGATCAATGTTATATTTTGGTTTCCATTACCGAGCATACTTTGGTCAAGCTGTTAAATTACAAATATTACCAGTTATTGCAATCAACTTAGCTATTGGCTTTATGATGCCAAACATTGATAATTGGTGCCATATTGGTGGTTTAGTAGGAGGATTCCTAATAACAATGGCTGTTGGTGTTAATGGCAAATCAAAAACATCAGATCGTGTAAACGGAGTCATTTGTTCATTAATTTACTTTGGCTTCCTTACATACTTATTGTTCTTTAATTGATAAGCGTTTGCTTATCTTTTTTTATGCAAACAAAAAAGACTATAATTAGTCTTTTTGTTCTTCTTCTTTTCTTTATAAACTTCTATATAAACCAATGGCTTTTCCTAAAATAACACAATTTTGTAAAATAATAGGACTCATTGTGTCATTTTCTGGTTGTAATCTAATATGATCTTTTTCCTTGTAGAAAGTCTTTAGAGTAACATCGCCATCTTCTGTCATAGCTACAACTATATCACCGTTGCGAGCAACTTTTTGTTTTTGCACTATAACTATATCACCATCATAGATTCCAACATTAATCATTGATTCTCCACTACATTGTAAAGTAAATATAGTTTCTTTTGGTGGAATTAAACTAACTGGCAAAGTAAACCAATCATCTGGATTCTCAATAGCTTCAATAGGATTACCACAAGCAACTCTACCAAGTAATGGAACCTTAACTATTTCTTCATCTTTCTTTTGAAATTCATTTACTCCAACAACTTCTATAGTTCTAAATTTGGAATTTGTTTTTCTAATGCAACCAGCATCTTCTAATTTCTTTAGGTGAGTATGTACAGTAGCAGGGGAAGATAAACCAAGTGCTGCGCCAATCTCTCTAGTTGATGGTGGAAAACCGTGATCTACAATGTACTTTTTAATATAGTTAAGAACATCTTCTTGTCTTTTGGTAATATTCTTATCCATACATCTACCTCCAATTAAATATTATCATGTTGAGTGTAAAATGTCAAACAAATGTTTTATAACGTATTGACACGAATATATGTTCGCATTATAATGTGAGTATGGTAAAAGGAGTGGTGATGATGAAAAGTGAAACTATGAAAAACGTGGCAGGAATTTTATTACTTTATGTAATAATAATACTAGGAGTAGTACTAGTAAATGCAAGAATGGGAGAGATTAATGAATCGACCAAAGTCATCTCACTAGAAAGATAATATGAAAATATTATCTTTTTTTTCTTGGGAAAAATTAGTATAATTATATATAGTAGGGGAAGTGTGATATATGAATCCTGATTTAGTACATTCACTTAATAGTTTGAGAATTTTAAGCTGCGATATGATATCTTATGCTGGAAGTGGACATCCTGGTATTGCATTAGGTGCAGCTCCAATTCTTTTTTCTGCTTATGTTAATAATATGCGTATTAACCCTGCCAAACCAGATTGGATTAACAGAGATCGTTTTGTTATGTCTGCTGGTCATGGTTCGGCTCTTTTGTATGCTATGTTATTCATGGCAGGTTATGATGTAACTATTGATGACTTAGTAGACTTTAGAAAGATTGATTCAAAAACGCCAGGTCATCCAGAATATGGAATAACTCCAGGTGTTGATGTTTCAACTGGAGCTTTAGGCCAAGGATTTGCTAATGCCGTAGGTATGGCTTTAGCAGAAAAGTATTTACAAGCCCTTATTAGTCAAGAAGTAGCAAAACAAAAAGTTCTAGACTATTATGTTTATTGTTTATGTGGCGATGGCGATTTAATGGAAGGAGTTGCTATGGAAGCCGCATCCTTAGCAGGTCACTTAGCTTTAGATAATTTAATTGTTTTATACGATTCAAATAACGTAACTTTAGACTCTAAATTAAGTGCTTCTTGTAGTGAAGATTTTATTCAAAAATTCATGCATATGGGATGGGAAGTTGACTTCGTTGGTGAAGGAAATGATACCAGAAAAATAGATGAAGCTATTGAAAGAGCTAAAATAAATAGAAAACCAACTCTAATTGAAATTAGAACTGTAATTGGTAGAGGATCTTATCACGAAGGAGAAAACCTTGTTCATGGTAAGCCATTAAGTAGAGAAGATTTATTAAATATTAGAAAAAAATATAATGTAAACACTAATATGATGGAAATAACAGAAAACGCCGTTAAGTTTACTAGACAAACTATTTCTTCTAGAAATAAAGGTGTTTATGAAAACTGGGTAAAATATATTGAATCATTAAAAAACAATAATCCATCAGATAATTTAAAAAAGATATTGGATTTTCTAGAAACCGGAAATCTTGATATAACATTCACTAGCTCAAGTTTTAAAATTCAAAATGATTATAGTGAAGAATTAAGAGAATCAAGTTCAAAAATAATGAATATTATTTCTGATCGTTCTAAATTCTTCCTAGGTGGAAGTGCGGACCTTTCATCATCTTGTCATACAGCTCTTTATAAAGAAGTTGGAATGAGTAAGAAAAATCCAACCGGAAGAAACATTTTCTTCGGTGTTAGAGAACATGCTATGGCTGCCATCTTAAATGGTATGGCCTTAAGTGGATTAAGGTTATTTGGTTCCACATTCTTAGTATTCTCTGATTATTTAAAACCAGCACTTAGAATGTCTTGTGAAATGAAATTACCAATAACTTACATTTTTACTCATGATTCAGTAACTCTTGGTCAAGATGGAACTTCACATCAACCAGTAGAACAACTAGCAATGCTTAGAACAACACCAAACCTAATAACAATAAGACCAGCTGATATTAATGAAGTAATAGGTAGTTGGGATTATATTATTAATAATAATAAAACTGTTGCATTAGTTTTAGGAAAAGATGAAGCTCATATTTTAGATGGAACTAGTGGACCAAATGTATCTAAAGGAGCTTATATTGTTAGAAAAGAAACTAATAAACTAGACGCAATTATTATAAGTACAGGTATTGATTTAACAACATCATATTTAATTAGAGAAGAGTTATTCCACAATGGAGTAGATATCAGATTAGTATCAATGCCATCTGTAGAACTATTCTTAAATCAACCACAAGAGTATCAAGATGAGATCTTACCTCCAAATGTTAAAACATTTACTATTGAAGCATCAGCTACTTTACCATGGTATCGTTTTGCTTCACGTAATTGTGCAATCGGTATTGATACCTTTGGAGCAAGTGGTAGAAGAGACGATGTTTTAAAGAAAGTTAATTTTGATTACGATAGTATCTTAAAACATATCGCTGATGAAATGGGTATTGAAATAAAACAAGAAGAACCTCCAACAACACCTGAAGGAGATGGAACTGAAGAACAAGCGCCAGTTGAAGAAACAGCATCTTCTGAAGCAGCACTTTCAATTTTTGGAGCTCCAGCTGAAACAGAAGAAGCACAACCAGCTCCAGCTGCAGAACAACAACCAGCTCCTGAAGTTACACCAGCTGGACCTGAAATGCCAGCACCGGCTACACCAGTTGAATCTGCACCTACCGAAGTACAAGCGCAACCGGCTGCGCAAGAAGTTGCACCTGCTGAAATGCCAGCACCAGCTGCACCAGTTGAAGCACCTACTCAAGTAGAACAAACTGTTCTTACTTCTGAGGCTACCCCTCCACAAGATGGCACAGCAACAGAAGCAAATCCAATCGCTCCAGTAGGAGTAACAGTTCAACAATAAACTCTTGTTTATAAGTAAAAACTTTAGTACAATATGAATACGAAGGAGTGATTTTATGGTAACACCAGTTATACTTATAGCTAGACCAGTAGCAGATGTACTATTAGTATTATTAGGATTAGTAATCGGTTTAGTAATTGGCTTTTTTGTTACTAGAAAAGTATTTACTAAACAACTTGAAGAAAATCCACCTATAAATGAAAAAATGATTGAAGCGATGATGAGTGGAATGGGTAGAAAACCATCACAAAAACAAGTTCGTCAAATCATGCAACAAATGAATAAATATAAATAAAAACAACTTCTAAAAGTTGTTTTTTATTTTAATTATCACTAAACTATGGTATCCTAATAATAGATGAATAATAAAAAAGAGGGTGCTATTAGTGAACATAATTAATATCATTGATAAAATATACGAAAATAAACACTTTACTAACGTATTTTTAATATCAATTTTTTTGCTTGCATTATTATTTGTTATTATTCTAATACTAGGTTTAAGAGATGCAAAGAAAGCAAAAAATAAAGAAAAAGAAGTAAAAGAAGAAGAAGTAAAAGATGTAACATTTGAACTTCCAACAAAAAAAGAAAAAGAAGAAATAAAAGAAGATGTAACATTTGAACTTCCAGTTTTAACAGATGACTTAGAGAATTTTAAAAAGAATTTAGAAGAAGAAATAAGAAAAGATGAAGAGGTAAGAATTATTTCTAACGCCGCTAATACAAAAGAATTAGATGTAGCAACAAGACCAATTAAAATCTTAGACGTTAGCGAAATAGAAGACACAACAGCAATTAATACTGTAGAAATAAAAAAAGCCAAAGAAAAGCTTAAAAAAGAGCCACCTAAGAAAGAAGAACCTAAAAAAAAGGTTGAAACAAGAGAAGAAAGAAGAGAGAAAACTCCTGTCAAGGAATCGAAATATAATAGTAAAGATAACTTCTAAAGTGCCTTAATTAAAGGGTTTGACAGCGTTAAAAAATGTCAAATACCCTTTTTTTTATGGATTTTATTTGATATACTAACAATGGTGAAAAATTATGGCAACTAATAAATATGATGAACATTCCATAAAAATACTTGAAGGCTTAGATGCCGTTAGAAAAAGACCAGGTATGTACATTGGGTCCACTGATAAACGTGGGCTACATCATCTAATCTGGGAAATTGTCGATAACTCTATCGATGAAAGTATTAATGGATTCGGAGATTATATTAAGATAACATTAAATAAAGATGGCTCTGTAACAATAGAAGACCATGGACGTGGAGTACCAGTAGGTAAACATGAATCTGGTAAATCTACACCTGAAGTAATTTATACTATCTTACATGCCGGTGGAAAATTTGAAGAAGGCGGTTATAAAGTATCAGGTGGATTACATGGTGTTGGTGCATCAGTTGTTAATGCTTTATCAAAATGGATGAAAGTAACAATTCATAAAGAAGGTGGCATCTACGAAATATCTTTTAAAGATGGTGGACATGTTGATAAACCTCTTAAAAAGATTGGTACTACAAATCGTACAGGAACAACTGTAACATTCTTACCAGATCCTGAAATATTTAAATCAGCAAGTTTCTCATATACTACTATTACTGAACGTATGCAAGAGAGTGCTTTCTTATTAAGTGGTATTACAATCGAAGTAGTAGATGAAGAAGATGATCGTGATGTTAAATATCACTATGAAAATGGACTTATAAATTTTGTTGAATATATAAATGAAGGTAAAAATGTTTTACATAAAGTAATAAACTTTAATGGTATTAAACAAGGTATTGAAGTAGATATAGCTTTGCAATATCAAGAAGGATATAACGAAAACATCTTATCATTTGTTAATAATGTTAAGACTAGTGATGGTGGATCTCATGAAACCGGTTTTAAATCAGGTATTACAAAAGCCTTCAATGACTACGCTAAAGATAATGGATTTCTAAAAGGTAAAGACGCATCATTCGATGGATCTGATGTTAGAGAAGGCCTAAGTGCTGTTATTAACCTAAAGATTCCTGAAAAACTATTACAATTTGAAGGACAAACAAAGGGTAAATTAGGTACACCAGAAGCACGTACCGTAACAGAGCAAATTACATATGAAGGAATGAAATTCTTTTTAGAAGAAAATCGAGAGATAGCAACAACTATTGTTGATAAAGCATCACGTTCTAAAGTTGCTCGTGAAGCTGCAAGAAAAGCTAGAGAAGCAGCACGTAGTGGTAAAGGAAAAGAAAAGAAAGATAAAATCCTTTCTGGTAAACTTGCTAAAGCAACAGGTAAAGATCCTAAGTTAAATGAATTATTTATCGTCGAAGGAGATTCAGCCGGAGGTTCTGCTATTAAAGGTAGAAATAACGTAACTCAAGCTATTCTTCCACTTCGTGGTAAAGTTCTAAATACTGAAAAAGCTAGCCAAAACGAAATAGGTTCTAACGAAGAATTAAATACCTTACAATATGCTATTGGAGCAGGAATCGGTAATGAATGCGCTCCAGAAGAATCTAATTACGGCAAAATTATAATTATGACCGATGCCGATGACGATGGAGCACATATTCAAATATTACTATTAACATTCTTCTATAGATTTATGAGACCTTTAATTGAACAAGGTATGATTTATGTTGCCAATCCTCCATTATATGGACTAGATTATGGGAAATATAAAGAATATGTTGCAACTGATGAAGAATTAGAAGAAAAGAAAAAGACTTCTAAAGGCTTTAAAGTTCAAAGATTTAAAGGTTTAGGTGAAATGGACGCTAAAGAATTATATGATACAACTATGAGTCCAGCTACACGCAGTTTAATTAAAGTATCCATTACAGATGCTGCTTTAGCAGAAAAAAGAGTATCTGTACTTATGGGTGATAAAGTAGAACCACGTAAAGAGTGGATCGAAGAAAATGTCGATTTCACATTAGAAGACAACTTTAAGAGGTGATAGTTATGGCAAGAAAAAAAGTAGAAGAACAATCAATTATTGAAAAAATATATGACTATACCTTAGAAGATATTATGGGGGATCGTTTTGGTAGATATGCAAAATCAATTATTCAAGATCGTGCTCTTCCTGATGTAAGAGATGGTTTAAAACCAGTTCAAAGACGTATATTATATACAATGTGGGAAGATCGAAATACTTTTGATAAACCATATCGTAAGTGTGCAAAAGCTGTTGGGGATGTCATGGGTAAATATCATCCACATGGAGACTCATCAATCTATGGTGCCATGATATATATGTCTCAAAAATGGAAAATGAGAGAACCATTTATTGATATCCATGGTAATAATGGTTCAATTGATGGTGATGGACCAGCAGCCTATCGTTATACTGAATGTAGATTAACACCACTTGCAGAAGTAATGCTAAAAGACATTAATAAAAACGGCGTTGAAATGACTCTTAACTATTCAGATGAAGAGTTAGAGCCAACCGTACTTCCTGCTAATTTTCCAAACTTACTTGTTAATGGTTCAACTGGTATATCTGCAGGATATGCAACTAATATACCTCCCCACAATTTAGGTGAAGTAATTGATGCAACGATTCATCGTATTAAAAATCCTAACTGTAGATTAGATACAATCCTTACATTTATTAAAGGACCAGATTTTCCAACTGGTGGTGTCCTTGAGGGTAAAGATGGTTTAATTCAAGCATATACTACCGGAAGAGGAAGAGTAGTATTAAAGGCAAAAACAGAAATAGTTCAAGAAAAAGGTAAATATCAAATAATAATTCATGAAATACCTTATGAAGTATTAAAGGAACAATTACGTAAAAAAATTGAAGATATTAAGATAGATAAAAAAGTCGAAGGCATTGCGGATGTTTTTGATATATCTGATGCTGAACATATGGGTAAGATGGTTATAGAACTTAAGAAAGATGCTAATGCAGAACTTATACTAAACTATCTTTTAAAGAATACGGAACTTCAGGTAGGATATAATTTTAATATTGTAGCAATTGATAATAGACGTCCTAAACAATTAGGATTATTATCAATACTTGATTCATTTATAGCTCATCAAAAAGATGTTGTAACCAGAAGAACTCAATTTGATTTAGATCATGCAAAGGCAAGATATCATATCTTAGAGGGTTTAACTAAAGCAATAAGTATATTAGATGAAGTTATTAAAGTAATTAGAGCTTCTAAAAATAAAGCAGATTCAATTGATAATTTAGTTAAAGCATTTGAATTTACTCCAGAACAAGCTAAAGCTATTGTTGAATTACAATTATATCGTTTATCTAATACTGATATAGTAGATGTTCAAAATGAAATGAAAGATCTTGAAAATAAGATTAATATTTGGACACAAA
>JAEEGL016536188.1_pt1 | contig 83846 bp, 64 predicted proteins | sample 9134231 | NCBI WGS metagenome assembly JAEEGL01 (sample SAMN16246548, study PRJNA631951) | gut metagenome | biome: gut microbiome; feature: rumen; material: fiber-attached | host: Bos | place: Iran: Karaj | collected 2018-10
AGCTCCGAAAGTAATGTATGACGGAGGTATTTTTGATCCGCAGTATTATGCCGATACATATCCTGATGTAAAAGCAGCTTACGGCTATAATGAATGGCTTTTGTATACCCATTATAAGAATTTCGGAAAGAATGAGGGACGCCTTCCTTATGATCCGGCAGGGCTTCAGGCTCAGCAACAGACGGTAACGGCGACGGCTAACGGCTTTGACGCAGCATATTATGCAGCCAATAATCCCGATGTAGTCATGATCTTCGGTAACGATCCGGCGGCGCTTTACAGACATTATCTTAATTACGGCATCAGAGAAGGACGTAAGGCAGCTCCGGGCGCAAGTGTTGTAAATACTCAGCCTGCCCCGCAGCCTGTTGTAACACCGGCGGAAATAAAGCCTGCAGAAATAAAAGCGACCAGAGAGACTTATCCTCAGGCGGCAGCTGTGCTTGATTCGGCAGGCTGGAACCTTCAGGCTGCATTTAACTGGTCTTCACATCTTACTTATTACGGTCACGGCAAGCCTGATATGCCGGAAAACGGAAGCCCCGGAACAAAGTGGTTTGCAGAATTCGGTTTCACCAATCTGAAAGGAAATTGCTATGTAATGGCGGCTACTTTTACGGAAATGGCAAGGCTGCTGGGTTACAATGCGGTACAGATCAGCGGGCAGGTGCCTTCAAGAAAAGGCGGACTGACGCCACATTCATGGGTAGAGATAAATATAAACGGAGTTACCTATGTATTTGATCCGGACTATGCCTACAATGTAGGCGGTAATGCCGGATATCAGATACAATACGGACAGAAAGGAACATGGCGTTACTCAAATTATGCGCCTATGGGTGAATAGAGATGAAACATCTGAAACTGAGATCATTACTTGCAACGGTATGTGTGGCTGCAATATTATCGGCATGCGGGGATACCGTGGCAGAAGAGCGTATTGAAACAGAGACAGAAGAGACGGTTCAGGAAGAGGAACAGCATACCGAAGAGACGGTTCAGGAAGAGGAACAGCATACCGAGGAGACGGCAAAAGCAGCAGAGATAAAAGAGGAGAGCAGTAAAGAAATAAAGGAAGAAAGCATAAAAGCCCCGGAAGTCGAAAAAGAGGCCGAAAACGAAGTAATAAAGCCTGAAGAAGAAAAGAACGCGGAAACTCCGGAAGAAGAAAGCGCTATTCAGGAGAACGAAGAGGAGGAGAACGGAGAGGACCGCGGATGCATAGGAGATGACGGACTTGTCTGGTAGAAAGACCTGCTATGCGGTATTAAGAGCGGTATCGTGTATGGCGATAGTGCTCATGCATACCCTGAATATTTCAGAAATATTATACAGAGATAAGATAAGCGGAATCGAACAGCGTACTGCCCTTACAGGTGTATATTGCCTGATGTGGTCGGTGCCTGTTTTTGTTATGGTCACGGGAGCGCTGCTCCTTGATCCCGATAAAAATATAAGCATTTCAAAGATTTTTTCCAAATATATCTTAAGGGTATGTCTTGCACTTGTCTTTGCCGTATTGTTTTTTGCTGTATTTGATGATCTGATGAATGGGGACGGGATAAGCGTTAAGACTTTCAGCTCCGCATTGCTCAAGCTCATTGAAGGAAAGAGCTGGTCGCATCTGTGGTATCTTTATCTGCTGATCGGCTTATATCTGCTGCTTCCGGCCTACAGGGCTGTGGCGGCCAATGTGTCCGAAAAGGAATACAGATATCTGCTGGCAATCTTCGTTATTTTTCTGCTGGTATTACCCCAGCTGGAGTACGGAGGCTTTAAGCCGGGCTTTACCATACAGATATCTGCAGTATATACTTTTTATTTCTTTGCCGGTCATGCGTTAAGTTCCGGAAAGATCCGAATACCTGTATATGCAGGGGTATTACTTTTTTTGGCAGGAGGTATACTTGGGGCGATCTTCAGTTTTCTTGGGGGTACATATCTTCCCGGATATACGGATCCGCATCTCGGAACCTATTCTTTTCCGACGGTCGCTATGCAGGCAGTCGGACTCTTTGCGGCTTTATACAGCATGAAAGAAAAAGAAGCTAAGATTTGGAATTTTCTTGATGCTAATTCATTCGGCATCTATCTGATACATCTGATATTCTTAAGACTTATGCTGAGATATCTGAAATTTGATCCTTTTGAATACGGTGCAGCAGCTTTTGCGGGTGTGGCTTTTGCTGCTTACGCTGCATCCCTGTTGACAGTATGGGCACTGAGACTGATAAGACCGGTAAGGAAGGTGCTGTGATATGTGGAAAAGGGCTCTGGCTTTATCGGTATTATTATTTCTGGTAACTCTGGCAGTTATATGTGCTCTGCCGTTCTTTACCGATCTTCCCGAAATGCCTGAGGATGCAGTGATCTGCATAGAGAAAAAAGAGGCGGGCAGAGTGCTTAGTACAGATAAAAATGTTAACGGCGGAATGATACTGTCCTGGCCGCAGTGTGAGGGAGCATATGATTACAGGACAGAGGTATTTCCTGCTTATGAAGGAATAGAGGCGGCTTACCTTGTAAAGAACGGGGCGGAGTCGAGCTGCCTGATCCCCGTGGGGATACCCACCGATAAGGCCGTGACTATACGCATAACCCCGAGAAAGAGAATAAAACTCTTCGGGCTGGAATTCTTCAGGGACGGCAGCCGTAATGTTGAAGTAACGACGTATCTGCATGACAATACGGGCTATACACTGAACTGGAACATCGATCCGGATAACAAAACCTTTACGGCATCTTTTACCGGCGGCAGCAATGACTGCTATAACCTGTATAAGAAAAACTCCTCAGGGGAGCTGGAACTGATGCGTTCGATCTCGTATAAAAGATCCTTTACCACAGGAAGTGACGGAAGCCTTGAACTGAAGAATAATCCCGGCTTTGTTCAGCTGGTGCTGACCTTCGGTGCCGGCGGGGATTTTCCGCTTCCTGCGGAAGGTGAACATGTATGTTTTGTTATGGATGCATCAAGTACGGCGGATCATCTGCTGATAAAGCAGAGTGTAACGGAGCCGGTGGTACTCTCAAGGGCTGATTTTACCGATACCATACTCAATCTGAAAACGGAGGATCTGGGAGATAACAGGTATTTGCTAAGCTGGAACGAGACCATAGGCGACGGCTATCTTGTGCAATACAGAAGCGAAGACGGTAACTGGCAGACTGTGGCGGAATACGGCCCTGAGGACGAAAGGGTATATGAGACAGGTTTCTTAAGATCCTATCATGACCACAGTTTCAGGGTGGCGGTAAAGGGCGGAGAAGACAGCTATGTCACACCCGCAGTAACGGCAATGCATACAGAAGTTTCCGAGACTTATGCGACCGTATGGCCGATGAAAGACCTGACTTTATATACTGCTGCCGATAAAAGCGGACAGGCCGGAACGGTACAGGCCATGAAGGCACTGTGCGTAACGGCTTCGGAAGACGGGATGTTTAAGGTGTATACTCCGGGAGGCGGAGGCTATATAGAACAGGATAAGTGCATGATCAACCTGTATGATTATCTCGGAGATCTCTGTGAATACGATATAACAAATTCTTATTATTCGATCTATGCCGCGCATGAATACGGGATACCGGAGGTGTCGGGGACCGTTATAGAGGGGTATGAAAATGTTCTGATAGGAGATAATGAGTTCCTGGTGCCTCTTTTATATCCTGTGGCGCAGAAGCTGATACCGGCTGCAAGGGCAGCTCTTAATGACGGATACAGGATAAAGATATATGATTCTTACCGGCCATATGTTGCCACAAGAAGTATTTTTGATCTGACGGAAGCGGTGCTTGATCTTCCTCTGCCGGATCAGAGATTCGAGAGGCTGGATCTGAACAGATACCTGATACTGAAGGAAGCCGGATACCTGAAAGAGGAAGAAAAGAACGAAGAAGAGGATCCGGCGGATGAACTGATGAATACTCCGGAAATGAAGCTGATGCAGGCTCTGGCGGATAAATATGCGGCAAGCGGGGATCCGGTACCGCTGGAACTGCGACTTGATCCGAATTCGGAATATTATGATCCGACTCTGCTTCAGTATGATACATACAGGAGTGAGATGCTGGGCAGTAATTTCAGGCTGTCTGCTTTCCTTGCACAGAACGGATCCGCCCATAATCTCGGGATAGCCATGGACATGACACTGGTAGATGCTTCGGACGGAAGCGAGCTTAACATGCAGACAGCCATGCATGATCTAAGCTATCATTCTGTTCAAAGCAGTAATAACAACAATGCGAATATACTGAAGAGCTATATGGAGCCGGCAGGCTTTAACATGATCACCAGCGAATGGTGGCATTTTCAGGATGATGAGACAAGAAAAAAAGTTAGTCCCGCAAGAGGTGAGACGGGTGTCAGCACAGAGGGCTATAAAGTTGATGACAGAGGGATAAGATACAGGCATGCCGATGGCAGTTATGCCTGCGACGAAACAATAGAAGGAAGGTATTTTGATAAAGACGGCTATATGAATGAGTGATGCTTCACTTTTGCTACACTTGTTGTGATATCGTGTAAACATGGAACATATGGGCACTTAATCAATCATAAATGAAACCGTCGTTTAAACAGGGGGAAAGGAGATCTATCATGCCAATCACAGATGCGAATTTTGTGGGTTTTTTAACAGGACTTGGGGGAAAGGCGATAACAAAACAGAGCGGAGGGGAGGAGCTGCCGCAGAATGCGGATCTGATGACCCGTATCGCGCTGCAGAGAGATTTGTTTATAGGGGCAAAACAGACCGATGCTTTTATTGCCGACATGCTCGGAGATGACTGGAAACAGCTGACAAACGGAAAAAAGGGTGATCTTGACTATTTGTCAAGACGACCTTCCGCACCGGCGGGTATCATAAAAGGAATGCTGTTAAATCGTGGAGTCAGTCTGACTCAGGCGATAAATGGAAACTATGATCCTGAGATAAAAAGACAGGTAAGTGAAGAGTTCAGGGAAGCCTGCTCGGATCCTGCGAAAATGGGAAAACTTATGGCTGAGGCCCTTAAAGGAATCGCAGCTTTTGATATAAACAGGGAGATGAGGGATGCTCTGGGAGACCAGAGTCTGACTCCCGGTGAAGTGACTGCTATGATGGGAAGTCAGGCCGGCGGTGTGCTGAATGCTGTATATATGGCAGCATTCAGAAATCTGGCCCAGGAGATGAAACAGTTCGGAGAGCACGTCATGCATGCAAAGGTCGAAGGAGCTTTCTTCTCAAAGAACGATGTTCCGGGCCATCTGGGACCAATGGGGGATGCATTTCTTTCGGATATCAGCGATGCAGACCTGGCAGCATATCACAGGATGACCAGACTTGCCGACAGCCTTGGCTCGGATAAAACCGGTCCGGAAATGCTGATAGGATATTATACTTCTCGCTTCTATGATCCGACACTTGCCGAATTTTCAAATGTAGTCAAATACGATTATCAGGCTCAGAGTCCGAGCGTCAACGCGCAGAGAGCCGTTTTCGGAGCCATTATGGCAAAGGATATAGCTATAAGGATGTCTATGGCCGGAAGGGCAGGAAACGTCGGATATCCCACCAGAGATTTTCTGCTGGAACCCTTTAAAGCACTTGAAGGACGATTTAATTCCGCGGCAGAGGTGAATGCCCTGCTTGCCGATCCTGTTCAGAATATGAGACTCAGGAACGAACTCCTGGATGCTCCGGACCGTATGGAAAAAGAAATAGCCATAGCCCATGCAAATCTGGACTGGGTTCCGAAATATTGTATGTATCAGAGTGAGGCGGGTCTGAAAACAGCCTTTTCAAGCTTTATTTCCGAGATACCCGAAGACAGACTTAACGCAGAGCTTTCCAAACCCTGGTTAGCACAGGAGCATCCTTTCAATCTTGGAAGTTACAGCGAAAGTGACCGCAGTAAGTATATCAAGCTCAGAACGGAATGGAGATCTAAGCTTCAGGAAGAAATGCAAAGACTGGAAAAAGAAATACAGTCTGCCACAGATGAAGAACGCAAAAGTGAATACAGAGAGCAGCTTGAGCGCTGCAGGTCAAGGGCAGACAGATTAGGAAGGGAGGCAGGAATTGCCCAACGCTTTGTAGATATGGATAATCCCGGCTTTGATATGACTAAGCTGCTTGATGAACCGGAGATTAGGCCCGAGCTTAAAGCCGCCCTTGTGGAGAAAGGCCGTATATGGGCTCTGGTCACGGATGAATGCCAGAAAATATGTGAGAAAGAAGGAAACGGAAGATCCTTTAACGATTTCTATGATGCGGACAACAGGGATATGGCATATTTATGTACCATTCCCGATTCCATAACAGATGATGAGGCAAGGCGTGCATATGTAAGAGACTGGGTAAGGCAGTGGAACGATAAACCTGAAGGAAGGAAAAAATGCCTTGACGCATTCTATGACAGGCAGGATGGTATATCCGCCAAAGATCCGGATCTGAGTTGTCTTACCGAAGCAGACGAAAGTGATATGCTGCCTGACGGCCTGACGCAGAGTGAGCATGATCTGATGGATATGCTGTACCTAAGATCATCTTCCCAGACGGCAGTGCACGAGGGACCTACTCTTAATCCGGCTTATTTTGCAGCAAGATACGGTTCGGACACTGCCATTGAAGTCTTCAATGCCCTGAAAGGCGCAAAAATGGGCGGACTGGACATTTATCTTAATCAGGTGATGTCAAATAACGGTCTGGAAGCTGATGCACTTAAGCCTGCGGAAAGAGGCAGGATCGGAGGATATACAGCTGCCACCATGCGCAATATGGCTATAGCTTCCCAACGTAGCAAGAGAGAGATAGCTGCTGCTTTCGGAAAAACACCGTCCGATGTATCGGAGTGTTCATTCATCTTTAATGCTGAGTATATGGGACAGCCGGGTTATGATGAGCTGGAAGCTGAAAAGAGCGCTATTGTAGCCCTGATCGATAAGCATCAGAAAGGTGAGGCACTGAGTGACACCGAGATATATACTGCATCATCCCTGTTTGAAGCAAATATCGGAAGTGTGGCGGGTTACGGATCAACTGAATATGAAAAAAAGAGAAAAGATTTTGATGTAGATCTCATCGATACGATATTTGTTGACGGAAAACCATTAAGAGAATATGTGGGTGACAAGTATGGAGATCCGTCCAACATGAATGAAGCCCAGAGGCAGGCTCTTGGACAGAAATATATGGCCGAAGCTGCGATGGCTGCCATGAGCGGTGAGCATCGTGTTGAATATGCAGAGATACTGAAAGATAAAGAAGGAAAGCCGCTGGTAAATCTGGTATCCGTAAAGATGGATATGCATGCCCTTGATGCAGCCGAGAACAAGGCGCATCATAATGCGGGAAGAAGAGCCTTCAACTTCGGCCTGACCAAGCTGGAAACAAGGGCGGATAAGGCAGACAGGCTGTGGGCTGAAGATCCGGATAAGGAAACAAGAAAGGCCTTCGCCGCAGCAGCACTATATCAGAAAGCATCAAGAAACAGAGCGGCAACTGCTCTTAAAGCTGAACTGGAGGGAAACCAGCATGAGGCAAGAGTAAGGACAGAAGCTCAGAAAGCACAGGATAAAGCTGCGAAGCAGGCACATGATGCAGCTATCGTTCAGTCGTCGCCTACTTCTTTCAAACCCACAACTGTTGCGGAATATGAAGCTGTGATGGTAAGAGAATTTACGTCACTGTCAACTCCGAGGGAGAAGGCACAGATGCTTCTGGGCCTGGCTGTGGCCAGATATTCAGGCGGAATGAATCCGGTCGAAGCTGAAGCAGCCAATAATTTCATGGTAATGGGACTGCTGGACAGACAGCCGGGCGGAAGTGTATTTCCCAACGGTACAAGGGAGATATTCAGGGAGATCGCAAAAATGCAGGCCGAGAGTCAGTTGGCTATGAGTGCGGCTTATACCGAAAGACTGGCATTTTATGGTTCGACACCCGGTGCGGAAGCAAAGGCTATGCATGATGTGATGATGATGCCCGAATCATATGAGCAGATAATACTGGAAAGCTTCAGCCCCGAAAGAGTGATGACACTGATAGATCCTAAAAAACTCAGTGGCGAAGCTGCAGATAAGTACAGAAAGACGATGACAGGTCCCTGCGAAGCTTTTCCTGACGGATTCATAACGGCGGCTTCGCAGGTATATGAGCAGGAGAAGGGCTTTATTGCGGCTGCACAGACCGAGGCACAGAAGAGTACCATGAGCAGAATGGATGAAGCTATGGAGCCTCATATGCTTGAGGCTGCGGGCATCAGTGAAGATGATCTTGAGGCACAGCATGCAGCCGTACAGGGGAAGGTGGCGGAAAAATCCACGGAATATGCTTCTTACCGTTATCATCTGTCTGAACAGTTTGTGCTTGATGCGGCAGAAATATATGATGCGGCCACCATGGCAGCACTTGTGAATACGGTAAAGGAGCTGCCGGTATTTAATAAAGACAGGTGGCTTTTGAGTGAACTGGGAAAGCTGAATGAGGCCTTAGGCGCAGAAGGAGCAGCAAAGACCGTAACACCACAGCTGCGTGAAGCGATAGCGGATATTATGGCTGATGCATCCGAGCTGACAGCAAAGCTGTCCCCGGAAGAAAGACGCATGATCAGAGAAGCTTACACTAATGCCAGGGAACAGCTGGCGCTTGTGAAGCGGATCGCTGACCAGCCTCTGAAGGAAACCATGGAGCGTCTTAAAGATACACAGGATGTATATGATATGGATCAGCTCTATTACAGGATGACTGCTGAAGATAAGGCTGCAAAACACGAAAACTCGCCTGAATATGAGGCAATGTACAGAGCAGTCGAGGCAGTGCATAAAGCTGCTGCGACATATGATCCTAAGGATATGACTTCGAGGGCAGCTATGGCGGAGATGATGGAGAGAGTTCACGAGACTTCAAAAATCTATGCCGAAGCTGAAGCCTATAAGAAGAAAAACAGCGATATGGGTGTGGCAAGGAAGAATTCGGCATTGATGGCACTTTCCATATCGTCAGCCGGAAAAGAACCCGAACTTAAGCGTATAAAGGATCTTCGTGTGAGCAGAAAAGAAAAAGCACAGCCCGGTCCCGAAAGTCTGATGGCAAAGCTTTTTGCCGATTGTGCAGCAAAATACGGAGCAGTGGCTAAGAATGCAAGGGATGCGGAACTGGTGGCGACATCCGTAGACCGCCAGAGGGCGGCTGCTGACGCTTTAACAAGGGAGCAGAAAGCCGCTTATCAGAGAGGTAAAAGACATGATGTGCAGGCTTTGTTCAGAAAGCTGGCTATAAGAAATGATGCCAATGTACCTGCGTTTTTCGGACTGGACAGTTCGCTTTTCAGCACCAGCGGGCTGGCAAACGGTGCTGCACTCCCTGCTGATGCTCCCGAGGATAAGAAAAGGCTTCTCACAGCTTTAGGCGGGCTAATGGAGGTAAAGAGTTCTGCAGCAGCCGGCGGACAGATAGCCAACGGTGAGATATGCCGCGGAGCTTTCGGCGGCGTGCGCGTGATAGCCATGCTTTCCGTATATAACGATCTTAAAGAAAAAGGTATTGACGTGTCGCTTGCCGATGTACTGGATCCGGATAAATTCGTAAAGGAAAAACAGGAGTGGGCCGTAAAGGTAGTTGATGCGCTCACAGCGGCAAGGCAGGATGAACCCGATTCAAAAGAACTGGGAAAGATAATCGGAACCTGTATACGTACTCTTAATAATATGGATCCGAAAGCCGAGACTCTCAAGGCATTAGGGTATCCGGCTGACCTGCCTGAAGATAAGGCTTTGGCAGTACTGAGCGATAAAAAGAACCTGACTACGGTTGCAACCATGTTAAGAATTCAGGGTGATATGGTGGTAAGTGCATATCAGGCCATGGATTCACCGGCTGTTTCCGCAGGAAAGATAAACTGGTCCGAGGTGGATTTTTCAAAGAAAGATCCGCAGACCGGCAGACTGACACCGGATGCGGTGAAAGGCTGTATTGAAAACGGACAGGTCAGTCCAGAAATGCTGACTCTGATCCAGCAGGTTGCGGATGCTGCGGGAGAGGTGGAAATGGCAAAGTTTGCCTATACGAGATTCAGCAGCAATTCCCTTGTCCTTGCAAGGTTTATGACCGAATACCTGAGCGGAGAGAACAGAAGATTTAAAAACGGGGATTCATATGCGGCTTCCGACGCCATGGCAATAGAAGCGCCATATTCAATGCTGCTGGAAGCGGTTGCTAAAAGCAGCAGCTTTGCTGACCCTGAATTAAGCAACAGAACTATGGCCTATGCCAAGAAGAAAAGAACGCAGCTGGGAGAGACGGCACTCGGTAAGGATGCAATAGATGCTGAAGGCCTTATCTATGCCGACGGAATGACTGAAGATCAGAAGAAGCGCTTAAAGGAACAGTTGCCCGCTCTGGTAGCGACTCATGAGGCTGCAACAAAGAATATAGATAAAGAACTGCTTGAGCATTTTGAAGAAATACTCCATATAGCAGAGGAAAGTGAAGCTAAGAAACAGGCAGCTCCCGTAGCGGAGGCAGAGGCACCGGTGGTTGAAGCACCTTCGCCTGAAGTGCCTGAGGCTCCAAAAGCACCTGAGGCTCCCGCTACCGAGGGTATAGATTTCCTGTCATCCATCACCGGACTGGATGCGACTAAGCTGTCAAATTATGAGGATTTTTACCATGCGCTTGACAATATTTATATCAACGGTCTGTCGGCAATGGAGTATTTCAAGGAAAAGAATCCCGAGCTGCATATCGATGATGAATATGATCCGCTGGCCATCGGGGCCGAGGAAAAGGTCGGCAGGATGTTGAAAGCCTTTGTGGATGCCGCTAAGCAGACTGAGGATGCAGCAGTGTTCATAGCTGTCGAAGATGCAAACGGACTGCTGAAACCGGTGGAAGCATCTGCTGATGGACTTGATGCAAAGAGTGCCGCTATGGTTACTGAGTATAACAGGATAGCAGGACAGATGTATGATGATATGAATAAGGTACGTCTGCAGGCACTTGAAAGCTACAGAAAGAACAAGGAAGCGGCTGCCGCTTCACCGGCTGCTGTTTCGGCTGATAAGCCGGCTGCCGAGCCTGCTAAAACGGAGAGTGTTACCGATAAACAGAAGGCGACCATGGAAGCAGCCGTAAACGTAAGTGAAGGTAAACACCGTAAAGTTGCAGGCGGCTTATCAGGCCTGGAAAAGATGGATAAGAGTCTGCCGAAGAAGCCTGATTACGCTGCATTGGCTGCAGCCCGCAGGCAGGCACAGAAACAGCAGGCCGGACCGACTATCGGTTCACACCGTCCCGGCGGCCCCAAATAAGTAAGGAGGTTACGTATATGAGCAAAGTGATAATTAAAGAAGGCGATACATTAACAGCAAGTCCCGTAAAGGCGCTCACAGCTGTGGAAACAGCGGATCTTGAGGGCCAGCTCAGAGTGGCAGTCAATGATCCCGAGATAAAGAATGTCGTAATGGATCTGAAAAGGGCGGATTATGTTTCCTCAGCCGGATTAAGAGTCTTTCTGGCTATGCATAAGCTTCTTGCAGAGAGAGGGGGAAGCTTTGTGCTGAAAAACGTGAATGAAGATGTGATGGGGATCATTAAGATCACGGGATTTCATAATGTACTTAAGATAGAGTAAGGAGGGGAGAAGTCCGGGGAAAAAATGCTTGCAAATATACAGGGTGTTTAGTATAATTACAAGCGCTGCTGGAATAGCTCAGTCGGTAGAGCACTTCACTCGTAATGAAGGGGTCGAGAGTTCGAGTCTCTTTTCCAGCTTATTATGCCGCATATCCGTGTGATATGCGGTTGTTGTATGGAGGATGATATGGAAAAATACGGCGTAAACCAGCTCAGGAGAATGTTCCTTGAATTCTTTGAGGGCAAAGAGCATCTTAAATTGAAGAGCTTTTCACTGGTGCCCCACAATGACAATTCACTTTTGATAATCAATTCCGGTATGGCTCCGCTGAAGCCTTACTTTACCGGACAGGAGGTGCCTCCGAGGAAAAGAGTCACTACCTGTCAGAAGTGCGTACGTACCGGAGATATCGAAAATGTAGGTCATACCGCAAGACACCTGACCTTTTTTGAGATGCTGGGTAACTTTTCTTTCGGTGATTATTTCAAGCATGAATCGCTTAAATGGAGCTGGGAGTTCCTGACAGAGACAGTGGGTCTTGAAAAAGACAGGCTTTATCCCTCCGTATATTATGAAGATGATGAAGCCATAAAGATATGGACGGATGAGATCGGCGTTCCTGCAGACAGGATCACGAAATTCTACAGGGATGAGAACGGCAAATGCGATAACTTCTGGGAGCATGGCGCAGGTCCCTGCGGTCCCTGTTCCGAGATCTATTATGACCGCGGAGTGAAGTACGGCTGCGGCAAGCCCGACTGCAAGGTAGGCTGCGAATGTGACCGTTTTATAGAGGTATGGAATAATGTGTTTACCCAGTTTGACGGTGACGGCAAAGGTAATTATTCCGAACTGAAGCAGAAGAACATCGATACGGGTATGGGACTGGAGCGTCTGGCAGTTGTAGTACAGGATGTGGACAGCGTATTTGATATCGATACCATGAAAGCCATAAGGGATAAGGTCTGTGAGATGGCGGGAGCTGTCTATCAGACGGACAATAAGAAGGATATCTCAATAAGGCTTATCACAGATCATATCCGCTCTTCGACCTTTATGATCTCGGACGGCATACTGCCTTCAAATGAAGGAAGGGGCTATGTCCTGAGACGTATAATAAGAAGAGCTGCAAGACATGGAAGACTTCTGGGTATTAAGGGAGTATTCCTTTCGGAGCTGGCTAAGACAGTTATAGAAGGCAGTAAGGACGGTTATCCGGAGCTTGAGGAAAAGAAGGATTTCATCCTCAATGTACTTACCCAGGAAGAAAACAAATTCGAAAAGACCATAGACCAGGGACTTTCGATCCTTACCGAACTGGAAGATAAGCTTAAGGCCGAAGGAAAGAAGGAGCTGTCCGGAGCTGATGCTTTCAGACTCTATGACACCTATGGTTTCCCGCTGGATCTGACTGCAGAAATTATGGAAGAAAAAGGCTTCGGCGTGGATAACGCAGGTTTTGAGGCAGCCATGAAGGAGCAGAGGGAAAAGGCCAGGGCTGCAAGAAAGAATACCAATTACATGGGAGCGGATGCTACCGTATATGAGCAGCTGCCGGCTTCAATGAATACTGTATTTGACGGATATGACAAGCTTAAGACCGAAGCTAAGATAATGGCGATAACCGTTAGCAGTGATGATGAGACGACTCTGGAAGAAGCGATCAGCGACGGAATGAAGGGCTCGATCATCACCGACATCACCTGTTTCTACGGCACCATGGGCGGTCAGGTCGGAGACAGCGGTCTGATAGTATGCGGTGATTCGGTGTTTGAAGTAAGCGAGACTATACATGTTGCGGGATCCAAGATAGCGCATGTCGGTGTGGTTAAGAGCGGAATGTTCAAGAACGGTGATACCGTTGAACTGAAAGTTGACGAGAAGCAGCGCCGTTACACCTGCAGAAACCATTCGGCTACGCACCTGATGCAGAAGGCATTAAGGGATGTGTTGGGAACCCATGTGGAGCAGGCCGGATCCTATCAGGATGCCTACAGGACAAGATTCGACTTCAGCCATTTCGGGGCTATGACAAAGGAAGAGATAAAGGCTGTTGAAGAAGCTGTCAATTCAAAAATAAATGATTCGATCCCGGTAGTCACCAAGGTGATGAGCATCGAGGATGCAAAGAAGACCGGGGCTATGGCGCTCTTCGGAGAAAAATACGGCGATACTGTCCGCGTGGTGGAGATGGGAGATTATTCGGTAGAACTCTGCGGCGGTACCCATGTGGCAAATACCAGTCAGATAGGAAGCTTTAAGATACTTTCCGAATCCGGCGTCGCTGCGGGTGTCAGAAGGATCGAGGCCATAACCGGCACCAATGTCAACAGATATTATGAGGATCTGGAAGAGAAGATGCAGGAGATCTCAAAGGTGCTCAAGACCAAGCCGGAAGCGATAATGCAGAGGATTGAGCATCTGATGGCAGAAAACAAGAGCCTGCAGGGAGAGATAGATTCTCTTAAGAGCAAGGCGGCAAATGATGCCATGGGTGATATTTCAGATAAGATAAAGGAAGTAAAGGGTGTCAAATACGCTGCTGTTTCCGTAAAAGGCGTGGACATGAACGGCCTGAGGGAACTCGGTGACAATCTGAAAGCAAGCATGGGCGAAGGCGTAGCCGTAGTGGCAAGCGAAGCTGACGGAAAGGTAAATCTGGTAGTAACCGCGACTGACGGGGCAATTAAGGCAGGAGCTAATGCCGGAAGCATCATTAAAGCCATTGCACCCATGGTAGGCGGAGGCGGCGGAGGAAAGCCGCAGATGGCCCAGGCCGGCGGTAAGAATCCTGCGGGCATAAGTGAGGCTCTGGCTGCTGTTGCCGGAGTGCTTGAAGGACTTGTAAAGTAAGTACCAAACTGTTAAAATCATATTAATATTATTATCAGGAGGAAGCATTTATGTACGATATCGAGGAACTGCGCAGTGTGGACAGCGAGATAGCAAAAGCCATTGAGGATGAGCAGGCCAGGCAGAACAGCCATATAGAGCTTATCGCTTCGGAAAACTGGGTAAGCCATGCGGTTATGGCTGCCATGGGATCCGTACTTACCAATAAGTATGCCGAAGGTTATCCCGGAAAGCGTTATTACGGTGGCTGTGACTGTGTTGATGTTGTTGAGACACTTGCGATAGAAAGAGCAAAGGAACTGTTTGGCTGCACCTATGCCAATGTACAGCCTCATTCAGGCGCACAGGCAAATCTTGCGGTACAGTTTGCAATCTGCCAGCCCGGAGATACCATCATGGGCATGAACCTGGATCACGGCGGACATCTGACACACGGAAGCCCCGTTAATATTTCCGGTACATATTTCAAGATAGTTCCTTACGGCGTAAATGATGAAGGTTTCATAGATTATGACGAGTTAAGACGCATAGCGCTTGAGTGCAAGCCCAAGATGATCATCGCCGGAGCAAGCGCATATGCAAGAACAATAGATTTCAAGAAATTCAGGGAAGTTGCTGATGAGGTTGGTGCCGTACTCATGGTGGATATGGCCCATATAGCAGGTCTGGTAGCAACAGGACTTCATCCTTCACCCATCCCTTATGCCGATGTAGTGACCACTACCACACATAAGACGCTCAGAGGACCCAGAGGAGGACTCATCCTCTCCAGCGAGGAGAATGCCAAGAAGTATAAGTTCAATAAGGCTGTGTTCCCGGGAATCCAGGGCGGTCCTCTTATGCATGTGATAGCTGCAAAGGCTGTATGCTTTAAGGAAGCTCTTTCCGATGATTTCAAGGTATACTGCAAGGGTATAGTGGACAATGCCCAGGCTCTTTCCAAGGGACTGATGGACAGAGGGCTTAAGATAGTATCCGGCGGAACGGATAATCACCTGATGCTGCTTGATCTGACAAGCTTCGGACTGACCGGTAAGGAAGTGGAAGCATGGATGGATGAGGCTCATCTTACCGCAAATAAGAACACTATTCCCAATGATCCCCAGAAGCCCAATGTTACCAGCGGTATCCGTCTTGGTACTCCTTCGGTCACGAGCCGCGGAATGAATACCGGGGATATGGATAAGATCGCCGAAGCCATCAGCCTTATCGTTAAGAATAAAGAGGCAGGCATAGAGGGAGCCAGAAAGATAGTAGACGAGCTTACTGCAAAGTATCCTTTAAAATAATACCGGATGAATATATACAAACGATTGCTCTTTATTATCAATCCGCATGCCGGGATACACAGGAAGGACGAGCGTTTAAGTGAAATAATTCTCTGTTTTTCCGATCACGGTTATGAAACGGTAGTGTGTTTCACACGGGAGGGAGGCGATGCCACCCGCCTTGTGGAAGAGCATGCATATGATGATATAGAGCTGATCGTGTGTATGGGCGGTGACGGTACGCTTAATGAAGTGATAACCGGCTGCCGCAAGATAAAATGGAATAAAGCGGTCGGTTATATACCTGCCGGTTCGACCAATGATTTCGCGTCTAGTCTCGGGCTTTCCTCCGACCCGGTGGAAGCTGCGGCGAATATCATGAAAGGACGGGCCAGGGAACTGGACATAGGTGAATTTAACGGCCGGACCTTTGTGTATACCGCATCCTGCGGAATGTTTACCAAAGTATCATATGAAACGCCCCAGAAGTACAAGAATGTACTGGGGCATTTTGCGTATATTCTGGAAGGGATCAAAGAGCTGCCTTCGACCCAGGCTATGCATATGAGAATACTTGCGGAGGGTAATGTCTATGAAGATAATTATCTCTTTGTTACGATATGCAACACCTTTTCACTGGGCGGAGTGATGACACTTGGCAGGGACCAGGTGATGCTGGATGACGGACTGTTCGAACTGCTGCTGATCTCCCAGCCCCACGATCTTATACAGCTCAACAATATCATAAACTGCCTGCGTGAGCACAGATATGATTCGCCGAATATAACTTTCTGCAGGACCGATCAGGCTACGATATCCTGCTCTAAGTCACCCGACTGGGCCTTAGACGGAGAGAAGGGTGAGGGCATGGTAATGAACCGCTTCAGTGTGATACCGGGCGGGATAAGGATGATATACTAAAAGACAGGAGGGGTTACATATGAAACTTGAATTTGTCGGCGCCGATCATGAGGTGACAGGCAGCTGTCATTATCTTAATGCAAACGGAAAGCACATACTCCTTGATTACGGTATGGAACAGGGAACGGATGTATTTGAATCGGTGGACCTGCCCGTTGAAGAGGGGCTGATAGATTATGTCATACTTTCACATGCCCACATAGATCATTCGGGCTTGCTCCCGCTCTTGTATTCAAGAGGTTTCAGAGGACAGATAATGGCTACTGAGGCCACCTGCGATCTGTGTTCCATAATGTTACGAGACTGTGCTCATATACAGATGCAGGAAGCTGAGTGGAAGAACCGCAAGGCGAAGAGAAGCTCCGATGCGACGGTGGAGCCACTATATACGATGGAAGATGCGGATGCAACGATAAGGAGACTGGTGCCCTTTCAGTATGATGAGATATATGATCTTTGCGAGGGTGTAAAATTCCGTTTTACTGATGTGGGACATCTTCTCGGATCCGCCAGTATAGAAGTATGGGTGACAGAACAGAATGTCACGAAGAAGATAGTCTATTCCGGCGATATAGGAAATAAAAAGGGAACGCTTATCAAGGATCCCGCTTATGTCAAAGGTGCAGACTATGTGATAATGGAGTCTACCTACGGCAACCGTTATCATACACAGACCAGGCCTGATTATGTGGTCGAACTGGCAGAGGTGATAGGAAAGACTTTGAAGCGCGGCGGCAATGTTGTGATACCTTCATTTGCCGTAGGACGTACCCAGGAAATGCTTTATTATATAAGGGAGATCAAGGAACGTAAGCTGGTCAGCGAGATACCTGATTTTCCGGTATATGTGGACTCGCCGCTGGCGGTGGAAGCTACGGAAGTGTTCAGAAGGAATATTAAGAACTGCTTTTCGGAAGAAGCATTGGAACTGGTAAGCAGGGGCATCAATCCTCTGACTTTCCCAGGCTTGTATTTGAGTATTACAAGTGATGAGTCAAAGATGATCAACTTTGACAACGAACCGAAGGTGATAATCTCTGCTTCGGGTATGTGTGAGGCAGGACGTATCAGGCATCATTTGAAGCATAATCTGTGGCGGCCGGAATCAACCATACTCTTTGTCGGTTATCAGGCGGTTGGTACGCTGGGACGTATAATAATCGAAGGAGAGAAGGAAGTAAAACTCTTCGGTGAGACTATTGAGGTAAGAGCCGAGATAAAGCAGTTGGCGGGCATGAGCGGACACGCCGATAAGGCAGGGCTGATCGAGTGGATACAGAATATAGGAGACAAGCCGGATAAGGTATTCATAGTACACGGTGATGATGATTCTTCAAAGATGTTCGCAGAGTGCTTAAGAGGCGAGTACGGCTATGATACTTATGTTCCTTACAGCGGAACCGTATTCGATCTGATGAGCGGCAGCTTCATACACGAGGCAGAGCCTGTACCGGTAAAGAAGAAGGTAAAGAGGCTTTCCGATATCTTCGCAAGGCTTGTTGCTGCGGGCCAGCGTCTCATGGCAGTCATATACAAGAACGAAGGAGGCGCAAACAAAGATCTGGCCAAATTTGCAGACCAGATCAATTCGCTTTCCGACAAGTGGGACAGATAATAAATATATTTACTTTTTCATCTTTAAGGGGGGATCCGCAGGATACCCTCCTTTTAATTTCTGCATGCCGCGTTGTACCGCATCCTTGGAATCTTTCCAGTCGGCATCTTTATTGCGGTAGTCAAATTTCTCGATAAGCCAGTTCACGTCTTCCTGAAGTCGATCGAGATTTCTTTCCATAAGAGGAAGAAGCATCGAATAGAATTCCTCAAGTTCATTTCCGGATAAGCGTCTGTCCGCGCCTGCGCAGAGATCGGCAAAGTGAGTAAGGCAGAAACCCTTTGAGGCTTTGATCCTGGTCCGGAAGCTCTCATCATCCCTGTAGAGAATGAAAAAAGTATCCAGGTAGCGTTCATATATATCCCTGAAGTGATCGCAGATATAGCAGCTTTTTTCTTTCTGATCCACCCAGGCTACCAGCGGGTTGGAAGCTGTTTTGCCTTTTAGTTTATCCGCAAGGCTTACTTTGTTCCTGCCCGGAGCAAAGTGTTTTACTTCATTGGCAAATTCCTCACGTATCTTCATATAATGAGTCTTAAGTATCCAGCCGTTTCCGAGGGTATTGCCGTAATCAAACATCTTTTTAAAATGTTCGCGGCAGAAGCCTTTTTTATCGGTGACTTCCCTGACATCACTCTCCATATAGGAGGCGCAGCTGCCCAGGGCGAAATCCAGACTGTCCTGTTCAAGAGCTCTTTCAACAAAACAGAAAGGGCATTCATCGGCAGCATTGACCGCATCATTTAAAGGGATGGTATAGAGCTGTTCTTTCATGGGAATCTCCTTATATTGATAGTTTTATTTTGAATATTATAACATAGTTTGCAGAGTTGTTGATTATTTGTTATAATTCGCAGGTGATACCTCATCCGTCAGCCTACGGCTGACACCTTCACCTCAAGGGGAAGGCTGAAAATTATTGGGAGAAGGATAATGGATACTTATATCGAATATATGGTAAAGAAAAAGACTACAGCGGGGGATATGGCTATAAGATATGTCTGCATGTTCCTGATAATACTGTCGGCGGTGGGAGCTATCATCGTGATGTATCCTATTCTGCTTGTGGTGACGGTCGGACTGTGGGCAGCATACAGGTATCTGGTATTTCCGCTTACTGACATAGAGTATGAATACCTCTATGTAGACAGGACACTTACGGTCGATAAGATAATGGCCAAAGAAAAAAGAAAGACCGTTGCAACTTATGAGATCGACAGGCTTGAGATACTCTGTCCGGCGGATTCCTACAGACTGGGAGAGTTCAAGAACAGGGAATTAAAAACTCTTGATTACAGCAGCGGCAAGGAAAACACCGAAGATAAACGTTATGTGATGATTTATGAGGGTGGACTGAAAATTGTACTTGATTTAACAAAAGAATTTGTTAAAATAATACAAAACAATTCACCGAGAAAGGTATTTTTCGATTAAGGGGCTAAGAAAGGAGAGAGTATGGGAACTATCATAGGTGACGGCATTACTTTTGACGATGTGCTTCTGGTACCTGCTTATTCGCAGATCATACCCAATCAGGTAGATCTTACGACGAAACTGACAAAGGAGATTACCCTGAACATTCCCATGATGAGTGCCGGCATGGACACCGTGACCGAACACCGCATGGCAATAGCAATGGCAAGACAGGGCGGTATAGGAATAATACATAAGAATATGAGTATTGAAGAACAGGCGGATGAGGTTGATAAAGTAAAGCGGTCCGAGAATGGAGTTATCACCGATCCGTTTTCTCTTTCTCCTGACCATACACTTGCAGATGCCGATTCACTTATGGCAAAGTACAGGATAAGCGGTGTTCCCATCACCGAAGGCAGAAAACTTGTAGGTATCATTACCAACAGAGATCTGAAGTTCGAAACGGACTTTTCAAAAAAGATAAGAGAATCAATGACCAGTGAGAACCTGGTTACCGCAAAGGAAGGAATAACTCTTGAGGAGGCAAAGAAGATACTTGCCGAATCACGTAAGGAGAAGCTTCCTATCGTTGACGATGATTTCTCTCTCAAAGGACTTATCACGATAAAAGATATTGAAAAAGCCATAAAATATCCTCTTGCCGCAAAGGACAAGATGGGAAGACTTCTCTGCGGAGCGGCGGTAGGTATAACGGCAAATGTGCTTGAGAGAGTGGAAGCGTTGATCAAGGTTGGTGTGGATGTGATCGTACTCGATTCCGCACACGGACATTCCGAGAACGTACTGAACTGTGTGAGAATGGTAAAGGAGAAATTCCCCAAGGTACAGCTGATCGCCGGTAATGTAGCTACAGGCGAAGGTACCAAGGCGTTGATCGAGGCCGGTGTTGACGCAGTCAAGGTTGGTATCGGTCCCGGTTCCATCTGTACCACCAGAGTCGTGGCAGGTATAGGTGTTCCGCAGGTTACGGCCATCATGGATGCTTATGCGGTAGCAAAGGATTTTGATATTCCCATTATCGCTGACGGCGGTATCAAGTATTCGGGCGATCTGACCAAGGCTATAGCAGCAGGCGGCAGCGTATGTATGATGGGATCGATCTTTGCAGGCTGCGATGAGAGCCCCGGAACCTTTGAACTCTTCCAGGGACGTAAGTATAAGGTATATCGCGGCATGGGTTCCATTTCGGCTATGGAGAACGGAAGCAAGGACAGATACTTCCAGGAGAATGCGAAGAAGCTGGTTCCCGAAGGCGTTGAAGGACGTGTTTCCTATAAAGGAACCGTTGAGGATACGGTATTCCAGCTGATGGGCGGTTTAAGAAGCGGTATGGGCTATTGCGGGACAGGCTCCATTAAGGAACTGCAGGAGAAGGGCAGATTCATAAAGATAAGCGCGGCATCATTGAAGGAAAGTCATCCTCATGACATACATATCACGAAGGAAGCGCCGAATTACAGTGTAGAGGATGATTGATAAAAGGAAAAACCAATGAGATTTCTTATAGCACAGGAGCGTATCCTGTGCTATAATTATTTTTGATGCGGTCAGAGAGGCTAACGCTTTTTATGGGGGAACTGATCAATGAAGGCTGACAGGAAATATCTGATCTTTATGGGCATCATAATATCGCTGCTGATCATAACTCTTGTTGCCGTTATAATAGACCAGCGAAGGTACGAGGTAAGAAGGGAGAAAGAGAAGCAGGAGGAAGAAGAACGGGAACTGGAGAGGAAAAAGACCATAGCGGCGCTGTTTGAAAAAGAAGTTTCGGAAGAAGAGTCTGAGAAAGAACCGGGCGTGGAAGAAACGGAAACGATAAAGGAAAGACGCGAGACAGAAGTTAAAGGCAAGCGCATGATAGGAGCTGATCCGGACCTGGAAGGTGAAATACTGAAGGTTGAGGATCTTCCGGAAAATATATTATTTGTCGGTGATTCCAGGACTGTGGGCATGCATTGGGCAGTAGGAAAGAATAAGTACAAATGGATCGCTGAGGCAGGCATGGGCTACGGTTGGCTTGCCGGTACGGCGGGACCGATGATCTCGGTAAGCGCCAATGCAGGGGTAAAGCTGGTATTTAATCTCGGGGTAAATGATCCGGGAAATGCGGGAAAGTATGCCGAATACATAAATAAACGCATTGATAAATGGGATAAGGCAGGAGTGAAAGTATACTATGCTTCAGTGAATCCTGTTATTGACGGATACAGCAACGCTACCAATGAAAAGGTGGATGCCTGCAATGAGATACTTAAAAGAGAACTTGATGAGAGGGTAGGCTGGATAGATACCAATACTTACCTGTTTGAGAGAGGCTTCAATACGGTTGACGGGCTTCACTATGATGAGGATACTTACAGGGCGATATACGGGTATATATTGACAAAGATAGAAGAGGAAGAAGCGAATGACGCACAGACTGAATGACGGGATACAGGAGCTGGTAGAGCTGTATCTGAATGATTATGAGGGAGGGAAAGATATCGACAGAGTCGATACTTTTGATCATCCCGATGAGGATAAGATAAGAGACATACTGGATAAGTTAAGGCGCATTATTTTCCCCGGGTATTTCAAGAACCCGAGTTTTAAAGTATATACCGTCAGAAACCATATCTCAATGCAGCTGGAGGATGTGGTGTTCCACCTGATCAAGCAGATATGTATAGTTCTGGGATATTCGGATGAACACAAGGGTAAGAGTTCGGAAGAACTGGAGAATGCTGCAGAGGAGATCGCTTTTGAATTCCTGAAAAAGATACCTAAGATAAGGGAGTATATAGAGACTGATGTACAGGCGGCTTTTGACGGGGATCCGGCTGCCTTTTACAAGGATGAGGTGATATTCTCGTATCCCGGACTTTATGCCATCTTTGTAAACCGCGTGGCACATGAACTGTATCTTCTGGGAGTGCCGCTGATACCGCGTATCATGACAGAACATGCGCATTCGCTGACGGGTATAGACATCAACCCCGGAGCTACAATAGGAAAGTATTTCTTTATAGACCACGGTACCGGAATTGTGGTCGGTGAGACCACAACGATAGGAGATAACGTAAAGATATACCAGGGAGTAACGCTGGGAGCTCTTTCTACCAAGGGCGGAAGAAGCCTGAATAATAAGAAACGTCATCCGACCATAGAGGATAATGTGACGATCTATTCGGGAGCTTCGATTCTGGGCGGTGATACGGTAATAGGTAAAGGCGCCGTAATAGGCGGTAACTGCTTTATCACCCAGTCCGTGCCTGCAGGCGCAAAGGTGAGCATACGCAACCAGGAACTGGTCTACAATTACGAAAAAGGAAAGCACAAAGAGGAGCTGGATGATGACAACTGGTTCTACATCATCTGAAAAAAAGAAGGAAAGAAGATTCCAGCACTGGCAGGTGGTGGCCTTCTTTCTGCTGATATATGATCTGATAAGTCTTAATGCGGCATATTTCCTGGCACTGTGGTTCAGGTTTGACTGCCGCGTATCACAGATAGAGCCTGAGTATTGGCAGGCTTATCTTATGTTTGGCGTGATCTATTCGATCCTTGCTGTTCTCGTATATCACTTCTGCGGACTGTATCGCAGCGTATGGCGCTTTGCCAGCTTCATGGAAATGGAGCGCATTGTACTGGGGTGTCTGATCTCCTTTGTGATACAGGCCGTGGGTATAAGCATATGCGTGAGCATGGTAAGTGACGAATACTGGCGTATGCCATATTCCTATTATTTCATGGGCTTCATGATGCAGTTCTTCTTCTCGATGGCTGCACGCTTCTCTTACAGATTTTTCCTTTTATTCAAGGAAAGGCATGTGAGCGGCAGGGCCGAGATACATCCGGTGATGCTGATAGGAGCCGGCAGCGCGGGGCGCGCAATCATCAGGGAAGTGAACCATATGGGCAGCGGCAATGACCGTGTAGTCTGCATCATAGATGATGACAAGAATAAGTGGAAGCGAAATATTGACGGGATCCCGATCATAGGCGGGCGTGATGAGATAATGGCAGCCTGCAGCAAATATAAGATAGAGAAAATCTATATAGCCATCCCTTCTGCTACAGCAGGACAGCTGAAAGATATCCTGAGCGTGTGTAAAGAAACGGACTGTACTCTTAAGCTGCTCAGAAATATGTACCAGATAGTGGATGAAGACAGGATATCGGTCAATGACTTAAAAGATGTATCCATCGAAGACCTGCTGGGGCGTGATCCCATAAGGGTGGATATGAAAGAGATATACGAGAGTCTCACCGGTAAGGTAATAATGGTCACCGGCGGCGGAGGATCCATAGGTTCCGAGCTGTGCAGGCAGGTGGCAAAACATGAACCGAAGGAACTGATCATCTTTGATATATATGAGAATAATGCTTATGATATACAGCAGGAATTAAAAAGACTGCATCCGGAACTGAAGCTTACCGTACTGATAGGATCCGTAAGGGATGCGGGAAGACTTGAATATGTATTTGACAGATACAGGCCCGAAGTCGTATATCATGCGGCTGCTCATAAGCATGTGCCGCTGATGGAGGAGAGTCCTCACGAGTCCATAAAGAACAATGTGTTCGGAACTTATAATACGGCGGCTATGGCAAAAAAATACGGCTGCAGGCGCTTTGTGCTGATAAGCACCGATAAGGCGGTGAACCCGACTAATATAATGGGAGCCAGCAAGCGTCTGTGCGAGATGGTGGTGCAGAGCTTTGCAAAAGAAGGCGGTGATACGGAATATGCGGCTGTGCGTTTCGGCAATGTTCTGGGGTCCAACGGAAGCGTGGTCCCGCTCTTCAAGGAACAGATAGCCCAGGGCGGGCCGGTGACCGTTACCCATCCCGATATCATAAGGTATTTCATGACCATACCCGAGGCGGTGAGTCTGGTCCTGCAGGCCGGAAGCTATGCCAAGGGCGGTGAGATATTCGTGCTGGATATGGGAAGTCCGGTGAAGATAGATACGCTGGCGAGAAATCTTATAAGGTTGTCCGGACTCAAGCCCGATGAAGATATAAAGATAAGCTATACGGGGCTGCGCCCCGGAGAGAAGATGTATGAGGAGAAGCTGATGGATGAGGAAGGGCTGATGACCACGCCCAACCATCTGATACATATAGGCAGGCCGATAGAGATGGATGTACCGGCTTTCAGGAAACAGCTGGAGCAGCTTAAGACTGCGGCCATGGATGAGGAAAGTGACATTAAGGGCATAGTGGCAGAGATGGTCACGACTTATAAGCCGTAAAGGAGAAAGACAATGGAAAGAAAGATAATTTTCTCACCGCCGGATATAACGGAGGAAGAGATAGAGGCGGTAGCCGAAGCCTTAAGGAGCGGCTGGATAACCACGGGACCCAGGACCAAGGAACTGGAGGAAGAAATCGCGGCCTATGTGGGTACGGAAAAAGCGGTGTGCCTTAATTCAGCCACGGCGGCAGAAGAATGCAACTTAAGGGCCCTTGGCATCGGTGAAGGCGACGAGGTGATAGTGCCTGCATATACCTATACTGCAAGCGCTTCATCGGCTATACATGTCGGGGCGAAAGTGGTATTTGCTGATGTTCAGAAAGACAGTCTGGAGATGGATTATGACAGCCTGGATAAGCTGATAACTACGGCAACCAAGGCTATAATTCCCGTTGATATAGCAGGTATACCCTGCGATTATAAGCGGGTATATGAGATAGTCGAAAAGAAGCGTGATATCTTTAAGACAGGCGGCAATAATGAGACAGGCGCAAAGATACAGAAAGCGCTCGGACGTATCGCTGTTGTTGCTGACGGAGCACATTCCTTCGGAGCATCAAGAGAAGGAGTGATGAGCGGAAGCCTTGCGGACTTTACCTCGTTCTCTTTTCATGCAGTCAAGAACTTTACCACCGCAGAAGGCGGCGCTGCCGTATGGAAAAATATCGAAGGGATCGATAATGATGAACTGTACCGTTTTTACCAGCTCTTAAGCTTACATGGACAGTCAAAGGATGCCCTCGCAAAAGATAAGCTTGGCGGCTGGGAATATGATATAATCGAGCCCTTTTACAAATGCAACATGACTGATGTATGCGCTGCCATAGGACTGGTGCAGATGAAGAGATATGCATCACTGATGGCAAGAAGACGTGAGATCATTGAAAAATATGATGCGGTGATGGATGAGCTCGGCGTAGAGCATCTGACTCACTATACGGATAAGTATACTTCATCGGGACATCTTTATATCACACGCATCCCCGGAGCCGATGATAAGAGAAGACGTGAGATCATCATAAAGATGGAGGAGCAGAAGGTTCCCTGCAATGTGCATTACAAACCGCTGCCCATGATGAGCGCTTATAAGAAGCTTGGCTTTGACATAAAGGATTATCCGAATGCCTATGCGCATTATGAAAATGCGATAACACTGCCGCTCCACACCAAGCTTACGGATGAAGATGTGGAGTATATATGTGAGTGCTTTGCTAAAGCAATTCGAGGGTGATAGAACCCCTCATCAGTCGCCTGCGGCGACAGCTTCTCCCCAAGGGGAGAAGCCTGGGGAGAGGTATGAGAGAATGGGATGAACTGCCGGCGAGGATACGGACGCCGGAGGTAAAAACTTACTATGATATCCTTAAAAAGAAGGAGTGGGAGCTTAAGCTTAAACGTTTGTTTGACGTGATGCTGAGTTCTCTGCTTCTGGTATTTCTTTTTATCCCTATGTGTGTGATCGCGGTAATGATAGCGGCAGACTCTCCCGGCGGAGTGTTTTTCAGACAGATAAGGATCACCGAATACGGAAGGAAATTTAAGATACATAAGTTCCGTACCATGAGTAAAGATGCGGGCGGAAGCCAGGTGACCGTTGCAGGTGACATGAGGGTGACAAAGATAGGAAAGACACTGCGGAAATATCGTCTGGATGAACTGCCGCAGCTTATCGATGTACTGTTCGGGGATATGAGCTTTGTCGGTACCAGACCGGAAGTGCCGCGCTATGTAAAGGAGTATAAGCCGGAGATGATGGCAACTCTGCTGATGAAGGCGGGGATCACATCCAGGGCGAGCATACTGTACAAGGATGAGGAAAAACTTCTGGACGGAGCGGAGGATACCGACAGCGTATATATAAACGAGATACTTCCGGCCAAGATGAAATATAATCTGGAGGCGGTCAGGAATTTCAGCCTTTTTGATGATCTGAAGACCATGATAATGACGGTGATCGCGGTGGTGAAATGATATGAGTGAAAAGAAACTGATAGCTCTGCTTACGAATAATGATGATGATGTATACTGCTTCAGAAAGGAACTGATAGAGGCCTTTATAGCAGAGGGATACGAGGTACTGATATCCTGTCCTTACGGAGAAAAGTTCGAACTTATGAAGGACATACCTTATATCTATGATGATCCCGATATCGACAGGAGGGGGACCAATCCGCTTAAGGATGCTCAGCTGATGGCGCATTATCACAGGCTTTTCAAGAAATACAGACCCGCCGTGGTGCTGACCTATACGGCCAAACCCGGCGTTTACGCAAGTTTCGCTGCTCATGCTCTGAAGATACCCGTAATCAATAATGTTACGGGTTTCGGTTCCGTGTTAAAGGAAGGAAAGCTGAAACGCGGAATCATAATGCGACTCTTTCAGGCAGCATACAGACAGAGCGATTGTATTATGTTCCAGAATGCTGTAAATATGCGCATGGCGAAGAAGATGAGGATGGTGCATGGTAAGAGCCGATTAATACCCGGCTCGGGGGTAGCGCTTAATCGCTTCCCGCTGCTTGATTATCCCGAAGGGGGAGACGGAAAGAACGGGGAAAAGGTGGTATTCAATTATATCGGACGTATACTTAAGGATAAGGGCGTGGATGATTATATTGCCTGTGCAAAGGCGATACATGCTGTTTATCCGCAGACTGAATTCAATATGCTGGGCTTTATAGAACCCACCGAAGCGCATTATGAAAAAGAGCTTGAAGAATTGGAAAAGGAAGGTGTGATCAGGTATCACGGCTCTCAGAAGGATGTGGGACCTTATATCGCGAGAGCGCATGCGATAATACATCCTTCGGTATACGGAGAGGGAATGAGCAATGTGCTGCTTGAAAATGCGGCGTCGGGAAGACCGCTGATCACCACGGACAATCCGGGCTGCCGGGAGACCTGTAAGGATAAGCAGAGCGGATTCATATATCCGAAAGGAAACAGGGAAGCTTTGATACTTGCCGTGCAGAAATTCCTTGAATTGCCTAATGAAAAAAGACGTGAGATGGGGCTTAAGGGAAGAAAGAGAATGGAGAAATTGTTCTCCAGGGAGATAGTCATCAAAGCATATCTTGATGAGATAAAAAGGCTGACGAAATGAAAAATCTTGCCATTATCGTACAGAACCTGCATAACGGCGGCGCCGAGAGGATGGCCGCCAATATGTCAAAGGAGCTGGCAAAATATCTTAATGTTTATCTGATAGTCTTTGATTCGGACGAGGCTATATATTCTTACGGCGGTAAGCTGATCGATCTGAAAGTGCCGCCTGTCACCGAGGGAAGCATATTCAAGCGGGTGATGAATACGCTTAAGCGGGTGAGGCGTCTTAAATATATCAAAAGAAAACATGAAATAGACTGTACCATATCCCATATGGGCGGAGCCAATCTGGTAAATATTCTTTCAAGACATCGCGATAAAGTGATATCGGTCTATCACAGCATGCCGTCAAAAGAATTCAGCATAAGCATAAAGAATAAACTGGTGCAGCGTTTTATCGCAAAACATTCCGATAAATACGTGGTAGTATCCAAACCTGCAATGAAAGATATGATAGAGAACTTCGGAGTCCCTGCAGCGAAGATGAAGTGTATATATAATTTTTCGGATATTGATGATATAAGGAGACTTGGCGAAGAAAAAATGCCCGAAACGGCTGTGGCTTTCTTTGAAGCGCATGATAAAGTATTCGTCCATGCAGGACGGTTGACTAAACTTAAAGCCCAGGACAGACTGCTGCGCGTACTCTCGGAATTAAGGAAGAGCGGAATGAATGCCGGACTTATAATACTCGGGGACGGGGAAGAAAAAGAGGCGCTGATAGCGTCGGCAAATGAAGAGGGACTTAAGGAACATGTGCTTTTTACAGGGGAAGTGAAGAATCCCTTCAGTTATATAAAACATTCGGATCTGTTTGTACTTTGTTCAAGATATGAAGGACTGCCTATGGTGCTGATAGAAGCGCTCTGTCTTAAGTGTCCCGTTGTCTCACTGGACATGAGGTCGGGAGCAAGGGAGATACTTGCGCCGGATACGGATATCGAAAAGGTGGCGGATACAGTGGAATATGCAAAATATGGCGTGCTTACTCCGCCTTATGAAGATAAGGATGCTTCGGCTGAAGCATGTCTTGTTAAAGCAGTCCGGGAAATGCTGGAAAACATTGAACTGAGGAGCAGATACCTGGCCGGCTGCGATGAGGCGGCCGAAAACTTTGCACCCGGAAATATCATCCCGCAGTGGCTGGAGCTATAGATCTTTTTATGGCTTTATTGGAACAGATAAGGGTTGCGAGTATTATCTTGATCGCATCGGGAATCAGATAGGGCAGAACGCAGTATGAAGCAGCTGCAGCAAAGCCCATACGCGTTCCCTCTTTCGATACATATACATGGGAAAACCAGAGAGTACCGAACAGATAGCATACAAGAAGCCCGAGAACCATTGCGGGAATCAGCAGCCACGGTTCAGTGGCTTTTTTAAATAAAAGCTGAAAAATATCCATTATAAAGGCAGTGAAGAGGAAGCCGACCACATATCCGCCGGTAGGACCGGTGAGTGCTCCGAGTCCGCCTTTAAAACCGGATAATACGGGAAGACCGACTGCGGCAAGCAGTATATATATGAAGATGGCGGCTGTACCGCGGCGCGGACCTAAAAGCCCCACAGTAACGAAAACAGCAAAGGTCTGCAAAGTGAACGGTACTATGGTGCCTATGGGAGGAGTGCTGATCCAGGAGCAGACTGCAAGAAGTGCCGCAGCCATTGCAATATAGACAAGATCGGTAGTTTTAGACGGTCTCATATGTAAGTGATATCCTTTCGAGTCAGTATTGCCACACAGTATGACTGCGGCATAGAAAATATACCATATAGACGGGATAATGTCAACAGTATATTCAAATGAGTTGACAATCAAAAGGGTTAAGGACTTAAACATATACGATATAGATTTTTCGGAATACTGTTGTTAAGGTCAAATGGGTAGCAAGCAGCTTTGCTGCTTGCAAAATGTTGCACAAAAATCGTCCCGGCAAGCTGGCTTGCCGGAGCGATTTATTGTGCAACATAATCATACGATCTTCGATCGTATGCCCATTTGACCATAGCTGCCATGAAGGTAATGAAGAAGCATACGGATCATCCGTTAGGGATATCGCAGGATATTTATGCCCGACAAGCAGAATAATGCCCTATTCGTGACAAATCTCCCGCTATTCGTGCATATCGTATTTACTTATACCTATATATAGTATATGATGAAACTACCCTAATATAAGTTACAGGGATTTTGCATAATATACAAGGCCATCCAAATAATATTGTGTAAAATCCCTAAAAACTTTAAATTGAAAAGAGTTATGTTATGTGTTAATATCTGTTATATATGGGATGCATATAGTTTTTTTAGTTGTGTTTGGAAATTTTGTGAAATTTGACAATTAAGAAAGGCGCGGCCTGCAGGCTCAAGCTTCTATGGTACAGTATATTATAATGGGAGTTGTGTGTATTGCTCTCGGGATCGCGGGTTTTCTGTATGCCCAGTATAAGATAAGCAAAGGCCCCGAAGACGGGGAAATGCCTGAGGGAGAGAGCGCGGAAGCTGTAATGAAGAAGGCGGAAAGCTTAAGACGCAGCTTCTCGTGGCAGGAAGCGGTATTTGCGGCAGTATGTGTGGCAGCCGGAGAAGTGATGCTGTATGAGTACGGCCTCAGTGTGAAAGCATTTACATTCGCGATTGCAATAGTGCTTTTACTCAGCTTATCCCTGGTGGATCTTGCGATATTCGAGATCCCGCCTGAGTACAATATAGTATTAGCTGTTCTCGGAGTGGTACTTGTGATAGCGGAACCGGGGAAATGGCTTGAACATCTGATCGGCGCGGTATGCATAAGCGGACTTTTCCTGCTGATCAATCTGGCAAGCGGCGGAAGGGCCATGGGCGGCGGAGATGTGAAGCTGATGGCGGCATTGGGACTGCTGATCGGCTGGAAACACATAATACTGGTGATGATGATAGGCTCAATACTCGGATCGGTGATCCACAGTATCAGGATGAAGGTTTCGGGAAAGAAAAAAGTTCTTGCATTCGGACCTTATCTTGCGATGGCGGGGGTGATCGCAATGATATGCGGCGATGCGATAATCGCCTGGTATATATCGGCGATGATACCCGAAGAATTGCTTAACAGAGTATGATCCGGCAAACCGGTTTGTACATATAAAAAGTAACTTATATGAAAGGGGAACAGGTAGGATGGCCAACAAGGTACTGACGATCTACATCTCATCCGACGCGATACGCGTTGCTGAGATGCAGAAGAACAACAAGCAGGTGATCCTGAGCAATGCCTCGGAAATTACCACTCCGGCTGGCTGCTTTAATGACGGATATCTGCTGGATGTGACTTCTGCTGCTGAAGCAGTCAGGCAGGCGATCTTCGGCAGGGGGTTTTCGGCGAAAGATGTATTTTTCACGATCTCCAGTAAGAAGATTGCAAGCAAGGAAGTAGAGGTAAACTATTTTAAGGACACCAAAAAGCTGGGGAACATACTCCAGGCCAACTCGGGAGAATACTTCCCGATGAGTAATTCCGGAGATTATGTCTTCGCATATTCGATCCTCGAGGATTACATGACTGAAGAGGGGAGAAAGTACAGAGTGTCGGCTGTTGCGGCTCCTACCGATCTGATAAGAGGGTATTACGAACTTGCCGACGAATTAAAACTTAATGTAAAGAATATTGATTACTTCGGTAATTCAGTCATACAGCTGCTCAGCATGCAGATGACACCGGGACGTACCGATCTGGTCATCCAGATTGAAAAGGACGTAACCTACGTAAACGTTATGCGAGGCAGCGTGCTCGTATTACAGCGTAGCGTCAACTATGGCAAGAATGCCGTTACCAACGCCCTGATGGATGTCAAGAAGATATCCGAGAAGGATGCCAAGACGCTGTTATCAAATGAGACCTTGCTTGACCAGCACGTTACGGCTGATGAATATGCATCGGCTGTACAGTATCTGGTAAACGGTATAGGACGCGCGGTTGAGTATCACAGACAGAAGAACCCCGGCGAGCTGCTGCAGGGTATCAAGATCTTCGGCGAAGGTTCATCCATAGCCGGTATCGAGAAGATACTCCAGAGAGAGCTGGGAGCCCAGGTTGAGCATTTTGAGACTCTTTCGGGCGTTGTCATAAGAGGACAGGCTTCTCTTACCGCTGAAGAAGTGCTCAGATACCTGCCGAACATCGGCTGTGTTATAGACCCGATGAGTCTGATGATCAAGTCAGGCAAGAAAGACAGCTCTATAGGAAGCGCAGATCTGATCAAGGCATTGAGAATAATACTTGCCCTCGCTGCTATATTCTCTATAACTTTCTGTGTTATTACTTATATACAGCATGACAAGGCAGTCAAGGAAAGGGATAGGATAAAGGCGGAGATAGAGAAGATAAAGGACATCGAAGAAATAGCCAATGAATATGACCGGGCAATGAAAGAATATGACCTGATGGTCGCATTTGAAAAGACTACACATAATGATAATGAATACGTTCTTCAGTTCATAGAAGATATGGAGAAACTCCTGCCGGTTGAGACCAGAGTCAATAAGATCGAATGTATCAACGGTGACTGGAAGATGGATGTTGAGACCGGATGGCACGATTACAACAAGAACGAAGTTGCCGATGTGATCGTACAGCTCGGAGGTCTCGAATATCTTAAAGATCTCAGGATAGAGTCCGTGGAAGAAGAATATAAGTACCTCATTCTTACGGGACTTGATGATGACGGGAATTATGTATATGCTACCAAGCCCAAAGAGAAGGATGATGATCCTCTTGAGTATGTGGAAGCCGATAAGATGGACGAGAACGAAGAGGATACCTACGGGGATATGCCTGTCATTACCAAGGTAAAGTCTAAATATGAGTTTAAATGCCATATAGGCTTCCCTGAAGAAGTCGAAGAAGAGGCTGCAGCCTCTGAAGAAGGAGGTGCAGCAGAATGAATTTAACGGACAGAGATCGAAAAACAATACTCCTGCTCCTGATCATCGCTGTAATAGCTTTGCCCTATACATTCTATATACAGGATACCAGAGAGGATACCGAAAAGGTTAATGCTGAGATAACAACCCTTAACGAAACTTATAACAGACTGAGCCAGATGAATGAAAAGAGAGATTTCTATATATCCGAGACTCAGAGATACAAAGATGAAACGCTTAAGCTGATAGCAATGTTCCCGGCTGATGTAAAGCCCGAGAACTACACCATGTTCCTCTTAAATACAGAGTACAGTTCAGATAAGATACCTGTTGAAGTGGAAGAGGGGGAAGAGGATTACGGCCTGTATAAGCTGGAGTTCCCTATAAGGTTTAATTCCTACAGCTACGGAACAAATGAGGAATTTGCCCTGGCTGATGATGAAGTGCAGCTTGATTATACGGCGCTTACAAACAAAGCCGGAGTTTCTTTCTTCTGTGAATATGATGCTATGAAATATATGCTGAAGTATCTCATGGATTACAAGGATCCTATGATATACTCGACTTTCAAGTGCGAGATGGATCAGGAAACCGGTGTGCTGAAGGGCGAGATGATACTTGAACAGTTTGCTATTGCCGGAAGCGACAGAAAACTTGACGATGTGGTTATCGATCCCGATGTGGACAAGCTTAAGATGAGAGGCGTTGATCTGGATGAGACCAACGAACATGGTATCTTCGGTACTACCGTAAAGCCCGGTACCGAGGAAGAAGAGGAAGAAGAAGGCGAAGGTGAGGGCGAGGGTGAAGAAGGCGCCGACGCTGAAGCCGATACTGAAGCGGCTGCAGAAGAATAAGTAAAGAAGTAAAGGACCGTACCTGATAAGCTCCTGCGTCAGGTACGGGACCTTAAAAGCAAGGCAGGAGAAAGGAGGAATCCCATGGACATCACGGAAAGGAAAAAGCGCAATAACAAAGGTCTCACATTGCTGGAGGTACTGATAGCTGTATGTCTGTTTGCCATAGTATTGGCACCTATTTCAGCCTCATTACTGACTGCATTGAAGATCAATATCAGATCAAGACAGTTATTGACAGCTACGGATGTAGCCCAGACTCTGATGGAGTCTTTCTCGGAAAAGACCTATGAGGAGTGCAAGAATACCGTTACTGCACTGGGCGGTACACTGGCTACGGGATTCGCTTCCATTGATGAGGGATATTACAATCAGAATGCAAATTCTTCCGGCATTCCCTGGTCTTCGGTGAGTTCTTATATCACTCTCAACAGCGTCGGACAGACTACGATTACCGATCCGGATACCGGCGCCGTGTTAAGTAAGAGCAATAAGTTGTGGATAAATGACAGTGAAGTTATTAATAAGATTTATGCAAGGGTTTTGAAAACAGTATGTGCAGATAAGAAGCTTTACTATACCGTAAGCCCGGGTGGCGAATTTATGTACATAGGTTATACAGGCATCAATGCCAAGGGAATGACTTTTGATGCTGTGGTTTCTTTCCTGCCGGTTCCCAACGCTTCAGATGATCATTGGTATACATATGAAGTGTTTGTTGATGTATATCAGTACAAGGGTGAGACGGCTGCTGACAGACTCACAAAACCTACTGTTAGTCTCAAAAGTGGTATACTTTGGAAAGCAAGGCTCTGAGAAAGGGAGGGTGTAGAAGATGAGGATGAAGAAAGGTAACAAAGGTGCTGCGCTTGTAACTGTCCTGGTAGCCACCACTTTCATGACAGTACTGGTGACCACATTGCTCTATATGTCATATATGAATTATCTGACCAAGAGCATGAGGCATGTATCGACGGACAATTTCTATACGGATGAATTTGCACTCGACGATCTGGCTACGGCCCTGCAGGAAGTCGGCGCTGACGGAACTACCGGAAAAGATGAGGTGGTAGCTTATGCCAGCCCTGACGGCGGTAGTACCTGGAGTGCAGGAAAGCTGGAAAGCCTGATACAGGTGGCCAGACAGGAGGCTACCATAAATGTAAGCTGCCCTACAGGAAAGAGCCCGGAAATGAAGGTGACAAGCAGTTCAGTTACTTTTAAGAATGTAAAGCTTACGTCGAAAACACATAAAGGCGGATATGTATCAAATATAGTGTCAGATATAACAATAGCATGGCCGGATCAGCCAAAGAAGAGCTACGGTATATATGATTTCAGTCTTATCACAGATTCTCAGATACTTGTTAAGACAGGGCAGGTTGCTATGGGCGGATGCCTGTATTGCAGACAGCAGACGGGTAAAGACTGGGCCATAAAGATTGAGAGTTCGGGCGTGCTTAACCTGAACTGCCCTACAGGCATAATACATGGAAAGATAGTCGTAGAAAACGGCGGAGCATTGTGTGTGGCAGGTGATATCTATGTTACCGGCGGAATCGAGATCAAAGAAGGCGGTATGATGTTTGTAACCGGAAACGTTGAATATGCAGGCACTGAGCCTAATTCCAGCCGTGTAAAAGGCAAAACTTCGAATGTCAAGCGTCATCCCGGAACCGATGCGGAAGTAGCTGCATGGGTACAGGAATTTGATAATCTTGCCGGAACAAACGGATTTACGGGCGGTATGGTCAATACCCATTGCCGTCTCCTGAAAGACGGATCCACTACAGACTGGTTTTATGCTGACAGTACCAGTCAGGGAAAGAATTATATGTTCTACAATGTGCAGTTTGGTGACGGCTACAGCAAACCTTCCAAGACTTTATCGGACGGAAGTAAGAGCTATGCTATGGTGGGCGGACCTTACAGCACATTCAATGAGAACTGTTTCTCGGATACTTTGCTTATATCAAACAGAAATAATATGTTTATAAGAGGTAACCTTATCAATTCGACAATAATACAGCCGGCTAACAGTACCATCACGCTTGATATACAGGCATCTCCCACATATCTCGGAAAGATGACCGAAGAGTCATACGAAGGCGCTAAGGATGTCCTGTTTGATTCCGGACTTGAGAATGTCGGTGGTAATGTTCCGAAATTTGTGAGTGGTTATTTTGCAGATTACAAAGATAGTACAGAGTTGCATGAGTTCAGCAATTCAGGATCGGATTTCAGCACAGGTGTTATCCATTATTACAGGATAGGGCAGAAGAATGTTCTTCCGGTAGCAAGCCTTATCACTCCTGATGCAGAACCTAATGTAGGCAAGCTTCTGGCTATTGCCCAGGGAGCAACTGTTAAGCCTGAAGATTCATTTATCATTTACAACAACTGGTATAAGGAATAAGGAGGCTGTTATGATAAAGAATAGGAGAAATAAGGGTCTGACATTGGTCGAAATCTTAATAGCCATATCTGTGTTCACTGTTGTCATGGGCATGATAGGGCTGTCGGTTTCAACTATAAAAAGAGGCAATTTTAAAAAGGCAACCGAAAAGCTTCAGAGCGTGATCTCTACGGCCAGGACACAGACTATGGCAAAAGGGGAGGTAGCAGGTGCATTCCTGGTGAATACCAGAGCGGACGGTTCCGTATGGGCCAAGATAAGCAATACGGAAGAGACTTTTATTTGCAACAAAGGTATAACGGTATCATTTGTATCTTCATATAACGGTCCCAATGTAGTTAATCCGGTAAATGCAAGTATGCTTACCTTTACTACGTCGGGGGCTATTGATTGGGGGGCTTTGGGCGATACCGGCGGAAAGTATTATCTGCAGTCTAAGGACGGTAAATTAAGGGCAGAAGTGATCATCTACCCTTTTACAGGCAAGACAGCGGTTAAGTATCTGTAAGAGGAAAGGGAAAGGAGGATATGATGAAAGCGGAAAGAAAAGGTTTTACCCTGGTAGAGATGATCGTTGCAATGGCTGTTCTGGCTATTGTCCTCGGTGAAGTAGGCATGGTCTTATCCAATACGACCAAGATCTATTCCAAAAGCTCATATGAGGTCTCTCTTCAGGCCGAGGCACAGCAGGCTGTGCAGTCTATGGAAAACATAATGATAGATGCCACTAAGGAGATAAAGCAGTCCGGCAGTAATATAATTGTAACTAATTATATTGACAAAGCTGCAGGAACAACAACTTCTTATACTTTCTATCTGCAGAAAGACCGGGCTGACAGGGATTATAACACTCTGTATTGTTCTCAGGACGGAGGAATCGGTGTTCCCATAGCAGAATTTGTCAAGACCATGTCACTTGATACCTCAGCTTATACTACCAACAGTGTGGTAAGTCTCAAGCTTGAGATGGAAGGCGAGGGCGGCTATAAGTATAATATGGCCAAGAATATATACAACAGAAATGAAATAGGAACAGGTACCATCGATCCTGATGATCTGACACCGGGAACCGGCTTGAAGGAGATCAATGTACTCAGATTCCATGAGTATAACCTTAAAAAAGAACTTCCTTATGACAAGAACTGGGTAAGCGCGGTATTTGATGATCCTACATCAGCTACAGTTTATTATGAATTATCAGGCATGGTCCTGAAAGCTAACTCTCATCTCAACCAGCTTGAAGACCAGGTAGGCAAATTTGATATAACCTGTAAGGCTGATGATAACAGCGAGTATAAGATAAGCATATACTCGGAGAAACCGCAAGTGATCGGTGATTATTATCTCTTCTATGCTTATACTAATCAGGAAGCTGTTTGTAAGTCATATTTTCCTATTAAGGGTTATGATGTAACGGCGGCTTCGACAGCTAAACTTGAATGGTATATGGGATCGAGTTTATTAGGATCTAAGACGGTGAATTGCAGCAGTACTGACCTGAAATTCCCGGTACCTAAAAGAAAATTTCCCAGTGATACTAATAATATATATGAGAACCAATTTGATGGAGTATCTTTAACATACGGTTCAGAGTTTTCGGGTAACAATGTGACGTTTTCGATGGGCAGAATGATGTATTCCGACGGTTATGCGTCATTGATGTATCAGTATGATGTATTACAGTGGGCAAAAGCTACGATCACATGGCCTAACGGCAAGACTCTTGAATTCAGAGCATTCTTGCATCCTGAAGGACCCAGTGGTTCCATATTCAGCGCGGCTCAGAAAGAAAAATTCTGGGATCTGGTTGCTGCAGGCGGCGGTTCCAATGACTCCTGGACCAATAACGGTGAAGGAGACGGCGGCGGAGACGGCGGCGATGGTGGAGACGGCGGTGACGGCGGTGACGGCGGAGATGAAGGAAGCGAGACTGATTCTCTTTCAGTTTCAGAGGTCATTTATTATGATTATGGACAGATTGAAGTAAAGACAAACTATTCCGGGCCTAATGGAAATGCTAATATGAACTTTACTATCGTAGTTGATTTTGGCTATGAAGTAGATACGGCAGATGGAAGTATTTCCGGAACGACTGTAACATTTAGTAAAGGAATAAGTACAGGTTTTTATAATGCAGGTGTTGGTACGAGATTTAATGTAAGACTTAAAAATGTTACCGGACCGGTAACTCCGAGCGTTGTAAGCTTTTCGTACTGATAAAAACGGTGTAAGATTTAACACTTGCAAAAAAAAATATAATGTTGTATGCTATTGCGCGTGAGTATATCTCACGCGCAATCTATATTATAGAAGAAAGAGGAAGGGCTGCGGCCTTAAGCTGCAGAAAAGAAAATGGCTAAGAATCTGGTAATAGTGGAGTCGCCTGCCAAGGTGAAGACCATCAAGAAGTTTCTGGGAACGAATTATGAGGTGCTGGCAAGCAATGGGCATGTCAGGGATCTGCCCAAGTCATCGCTGGGTATAGATGTAGAGCATGATTACGAACCCAAGTATATAACTATAAGGGGCAAGGGCGATGTACTGGCAAAGCTTCGTAAGGAAGTAAAGAAGGCTGATAACGTGTATCTCGCAACCGACCCCGATCGCGAGGGAGAGGCAATAAGCTGGCATCTGTTTGAAGGACTGAAGCTGGCTGAGAAGAAAGTGCACCGTATTACCTTTAATGAGATAACCAAGTCTGCGGTTAAGGAATCCTTAAAGAACCCGAGAGAGATAGATATGGATCTGGTGGATGCGCAGCAGGCCAGACGTATACTTGACAGAGTAGTGGGATACAGGATTTCCCCGCTTCTCTGGGGCAAGATCAAGAGGGGACTTTCTGCCGGAAGAGTGCAGAGTGTTGCTCTTCGTATAATATGCGACAGAGAAGACGAGATAGCGGCTTTCATTCCCAGGGAATACTGGAGCGTGGAAGCACAGTGTCATGCCGGAAGCGGAAAGAAAACTTTTACGGCTACCTTCCATGCAGATGAGAACGGCGGCAAGTCAATAGATACCAAGGCTGAAGCTGAACGCATAGAGAAGCTGGTTAAGAAGAACGGTCTTAAGGTAGTAGAGGTGAAGAGATCGGAACGCACGAGAAAAGCGCCTCTTCCTTTTACCACCTCCACGATGCAGCAGGAAGCTTCAAAGGTATTGAATTTCTCTACACAGAAGAGCATGATGACAGCTCAGAATCTTTATGAAGATGGTTATATTTCTTATCTGCGTACCGATTCCACCAGAATATCCGACGAGGCTCAGGCAGCTGCCAATGAGTATATAGGAAGCCATTTCGGGAATGAATATCTGGCTGAAGGCGCCAATGTAAAGAAAGATGACAAGAAGATACAGGATGCTCATGAGGCTATAAGACCTACGGATATCAGCCTGCTTCCCGAGATGTTAAAGGCTAAACTGCCCAGGGACCAGTACAGACTGTACCAGCTGATCTGGAAGCGCTTTGCGGCAAGCCGTATGTCAAATGCGATGTATGATACCCTTTCCATAAGGCTGGATGCCGGAGGCGCGGAATTCAGGGCAAGCGCATCTGAGATTAAGTTTGACGGTTTTATGAAGGTATATACCGATGACGAGGATGAGAAGGCCGAGAACAGCTTCCTTATGAAAAATATTGACGAGAAGTCGGAGCTTAAAGTGGAAAAGGTTGAGATGAAGCAGCATTTCACCCAGCCGCCTGCGCACTTTACCGAAGCAAGCCTGGTAAGAGCGCTGGAAGAGCTTGGCATAGGCAGACCTTCGACTTATGCGCCTACGATCACGACGATAATAGCAAGACATTATGTGATAAAGGAAAACAAGAATCTCTATGTTTCGGAACTTGGTGAAGTGGTTAACCGTGTTATGAAAGAGGAGTTCCCGGCCATAGTGGACGTGAACTTCACGGCTACGATGGAAGGTCTGCTGGATAATGTGGGCGAAGGCAAGATCAGCTGGAAGACGGTCATTGAGAATTTCTATCCCGATCTGGATGAGGCTGTAAAAAAGGCCGAGGCAGAGATGGAGAATATAGAGATAAAGGATGAGGAATCCGATGTGCAGTGTGAGAACTGCGGCAGGATGATGGTCATCAAGTACGGACCTCATGGCAAGTTCTTAGCATGTCCCGGTTTCCCTGAATGCAGGAATACTAAGCCCTATTACGAGAAGACAGGAGTAATGTGTCCCAAGTGCGGCAAAGATCTGGTAGCCCGCATGACCAAGAAGGGCAGGAGATACTATGGCTGCATCGATATACCCGAATGTGATTTCATGGTATGGAACAAGCCGGTCAAGACCAAGTGCGAACGCTGCGGTGGCTTAATGCTAAAGAAGGGCCGCAAGCTTGTCTGCGCAGATACAAACTGCGGATTTGTAACAGATGATACTGAGGAAATGTAAGTTTCGTCGTCCTGTATGATATAGAGGAAGAGTGATGAGTGATGTGACCCTGCTGGACAAAACCAGAAAGATCGGGCAGCTGCTGCACAATAACAGTGCCGGGAAAGTGGCCTTTTCCGACATCTGCGAGGTCTGCTCGGAGATACTTAAGTCCAACGTGCTGGTCATAAGCTTCCGCGGAAAACTTCTGGGCGCAGCCATCGACAGAGATACTGCGGTCATAGACGAACTGATAACTCATAAAACGGGAGAGTTTATAGATAAGGGCTTAAACGGCCGTTTCATGCGTATACTCTCCACCCAGGACAATCTTAACCTGCTGACTCTCGGCTTCTCCAGAAAGAAGGCGGAGGGCAGCGAAAGATACCATGCCTGCGCAGTCCCGATCTTCATGAACGGCGAGCGTCTCGGTACGCTGTTTTTCTACAAGAATAACGGCTGGTACGATATAGATGACGTAATACTCTGCGAATACGCGGCTACGGTTGTGGGGCTGGAAATGATGCGGAGCATGGATACCGAGCAGAATGCCGAAGAGCATATGGCTAACGGTGTGAAATCTGCCATAGATTCCCTTACGGCTTCGGAGATCGCTGCTGTAAAGTGTCTGTTAAAAGGCGCGGGTGCAGAAGAGAGACTTATCGTTGCCGGACAGATAGCTGAAGAATCGGGCGTTACCAGGTCTGTCGCAGTCAATGCCATAAGAAAACTGGAAAGCGCGGGTGTCATAAAAACCCGTTCGGCAGGTGTCAAAGGTACCCGTGTACTGGTTACCAACGGACTTATTCTCGAAGAACTCAAGAAGATTTAAATTTATCTAAAAATCCTTGTAAATTTTTCCGATAAATAATATAATAAAACATGGATGAAATAGTCACGGCAGGGAAGCTTCATAAAAGGAAGGCTTTCTTGTTTTATGTATTTTGAATATGTTATGTAAATTACTTATGTAATCGTATTCAAAGAATAAGTATGAACAGCCTTCTTGAAAAGGAGGAGCAGATGATAAATACAAATACTTTCGGCTATATCAATCTGCTGGATAAAACAGCAGATGCGGCATGGCTGAAACATGAGGCTATATCAAACAATATAGCCAATGTCGATACTCCGGGATACAAGCGTCAGGACGTGGCATTTGAGGACCAGCTGGCAAGGGTGCTCAATAAGGTGGAGTATGACACTATGGATGCAAAGGTTTACCACCTGAATATGAACAGGATCGAGCCCAGAGTGTATACGGAAGCCTTTGACTTCTCATACAGGCTTGACGGGAACAATGTGGACATCGATACGGAGAACGTATATCTTGCGGAGAACCAGTTAAGATACAACGGTCTGATTAACAGTATGCAGAGCGAGTTTGCGAATTTAAGGACGGCTATGGGTACGTCGTAAAGGAGAGATGAATTATGGGAATGTTTCATGCTTTTGATATAACGGCAACCGGTCTGACGGCTGAGCGCTATCGTATGGATACCATTGCCGAGAATATTGCAAATACCAATACCACCAGGACCGCGGACGGCACTCCTTACCGCAGGAAGGTTGTGACTTTTGAGACTCAGGATACTGAGCAGGACAGGAGAAGTTTCGGACATGTACTTTCCAGCATAGTGGGCAGCGGAACAGCGCAGCTCCACAACGGCAGGAGAGTCGTGAATGAGGATATGATAGGCTACGGCGTAAAGATCCCGAAGATCAGTGAGGATAATGAAACGCAGATGAATATGGTCTATGATCCCTCGCATCCCGATGCGGACGAGAACGGATATGTTACCTATCCAAATGTTAACACGATAACCGAAATGACTAACCTGATAGATGCAAACCGTGCATACGAAGCAAATGCAACGGTGTTCAATGCCAGCAAGTCTATGGCCAATACCGGTATAGGACTTGCAAGCAAGGGTTGAAGGAGGTGAAGTAAATGCAGGTAGCGCCTACTTATGAACCTCATCTTATGACTAACAGAGCGGTACGCGGGGCCATAAGGCCGGATATCACCGCTCTTAACGGAAACGAAAAGAAGGATGACCTTTTCGGCTCTCTTCTTGATTCTGCGATAAATAACATAAACAAAACAAACGGATACCTCTCGGATATGGAAAACGAAGAGGTCAAGTTTGCCTTAGGCGAGACGGACAACGCTCATGATCTCGGCGTAGCGATACAGAAAGCATCAACAGCATTGCAGTATACTGTCGCCGTCAAGAACGCAGCAATGGAAGCCTACAGACAAATTATGCAAATGCAGGTATAGGAGCGAAGCGGAATCCGAGGGCACGTTGGAGGAGTGCGGAAGCGCGAAGCGCGTAGCAATCCGGTAGCTTATAAAGTAGCGGAATAAGAAAAAGGAGAAATCATGGTTGACAAACTCTTGGCATGGCTGAGGAGCCTGCCCGGGAAAATTGCAGACTGGTGGGAGAAATTTTCGAAGCGTCAGAAGACGACTATAGTTATTCTCGCACTGGTTGTTCTTGTTGCTTTCGGTATACTTATCTTTGCGATGACCAGGCCGGAGTATGTTACCATCTATACTGCAAAGAATGCAACGGAAGCAAACGATGTAATGGCACTTCTGGAAGGTGATGATATTGCGTACCAGACTTCCGAGGACGGCATGATCATAAAGATCAACCGCAAGGACTATACCAAGGCAGTGCTGCTCCTGGGATCCAACAGCATAACGACAGATGCATTTACTATTGATAATGTTACAAACGGTGGTTTCTTTACTACCGAATCGGATACACAGAAGAAATATATAGTATACCTTGAGGATACTCTGGAACAGACACTTGAGTATCAGACTTTTGTCAAGGATGCAACGGTTCATCTGAATCTTCCCGAAGAAAACGGAACGCTGATCGCACAAAATCAGGAAGCATCAGCTTCGGTAATGCTCGTGCTTTCTGATGTCTGCACTGCCGATTCCGCAGCTGCTATGGCAAGACTTATAGCTACTGCTCTTGGCAATGATACCACAGACCATATCACGATCATGGATAACGAAGGAACATTGCTTTATTCCGGAGCGGAAAGCAATGAAGGCATAGGCAATGTTGCGGCGGCTTTGGATGTATCTGATAAAGTGGCACAGTCCATGCGTAACGAAGTTAAGAAGGTTCTGGCTGCTACACAACAGTTCTCCTCCATAGAGGTGGCTGCAAATGTGATGATCAACCAGAAGAAGTTAAGGGAGACCACTCATACTTACTCAAATACCGAGGAAGAAAAAGACGGCGTACTTGCAAGCCGCGATACCTATCATTCTGAATCCACAGGATCTGTCAGCGGTATACCCGGTACTGATTCAAATGTCGAGACAGGATACATGTACGAGAATAATCAGACAGATTCTACGCTGGTAAACGAGACCAGTGAGGATTTCCTGCCTGATGAATATATCCGTGACGAAGAACTTCCTGTGGGAGCCATAGAATACAGCAACTCTTCTGTGGCTGTATCTCTTGTGACCTACAACGTTATAAGGGAAGATGACGTCAAAGAAGATGGGCTTCTGGACGGCATAAGCTGGGAACAGTATAAGCGCAACAATGATATCAAGACTAAGCTGGAAGTGGATTCCGATATAGTAGGCATGGTGTCGAATGCGACCGGTGTTCCCACCAGCCGCATAACTGTTGTTTCTTATGAGGAACCCTTCTTTGTGGATCACGAAGGACTTAATATCGGACTTACGGATGTGCTTCAGATACTGCTGATCTTACTGATCATGGGCCTGCTGCTCTTTGTTATACTCCGCAGCATGCACCAGGCAAAGACAGAAGTGCCGGAACCCGAAATATCCATAGACGATATACTGGTATCCACGCCTGTTGAAGAAATGGCTGATATAGGTGTTGAGGATAAATCAGAAGCAAGAAAGATAGTTGAAAAATTTGTGGAAGATAATCCGGATGCGGCGGCAAACCTGCTTCGCAACTGGCTTAATGAGGATTGGGACTGATGGCGTCAAATAATGATTCTTTAAGCGGACTTCAGAAGGCGGCAGTACTACTGATAGCTTTGGGACCTGAAATGAGTTCGTCCGTATTCAAGCATCTTAAGGAGGAAGAGATAGAGGATCTGACTCTTGAGATAGCAAATACCAGAAGTGTATCTCCCCAGGTCAAAGAAGACGTTATCAATGAATTCTATGAGATCTGTCTGGCCCAGCAGTATATCGCCGAGGGTGGTATAGGTTATGCAAAAGAACTCTTGGAAAAGGCTCTCGGCGCGGACAAAGCGCTGGACGTTATAGGAAAACTCACAGCTTCACTGCAGGTGAAGCCTTTCGAGTTTGTAAGAAAGACGGATGCATCGCAGCTCTTATCATTTATACAGGATGAACATCCCCAGACCATAGCCCTGATACTTTCTTATCTGTCTGCTACCCAGGCGGCGCTTATACTTTCATCTCTGCCGCAGGAAAGCCAGGCGGATGTGGCAAGGCGTATAGCGACTATGGACAGGACCAGTCCCGATGTGATCCAGGAAGTGGAGAGAGTATTGGAATCAAAGCTTGCAAACCTTGTAAATCAGGACTACACGATAATCGGCGGTGTGGACCAGGTAGTAGAGATACTGAACTCAACGGACAGAGGAACCGAGAAACATATCATGGAGATCCTGGAAATAGAAGATCCCGGTCTTGCGGACGAGATCAGAAAGAAGATGTTCGTATTCGAGGATGTGCTCCTGCTCGACGACCGTTCCATACAGCGTGTGCTGCGTGATGTTGATAACTCCGAACTCGGACTTGCGCTCAAGGGTGCTAATGAAGAAGTGCAGAATGTCATATTCAACAACCTATCTAAACGACTGGCAGAGATGATAAAGGAAGATATGGAATTCATGGGACCTGTGCGTATGAAAGATGTGGAAGAAGCGCAGCAGAAGATAGTAAACATCATCCGCAAGCTGGAGGATGCCGGTGAGATAGTCATTTCCAGAGGCGGAGGTGACGAGATCATTGTCTAGTAATCTGGTCAAGGGCGGCTATATCAGTGTAGCTGCCGGGGACAAACTTACCATAGATAATAATGAATTTGTAGCCAGAAGGATAGAAGAGCTCACCAGGCAGATGAAGGAAGAGACTCCCCAGGCCATAGAGGAGAGCTTTTCCGAGGGCCTCGATCCGATGACCGTAGAAGCACTTGTCAGTGATGAAGGCACTGATGAGGGCTTTGTTCAGGGCGGTATTATAAAGGCGGATGCTTCTAAAAGCAGTGAAGAAGCGGCTGCAGTTATCTCCGATGCCAATGCGAAGGCACAGGAGATAATAGAATGCGCCGAGCAGGAAGCCGAAGAGATAAAAGCCCGGGCGGCGAAAGAAGGCGAAACGGCGGGCTATAACGAAGGACTTAATAAGGGCAGGGAAGAAGCTAAGAGAGAACTTGAACAAAAAGAGAAAGCCCTTGATGATGAAAAAGAAAAACTTGAACAGGAATATCTGAAAAAAGCCGAGGAGCTTGAGCCTATGCTGGTGGACAAGCTGGCGGAAATATTCGAAAGAGTATGCGGAGCAAGACTTGAGAATGACAGGGATACCGTGATGTATCTGTTGAACAGGGCGCTTACAGGCAGTGAAAGCGGAAGGGATTATATAATACATGTTACTTCCGATGATTATCAGGCGGTAAGAGCGGCAAAGGAAGAACTTTGCAAAGGAACAGGCATACTGCCGGAAAATATCGAGATAGTGGAAGATGCCACTTTATCAGCCGGAGGATGCATGATAGAAAGCGACGGCGGCATCTGGGATTGCTCACTGGGAACTCAGCTGAAGCAGCTGGCGGCGGAACTAAGGATATTGAGTTATACGTAAAGCCTCGGGAGACGGAATGGACTTAGGGAAATATGACGCTGCGGCGGAAAAACTGTATTATCGCAAGCTTGGCAAGATAGTTAATGTGGTGGGTCTTACGCTTGAAAGCGCAGGCCCCGATGCCAAGATGGGCGATATGTGCAGGATCACGACAGCTGACGGAAAAGTGATAATGTCCGAAGTCGTGGGATTTAAGAATAATATGACACTGCTGATGCCATATGAGAACACCGAAGGCATAGGAGCGGGCTGTATAGTAGAAAACCTGGAAAAGCCACTCTCGGTACAGGTGGGCGATTTCCTGATAGGACAGATACTTGACGGATTGGGACGTCCGATAAGTGATTTCACTCCCAGCGGGGAGACCTGGTATCCCATGGATGCAAAGAGCCCGGATGCGATGACTAGGGCCATTATAAACGAAGCCCTTCCTCTCGGTGTAAAGGCGGTAGATGGCATGATCACCATAGGCAAAGGCCAGAGAATAGGGATATTTGCAGGTTCGGGCGTAGGTAAATCCACACTGATGGGAATGTTCGCAAGGAATACCAGGGCTCAGATAAATGTGATAGCCCTGATCGGAGAGCGCGGACGAGAGGTTCGCGAGTTCATTGAAAGAGACCTTGGTGAAGAGGGTATGAAAAGATCCGTGGTGGTATGCGCAACCTCGGACAAGCCTGCTCTCGAGCGAAAGAAAGCGGCGCAGACAGCTACCGCCATTGCTGAATACTTCAGAAACAAGGGCTGCGATGTGCTGCTGATGATGGATAACCTTACGAGATTTTCAATGGCTCAGAGAGAGATAGGCCTGGCTACCGGAGAACCGCCGGTTACCAGAGGCTATCCGCCAAGCGTATATTCGGAGATGCCGAAGCTGTTGGAGCGCGCCGGCAAGAATGACAAAGGATCGATAACCGGACTTTATGCGGTACTTGTGGACGGCGATGATTTTAACGAGCCGATAACGGATACTGCCAGAGGTATACTTGACGGACATATAATGCTTTCAAGACGCCTGGGTGCAAAAGGCCATTATCCGGCGATAGATGTGATGTTCTCAATATCCAGATGTATGCCTATGGTGACTTCGAAGGAACACAGAGCGGCAGCCACTAAATTAAAAAGCGTGATGGCAACATATGATGAGGCCGAGGACCTGATCAATATCGGAGCGTATAAAAAGGGCTCAAATTCAAAGATCGATTATGCGATATCGAAGATAGATGCGGTAAATGATTTTCTCTGTCAGGATGTGGATGAAAAGATAGAGTTCGAGGACAGCGTGCAAAGACTGGAAGCACTGTTTAAATAAGCGGCGCGAAGAAACGCGGGGTTTTTGATGGCGAGATTTGTATATCGTATGCAGAATATACTCGAGCTGAAAGAAAAACTCGAGGAGCAGGAAAAAAACAACTTTGCCATGAGGCAGAGGCAGCTTAACGAGGAACAGGAAATACTGGATAAGCTGCTTGAACACCTGAATGCGCTGGAAGAAGAAGGCAAGGCTCTGAGACTTTCAGTTATCGATGTACTGAAGATCAAAGAGAACGAACGAAGTGTTGAATACGCGGAAGAAGAAGTAAAGAAACAGCGTATCAAAGTGAGGGTGGCCGAGAAGAATCTGGAAGCTGCAAGGACCAGGATGCAGGAAGCCATACAGGAACGCAAGATACATGAAAAAATGAGGGAAAAGGCTTTCGAACGCTTTATAGCGGAGATGAATGCGGCTGAAGTTAAGGAAATAGATGAACTGACAAGCTACGTATACGGAACCAGGACACCGGAGGATTCATGATCCTGCGGTAATGAAGGAGCGGAATATGGCTGACGAGAAAGATTTAAAAGCCGAGAAGAAAAAACTTGCCGAAGAAAAGAAAAAGCTGAAAGCTGATGAGAAAAAGCAGAAGCTTGAAGTAAAGAAACGTGCCAAGGAACTGGCAGATCAGGAAGCCGAACTTGATGACGAGACACCCGGCGGCGGTCTGTCGATGTTCATTGTCACGCTTTTTATAGTGCTGATATGGATCGCTATAATCCTGGTTCTTATCAAGCTGGACGTGGGCGGCTTCGGAAGCGGAGTGTTAAAGCCCGTTCTTAAAGATGTCCCTATACTCAATAAGATACTCCCCGGAGATTCCACTACCGAGACGGATGATCTGGAAGCATATTACGGTTATACCTCTCTGTCAGAGGCAGTTGATAAGATAAGAGCGCTTGAACTGGAGCTTACCAGTGCCCAGACTGCAAATGCTTCCTATGTCAATGATCTGGAACTTCTTAAAGAAGAAGTATTGCGTCTGCAGACTTTTGAAAAACAGCAGGTAGAGTTCCAGAGGATAAAGAACGAGTTTTATCAGGAAGTGGTCTATGCGACCAACGGTCCCGGACCGGATGAATACAGAAAATATTATGAAGAGATGGATCCTGCAACGGCGGAAGCACTGTACCAGCAGGTAGTGACTTCACAGGCAGTAGCCGGCAAGATGAGCGATTATGCTGCGGGCTATGCAGCAATGGATCCCGCGGCCGCTGCCAAGATATTTAATACCATGGGCAATTCACTTGATCTGGTGGGAGAAATACTCTGGTCCATGACCAGTGCCCAGCGCGGAGCCATTCTCCAGGCCATGGATCCTACCATAGCTGCCCAGGTGACAAAGATAATGGAGCCGGAAAAATAGTATTAAGTCCTCATGGGTGGTTGCCGATAATAATATTGAGCAACTTACCATAATACATAAAAGAGGAGGAACGTCCATGATAAACGCACCGATCGGCGGGCCGGATATTCTGCAGATACAGAACATTTCACCCGCAGTGCAGAAGCAGGGGATAGATACGGGCAACGATTTCAAGCAGGCTTTTGAAAGCGCAAAGGATACGGTATCTGAAGCTTCGGAAAGCACTAAAGTAAACAGGACGGAAGGAACCGGTGCAGGCGGAAAGGACTCTGGGACAGCTGATCAGACTGTCGACAATTCAAAAGCAAAACAGAATAATGCCAAAGAAACATCAACTGACAGAAAAGATAATGTCAAAGATGATGCTGATATTAAGGATACCATCAAAGCGGAAACTGCGGACAGTTCCGTAAATGAGGACGTGGCGGAAATCGAAGAGGTCGTTTTTGATACAGCCGAGATATCAAAGATTACTGAGAAAATGATACTTGATATTGCGGCTCTTCTCGGCATATCTCCCGAAGAACTGGGCACTGTCCTTGATAATATGGGAATAGAGGCATCCGATCTGATGGTCAGCGAGAATATAAATATACTTGTTGCGGATGTAAAAGGCGGCGGTGACATGATAAGCCTTGCGGCTGATGCAAGTCTGATGGAACTTGCTGCTGATATCAATACTCTCGTTGCAGATGTTCAGGAAAAGATAGAAGCGATATATGCAGACATACCTGAAGAAACCGTAAAAGAAGTTGTCAGAGAGAGTTTTGAAGCGATTGTTACGACTGAAGAAACGGCGCTTGTACAGACTGATAAGAATGCAACTGTCGGTAATGTAACGGATAAGCTGAATGTCTCTGTAGCGGATAATGAGACTGTGATCGCAGCCGGGGATATGGTTGTAGAAAAAGTCGAAGCCGTTGAAAATACAGGAAATAAAGAGAACACCGGAAATAATGCCGGAACAGAGAAGAATGAAGACAGGCATACGGCTTTTGAACACACGGAACACAGAGAGGCGCTGAACTTTACCCGTGTGGAAGTGACGCCTGAAATGGAAGTGAGACCTGAAGATGTCGTGAAGGCTGATGAGAGCCTTATGAGATACGGAAGCAATGCGGCGGAAGTTGCGGATCAGATACTGGAACATATGAAGGCCCAGGTTAAGCCTGATATGGGTAGTCTTGAGATGGTACTTCATCCTGCAAGTCTCGGCAGCGTGGCTGTTAATCTGGCAAGTAACAGCGGCAATATCACGGCGCAGTTCACGGTACAGAATGAAGCTGTAAGAGAAGCCATTGAAGCACAGATAGTCATCTTTAAGGAGAATCTGGAACAGCAGGGTGTTAAAGTTGAAGCGGTAGAAGTTGCGGTGGCAAGTCACGGCTTTGAGGAGAATCTGGAACAGGGCAACGATCAGAACGATGCCGAAGATGCAGAAAGAGAAAGACTCAGGAAAGCCAACAGGAATATAGATCTCGGAGCGTTCGGCGATGAAGTGCCCGAAGATATAGATGAAGCTGAAAGCGTAACGGTAGATATGATGAGATCCGACGGAAACCGGATGAATTACAGAGTATAAAGGGGGTACGGATATGGCAGTATCAGGATTAATGGCGAATTTTCAGGATGGTGCTTTTACAGAGTCCACTTCCAGTGCATCATTAAGAAATGCACAGGAGACCAAGGGCGGCGGTAAGATAGATTCAGAGTCTTTCTTAACACTTCTGGTAGCGGAGATGCAGAACCAGGATCCTTTGGAACCCACATCAAATACAGAGTGGGTAAGCCAGTATGCTCAGTTTACCCAGACCTCAGCTGTTCAGGAGATAGCTGATTCCATGGGCGGTGTGCAGGCCAACAGCCTGGTCGGCAAGAATGTCATAATGAAAGTGACGGAGGCCGCAGGCAATACCAACTATGTGAACGGCATGGTGGAGAGAGTGGGATACGAAGGCGGAAAAGCCTATCTGTATATTGAGGGTAATCCTTATTCCATCGATGATCTGGATACGATAATCAGTGACGAATATCTGAAAGCTGATTCTAAGATCAGCGAGATCCATGAACGTATCGCCAAGCTGCCTGCAGTAAATCTTATTACAGAAGATGACCAGTCCGAGATCTTCGGTATCAGTGAGCTGCTGAGTACGCTCAGCGATTATGAGAAGAGTTTCTTAAGCGGTGATGAGATGGATACCATGGCTGAATATCTCAGGAAACTTGCAGAGCTGATCGATGAGAGAAAGGCGTTAGAAGCGGAAGAAACCGAGAATGAGGATCCCAAGACAGAAGAACCTAAGGATGAAGATAGCGGCGATCCCGTTGTGGAAGGCTAAGGCAAGGTATTAAGTATTCGGATATCAGTGCCGATAAAGATAATAAGTAAAACAAAGAGGATGGTTTCTCAGGGAAGAGGAACATCAAGAAGGATCTAAGCCCTCCTCAACAAGAAGAATATAAGGAGGGCATCTATTATGATGAGATCACTCTACTCCGGCGTTTCGGGGTTAAAGACACACCAGATCAAAATGGACGTTATAGGTAACAACATCGCAAACGTTAACACGGTTGCGTTCAAATCTCAGTCCATCACTTTTTCCGAATTGATGTATCAGACAACTCAGAAGGCATCGGGCCCCAATGCTGCTACCGGACGTGCAGGTATCAATGCCAAGCAGATCGGTCTCGGTGTTTCCAGCGCGGCTATATCGACTCAGATAGCTACCCAGGGTTCTTCACAGAATACAGGTAATGCATTTGATCTTCGTATCTCCGGTGATGCATTCTTCGTCGTAAACGGCGGTAACGGCAACCAGTTCACCCGTGACGGTTCCTTCTATGTTGACGCTGTAGGTAACCTGGCAATGAGTTCCAACGGTTATAACGTAATGGGCTGGCAGGTAAATAAGGACGGCGACATTGTTCAGGATAATGTTTCCAAATTACAGATACTCTCCGAAGAAAATATGACAAGTGAGCCCGCAGCTACCACCCTGGCTACCATGGAAGGCATCGTTGATAAGAACGATCCCCAGGTACTCAGCAAGGACGGCAAGGTTGTTAACTTGAGCTTTTATGACAAGCTCGGTTACGCTTATACAGCAAGAATGCGCGTGAACAGCACCGATGAGGAAGGCGTTTACGTATTCAGACTTGAAGATGTGCTAAGCAGCCCCGGAAACGAGTCAATCAAGGATAAATTCATTCCTTCGATCTTCACAGGCAATGATCCTTCCGGAAACATGGTATATGCAAAGAAGGCAGCTACCTATACGGTGCTTGACGGCTATACCCTTGATGCTGCAACAGGTAAGATAACGATAGCTGCACCCGGCAAGACCATAAAGGACGGTGACGGAAATATAATCCAGGACGGCGGTAACGATACCTGGACAGAGATAGAGCCTTCTGATTTTATCTCAGGTGAGACCATAAACAATGTATATGTTGCAAATGCGTACGCAAATGCATTCGGTTTTGATACCTGGGAAGATATGGCTAACCTTACCGTACAGCAGTACAATGCAAGTAATCCCGAAGGCGAGCCCGTGACCCTTGCAAAGCTTTTAAGCGGAGCTACCCCGGGTGCTTATCAGGATATAACAAATACGGCTGCCAGCATCTTTGACGGACAGTCTCTTGTAGTTGAAGGCTATGCAACTCCCGCAGGAACCGGCATAAAAGTAACATATAATCAGACTACAGGTGCTATCACCGGTATCAACGGTTCCACACAGCTGAAGGATTTCAATATAGCCATTCAGCCCAAGGGCGCTGACGGCAAGCCGGATACATCTCTTGATAATCCTTTTGAACAGATCAGCGTAAATCTTGAGATGACCAGCAACGTTAATAATGAGAAGAAGTCTACCATAGGCGCTACCAGCGGTGATAAAGAAGGCTACGGCACCGGCTGGGCGGTAGGTACCATGACCGGCGTATCTATCCAGAACAACGGTATGATCTACGGTGCATATGACAACGGCCAGACCAAACTTCTCGGTCAGATCGCATTCGCAACCTTTGCCAACGCGGCAGGTCTTGAGAAGGATGGAGATAACCTCTATTCAGCAACCCTGAACTCCGGTGAGTTTGACGGTGTGGGTGTTGATGTTACCGCGCAGGGCGGAAGCGTAAGTTCAGGTATACTGGAAATGTCCAACGTAGACCTTTCCACAGAGTTTACCGAACTGATCACCACACAGCGTGGTTTCCAGGCTAACTCCAGGATCATTACCGTATCCGATACACTTTTAGAGGAACTTGTAAACCTTAAGAGATAATAAAAGATGATCGAAGTGACCAGACTTAACGGCACGGTAGTCATGATCAATCCCGACTATATAGAGTGCGTGGAAGAGACTCCGGATACGGTGCTCACCATGACTACCGGTCGTAAATTGATAATAAAAGAGAGTAGACAAGAAGTAAAAAATTTAGTAAAATCATATATGCGCGAGATAAACGGCGTGGAAGGATGACTCACATCCTTCCGCCGCTTTTGTGCGTATTTGAGGGGAAGGCTGTTTACAATAAAGCTTTTATTGTAAAGGAAGATAAGCGTTATGGATATTGCTTCACTATTAGGACTTATAATATGTTTCTTTATGATCCTCTTCGGTATCGTTTTCGGTAAGAACGGTGTCGATTTTGGAGCTATAAAGAATTTCCTTGATGCACAGTCGGCGATCATCACCTTCGGTGGCGCTTTTTGTGCTATCATGCTTGCAAACCAGATGCCCAAGTTCGTTGCCGGTCTTAAGAGTTTCCCGATGATCTTCAAGGCGCCTGCATTAAATCCCGTAGACATGATAAAGAAGATAATAGAGCTTTCCAACGTGGCCCGTAAAGAAGGTCTGCTTTCGCTGGAAGAAGCTGCTTCAGATATAGATGATGCTTTTTTGAAAAAAGGCATATTGCTTATAGTCGACGGTACCGATCCGGAACTGGTGCGCGCCATCATGGAGACGGAGATGAGCGCTACCGAAGGCAGACATAAGGAGAAAATAAAATTCTGGGAGAACGTAGCATCCATGGGACCTGCTTGGGGTATGATCGGTACCCTGATAGGTCTTATAAACATGCTCCAGAACATGTCGGATGCCGCGGCCATCGGTCCTTCCATGGCAGTCGCCCTGATAACCACCCTGTACGGCTCCATGCTGGCCAACTGGATAGCTACTCCCTGTTCGATGAAGCTGGGAGTATTTAATGATGCAGAGATGCAGGTAAAAGAGATAATGGTGGAGGGTCTTCTGTCCATACAGGCAGGAGAGAACCCCAGAGTTATAGAAGAAAAGCTGAAATCCTTCCTGGCACCTAAGGACAGGCCTACCGGCGAAGATGAAGGAGGTGAGTAAAAGTGGCTAAGAAAAAGCAGGAAGATCCGCCTGCCGGTTCCCCGGCGTGGATGGCGACTTTCTCGGATCTGATGAACCTGCTGCTCTGTTTCTTCGTGCTGCTTTTCTCCATGTCTTCGGTGGATGAGAAAAAGTGGGAGGAGGTAGCAGCTTCCTTTTCACAGACTTTTTCCGTATTTAAGAACGGCGCTACTGCCATAGGCGAAGGTCTGCTCATCAGTAACGGTGTAAGCCAGTTAAACCAGCTGGATGAATATATCAATTCGACAGGTAAGTCTGCAGAAGATATAGAAGAAGCTACTGATATACTTGCGGAAGTTGAAAAGCAGAAGATGGAAGCTTCCGAAGAACTGTCCGAAAAGGTGGAAGAAGCACTTGAGGAATCAGGACTCGATGATGTGATAGAGATGGATTTTACCTCGCAATATGTGCAATTGACCATAAACGGCGCACTGTTGTTTGCTTCGGGAAGCGCTGATCTTTCCGGTGAAGCGGCAGAAGTGCTTTCGCAGGTCGGCATCATTCTTGAGAGATATGCCGATTCTACTATAGAGATAGAGGGACATACGGATTCGGTACCCATGCATTCCGCAAGATTTGCAAGCAATAACGAACTGTCGGATGCCAGAGCACTCAGTGTATTTTATTATCTGATAGAAAACACCAATCTGGATCCGGCTATCATTAAGCATTCGGGAAGAGGAGAGTATCTGCCGGTGGCGGATAATGCCACCCCGGAAGGACGTGCACTGAACAGGCGCGTGGAGATCAAGATCTATAATAATCTCAGCGATTATTAGGAGGAGAATAAACAGATGAAAAAAAACCTTTTATCTCTGGTGATTTTATCACTGCTGATAGTTAACATCGTACTTAATGTCGTTGTGTTGCTCAGTGTTACCGGAACCAATAAGAAGACGGCTGCGATAGTCACCGATATAGCAGGCATCCTCGACATAGAGCTTGACAGGGGCGGCAACGGTCCGTCTACGGGAGTATCGATGGCGGATACCGAGACTTATTCCATACCTGATCAGATGACAATAACGCTTAAGAGGGAAGCGGGAGAAAGCAAGGATACATACTGTATAGTAAATGTGGAATTGCTTTTAAACAAGACGCATGAAGACTATGCTACTTACGGAAGCGAAGAGCAACTGGCCGGAAGCATCGGGCTTATCAAGAGTGAGATCATTTCCGTTATATCTCAGTACACTGCAGCAGAAGTCAGAAACGGCCAGGATATGATCTGCGATGAGATATTAAAGCGCATACAGAATATGTACGGTTCGGATTTTATCTATAAGGTTGCGTTCTCGAATATAATGTACGGTTGATCGTACTCAGAAGGAATAAGCGAGGTGATAGTTAAAGGTGGGTGATGTCCTCTCACAAGAGGAAATAGATAATCTGCTCAACGCCTTAAACAGCGGTGACGTGGATGTGGAGGAAATGAAGAATGCGGACGACCGCGCGGTCAAGAATTATGACTTTAAGCGCCCGGCCAAGTTCTCCAAGGAGCATCTGCGCACTCTTGAACTGATATTTGAGCACTACGGACGACTGCTTTCCACCAACCTGCCGGTATATTTAAGGAAAAATGTGCAGGTCAGCGTTGTCAGTTCCGAGACCGTTACCTTTAACGAATTTACAAATGCGCTTTCCAATCCGGTGATCCTGGGAATAGTTAATTTCCAGCCTTTGAACGGAAATATATTGCTGGATCTGACATCAACGGTAGGATATGCTTTTATAGACAGGATGCTCGGAGGCCAGGGGGAACCCCTGGACAAAGTGCGTGAGTTTTCCGAGATTGAGATGGGGATACTTTATAAGCTTCTTACCGTGAGTTCACAGCTGCTTCGTGAACCCTGGAAAAACGTTATAGAAGTGGAACCCATACTTGACAGGATAGAGACCAATACACAGTTTGCGCAGATAATCGCGCCCAATGAAATGATCGCGATCGTCACCCTCAATATTAAGATGGGCGATGTGGAAGGCTTCATGAATGTCTGTATTCCGTATATGACGATAGAGACGATCATTGATAACCTGAATACAAAGTTCTGGTTCACCAGTATGAAAGCCATCGATAACGATGACTATAAGCAGGATCTGGAGTCACTGTTAAGAAAGGTACAGGTACCTGTCAAAGCGGTACTCGGCAAGAGCCAGATAGCTGTCAGTGACTGGCTGGGACTTCAGGTTGGAGATATTATCAGACTTGAACGCCACGTGGACAATGAACTTGATGTATACGTGGGGATGTATAAAAAGTTTTCGGCTGTGCCGGGAACCAATAAGGACCGTTATGCAGTGCGAGTGACCAGCGTATATCGCGAAGATGAGGCGGATGGCGGCAGGCAGTCCCGAGAACAAGAAGAGGAGGAACAGTAATAAATGGATGGTATGCTTTCACAAGATGAGATAAATGCCCTCCTCAACGGTATGGATCTTGGTGATTCCGGCAGCTCTGACGGCGCGGGAACAGCGGCTGCTTCCGGAGATTCAGGCATAGACCAGAGCCTGCTTTCCGATATAGAAAGAGATGCCATAGGCGAGATCGCAAATATAAGCATGGGAACCAGTGCTACAACGCTTTTTTCACTGGTAAACCAGAAGGTTGATATAACAACTCCCAAGGTATCCCTTGCCAATTGGGATAACGTACTTCAGGATTATCCGGCTCCCTGCGTATTTGTAGAGATCCAGTATACTACCGGACTTGAAGGCTCCAATATACTGATCCTCGAGGAGAGGGATGTTAAGATAATTACCGATCTGATGATGGGCGGAGACGGCACCAATGTTGACACAGAGCTCGGTGAACTTCATCTCTCGGCTATATCCGAGGCTATGAATCAGATGATGGGCTCATCAGCTACTTCGCTTTCATCCATGATGGGAAAGAAGATCGATATCTCACCCCCTGTCGCAAGTCTGGTTAAGATAAATGAAATGGTCAACGAGGGAAGGATTCCGGTCTTTACTGATTCGACCTTTGTTAAGATAGAATTCCGTATGCAGATCGGAGATCTTATAGATTCCACGATCATGCAGCTTTATCCGGTTGATTTTGCCAAGTCATTATATGAGATATTTATGGGGAATTCAGGACTCGGCGCAGCGCCGGGACCGGCCCCCGAAGAAGTATCGGCACCTGATATGCCGGCAATCTCGGAAGCTATACCGACACCGGCACCTCAGCCTCAGGCGGCTCCTCAGCCCCAGGCGGCGCCGGAACCCATTCCATATGGAGGATATGGTATGCCTATGCAACCTCAAATGCCGCAGATGATGCCAATGCAGCCGCAGATGAGTGCCCAGCCGGCACAGTTCGGCGCTTTCACTCCCGAGATGGCAGCAATGATAGGCCAGGAAAATATCGGGCTTATCATGGATGTGCCCCTGGAGGTTACCGTTGAACTGGGCAGGACATCCAAGACCATTCACGAGATACTGGATTTTGCACCCGGTACGATAATCGAACTTGAAAAGATAGCCGGTGAGCCAATTGACGTACTTGTGAACGGAAAGTTTGTAGCCAAGGGAGAAGTGGTAGTCATCGAAGAAAGCTTTGGCGTAAGGATCACGGAGATCATTAAAGACTGATGATGGTTTATAAGCTTTGGACATTGGCCGGGAATGTTTCCGGCAACAGTGCGCCTAAAGGAAGCAGCATAAGCGGAGTAAACAGCTTTGCCAGGTTTCTCACCCTCTTGGTGATATTTGTGATAGTCCTGGCAATAACATATTTTTCGACACGTTTTTTGGCAAAGAACCAGAGCGGGACAACACGCGCGGCCAATATGCATGTATGTGAGACACTGCAGCTGGCACCGGGGAGATACCTGCAGATAGTGAGGGTTGGAAAGAAATATTATCTGATCGGAACAGGTAAAGACAGTATTAATTTTATGACCGAACTCGATGATGATATGGAGTTTTCGGAACGCGAACTTCCGGGCTTTTCGGATATACTTGAGAGATTTAAGAAGAAGAAAGAAGAGGATGGATGAAAACTGCGAAGTTTTGGAAAGCGATATGCCTGCTACTTGTAGTAGGCATTACGTGTTTTATGATACCTTTGAGCGTTCATGCATCCGATACCGACAATAACGGTGATACGGATGAAAGGACCTACGAGGAGGCACCGGGCAGTGCCGAGGACGGCGATGACCTGACTAAGCTCAATGTCGGCAATACGGTGACCATAGAACTGAATAACGGAAACGGAAGCATAAACGGCGCGCTGCAGATAGTGTTCATACTGACCGGCATAGCGCTGATACCTTTTCTGCTTCTGGTGCTTACGTCTTTTACGCGCATCATTATCGTGCTGCATTTTACCAGACAGGCCCTAAATACGCAGACGGCCCCGCCCAATATGGTGCTGATCGGACTGGCTATGTTCCTCACGGTCTATATAATGAGCCCTGTATTTATGCAGATCTATAATGATGCGATAGTGCCGATGAATGAAGGCAGCATTGAACTTGAAGAAGCCTTTGATCTCGGAGTCAAACCCTTAAGGGAGTATATGTATCCGCAGACTCAGGTCAAGGATACTTCGGTGTTCATGGAGATAGCGGGCTTTGACAGCTGGAGCGGGGATCCGGAAGAAGTGCCCTTAAGAGTTCTGATCCCGGCATATATACTTAGCGAATTAAGGACGGCATTTATTATCGGTTTCCTGATCTATATTCCGTTCCTTATCATTGACATGGTGGTGGCCAGTGTTCTTATGAGTATGGGTATGATGATGCTGCCACCCACAACTATATCCATGCCCTTTAAGATACTGCTATTTGTGCTGGCAGATGGCTGGAACCTGATAATCGTGAATCTTGTGAGGACGTTTGTTTAAAAAACGGGAGAAATCATATGAGTATTGATACCGTAACAGAGATAATATCCGGTGCGATGTACGTGGTGATAATCACGGTGGCTCCGCCATTGCTGATATCCCTGATCGTAGGACTCATAATCAGTATATTTCAGACAGTTACTTCCATACAGGAGCAGACGCTGACTTTTGTGCCGAAAGTACTGTCCATTTTTCTTGTGCTGATAGTTGCAGGAGGCTGGATGCTTAATAATATCATCACGTATATGGAAAACCTGTGGGCTGATTTTTCGATATATATCAGGTGAGCATATGAATGTGGATTTTTCGGTGCCGCTTCAGGAACTTGAATATTATCTGCTGATACTTGTAAGGGTTGTGTCCTTTGTGGGTGTGGCTCCTTTTTTCAATACGAACAATACGCCCAGACCTATAAAGATCTGGTTCTCAGCTATAGTTGCCTTTCTTCTGTATGAGGTGATCACGCCGCATGTATACGCGGAGTATACGACGCTGCTCGGATATGCAGCCTGTGTACTGAAAGAAATGCTGACGGGGCTTCTGATAGGATTTACGGCTAATGTAGCCACTATGGTCACGACCTTCGCCGGACAGCTTGTGGATAATAACATAGGCTTTTCCATGGCGGCGCAGATGGATCCGGTTACACAACAGAATACTACCGTGAGCGGATATATCTATCAATACGGTTTTATGCTGATATTTATAGTGTCCGGTATGTACAGATACCTGATAGAAGCTCTGGCAGATACCTTTAAGCTGATACCGGTAAACGGGGCGGTATTTAACATTGAGCTTATGTACGGCAGTTTTGTAGAAATGATAACCCAGTACGTTGTGCTTGGATTCAGGATCGCCCTGCCTGTTTTTTCGGTGATACTGATATTGAACGGACTGCTGGGCGTTATGGCCAAGGTGTCACCGCAGATGAACATGTTTTCTGTTGGTATCCAGATCAAAGCTTTTGTCGGTCTGACGGTGATGTGGGCGACGATAAGGCTGTTGCCTAAAGCAAACGAAATGATATATGAGCATATGCAGAGATCGATAGTAACGATGATCAAAGCCATGGGAGGCGGAGTATAGTGCTTGAGCTTGATCTCCGGTTCTTCGCTAAAGAAGGCCCCGGAGGAGAAAAAACCGAAGAACCCACAAGCAAAAAGCTTGATGACGCCAGAAAGGAAGGGCAGGTTGCCAAGAGCAAGGAGTTTTCATCCAGCCTTACGCTTCTTACATTCTTTCTGTTGCTTCGTGTCTGGATGGGCGTACTCAGCGGTCAGATGAAGGAACTTTTCGGCGGCTTTTATGATCGTTTTCATTATTTTTCAAACATGGCTTCTTACGAAGACAGACATGAAGAATATGCATCCCTTGTGGCCATTGCGCTATTAAGGGTATTTGTCATGATAGTGCCTTTCCTGATCGCCGGCTTTGTGGTCTGCTTTGTGGCTGATCTGGTGCAGGTTAAATGGAAGCCCACATCCAAACCCTTAAAACCGAAGTTCAGCAAGCTGAATCCCGTTAATGGTTTTAAACGGCTTTTCTCACTTGAAAAGCTTATAGAACTCTTAAAATCCATTGTAAAGATTGCGATTGTAGTGATCGTGGTATATAATCAGCTTAAGGATAAATGGCCGCTGATTTTCAATATGTATGATATGCCCCTGCTCCAGGGAGTGATAGTTGCGGGCAAGACTTTGGTTGATATAGGCTTTTTGATTTCGGTGATCTTCATGGTGGTGGCTTTTGCCGATTTTGCTTTCCAGAAATGGAAATTCCATCAGGACATGAAGATGACGAAGCAGGAAGTTAAGGAAGAGTACAAGTCTACCGAAGGTGATCCGCAGATAAAAGGCAAGATCAAGCAGAAAATGATGGAAGCATCAAGGCGGCGTATGATGCAGAGCGTACCCCAGGCGGACGTGGTCATCACCAACCCGACCCATTATGCCGTGGCGCTTAAGTATGATAAAGAGATAGCGCCTGCGCCTTATGTGGTAGCAAAGGGTGTTGATTATATGGCACAGAAGATAAAAGAGATAGCAAGGGAAAGTGACGTGCAGATAAGCGAAAACAAACCCCTTGCGAGAGCGCTTTATTCCAATGTGGAAATAGGAGAGCAGATCCCCGAAGAACTGTATGTGGCTGTAGCCGAAGTGCTGGCTGCCGTATACAAGGCTACGGGAAGAGTATAGAAAACTGAAAGGAGGGGCATGATATGATCAAAAAGATCACGGGCGATGCTGTCGTAGGCATCTATATACTTGCAGCCTTTGTCATGTTCATAGTTCCTATTCCGAGTTTTCTGCTGGACGTGCTGCTGGCGATCAACATGTCCGTTGCATTCTCTGTTCTGTTCTCGACCATGTTTTCCCTTGAAGTGCTGGATATGTCTTTCTATCCTACCATTTTGCTGTTTACCACGGTATTCCGTATCGCTCTGAACATTTCTTCGACCAGACTGATACTTTCTACCGGCGATCCCGGCGTAGTGGTCACGACCTTCGGACAGTTCGTGGGCGGCGGTGATCTGATAATGGGTGTCATCGTCTTTGCCATCCTGCTGATCGTGCAGTTCATGGTCATTAACAAAGGTTCCGAACGTGTGGCTGAAGTAACAGCCAGGTTCACCTTGGACGCTATGCCCGGTAAGCAGATGGCTATTGATGCCGACCTGAATACCGGAGCCATAGATGATGCCGAGGCGAAGAGGCGCAGGGATAAGATACAGGAAGAAGCAAGTTTCTTCGGTTCCATGGACGGTGCCGTGAAATACGTTAAAGGAGATGCGACAGCCGGTCTCATCATTACAGCTGTAAACCTTGTGGGCGGTATTGCCATGGGTATGACCAGGCGCGGTCAGAGTTTTTCGGATGCGCTTAATACCTACGGTGTGCTTACCATAGGTGATGGTCTGGTCAGCGCCATACCCTCGCTGTTGATATCTCTGTCAACAGGTATATTGGTGACCAAGGGATCCAAGAGCGCCGATTTCGGAAATGCGCTTCTTTCGCAGCTGTTCACCCTTCCTAAGTCTTTATACTTTGTGGGGGCTACCTTGATAGCGCTTAGTTTCACCCCGCTGCCGTTCCTGATCTATTGTCCGCTGGGTATCATATTCATACTGGTGGGACGCAGGATGTCATCACAGATGAAGACTGCCGGCATCGAGCAGAAAGTGGAAGAGGAAGAGATTGCGGAGGCAGAGGAAATACGTCGTCCGGAGAATGTTACTTCGCTACTGCAGGTCGATCCTATAGAACTGGAATTCGGATATGGTATAATACCCTTGGCGGATGCGGCTCAGGGCGGTGACCTTCTGGACAGAGTTGTCATGATAAGAAGGCAGATAGCTCTGGAACTCGGTACCGTTGTGCCGATCATCAGATTGCGAGATAATATACAGCTGAATCCGAACCAGTACATCATAAAGATCAAGGGTATACAGACAAGTGTCGGAGAGATACTCTTCAATCACTATCTGGCAATGAACCCGGGTTATGTGGAAGAGGAGATAGCCGGAATACCGACGATAGAGCCGTCCTTTAAACTTCCTGCTCTGTGGATCACGGAGGGGCAGAGGGAAAGAGCTGAATCCGTAGGTTACACCGTAGTGGATCCTCCTTCGATAATCGCAACACATCTGACCGAAGTGATAAGACAGCATATAGCGGAATTGCTGACCAGACAGGATGTGCAGACTCTGGTGGATAATCTGAAAGAGAGCAATCCTTCCATAGTTGAGGAACTGGTTCCCAAGCTGCTGGGTCTGGGCGAGATACAGAAAGTATTGCAGAATCTGCTTTCGGAAGGCATATCCATAAGAGACCTGCTTACCATATTTGAATCACTTGCCGATCATGCTACGGTAACGAGAGATACTGATCTGCTTACTGAATATGTAAGACAGTCACTTAAGAGGGCTATTTCCAACAAGTACTTTGCCGGTGAATCTACGGTAAGCGTGGTCACTCTTGATCCTAAGCTGGAACAGGAGATCATGGGAAGCGTTAAGCAATCTGAGCAGGGAGCTTACATTACTCTTGATCCCGAGCGCATCAAGAGCATGATCGAAAGTGTAAGAAAAGAAACCGGAAAACTGACGGATATGGGAAAGAGCGCGATAGTGCTGACTTCGCCTATCGTTCGTATGTATTTTAAACGGCTGACGGAGGATTATTTCTCCGATCTGGTCGTGGTATCATATAATGAAGTGGAGTCCGATGTGGAACTGCAGAGCGTCGGAATGGTGAGTGCGTAAATGGTTATCAAGAAATTTCAGGCAAAAACCGAAGCAGAGGCGATAGTTCTTGCAAAGAAGGAACTTGGAGATGACATTACCGTAATACATTCCAGGAATGTCAAGCCCAAGGGTTTCTTTTCGTTTTTTAAGAAGATGCTGGTGGAGATCACCGTTGCAAAAGACGAAGAAAATGTTAAGAGCGAGAAGGATAATATCAAAGAAGGTGTGGCAGCCATCGATGCCGCAAGAGCGGCTGCAGAGGAAAAGGCAGCGACCGTAAAATCTGCAGCGCCGAAGCCGGAGAAAGCGAAAAACGAAGTTAATGCTTCAGCCGATGCGGAAAAGCGCGCAGTGGAAGCCAGACTCGACAATATACAGAATCTTCTGGAACAAAAACTTTCGGTACAGGAAAAAGAAAAGAAGGCCGAGCCCGAAAAGAATGTAAAGCAGGAAGCGGATGACTTAAAGACCAAAGAACTTATGGACTTTACGAAACTTCTGTATAACACGCTGATCGATAATGAGGTTGATGAGAAATTTGCCAACGAGCTGATAGGCGAAGTAGAGCAGAATTTCGGCAGCAATGTGAATGTTGAACATATACTTTCACACATCTATCAGAAAGTGATACTGAAATTCGGTAAGCCCGAGACCATCGAGCCTGCAGAGCGGAATGCCAAGGCGGTGTTCTTCATAGGACCCACCGGTGTCGGAAAAACAACTACGCTGGCAAAACTGGCGAGCCGCTTCAAATTGACCGATAATAAACGTATAGCCTTGTTTACAACGGATACCTACAGGATATCCGCAACGGACCAGTTAAAGACCTATGCGAATATCATGGGAGTGCCTTTCCACGTGATATATACGCCGGAGGAACTGGTGGAAGAGTATGAGAGGTATAAGGATTATGACTATATCCTTATAGATACCGCAGGACATTCGCCGCATAATACCGAGCAGAAAGAGGATATGGAGAAGTTCATCCATGTGCTCGAAGGTGTGGCCCAGACCGAGAATTATCTGGTGCTCAGCGCTACCACGAAGTATAAAGATCTGCTGAAGATCTGTGACGTATACAGAGAGATGACGGGATACAGGCTTATCTTTACCAAGCTTGATGAGACCGAATGCCACGGTAACCTCTTAAACGTGCGCATGCATACCATGGCACCCATGAGCTATGTAACCAACGGACAGAACGTACCTGACGATATAGAAGTTTTCAATCCGCAGAATGCCGTAAAGCGTCTGCTGGGAGGGTGAGTAATTGGATCAGGCTGAACAGTTAAGAAACCGCATAAAGACCGGTGGTAAGACTTCCAGACCGCTGGCCCGTGTTATGACAGTGACCTCAGGCAAAGGCGGCGTGGGTAAGTCAAACACGGCCATTAATCTTGCCCTGCATTTCAAGAAACTGGGCAAGCGCGTGATAATACTGGATGCGGATTTCGGGCTTGCCAATATCGAGATAATGTTCGGCACAGTTCCGAAGCATAATCTGTCCGACCTTATATACCAGGGTAAATCCATCACCGAGATCATCACCTGGGGGCCGGGAGATGTGGGCTTCATCTCAGGAGGTTCGGGTATTGCAGGCCTTTCCAATCTCGGACGTGAATATCTCACTTATATAATTCAGAATCTTGCACAGCTGGATGCCATAGCCGATGTGATCATCATTGATACCGGAGCAGGCATAGCCGATGCGGTACTGGAGTTCCTGGTGGCAAGCGGAGAGATATTGCTGATCACTACGCCGGAACCCACATCGATCACTGATTCCTATTCACTCTTAAAAGCGCTTAACAGACATCCGAGATTTTCGAGAGAAAACTCACAGATCAAGGTGATCGCCAACAGAGTAGAGAATCCCGAAGAAGGCAGGAGCCTGTATAATAAGCTGAACGCGGTGGTAGGACGTTTTCTCGGCTTACCGCTGGAATATATGGGGGCCGTGCCTCAGGATAAATATCTGGCCCAGGCGGTAATGCAGCAGAAGCCGGTTTCCCTTGAGCATCCGAATGCAAAGAGCGCCATGGCTTATCAGGAGATAGCCATGAAACTCATGAACATGGAAACCGAAGGAAAGATAAAGAAAAGGGGGATGGCCGCATTTTTCTCGCACATCGTGGCCAATAAGAAGACAGTATGATCGATATAGAAGATGTGGTAAGGCCCGGCGACCGCTGTGATTTCGAGACCATACCTGACAAATTCGCAAAAGATATAGAGGGTGAGAAGAAGTACTACATCACCAAGGTATACGATGTTAATGATGACGGCACCGTTTCTCTTGTGATGCCTCTTGACAAGACCAAACTCGTAGTACTTTCCGAAGGAGAGGAGTATGATCTGTATTTTTATGCAGGAAAAGGCATCTACGCATGTCGCGGCAGGGTAGTCGGCCGCCTCAAAGACGATAACAATATCCCGGTTGCCGTTGTGGAAACGCTGACGGAGCTTAAGAAACACCAGAGACGTGAATACTACCGCTATACCTGCGTGGTCGGCATGACCACGAGACAGCTTCCGGACTGGGAAGAGAAAGATTTCATGGAACATAACAGGCTGGATGTTCTCGCCGAATGCAAGGAAAAGAGCGTCATAGTCGATATCAGCGGCGGAGGAGTGCGTTTCGTGTCTGCCGAGGATTACGAACCCGGAAAGCTGGTCAACTGCATCTTTGTACTCCAGACCAAGGGCATCAACAAGACGCATAATCTGGTAATGCGTATCCTTTCCGTGACTCCGGTTCCCAACAATGCAGGTAACAAGGAATACCGTGGACAGTTCATCTATATCGAGAACGGCGAACGCGAAGAGATCATCAGCTTCATCTTTGAAGAGGAACGCCGCATACGTGCCAAGATGAACGGATATTGATTTATAAGAATCCCCCATTTATATGATGAATAATATAAAAGCTTGTGGTACAATATACACTGATGTGCCATGAGCTTTTTTATATAAAAAAGTACGGAAAGAAGGAAAAACGAGCAGGAGGAGAAAGATAATGAAGAAGAGACTGAGCAGGGGAATAGCATTCCTGATGATGATCATCATGATGCTGTCAAACGTCAATCTGCCGGTGTATGCGTCCGGGACCGATACAGAAACCGAAACGGAAGCTGTATTGGAAGATGATACTGTGGCAGCTGACGAGGAAGAGGCGGCAGTGGAAGAGACCGTAGTTGATGATGAAAATGTTTTCGAGGAGAAACAGGGAGCTGCGGCTCCAAAAGTATACTTAAGCGGCGGTATATTCGGAGATCGTTTGGTAAAAGGGGTAACTGAACTGAATGAAGGCGAGACAGTAAAGAATGTCGCCGGGACTGACGATTATGCATCTTACAATGAAGGTGTATTGGTCCTGGATAGTGTACTGCTTCACTCCAATATTAATGAAATGACAGCATATTCCTTTGGAAAATCCGGGGAAAAGCATGCATGCATATATGCGGAGGGTGATCTGACGATAGAGCTGGATGAAGAGCTGCTTATATATCTGGATGAGAAACAGGAGGCTCTTCCTGAATACAGTTACGGTATTTACGTTACCGGTAATCTCACTATTATAAATAAATATGCTGCAAGCGGTTTATCAATAGGACAAAAAGGCGGTATTTCTGCTACTAAAGAGTCTGCTGCGATATATTGCGGAGGAAGACTTTTGCTCCAAGACCTCGCTCATTATGATGATGTGGATATTGTTCTGTCGGGAGGCAGCGTCAGTTCCTCAGAGATAAATAAAAAAACAGCGGTTAACGGATACGGTATATATGCAGATGGCGGAATAACCGTCGAAGGTATTGATTTACAGATAGACCAAAGCAAAAATGTATATGCAAAAAAAGGTCTTGCAAGCAATCACGCTATCTATACCGGCAGCGGTATGTCTATTGTCAATCCGGGTAAAGTAGAGATAGATAAAGTATATGCAGAATCTGAAGATACGGCAGAAGCATACGGGATAAGCGGAGCAGGTTCACTGAGCGGAACAATAACCTATGCGAACGAAGCTCTTGAAACAAATACCGGAGCAGCAAAGAAGGTCAAATCGGAAAAGAGCTTTATTGAGAACGGTTTCACTTCGGTTATGTTTGAAAAATCCATGGGCGACGGCAGAGTATTCCATGGCGGAGAGCATCCGCTGCGTATTGGTAAAGGTGAAACAAGCGGATTTGAGTATTCATGGAAAGACAAGAAAGACTTTACAAACAGTATTGTTTTTGTTGCGTATAAGGTAGATGATTTCACTCCCGAGGCTATACTGGATGCCAGAAGTAAAGGACCGGATACCACGGTGCTCGGGTTCGATAAAAATATCGGTCAGGTTGGTCCTTATGATATGGACACAGGACTGAAAATATCGGGACTGGATACGGGAAAAGCTTTTCTTGCGGCTTACAATATCAAGGATTTAAATGACTATCTGAATAATGACGGAATTACCGGAGAGCAGCTGTATGCAAAGAATATCCTGACTTCCAGGGTATTTGTGGAAGTCAGCGAAGAAGGAGTGAATGACGAGAAAGATCCCGGAGAAGTTGAAGAAGTGGAGTTTTGGCGCCCCGGCCCTGATGTTTGGTATGATGCGGAAGACCCGTGCCAGATGATAAAGGGAAAGACATCATCAGAGTATTTATATTATTTCCCTAATAATTCGGAAAAAGAAGATGTGATCTTCCTGGCATATGAGGTGGAAGATTTTGAGACGGCTACCATAGTTGCAGCTATGGCTGAGGGGCCGACGGAGGATTTCTTTGATTTTCAAAAAACGGTAGATCCGAATGGGCCGGGTGGAGAATGTGATAATCTGATCATGACACCGCTAAAGACCGGAAAGGCAATAGTATGTGCATTCCGCATCAGCAGCTATCAGGCATATAAAGAAGGCGCGATAAACGCTTCCGAACTTGCGGGAAGAAATCTGCTCATATCCAAGATGTATGTGGAGGTTACAGAAGGAAGACAGTTTACGCTTCATATGAACGGCGGACGTTTTCTGAATAAGGAAGATATCGATCTTTTTAACGCGATAGTCAATGATTATAATTATGTTAATGTTTCATGGCAGGAGATGGTCTACGACCGCGGATCTGAAAGCATAACTTTGGTGACCGATCCGGATTGCAGCTGGAATACTTTAAACTATTATGTTACGGAAGCTTGCGAAAGATCAGGATGGGCTTTCCGCTATGGTCAGGTATACCGGAGTAATGAATATCAACTCTCTTATCTTACACATGATGGGGCAATAAGCGATAGTGATAAGAATTCGCTGCCAACCCTTTATCTGTCAGTGCCTGAGGATATTAAAGATATATACCTTGCATGGAGACCCGCCGATAATAAAGAGATATATTTTGATGCAGATGGCGGTAGTATTAATATGCCTGAAGGGATGGTTTTGATGCCGCCTTCCGGAAAATACACCGCGCCCGGGTATTCTAAACTGATACTTCCTGAAGCACATAAGGAGGGGTATGTTTTTGAAGGCTGGTTTGTAGAGCATGCCGCTGCCGATAGTGATTATGAATATAGTATTTTTGGCGGAGGAGACTTTTTTGTAGAGAATGGCATGCATTTTATTGCCAGATACAGAGAAATCAGGGAAGAACTGACAATAAGTACTGCTTTTAAACCTGCAGAGATGGTACACGCGGGAGATTCGGTCAATGACATAGGAAATATTGCGTGGGAAAGCGGAGCTGCTGTAACGCCCAATGATATAGGGATGATTGAGCTTCAGGCAATTTTGACTGCCGTGGATGCAGATTACACCAACAAAATCGGCAGAGTATATAATGCAGCGTATAACGGAGATTATTTTGAGAATGATTCCGTTTACTATGTTTTATACAAGGTGAGTTTGAGTAGTGGATATATACTGGATCCCACATCATCCGTTGTTAAGATCAATAATTCCGTCGTTCCGTGGATCGGAAGATGGGAAGAACAGGGACATGGCTTGAGTTACATAGTGTATGCCTTCAATCCCTTTACCCTTGGAACAGTACCTGAGTATGAGTTGAGCTTTGACCTGGGCGGAAAAGGGGCGCTGCCGGAAGGCATAGAAAGCAAGTATAGCTTTAAGTACGGTCAGACCATAGCTTCACTGTTGTCGGAAGACGAAATAGATAAGCTGGATAAGCTTACTTATACAGATACTTCGGACGGTAAAACATATAAGGCTGTCTGGTATGCAGGGACCGTTATGGATGATGAAGACAGGCTTGACAGCATTGCAGGATATCCCTTAAATAAAGCGACAGGAAATGTTACGCTGCATGCAGCCTGGGTTTTGGATAAACGACTGGATAGTTCCGTGATCAGCATTAAGAGACCCCTTCCCGATACTACCGTAAACAATAATCTGTATAACTATCTGGAAGGCAGTAATGCGGATGTAAGCTGGTCGCTTGAAAAACAGGATCCTTACGGATACGCGATATATACCGATGAGAAAATGGATTCAAAGCATCGGGTTGAATATGGCAGTAAGTTAGAAGCAAATGTCACATATTATGCAAAGATGGATATCGCTGTGAATCCGGCGTCAGGATATCATATAGATCCGGAGCATCTTCCGACCTTCGTTGTGAACGATGAGCCGGTGCAGGTATCCGAAACAGCTTATTACAATATCCTTGGTGAAAAGATAAGCATATACTGCTTTGTGTATAAGTTTACCCCTGTAAAGAAAGAATACAGCGTCACACTTGATATGAACCGTCCTGACGGGAAGGAAGAATCTTATACCATAAGCGGTATCCCCGGCGGTACTTATATTGAAGGAGCCCTTAATATGGGACTTGCGCTTCTTCTGGAAAAGAAAGACCTTAGCTTCAATGATTATCAAAAACTGAATCAGGAGTATGCAAACAAGGCGAAGTTTTGGAGTGATCATCCGTTTGTAAGTGAGGAATGTGGCGGCTTCAGCTCCAGAACCAAAGTGGGGATGAAAGCGTCATACCACGATGCGGATGAATACTATCAGGATAGCATTGTATTACGAAATTATACTGTGGATACGGATCTGACACTCTATCTTATGTGGGAGAAAAAGATCGAAAGCATTGTGGTTCAAAAACTTCCCGTACCTAAATGCGGATATAAAACACAGATTGTAGCCGATAAGCAGCAGAATACTCCGGCTATCGGAGAGGCAGATGGTTATAAGATATTTGTCGGAAGCGGTTTCAGTACAGCTTGCTGCTGGGTAAATTCCACAGATCACACAAAATGGATAAATGACGGCAACGAAACGGAATTCGAGGAAGGAACGGAATATACCCTTAAGCTGAGCATAAATATTAACGGAAGCGATGCAACCTTTGGCAGCTATATCTGCAAGGATACAAAACTGATATGTTTCGGGAAGGAGTATACCGGCACTGAAGAGGATGAGAAACTGGTATTCTATATCCCTGTTAAAGCGGAACACTTATGTGATGATGCCAACGGGCTCAAAGAGGAAGACAGGGTAGAGCCTGACTGCGAGAATGACGGATCATATACACTTGTGAGAAAGTTCACCTGTGCCGGATGCGGCCAGCAGGTCGATGACAGGGTCGAGAATATCGTGATCCCCAGGCTTGGTCATAAATGGGGAGAATGGGTCAAGACTAAAGTTTCCACCGAGTCCGAAGAAGGAGTGGAGCAGAGAGTCTGCAAAAATGATCCATCCCATGTGGAGACACGGGCTATCCCGATAAAGGTTCATGTGCATAAGCTTACCTTTGTTCCCGCAAAGGAGGCTACGGAAACGGAAGACGGAAATATAGCATATTATGTATGCGATGTCTGTGGAAAGTTCTATTCCGATGCAGCAGGTAAGAATATGATAACAGCAGATAGTGTAGTAATACCTGCAAAGAATAAGACTAATGAAAATCCCGAAGATCCCGAGGCACCGGAAGCAAACGCGGTTACTCTCAGCGAGAACAAAGTCGAGTTAAAGATCGGCGAAAGCAAGAAACTGCTTGCGATCATTGAACCTGATGACGCAAAGGAGACAACGCTTAGCTGGATCAGCAGCAACGATAAAATAGTTACGGTCGATAAGGACGGCAATATAAAAGGCGTTTGGTTTGGAAACGCAAAGGTGACGGTGACTACGGCTAACGGCAAGAGCGCAGTCTGCGATGTTACGGTACTCAAGGCCTTTGATACAGACAATGAAGAGAATGTAAAGATATCGCCCGAAGATATGGACAGCTATGTGGTGCCTGAGAAGCAGGAGCATAAGCCGGCCACACCCAAGCCTGTAAGTGCAAAGCTTAAAGACGGGACTGAAGTAAAGGTAAGCGTATCCGTAAACTATATGAACGCCGTAACTTACACGGGTAAAGCCATAGATCCGGTGAAGGATCTCGGCGTCGAATTCGAACTTCAGGATATACTTGATAAGGCAGGGGTTTCCAAAGTAGCGCAAAATGAAATCTTCAAAGTCAGCTACAAGAGCAAGAACAATAAGAAGGCAGGAAAGGATACCGCAAGCTTCTATGCAAAGATTTCTCTTGTGAAGAATGCAAAGAAGAAGTTCAAGCTGACCAAGGATCAGGAGAAGAACCTGAAAGCCATCCTTAAAGCAGAGAACAAGGAACTTAAGAATAGCAAGATAAGCTACACCATCAACAAAGCGTCAATGCTTGATCTTTCGGAAGTAAAGCTTCATACGAAGATACAGAAGGACGGAAGCCTGAAGCTTACTGCTAAGGAGACTATTAAGGGCTTTAAGAACATTAAGGTCAAATTTAAGGCAGATGATAAAAAGGCTCAGAAGATCAGCGCAAAGACAGGATACAGTTATAAGGTGACTGATGCCGCGAAGTGCAGGGTAAAGATCACGGGTAATACCAACTTTACCGGCAGTATTACGGTAACGGCCGAAAAATGATCTGAAGAGGAAGATATGGATCTGAGTATTCAGGTAAAACAGTTAGGGAAGAAGGGGAGGCATATAATGCCTCTGCTTCTTCATTATAACAAATGTCCGGAAACGGTGAGAGAGCTGATCGAAGAGACAGTAAAGCTAATGGTATCGGGTTTTGTCGAAAAGCTAAAAGCCGTGAAGGAAGGAAAGCTGCCGGAGAGTCTGTCGGAAGAAAAGATCACAGCCATGGCAGAAATAGGAAAGATTGCTTTCGGAGATATCTGGAACGAAAAAGAACCGGATGAAGAGAAAGCGATAGCTATTGCTTTGCAGGCTTATGCTGACGGGATTGTACGTGTGTTTGTGAACGGGCAGGAAGCGGAGTATACGGAGGCAGACGCAAAGCTTGAATTAAAAGACAAAGATGAGATCACTTTTGTACGTCTGGCAATGCTGGCGGGAAGGATGTTTTAGGTAGATCAAAATGTAAAGGGGGTATGTATGGACGAGCAGGAACGAAGCAGGGTCATTACGGAGATCGACAGGGAATTCAAAGCCGCAGATGAAGCACTGGTAAAGTCGCTGGATCCGGATATCAGGGATTATATTCATTATTGTGATGATTACAAGAATTATTACAAAGCATATCCTGATCTGGATATGAGCAAGAATCAGTTCCGGACAGGACTGATCAGTCATCTGAAGGACAAGAAAAGTCCGTCCGGATATTTCCAAAAACATATCAGTAAATTCAAGGATTTTATTTCAAAGGAATTAATTCCGTATTTTTATAAAAGCATAGACAGTATACCGCTGTGGCAGTCTGACTATAACAGTTATGCCAGAAGATCCTATCGCAGCAGGAGTAACCTTCTTCGAGGACTTGACAGGATAGGAGAGATACTGCTGGATTACCGGAAAATCAGCAATTACAAGCTTGATGCTTACTCGCTGATCACTTATGAAGCCGCGGATGAACGTATGCGCGCTTATCTGGACAGAGAGTACCGCGCCTTTGAGGGAATGTACTATATTGCGGCAAAGCTGGATGAAGGCGATGCAAAGCTCGAGGATATACTGGAAGGCATCTTTTACCGTGATGAGGGCAGGATGAGGACGGAATACATCCGTGCCATCATGATGAGCCATAACGAAAAGATGTATGAGCTGCTGGGTAAGACTTTGATCGCAGCCAGGCTTTCCGAGGGACTCAGACAAGCCATATGTGAGAATATGGATTACGGAACCGAAGAAGCTTTCCGTTATATGTTAAATATCGTAACAGAGAACGATCTGATCCGCTTCTCTTCCGTAAAGCGCGCATTTTATGTATTTACCGGCCTGGGTTATGCGGATGTTAAGGATATGGACAGGATCAGCGCTAAGCATCTGGAACTGATACGTCAGGCTCTGTCCGATAAGGCAAAGACAGAAGAAATGCTTAAGACTGAGGACAGCATGCAGATCTATCTGGGACTCTGGGCTATAGGACTTTACGATATAGATCCCGCCCTGGAGAGAGCAGAGAAACTGTGCAATGAAGGAAGCAGTCATCAGAGACTTACGGCCTGTTTTTTCCTGGCATATACGAATGTACCCTATGCGGATAAAAACGTGCTCGTAAACCGCATGCTGAAAGAATACAGGGATGATAAAGAGATACTTGCGCTGCTGATGCATATCTTTATGCGCGGTTACCGCGACAGAATAAGAAAGGCAATATTTGAGGGGCAGGTCTCACGTTACAGACAAAATGAGGAGTATAAAAAGAGAGGCTTTGTTCCTTGGAATGATTTCTTTACAAGCGAAGAGGAGTGCAGGGAGTATCATGAGCTTCTTATGGAACTCTATGAGGAAGTGCCGAAAAAGGGCCTTGAGTTCAATCCCTGCGTTTTCCCCTGGAATACGGAGTCACTAAACCGCTCTGCAATAGTAAGCAGGATAGTATACTGCGCCAGTGCCTTAAGGGATAAAAAGCTTATGGCTGATGCTGCCGCAATGCTTAAGGATATATCAGTTGCCGGTTATGGCAGTGACAGAGAGAACTCCATGGAACTGCTGCTTAGAGAACCGGATACCCCGGAACTGCTGGATGCGCTGACTGAATCAATTGCCGATGCGGAGACCTATACGAGAAATGCCGCCTATCAGCTGTTAAAACAGGAACTGGATTCAGACAGGAGCATGTTAAGTCCGGAGATAGCTGCGCTTGCGGGAAGGCTACCGGAGAGATGTTATGAGCGGCTGGAAGCGATGCTCCGCCTTAAGAAAGAGGATCTTCGCAATAATGTCATAAGCTTCTTAAAGACCAGAGAAGCCGAAGCAATGTTTGAGATGCTTAAGCGACTTTTATCCGACAGTAAAGAAGAGAAGGTGACAGCGGCGCTGGATATCATGCTGTATCTTCGGGACAGTAAAGATCCGCTGTTTGAGCAGGCTAAAGAATTGCTGCCGCTTGTTAAGGATCCGACTTCCAAAGAGAAGGTACTTATCAATGAGATAAGCGGGACTGCAGCAGAGGCAAGGACGGAAGCAAAAGATTTTTATGACGAAAAAGCGGAATATGAGCCGGTGATCGACGAAGCGTATCTTGCGGAGTGCGCCGAAGCATATATGCAGGTATTTCCGGAAGCTAAAGTGGGAGACGTACTGCCTCAGGCACCCAAAGGATTGAAGGCTGCTGCCGCCAAAATAAAAAAAGCCGTGGCGGGAAATGCCACGGAAAAGCAGGATGTGGAGGTGCTTAACAAACTGGACGAGCTCATTGAGGCAAATAAGGATCGGGAATATAACAATTACAACGGACCGGTTCTATTAAGAAACGTGCTTGGCAACGAGTGGACAGACGGAAAGATAGGAGAACTGGCATTTAAAGAACTGTGGGAGGATTTTTATGAGAAAAATATGACTCCCGAACAGGCGATACGTATAGACCTGAGGTATTCTTCTTATTATCTGTATAAGTCTACGATCACGGGACTGGCGGAACATTTTCAGCCTTTTATTTCCAATGTACTTGGGGGAGCTGATCCTAAATACCGCGGACTGAAGCTAAGATATCCGGAACATATCCGTAAGATACTGTCTCATTGTGCCGGAAAAGCGTATAAAGCTAAGAGTGAGCTCAGACCGAAGATCGCAGCCTGCTTTGCTTATTATGTCTGTAACTGTAAGGACAGTCTGGTATATGAATATAAGGCGGATAAGGAAACACAGGACTGGACCAGAAGAAATATGGACAAGGATAAGCTGTATTCGAAAGCATTTACCGAGCTGCCTTTTACAAGCAGCCTATTGGTCGGGCTTTCCAAGGATGTGAGAAATTTCCCGATCATGTACGAATTCAGTGAGAAAGTATATAAAAAGATCCTGGGCCTGCAGACCGGCGAACCCGCATACTATGCAAGGGATAAGAGGCTTTTCTATACACCGCTGCTGGGAGATTATATCGGAGCTGTAGTGGCAGGATATATTTCAAAAGATTTTATGTATAAAAAGATACTGGATGGGGCGCTGCTGGATGATACCCTTGATAAGATATCCTCGCTGATCTGCTGTGTGCGTGAGGCAGACCGCAGCATCTCTACGAGACAGCGATACTCAAATACCGCATACAAGCAGCGTTCTGCGCTTGAGAACTTATTTAAGAAGAAATATGACGAGATCGATTTGAACACGCTCTCTGAGACAGACAGAAAAAAGCTTGAACTTGCGGGGGAATGTTATGAAAATATCACACCGCTTGTTCTTGATCGTGAACTGGTACGCGGGGATAGCGAAACAGAGTATTCAAAAGCATTATGTTCAATGAAAAGGATATATGGCCTGAAGTATTTTGTGAGGATATTGCTGGCACTGGGAAATGATACGCTGGACAGGTCCGTATATTACTATTATTACAGTTACGGAAACAGGGTGATATCAAAAAAAGAGAGTCTGTCACATTTGTTGTCAGTGTGTATTCCCGATCCTAAGGAGGGGGATGAGAAGGAACAGGCTCATGAGCTTAAGAAGCTGATAAAGGGAACGGATATCAAAGAGGCGCGTCTGATCGAAGCAGGACTGTATTCGCCGGAATGGCTGCCGGTGATCAATGAGTACCTGGGCTGGGAAGGCTTTATATCGGGCTGCTATTATTTCATGGCGCATATGAATGAAAAATTCGACAACAAGAGGGCGGCTATGATCGCAAAATACACGCCGCTTACGGAAGATGAGCTGAATATCGGTGCCTTTGATATAGACTGGTTTAAGGAGGTATATAAGCTGCTCGGTGATAAACGTTTTAACGAGATATATAAGGCGGCAAAATATATCTCCGACGGCGCAAAGCACACGAGGGCGAGAAAGTATTCCGATGCCGCCTGCGGAAAGATGGACGCTAAAGAAACGGAGAAACAGATTGAAGATAAGCGTAATAAGGATCTGCTGATGGCATATGCGCTGATACCGGCAAAGAGTAAGGAGATCAAGGACCGATACGCCTTTATACAGAAATTCCTGAAAGGCTCCAAACAGTTCGGGGCGCAGAGAAGGGCCAGTGAAAAAGCTGCGTCGGAAATGGCGGTTAAGAATCTGGCCAAATCATCAGGTTATGAAGATGATACCAGGTTCATTCTCAAAATGGAGCGGGAGATTTCTTCGGAACTGCTTGGCTTCTTTAAGCCTCATGCCGTCGGGGAATACAGTCTGTATCTTGAAGCCGACGGGGAAGGAAAGCTAAGCCTGGTTGCTGAGAAGGCGGGGAAGGCGTTGAAATCCCTTCCCGCAGCAATAAAGAAGGATGAGTATGTCCTTGATATACAGGAAGCGAAGAAGACTTTTACCGAGCAATACCGCAGGACAAAGCAGATGCTGGAAGAGGCTATGGAGAACGAGACGCAGTATCTGGCGGAAGAAATCCTGGATATGAGCGGTGATCCTGTTTCGGGATCGATAGCGGGTAAGCTGCTGTATAAACAGGCTGACGGAGATTTCTTCGGCTTTGCAGCGGATATCAAAGAGGCAGGCTTTAAAGCGGATGAGCGCTTTCTGGTTGCGCATCCGTATCAGCTGTTTAAAGCAGGAAGATGGCATGAGTTCCAGAAGCTCTGTTTCGAGAAGGAGATCAGACAGCCCTTTAAGCAGATATTCCGTGAGCTGTATATAAAGACTGATGATGAGATGCAGCAGCTAAGGAGCGAACGCTATGCAGGCAACCAGATCAATCCGAAGATCACAGTCGGAGCCTTAAGGAGCCGCAGATGGATAGCGGATGCGGAAGAAGGTCTGCAGAAGGTATATTATAAAGAGAACCTGATCGCTACGATCTATGCCCTGGCAGACTGGTTCTCGCCCAGTGATATCGAAGCACCGACTCTGGAATGGGTTGCTTTCTATGACAGGAAGAGTTTTAAGGAGAAACCCATAAGTGAGATACCGGATATAATATTCTCAGAGGTCATGCGTGATGTGGATATGGCAGTCAGCGTAGCCCATGCCGGAGAGATAGACCCGGAGATGTCACATTCGACCATAGAGATGAGGAAGGCCATAGCGGAGTTTGTGATCCCCATGTTCAAACTGAAGAATGTGACATTTACGGATTCCCATGCACTGATCAAGGGAGAACGGGGGAACTACAGTGTGCACCTCGGCAGCGGAGTGATACATCAGGAAGGGGGACCGATGATCAACGTGCTTCCGGTACATTCGCAACACCGCGGGCGCATATTCCTGCCCTTTGTGGATGATGATCCGAAGACCGCCGAAGTACTTTCAAAGATCATATTCTTTGCCGAAGATCAGAAGATCAAAGATCCTTATATCCTGGACCAGCTTGTATAAGCTGAAAATATATAAAAATATTTTTTCCGGCATAGTGTAAACCGTATAAATAAAAAAATGTCAACCTCAAAAAAACGAGAGCTTGGCATTTTTTTAATGTGAGGGAATATATTATGTAAAATATGGTTACATAAGTGAGTCTTGAAGAACACTTCAGTGTTTCACAAAGCCTTGAAATAGCTGAAAATAATGTATAAACTACACTAGGATTGGGGGAAACATGCCCCTCATCAGTCGCCTGCGGCGACAGCTTCTCCCCGGTGGGGAGAAGCCTTAAAAGCCGGTTGAATTGCCGAAAGGAAAGCAGATAATAAATTGACCGGCACAAGAGGAAATGGTATACTGATGCAGGATGATAAGTACAAAAAGTTAATAGCGGTAATGATCTGCGTCGGCTGTATCTGTGTGCTTTCGGTGTTCTGTTCGCTGTTGCAGCTCCAGAATATGAAACACATGGAAAACAGGATGACTTTTATGGAGAACATGCTGCTTGCCATGAACAGGATCGATCCCGGGGACAAGTCTGCGGAAGAAGTGATACGTATGAATGCAGATGGGACCCTGGAGCCTGAACAGTATGCAGACAGCGCTGATGTAGTGGAAGTGGAGCAGGACATCAATATGTCAGGGGCTAAGGCTTCTGCCGGTGAATATGATGGCATGACAAAGATATGCCTTACTTTTGATGACGGTCCAAGCATATATACGGATGATATTCTGGATATATTGGACAAGTACGATGTTAAAGCCACGTTCTTTGTGAACGGTAAGGAAGGCTATGACGAGCAGTACAGAAGGATAGTGGCAGAGGGACATACTCTCGGTATGCATTCCTACAGCCATGACTATTCAAAGGTTTATGCGGATCTTGACAGTTTTGCGGATGATCTGTATCAGCTGCACACTTATCTGTACGAACTGACCGGCGTTGATTCCAAGCTATACAGATTTCCCGGCGGCAGTTCCAATAATGCATCCAGGGTGGATATGGCAAGATGCATACAGTATCTGAATGCCAAGGAGATAAGGTATTTTGACTGGAATGTATCATCCGGGGATGCAAGCGGCGGATACAAGAGCGCAGATACCATAGTTTTAAATGTGATGAGCCAGATCAAGGCTCTTGATGCCGATACGATAGTGGTGCTTTTCCATGATGCTTCCGGGAAGAGTACGACCGTAGAGGCGCTGCCTATGATAATAGAAAAGATAAAGGCAATGGACAATACTGTCATATTGCCCATAACTGATGATACAGACGCGATACATCATATCAGCGTTTCCGAATAGGGAGGAAGAAATGGGTTTTTTTCAGAGTTTAAAGGATGATCTTTCAGAGGCCGTGAACGAGCTGATGGAAGAAGAAAACGCTGCGGCAGAGAAAAAAGATATGGAGCCGGATGACGGGCTTCCTAATGATATAGATATCAATGAGATGCTTAAGAACATCGAAGAAGAAATGGGCGGCTTTGTTGAGGATACTGTAAAGGAAGAAGAAAAGAAGCCGGCGCCCTCATCGGTGGATGAGGCGGAAGAAGCGGTGATGGCAGCTCTTATGAAAGAGATGGCTTCACTGGATATGAATACGGATACCGAAGAAGCTGAAGAGGAGAAAGCTGATACCGTCACGGAAGAAGCGGAAGCTGCTGAAGAAAGTGCGGAAATAACGGAAGCAGAAGCGGAAGATACAGAGGCTGAGGAAGATGCGGAGGCCGAGGCAGACGAGCTGCTGAAAGTACTGGATGAACCGCTTCCGGAGCCCAAGGCGGAAACTGAGGCTAAGACAGCGCCTAAGGCACCGGTACAGAAGAGCATAGAAGAGATGCTCAGGGATATACAGCAGCAGGAAGCCGAGATGGCGGCCATGATGGGAACTGCCGTGAAAGAAGAAGCCAAGGCAGAGCCTGAGAGTGCGGAAGAGCAGGCTGCGGAACCTGAGATGCAGGATATCAGTGAAGTTGAAACGGCGGCTGAAGAACCGGCAGTCAGTGAAGATATCGTTGCAGAAGCTGAAGATGTTATAGAGACCGAAGCTGCTGCAGAACCCGAACAGACAGAAGCAGTACAGGAAACTGCAGAAGCAGAGACGGAAGTTAAAGAAGAGATCACGGAAGCCAAGGATCTTGTTGCCGAGGCAGAAGCGGCAGCAATAGCTTCAGTGGAAGCTGAAGCAAAGGCAGCGGAAGAAAAGCCTGCTGAGCCGGAGCCCGTGGCTGCGCCTGTTAAGAAGCGCCGCGCTCCTGCAAGGAGCAGGGTGGCTTCACAGAAGAAAGCCGATGAGGGCATCGAACAGTTAAGCCTTAAGGATGCCGTAGCAGCGCCTAAGGCAAAGAAGGGCATGGAAGGCTTAAGCCAGAGAGCAGTGAGTGATGAAACGGCAATGCTCTCCGAAGGCATGACAATAAAGGGCGACATCTATGCGGACGGAAATATGGACGTATACGGTGTGATAGAAGGAAATGTAGATATAGCCGGTAAGCTGAATATCGCGGGCGTGCTTAACGGAGACTGTCTTGCGAGTGAAGTATATGCCGACGGTGCTGAGATCAACGGAGATATCAGAAGCTTCGGTTCCGTAAAGGTAGGACAGTCAACGGTCATCATCGGTGATGTATTTGCGACAAGCGCAGTGATCGCCGGGGCAGTAAAGGGCGATATAGACGTGAAGGGACCGGTGATACTGGATTCCGCTGCTGTAGTACTCGGAAATATACGTTCACAGTCAGTGCAGATAAGCAACGGCGCAGTAGTGGAAGGCATGTGTTCGCAGGTTTATGCGGAAGTAAGTCCTGCGTCATTTTTTGAGGAGTATAAAAAGGCATCTAAAGAAGCAAAAATAGGATAAATAAACCAAGGAGGCAAACCGGTGAGCAGGATATTACTTAAACTGAGCGGAGAGGCACTTGCCGATAAAGAAAGGCATTATGACGATGAGGTGATCACCGGGATCGCCGAACAGGTCAAAAAGCTTTTAAAGAACGGTGATGAAATAGGAATAGTTATTGGCGGCGGCAATTACTGGAGAGGCCGCAGCAGCAAGAACATAGACAGGACCAAGGCCGATCAGATAGGCATGCTTGCCACGGTAATGAACTGCATCTATGTTTCCGAGATATTCAGGACCGAAGGGATAGATACCCGCATCATGACTCCCTTTGCCTGCTCATCTTTCACCGAGCTTTTTTCCAAAGACAAGGCCATTAGGAACATGAAGAAAAACAGGGTGGTGTTCTTTGCCGGCGGTACAGGACATCCCTATTTCTCGACGGATACCGGCGTGGTACTCAGGGCTGTTGAAGTAGAGGCTGAGGCCATATATCTTGCCAAGTCCATAGACGGTGTATACAGCGCTGATCCTGCCAAGGATAAGAATGCGAAGAAATATAAAGAGATAAGCATACAGGAAGTTATAGATAAAAACCTTCAGGTCGTTGATATGACGGCATCGATACTTGCAAGAGATAACAAAATGCCGATGAAGGTATTTGACCTGACGGAAAAGGACAGTATAATAAAGGCTATGAGCAAAGATTTTAACGGTACCACAATAACAGTTTAAAGGAGGAAGGGCAAAGATGGATGACAGGATCAAGGTTTATGAGGAAAAGATGCAGAAGGCATATGATTTTCTTCTTTCCGATCTCTCGACGATACGTGCGGGAAGAGCTAACCCCCATGTGCTGGACAAGATAAGGGTGGATTATTACGGAACACCCACTCCGCTTCAGCAGGTAGGAAATATCACGGTTCCCGAACCCAGAATGCTCCAGATAGCTCCCTGGGAGAAGAAGCTGATAAAGGATATAGAGAAAGCCATCCTTGCTTCCGATGTGGGGATCACTCCTACAAATGACGGGGCCGTAATACGTCTCGTTTTCCCGGAACTTACCGAGGAACGCAGAAAAGAACTGGTCAAGGATGTAAAGAAGAAAGGCGAAGAAGGCAAGGTTGCGATCCGTAACATCAGAAGAGACGGAAACGAAGCCTTCAAGAAGCTTGCCAAGACCGAGATCTCCGAGGATGAGATAAAGGATCTGGAAGACGAATTGCAGAAACTTACCGACAAGTTCGGCAAGGATATTGATAAGGCCATAGAAGAAAAATCCCAGGAGATACTGAAAGTATGAGTGAGGTACCGAGGCATCTTGCAGTCATACTTGACGGAAACAGGCGCTGGGCAAAGGAAAAGGGACTGCCCGGTAATATGGGGCATGTCGAGGGCGCCAAGCGCATCGAGGAGATGTGCGAACTGGTGTGGAATGCAGGCATAGAATATTTTACGGTCTATGCCTTTTCTACTGAAAACTGGTCCAGACCCGATGCCGAAGTATCGGCGCTTATGAAGATACTCAGGGATTATATGAAGAACTGCATCAAAAGAGCGTCAAAGAACAACATGAAGGTCAGAGTCATAGGAGATAAGACCAGGCTTGATGCGGATATTCAACAGAGTATAGCTGAGCTGGAAAAAGCAAGTTTCAGCAATACGGGGCTTAAGTTCACCATAGCCCTTAATTACGGCAGCCGTGACGAGATCAACAGAGCGGTTAAGAAACTCGGTGAAAAGATTGAAAAGGGTGAGCTGAAGGCGGCTGATATCACCCAGGATATGATATCCGAAGAACTGGATACGGCGGGTTATCCCGATCCCGATCTGCTGGTTCGTACCAGCGGGGAGCAGAGGATATCCAATTTTCTGCTGTGGCAGTGCGCATATTCGGAATTTTACTTTACTAAAGTCAACTGGCCTGATTTTGACAAGAAGGAACTGGAGAAAGCCATAGAGGAATACGGCAGACGCGAGCGCCGCTATGGCGGGGTTTGACATGGGCTCTAATGAGAAGAAAATATCAAATATGATGACGCGTATCATCAGCGGCATCATTTTTGCGCTGGTTATGATAGGACTGGTATGGGCAGGCGGCATAGTCTGCGCTGTCGGTTTCTTTTTCATTTCAATGGTGGCATTCCATGAACTGATGGATGTGTTCAGGCTCAGAAAGAAAGGGGATAACAGACTTAATTTCTACCAGCTGGTCGGCGATTGCGCTCTTATCATCCATTATCTGTTCATTGTGATGGCAGCATCCGGTATATCACATTTCTACGTATTGTTTTCGGCCATAGGCTTCTTTATGCTTATGATGTTCGTATCCATCCTGGATTATCCCAAACATGATATTGAAGAAGTGATGAAAACCATAGTTTCGTATGTCTATGGCGGCCTGTTTCTTTCCTTCGTTCCGCTGACCAGATGCATAGCAGCGCCGGATGATAAAGGCTTTCTCATCTACGGCTTTTTCCTGGCATGGATGATCCTGATCTGCGCCTGGGCTTCGGATACCTTTGCGTATTTTGTAGGAGTTGCCATCGGAAAACACAAGGCATTTCCGAAGCTTTCTCCGAAGAAATCCTGGGAAGGCTGTATAGGAGGACTGATCGGGGCCGGAGCAGCCGGGCTGCTCTATGGTTTCGTTCTTATATGGACAGGAAATGCAGGCTACGGCAGCCCTAA
>JAEEGL016271413.1_pt1 | contig 83811 bp, 54 predicted proteins | sample 9134231 | NCBI WGS metagenome assembly JAEEGL01 (sample SAMN16246548, study PRJNA631951) | gut metagenome | biome: gut microbiome; feature: rumen; material: fiber-attached | host: Bos | place: Iran: Karaj | collected 2018-10
GACGGGGATGTGCGCGTCCGCCTGTTGCCCAACCCCAACCACGGGAAATTCACTGTGGAGACAGAGTACCCCGAGGCGCAGGACGTGGTCGTGAGCGTGTATGACGCGGACGGGAAACTGCTGCTCACGATGACGGGCAGGGGGCAGCGCAGCTACCGTTTCGAGGGCCGGGTAGCGCACGCGGGGCACTACCTTATTGACATCGCCTCCCCTTCCGAACGCAAGACCCTCAAGATGGTGGTCAACTAACCACGCGATATCACATAAAAATCAGGCATAAACCAACAAGAGAAGCATTATTATGAAACAATATCTACCCACCATAATCGCGGTCCTGGCTGCCATCAATCTCGCCTTGTTTTCCATTGAAACGGCGGACAACCCGCATTCGGGCCGTTCCGGCAGGACATACAGCTACAATCCCGCCCCAAATGCTTGGAATGGTATGCAGTCCGTGGTTCAAGGAGACAGTGCAGGCAGTGTCATTGTTCCTCTGACAGAGGTAGCCGCCACAACAGAAAGTCTCTCCACTATGCCTGCCGAAGGCTCCCCCTTGAGCGCACCGCCCGCCCTGCTGGAGACAAGCGCGATGGCGGAACTTACGCCTGTGCAGCTGCCGCCGCTGGACGCGGGAATGGTGAATGTGACGGGCGTTGCCAATGATGAATTGAGAATGAGGGACGAGGAATCGGAGGGAGAAAATCAAAGGGTGGCGGGCGGCTACCGTATAGCTGTACCCGTTGCGGGTTCCGAATACCGGATTGCCTTGCCTTACGACCCCTCGCTGCTGCCGCAGGGCTTCACCGAGGAGGATATACAGACATACGTCTATGACAGGCAGCACCACCGTTGGGCGGCCATCCAGCGCGATTCCGTGAACGAGGCGGAGCTGCTGGTCTGTTCGCGGTTCAGGCCGTGGGAGAAGGGGCTGCCCCGCACGCGGAATGATATGGTCAACCCGCAGGACGTCCTTTCGCTTGCACAAGATATGGTGTCATTCGCCTCGCAAGGTGATGGCGGCGGCGACTCCCCGCTGGACTTCATTAACGCGGTGCTGAAGACCCCGGAGATGCCGGAGACCTCGGCCTACACGCCCACGAGCATCAAGGAGCTGAAGGCTGCCGACCCGCTGGAGGGGCTGACGCTGATACAGCCGCCCACGGCCAACAACAGCGGCACGGCCAACCTGAGCTACCCGATCGAAATCCCCGCCGGGCGGCAGGGCATGCAGCCAAATCTCACGCTGACCTACAGCAGCAGCGGCGGCAACGGCTGGCTGGGCGTGGGCTGGGACATCCCCATCCCCTCCATCACCGTGGAAACGAGATGGGGCGTGCCGAGATATGACCAGGGCAAGGAAAGCGAGGTGTACGTGTATGAAGGCGAACAGTTGGTGACCAAAAACGGGAACGGCACTTTCCGCGAGATGCCGCACCGCACCAACCAATGGACGGACAGAAGCGCCCTCGGTAATGAGGAGCAGTTCTTCCCTCGCAAAAACGAGGCCTTCGACAGCATCGTGCGCCATGGCAGCAGTCCCGACAGTTATTGGTGGACGGTGACGCACAAGAACGGCGTGACGGACTACTACGGCAAGTACGCCTCGGATAATAGCGTGAACAACAACTGCGTGCTGCGAGCTGGTGCAAGCAATTATACAGGTCCGATAGCGCATTGGGCACTGGCCGAGAGCGTGGATCCAGATGGTAACAGTGTTCGCTACTATTACAGCATAGAGTATTACGACTATATTGCAGGCGGTAGAAGCAGCACTCCGGGCAGGCAGATATACATTGACACCATATTCTATACGGCAAAAGGCGACGATTTTGGTAAATACAAAATCATGTTTACCAGAAAACTTGAAAAGAGTGACGTTTCCATTGTGGCAAACAGGGGCTTCAAGGAGGTGACGGCTTCCCTTCTTTGCAATATTGCCGTCTGTTTTAACGACAGAGCAATACGTCACTATTTTTTCAAGACGGAAGGCGGCAGGGTGAGCAACTACAAAACCCGCCTCACGGATGTCGTGCAATTGTACAAATCTTCTGTCGGGGCACTCCCTTGCAGCTATATAAAGGAACTTGGTGTTTCCGACACTGTCATTACCACACATTTTGAATATTATGACCTGCCAGAAGCGGACAGCATGTTCAGCGACACCGTGTTGCTGCCCCTGACCGATGATGAAGTGAAGTCCACTTTCATCACCAGTGGCGGTGCATTGGCCAAGGCAACGGCATTGGGCGGCACACGGGGGAAGAGCTGGAATATCGGGGGTACGGCGACCTTGGGCGGTGGACCTGTGGTCCCGCTGACAACAATCAGTGTGGGCGGCAATTTCAACTATAGCCGTTCCAAAAGCGAGGGAGCCCTCACCCTCATAGACCTTGACGGGGATGGTCTGGCCGACAAGGTCTATAAGAAAGGAAAGAAAATATACTACCGTCGGCATATTGCCGAGTCGGAATACCGTTTCCACTACGACACGCAGGAACACGAGCTTATGGATTACTCTAACCCGTTGAATCCACAAGGTATCAGGGATTTTCTGTCTGAGGTGAGCAGTACAAGCACATGGGGACTGCAGCTCTCTGTGGGATTGGCCTACAGTGGCAGCTGGCCAACAACGAAGTCCACCACATCCGTTTATTTTGCGGATGTGAACGCCGATGGCCTGCCCGATTTGGTCACAGACGACGGGGTTCTGTTCAATGTTACAGAGCGGGACGGAATTGTGAAGTTCCGCAACTACTACACTATAGCCTCCGAAAACTCCGGTACAGGCAACGACAGTTCCTTTGTCTACACATCCACAGACACCTGCGGCGGGATTATATTCAACGGGGAAGTAAGTGACAGCATCGTGTGTCAGACAGAGTGGATCTTGGACACAGTGTTCATTCTGAAGATCAACCAGGATTCCGACGAAGTTTACGCTGTCCTATGTCTTGCCGACTCTCTTGAGAGAACGGGGCATTACAGGTGCAGTTACACATATTACCAGGATTATCCCGACCAGATACAACAGATAGCTGTATACAGAAGCGGGATCTTGTCCTGTACGCTGTTCTCCAGTCCCCTCTCTGCTTCCGGCCTGCTGGAGCAAGACCCTGATTTGGAAACAGTCCGGGTGTGGGTGGCTCCCAAAGACGGTACTGTCATGGTGACTTCGAACATATGTCTCGTACAAGACAGCTCCGTCAGCAGGCAACAGTCGAAGACATGCGACGGGGTGTCCTACGCCATCCAGCACAGCAACATGATCGCTGCATGCCTGAACCACACGCTCACCCCTTCCACCCCCTCCAACACTTTCATCCTGGACACTGGTCACATCGGAGCGTCTGACTATTCCCCGCATTTTTCAACAAGGACAGCGTCAGTTAAAAAGAACGACCTTCTCCTTTTCCGGCTCATCTCCGGGGACAACCACGACTTCGACAATGTGGATTGGCATCAAACCATACTATATTTGAACGGAGGTGAAATGTACGACTCCCGCGACGACTATCTGGTGTCGGGGAACAAGTGCTTCGGGGCAGGCAAACCGGACCCTGCCGGGAACAACAGGATGGACATCTCGTTTAAAATCAGCACGGGAGCCCTGTATTCCAATTCCTTTTCTCCAAAAGCCAAGCTGAGAGTGGAAATAGTGGACACTGCCGGCCATGTGTGCTCCTCATGCAAGCAATCTACCACGTTGGAGAACGAGATGTCCAATGTCCCATGGACCCCTTTCTCCAGCTATCACGTCCCGGAGAACCATCATGTCAGGATATATGTGGAATGTAATGACCATGACTTTCCGTGGAGCCGTGTGCACATTACACCCCATATAGGCTATTATGTGCATAACGGCAGCAGAACGGACACCGTCGAGTGCTATCCACCTGTGGACATGAGGATTGAGAACTATGAAAATACCGTCATTGATTCCGTTTATCATCGCCTTTTCGGTCCGTTGTACAAAGGATGGGGGCAGTTTGCCTACCATAACAACGACACGCTGTCCGATGGCACAATCATCCATGACGACATAGTCCGCCTTGAACGGCTTGTAGCCGACTGGGACAACTATCCGGATAAAAAAAACAAGGCAAACAAGAGAAGACAAAAAATAGAAAGTTTCGATATGGTGGACAAGGACAGCACTCAAGTCAGGGAGAGCTCGGAAATGCTGGAGACACTGTCTGTTGATTCCCTGTACAGCCCGGTTTCCCTGAAGACCAGCTGGGTGGAGATGGACCCCGATTTCCGGCATCAAGCATGGGTGGGTTATGGAAACATAAACTTTGTGACGAAAAACACAATGTGCAACACGCGGATGCCGGGCTATTACACCGACACCAACACCGTGGACATCGAGGAATACGACCACCCTGTCCCCATAGTGGCGGGTTACGAAGTGAAGACTGTGCGCAAGCAGAACTACTCGAAAATGAAAAACCACTCTCTGAGCCTGTCTGCCCCGATGGTGCCGTTCTCGGCGGGCACATCCGTTTCAAAGGGCTACAATCTGATTGTCACCGACTACATGGACATGAACGGAGACCGCTATCCTGACATTGTAGGTCCATCGCGGGTCCAGTATTCGAAGCCCTGGGGCGGTATCGGGGAAGTGAGGGAAGTAGGGATCTTCGACAACGGGGTGACCCGCTCCGAGACGATGTCGAATGGGATGAATTTCGGCGGCAGTTACGAGATACCGTCAAGAGGCACGTCCAACAACCCCAAAAACTCCAAGATCAGTTTCAATGGCTCAGGTAATGCCGGATCCTCGCTTGGTGGTGGCAGTGACAGGACTTCCATGACCTGGATGGACATAAACGGGGACGGTCTTCCGGACCAAGTGGTTGAAAAGGACAACACTATTGAGGTGTCTCTGAACACTGGATACGGGGTGCTGGACAAGGATGTTTTGTACATCAGCGGAATCCGAAACGGCGAAAGTATGAACTGGGGACTCAACATAGGCGGCAGCTTTAATATCGGCCAGGCCAGCATCGGCGGCGGGTTGGGTGTCAATTTCTCTATGAACGAAACCAAACGGGTGCTCATGGACTTCAACGGCGACGGATGGCCTGATATCGTGGAAAATCCTAATGGGGTTATAAAAGTCAGATACAACTGCGGAAACGGCAGCTGGAGTTCGCCTGAATATTTTAACGGACTTCCCGACATCAGCTTCGGGCGCTCTTTCAGCGAGTCGGCAGACGTGTCTGTCACGCTTGGCTTCACTTTCTTCTCTGTCCTCAAAGTGTGTGTGGGCTTGTCAGGGTCCCCCTACAGCCGCACGTTCAGCAAGGACAGCGTCCAACTCACCGATGTCAACGGGGATGGCTATATAGATTATGTCACCTCCAAGAATGAGGGAAGCATGACCGTACGCTACAACCAGTCCGGCAAGACCAACCTGCTGCGCAAGGTCACCAACTTCACGGGAAGCACCATTGAACTGGACTATGACATGCCGGCGGCATGTTACGACAAGCCACAGCGCAGCTGGAACCTTGCCAGTGTGGAGACACGCAACAATGTTGACACCTGTCCTGTTGGCGGAAACCGAACCCACACCACGTTTAGGTACGAATATCCGAACTATAACCGTTACGAACGCATGGACTACGGCTACCGGCGTGTTATATCTTGCCTGCATGATACGGAAAACAATGACAGCCTCTACCGATACACTATAGAGGACTACAACAACCAGAACTTTGCCAAACGCGGACGCAAGACCAGAGACTGCGTGTATGATGCCTCCGGGGCACCCTATGTGGAGCACATTTTTGGCGACACGCTGTACGATTATGCCGGGAACGTGGTGTCGGATGACGGCTGCGCCCGCACTGACATATATGTAAAAAAAGAGGTTGACATCACCAACTGGTACGAGGGGAATGCGACCCCGCAAATCACCTCCATGGTGGAACGGGAGTACGACCGATACCGCAATGTGACGAAATACGTCCATTATGGCAACACAGGCTGCAGGGACGAATGGTTCCGTGCGGAAATCAGCTATGCACCGAATATGCCGCACAACATGGTGTCCCTTCCCACAAGCATGGAGGTGTACAGTCATGGCGACAGCCTGCTGCAGAAAAGGACGGCTGTGTATAATCCGTACAACGGCAAGATGGAGACATTGTGTCTGCACAACAATTTGGACATAACCCGATATGATTTCGGCTACGACTCGTACGGCAACATGGATTCTGCAACTATGCCGGCCAATGCCTCGGGGCAGCGGCTTGCCATGCAGTACCAGTATGACACCATTGTGCGTTCCTATCCTGTGCGGGTGGACAACATATCCCTGGGCTATTATTCCACTACTGAATACGACTACCGCTTTGGCAAGCCGACCAAGACCACGGACATCAACGGCTACGAGATGTGGTACGGGTATGACAGTCTTGGCAGGATGGTGACCGTGACCGCTCCCTACGAGCAGGGGACAGCACCCTATACCATACGGATGGAATATCACCCGCACAATTTCAGGAAAATGGACGTGTGGACCAACAGCCCCAACCCGTACTCCTACGCCTGCACATTCCACTATGACCGCCAACATCCTGGCAATCCCATCCGAACCACGCTTGTCACAGACGGCTTGGGACGCCTGCTGCAGACCAAGAAGGACGCGGAAATTGGCGGGCAGGAAGTGAGCCTCGTGACAGGCAAGGTGGTGTACGACTGTTTCGGCAGGACCGTGACGCAATATCATCCGTTCGCGGAGGACAAAGCCCTGTACGCTTTGTACAACGACTCAGTCACCACGGGTACGGGAACCGTCACTGAATATGACATTCTGGACAGACAGACCCGCATAGAGCTCCCCACTCATGAGATGACGGAGATGGAATATGGCTTCGACACACTGGGCGGGGAAACGCTGTTCTCCACAATCACCACGGACGCCATGGGCAACAGCGTGCAGATTCTGAAGGGAACGCTCGGGCAGCAGCTCAAGCAGACAGCACCATACAACACGGTGACGCTTTTCGAATACAACTGCCTGGGACAGTTGACAAAGAGCACCGATCCCGACGGTTTTGAGACCCGCTACGAGTACGATATGCTGGGCCGGACGACACACCGTACCCATCCCGACGCGGGTGACGACTATTATGTGTATGATCCCGCAGGCAACATCGTGCAGCACATCAACGGCAATGGGCGGACGGCGGATTACACTTACTTTTATAATCTGCTGACTAGGGTATCATATCCAGGCGACACGGCAAGCAATGTGCGTTACATTTACGGAGGGCCTGGAGCGGATCATAACGCGGTCGGTCGTGTGCTTCTCCAGGAGGACGCTTCCGGCTGGCAGGCTTTTTCTTACGGCAAGCTGGGCGAGGTTACCGAAAATATCCGTACTTTTGTGTTTCCTTTTGAAACGCAACCCATGACCCTCGCGATGTCTTTCCAGTACGACAGTTGGAACAGGATACAGGAGATGATCTATCCTGACGGGGAGACGGTGAGCTATGCCTACGACCGCGGCGGTATGCTCAAGAGTGTCACGGGCGAGAAGAACGAAGTGATATTTAATTATATCGACAGCATCCGCTACAATGAGTTCGGATTGAAGGAATCCGTCTTTTATGGCAACGGCTCGCATGCGGAATACAGTTACGACCTGCTGATGCGCCTCTCGCACCTATACAGCGAAAACGGGATGGGCGAACCGATGCAGGACATCGACTACACTTATGACGCTGTGGGAAACATCACCGACATTGCCAACAATGCCAGTATGCTGTCCAATGGTCTGGGCGGGGAGTACTGGGGCCACCACGACTACGACGACCTGTACCGGCTGGAGCACTCCGAAGGCGAATGGGGGACAGGGACAGATCCGCTGCGGTACGACCTGAATATGGGGTACCATAGCAACGGTCGGATACAATATAAAACACTATCAGCCAATGTTTTGTCTTTTAAGTGCGATACCACGCACATTGACTATGACAACCTGTATAGTTACCAGGCGGGATGCAGCAGGTTGCGTGAGGTTTTGTCTTTGGTGGACACCGACCGCCGGCAGGTCTTCAACTGGGACAATGCCGGCAATATGGTGGCGCACGGAGGGTATGCCGACGATTGCACCCGAAACCTCTGCTGGGACGGGGAAAACCGCCTTGTGGGCTTTTCCGACTGCCGGAACGCTGGTTTCTACCAATATGATGCAAACGGCGAGCGAATCTACAAATTGACGGGGCAGCACACATACCAGAACATCGGAGGCGAGTGGCACAGCTACATGCTGTTGGACAATCCCACGCTGTACGCCTCGCCTTATTTAGTGGCCACGCCGCAGGGCTACACCAAGCACTACTATGCGGAGAACGAGCGCATAGCCAGCAAGATAGGCAGCGGCGGGTTGGAATCTCTGTGCCGGGTGATGAACATTGTCGAAATGCCTGAGGAACCTGGGGAACCATACAATCCGGGGTTTATTATAATCCCTGTCGATGGCGGCGGAGAAGTGGAACCCATAGGTGAAAATCCTATAGAAGAGGGGGATCAGGTGCAGTCCGCCGTGTCTTTTGCCTTGAATTGGGGAATAACGGACTGCATGGATGGTGATGAGCCCTTTGGGCATAAGCGTGCGCTGGCACTCCTGCAAGTGAAGGAAGTGATGAATTGTGTGGGGGCGTCATATACGGAAGGCGAAAACCTGCTGAACCTCTATGAGTGGGAGAACGAACACGATGGCGAACCCGAATGTTACTGGTACCACCCCGACCACTTGGGAAGTTCATCCTGGATTACGGATTCTGCGGGCCGCGCTGTCCAGCACCTGCACTATTTGCCTTGGGGCGAGGACTTCGTGGACCAGCGTACCACGAACTGGTCCGCCCTTCACACCTTCTCCGCAAAGGAACGCGACGCGGAAACGGGGTTATCTTACTTTGGCTCAAGATATTATTCCTCCGATTTAAGCATCTGGCTCAGCGTCGATCCGATGAGTGACAAATATCCCCATCAATCAAACTATGTTTATTGTAGCAATAACCCTATAAAAGTCATTGATCCTAACGGGGAAGATGAGTATGAATTTGATGGTGAGGGTAATTTAAATTGGGTTAGGCCTTCGGATTTTGACAGTTTCCATAAAGTTGACGAAAACGGTCGCAGAACGGGAGAAAGTTGCCAATTCGAAGGAATTGTAGTATCTAATCAATTTAATCTTGGCAAAAAACACGTTTCTTCTTATTTGCAAATTAACAATTCGCAAGATGCAATGGATTTGTTCTCTTTTATATCTGACAATGTTGAAAATGACGGTGCTGAATTTTCCATCTCGTTAGTGCAGGATAAAAATGGAGATGTTTATAATTTAATAGGTTCAGATAAAAATGCGAAAGCAGGTGAGACATATAGCATCCCCAACTTGTTTAATTGTGATGATTATACAGTCCTCAAAACTGCTCATAATCATTATGCAGGCAAAAAATCTCCAAGCGGTTCAGATGTTGATTATGCCAAAAAGTTCCCTAATACAATTTTTATGATTAGAACGGCAGGAGACGTTTTTACTCCATACGATAAGAATACCACGCCTGATTATGATTTCGGCACTCCCGATGTTGTTATACCTCTTAAACCTGTTGTAATTCCAATTAAAAAAAATTAGAATATTGATATGAGAATTCGACTATTATTAATAATTGTTTTTGTCATAAAGTATAGTATAACTTATTGTCAACAAGATTCTGCAATACTTTTAAAAACCTATATTGTACAAATAGATTCCTCGTCGCTATTAGAACCCTTATTGGACACAATTCTTGCTATGGATTCGGATTGTCAAAGAGGTTCTTGTCACACAAATTTTTTATACATTGCCTCTTCTATGGAATCGGAACAATTAAAAAAAATAGAAATTATCAATGGTGATTGTTTATCTCCATATGTGTATTTATCAAATTATTCAATCAAAGGAATCTCTTATTACAAAAACAAAGAAATTATTTGGCTTAATGAAGTTCCTCTGTACTTAAATTGTTATATAAAAGAACAACAAGTAAGTATTACATATTTTATAGAGGAAGATGTGCCTATAAGGGATAATGTTCCTACGACATATTGTTATTACAATTATGGACAATTTTTCATTTATAAACGAACAGGTTGCTTGAATTTTAATAATGGGTGTCCTGATTTACCGACAACAATACAGAAATAATCAAATTGTCATTAAAAAAGAAAATGAAAACACTCTTACTGATTAGGCGTTGATATTTCAACTGCATTAACATCGTCGCGGACATCAAGCTAACAAAACCACAATAAAACAGCACTGCTGTGGTTTCCTTTTACCGTCCCTATCCGTGATGACGTTTGAAGCATCTTCGTCAAACCATCAGTAATGGCAATGTCAAGCACCCGCCGGATAACCTTCTACAAGAATGAAGAATTGAGAATGGAGAATTAAGAAAGATTATTTCTTGGCGATGGCGCCTGACAGACGGAAAATAATCGTATTTTCGCCACCTCCAAAACCACCGCCGATGAACCGCCGCCGTACATACCATCTTATGAATCCCCTGACGGGGATTTGGCCCGCATACGGGGACGCCCCCGGCTACAGATATGCATCCCCTAACGGGGATGAGGGACGCAACAACCAACATTTTGGCGCACATCACGTTTCCGCCGTATCCACACCACGATGTGACAGCGCTACAACAATTCTTCATTCTCCATTCTTAATTCTTAATTGGTCTCACACCTTCTCCGCAAAAGAACGCGACTCCGAAACCGGTCTGTCTTACTTTGGCGCACGATATTACAGCAGCGATTTGAGCATCTGGCTGAGCGTCGATCCGATGAGTGGGAAATATCCGTCTTTGAGCCCATATGTGTATTGTGCAGATAACCCTGTGAAGCTGGTGGATTCGAATGGGGAAGAGATCAATCCAATTTACGATTTGGATGGAAATTTCCTAGGGACAGATGACAATGGACTTCAAGGAAAGGCCTTGTTTTTAAAACGGTCTGATTTTAAGCAAAATATGTCACCTGAGACTGCACGACAACTAGACCAAGGCGAATCTTCATTGAAAAATGAGGCAGCTAAAGAGAAATTTAAAGAGCATTATCAAGGATTAAAAAACAGGCCTGATTACGATGGATATATTACCTTAAATGAAGCCAATGAGTGGTATAGAAATGGTAAGGGAGAACCTTTGTTTGCTGATTTACGAAAAATTGATTTGACTGGATTCCGTTCGTTGGGAGAATCAAAAGTTGGCGAGAATTATAATTATAATTTAATTTATACTAGTGGTTCAAAAGACGATAGGCTTGTATATGGGAGCCTTACTTTCATCAGGACTCCAAATGACGGAGTCCGAGCCTATGCTGACGGGTATGATTTTGACATGAAACCATGGCGGGGTAATACTGTGAGAAATATTCAAACTCTAATAGGTCGGCGAGTAGCAGGGGAAGGAAAGTCATATTCAATATTTTTGTATGGCACTGCAACTCTCAAAAGCTCCCTATTCGCTCACTAATACAATACAACATTAAGCATGGTACACAAAAAAGTGATTAATAAATTTTGCATTATCATTTCAATTATTTTTATAAGTTGTTTGATTTTTTGTCATCTTACATTATATGATTCCGACAGCCATAGAATATCAAAAAGAATCTTTTTCCATTCACAAAGAAAAGATATACTGGACTATAATGGAAATTATGAAATTCCACCCGTAGTCGCAGGATACACCAAGATTGGCAATTTGATATTAGTTAAGTGGAATCCGGATTATCCGGTCCCTGCTATATATGACAAATATGAGTATGGATATTCCGAAGATAGTTGTATTATGTACTGGATTATTGATTTAAATAAAAAAAAACAAATCGGGCCGTTAGACTCCATTTCATTTGTCAAATCCTGTTTATCATATGATATTTCCGAGATTCCGGATTTTTGACTTTTCATATGTTGTATTTTAGAAATCTTATCTTGTAAACATCCCCCCTTTTTGGATGTTTACATCTAAAATACAAGTAAAACTAAAAGGCGCGCCGTGAAAATGTAAACATCAACAAAGAATAGAGAATAAATTAAAACTTTCTCTCGGCAATATTGCCTGACAGACGGAAAATAATCGTGTTTTCGCCACCTCCAAAACAACCGCAGATGAACCGCCGCCGCCCTCGCCCACCGGTAACAGGGACACGTTGCCGCTATCTTACTATCACCTTCTCGGTCGTTTTCCCTACCCGAACAATATAAATCCCCGAACGAATGGGGATGAAGTCCTCATCGCATTGTAAAGGCCTGCAATACAGGGTTTGCCCTAACATATTCATCACCTCTACATTTTGGTCCGGTTTTTTGTCGGAACATACCCGTATCCCTCCAGAAACTCCATAAACACGCACTTCTGGCCTGCTGACAATGGGCAGGCCTGTCACATTTGCTTGAATCTCAAGATAATTATTCAAGTGGGTTATCGCAGTCCCGTCTTGTTCAAAAGAATAATTGTATGGATTATAATCCACATCAGCAGGAGACACAATATGACATCCGTGCAGCCACCAGCAATCGATGAGATTGTAACAGGTGGGGGCCGTGATTGTCAAGGAACTGCTGTCTATGAGAAAACAGGGTAAATGAAAATAATCATCAAACACATAATCGTAATAGGTGTTGATTCCCAAATGATTGGACACAATGTCAAGTGTGGCCCTTCCTGCCAGTAACAGGAATGTGGTTCTTTCTGCATTTATGGCCGTTCCAACTGTATCATTCCCCACTCTTAAATATCCGGGGCCAATTATCGCACAGGAGTCGGGACCTATAAACAATCCATCAATGTAATTATCGCCTATGAGTTTCAATTTGACAAAGTGTCTCCAGAAATCAATATTCCCCGAGACAGTCGCATCTTGCAACGTCAAAGTATGCGTGTCGGAGTTGTACGAAACGTGTCCGGTAATAAAATCCCCGGTAATGTTGTCGTTCGACTCATTAAAACCGATGTCTCCAATATATACATCATAAAGGGTGTCAGAGTCATTCTGCCCCCACACCGCTTCACTACTACAGCACAGCAGCAGCAAAAACAATAAAGGTAAAAGTTTTTTTTGCATAATTCTATGGGATTTGCATAGTTAAACATATCCTTGAATTGAACATCTTGGCGGCAAAAATACAAAAAATTCCTCGATTTTTATCCCTTCACACGCTTTATTTTGCTTTGGCTATGATATAGCTGTTGACCCGTAAAAGCGAAGGAGATTGTTTCCCCATCGCTTTTTCACCCGTGGCACGGCAGTGCCGCGAGGCGCCAACTCCCCTTCTGATTTTCAGAAGGGGTGCCCGAAGGGCAGGGTAGTTAATATGGATTATAGTTCCTTATTTGTAGAAAGGTAGCTAACGGGATATCCTTGTTTCAAGAATTGTGGATGATTGTCATATTATTCCTGCCAAGGTATTTATATTCTTTATATTACTACCCCGACCTACGGCCACCCCTTCTACAATAGAAGGGGAGTTTTGGTGCGTCCGCACTTCTGTGCGGACAACGGAAGTTGGGAGTGTTTTCAGCGGGCAAGTAGCTTCTCTGCTACCCCTCTCTCGAGTCGCCCCTGATGAACATCGAATGAGGATCCACCTTGTTTTTCTCCTCCTCGTTTATCCTGCTCACGCTCAGCAACATTCCCAAAGCACAGCCCGAAACGAAGAGGGAGGCGCCGCCTGTGCTGATGAAAGGCAGCGTCTGACCGGTGGCTGGCAACAGCTCACAGTTCACCCCTATATGCACAAACGCCTGACACGTCATCCAGAAACCTATGCCAAACGCCAGCAACGATCCCATTGCCGACCTGGAATTCCGGGCGATGTGCCACGCGCGGTAAAAGATGGTCAGATAGATGAATATGATAAACAAGCCGACCACAAGCCCCGTCTCCTCAAACAATGAGGCGTAGGCGTAGTCGGTGGAGTTTTCGGGAAGGCGGTACTTGATGATGCCGCGGCCCGGACCCGCGGGATGCAGCCCCGAACGGGCGATGGCCGCCCGCGAGAGGATCATCTGGTCGCCATAACCCTCCTGGTTGTTTTTCGTGAAGTAGTACTCCCAGCGGTTGACGAACGTGGAGATACGGCCCACGTTGTCGAGCTTGCCCGTGGCCACCAACAACGTGACCACCAACACCACTACGGTCACTAAACCGCCAAGGGTCAAGAGCATTTTCCACTTGAAGTTGCCCACGAAAAACATCGCGAAGCCCGTCAGGAAAAGGATGATGGCGGTGGACATATTCAGCAGGGCAATACCCCCGCAGAAGCCCAACAGCACGAGCGTGGCATACACCATCTGCTGCTTGTCCAGCTCCTGCTGGCCTGCATCGTACCGGCGGCCGATGTAGTTTGACAGGAAAATGATGATCAGGAATCCAATGAAATAGAAGGTCTGCAAGTCGAATCCGAAGAGTGTGACGCCACGCACGGCGGAAGAGCCCATCGTCCAAACCAGCAGCACACCCGCCAGCAGCAACCCCAACAAGGAGAAGTTGGAAATCAGCTTCTTGTAGTTCAGAAAATAGAACACGGCGAGTCCCGCATAGCAGAATACCAGGTGCACGATGTGCGTCAACACACGCGTGCCCTCGGTGCTGTACACCAACAAAATGGATATCAGCGACAACAGCCCGACCAGAATCAGGATGACCGAGTCGCCCCGGAACCAATTGCGTTTCACTTTCACTTCAGGATTCATAATGGTATTGCTTTACAGTTGGCCCACTGCCTCTTGGAAAAGGTCGCCGCGCTGACGGTAGGTCATCTGGGCCGTTCCGTTCACGCCCGGCGAGAAGAGCACCGCGTAGTTGCGGTCGCAGGCATAGAAGGCCTGGCGCACCGCATCCTCGAGGTTCATCTCCACGAAAACGGGCAGATCCAAGGAGCAGAGGAAATTATAGACATCGCTGTTATAGACGCCCTGCAACACGATGGCCTTCACGTGGTTCAGCACCTGGTCGATCAGGTCCTGCGTAATCTTTTCCACCTGGTCGATGCCGCAGATCCAGACCGTCGGTTTGGTCATACTCTGCAGGGCATACCAGACGGAGTTGGCGTTGGTGGCTCGCGAGTCATCAATGAAATCTATGGTGTTGATGGTCTTCACACGCTCCAGCTTGTGCGAGCTGCCCTCGAAGTCGGACAACGAGGCGGCGATGTTTTTCTTGCGGATGTTGACCAGATGGTTGGCCAATGTAGCCACCATCGGGTTGGCTTTTTCTCTCTCTTTCTCAAAAAGACTGAAATTGTTACTCTTTTGGGTAGGCATAGGTTTATGGTTGTTTTATAAGATGATGAAATTGTTGACTGTAAGAAATTAGCGTATTTTGAGGGTTACCACCGAAAGCACGGCCAGCAGGAGGGCTACGATGATGTAGCGCTGCACAATCTTGTTCTCGTCGATGCCCTTTTTCTGGAAATGGTGGTGCAGCGGGGCCATCAGGAAGATGCGGCGCCCCTCGCCATATTTTTTCTTGGTGTATTTGAAATAGGAAACCTGCATAATCACCGACACCGACTGGGCGAGATAGATGCCGCAGAGTATCGGAATCAGCAACTCCTTGCGGATAATCACGCACGACACGGCCACGATGCCGCCCAGCATCAGGCTCCCCGTGTCGCCCATAAAGATCTGGGCTGGGAAGCAGTTCCACCAATAGAAGCCCAGGCAGGCGCCGATCATTGCCGACACGAAAATCACCAACTCCCCGATATTGGGTATGTACATTATATCCAAGTAGCTGGCGAACACCACATTACCCGACACATACGCCAAAATGGCGATGCCTACGGCAATCACTGAGGTGGTGCCCGTCGCCAGCCCGTCCAAGCCATCGGTGAGGTTGGCCCCGTTGGAGACCGCCGCGATGATGAAGACGATGATGGGGATGAACAGCAGGAACGACCATTTGCCGGTCTTGTCGCCCATCCAGCGGGTCAGCGAGCTGTAGTCGGCCTCGTGGTTCTTGAAGAAGGGGATGGTTGTCTTGGTGGAGTGATGCGGCTCACCGAAAACCTGCGGGGTGCCGGCGTTCTCCTGGTTCTCCACCTGCAACGCCGACTCCAGGGGCGTCAGCACATCCTTGGTGGTGTTCTTCTCACAAATGACCGCATCGGGATGGAAATACATCACACCGCCCACCATCAGGCCGAGCACAATCTGGCCGATGAGTTTCTTGCGCGGGGAGAGGCCCTCCTTGTTCTTCTTGAAGACCTTGATATAGTCGTCGGCGAAGCCCAGGGCACCCAGCCACACCGTGGTGAAGATCATCAGCAGCACATAGATGTTGTGCAACTGGCAGAACAGCAGCACAGGCACCAGAATGGCCGTGATGATGAGGAGACCGCCCATCGTGGGGGTGCCGGCCTTGGCCGACTGGCCCGCCAGGCCCAGGTCGCGCACCGATTCGCCGATCTGCTTCTTGCGAAGGAGATATATGAAGGGTTTGCCCAGGAAGATGACGATGACCAGGGCCACCACAAACGCCAACGCAGACCGGAAGGAGATGTAGCGGAACATTCCTGAACCCGGCATCCCTAATTTGTGCAACCATTCAAAAAGGTAGTATAACATAGCTTACAGGTTAATGGTTAATTTTCAAAACAATTACGCACCTCTTCCCTATCGTCGAAATGGTGCTTCACGTGGTTGATCTCCTGATAGGTCTCGTGCCCCTTGCCGGCCACGAGCAGCACGCCATCCTTGGGCAGCAGCATACAGGCGGCCTTGATGGCCTCGCGGCGGTTCTCGATGACGAGAAGCGACTTCTTCTTGTTCTCGGGCACGCCGGCAAGCATCTCCTTGAGAATCTCGGCGGGCTCCTCGGTCCGCGGATTGTCAGACGTAAGCACCACACGAGTGCTGTATTTGCAGGCGATGGCGGCCATCTCGGGACGCTTGGTGCGGTCGCGGTCGCCGCCGCAGCCCACCACGGTGATGACCTCCGTGCGCTTGCAGGTGGTCTCGCGGATGGTCTCCAGCACGTTCTGGAGGGCGTCCGGAGTGTGTGCGTAATCCACAATGGCCGTGGCACCGTCCTTGCGGTAGAGGAGCTGGAAGCGGCCGGAGGCGCTCTCCAACACACTCATCTGCATCAGCACCTCATCCTCGTCGGCGCCCAGCAGCACCGCCGCGCCATAGATGGCCAGCAGGTTGTAGGCGTTGAAACGACCGCAGAGCTTGAAGAAGACCTCGCGGCTGTTGATGCGCATCTGCAGGCCCCGGAACGAGTCGTCGAGCACCTGCCCCTTGAAGGTGGCGGCGGTCAGCAGACTGTAAGTATAGATGCGGGCCTTACAGTTCTGCACCATCACCATTCCATTCTTGTCGTCCACATTGGTAAGGGCAAAAGCGGTCTTGGGGAGTTTGTCGAAGAAGGCCTTCTTGGCATTGATATAGTTTTTGAACGTCTTGTGGAAGTCAAGGTGATCGTGGGTGATGTTGCTGAAGATGGCGCCCGTGAAGTTGAGTCCCGCGATGCGGTGTTGGCAGATGGCGTGGGAACTCACCTCCATAAAGCAATACTCGCAGCCGGCATCGACCATACGTGCCAGCAGGCTGTTGAGCTCCACAGCATCGGGGGTGGTGTGCGTGGCGGGCACCTCCTCCTCTCCAATCCGGTTGACGATGGTGGAGAGCAGGCCCGTCTTGTGGCCCATCAGGGTGAAGAGGCGATGCAGCAGCGTCACGGTGGTGGTCTTGCCGTTGGTGCCGGTGATGCCGACGAGTTTCAGCTTGCGGCTGGGCTCGCCATAGAAAGCGCTGGCCAGGCAGCCGAGTGCCAGAGCGCTGTCGGGCACTTTCACGTAAGTGACCTCGGGGGATATCTCCCCAGGCAGATCCTCGCACACAATCACGCGCCCACCGGCTTCCACCACTTGCGGTATGAAGCGGTGCCCGTCGGTCTGGGTGCCGCGCTGCGCCACATAGAGCGGGGTGCCGCCTTCGGCCACACAAGCGGCGATGCGGCGCGAGTCGAAGACAATCTCCGTGACATCACGCTCCGCACTGCCCACCAACTCGTGGCGTTTCAGGCTCTTCAACAGATCGGTTAATGGTTTCATTTTATAGCGATATCTTAATAGGTTAATGGTCGGTATATAGGGTTCTTACAAGGTCATCTTACAGGTTCAAGGTAAAGCTGCACGGTCTTGCCGGAGGTCACCTCATAGCGAGTCACAACCCCTCGACCCCTCACAGCGGGACGATAGCCGGCGCGCATCAGCACCGCCACAGCGTCGGAGGCAATCATACCCCGCACATCGGGCACGCCGTTGCTCACGGTCAACTCCAACGGGCGGGTCAGCACACAGCGCAGCGAGTCGTCGGTTTGTGCCGTCATAAACTGCCCCGCGTTCTCCATCCGCAGCGTGTCGAAGCCCATCGACGCGAAGAGCGGGTTCAGCAGGCGCCTGTTGACCGGGGCCTTCAGCACGAGCGGCTGCACATCGTATTCCTCGACATTGTGCATTGCACTGAAGTTATTGCTGTTCATTATGCTGCGGGCGATTTTGCCGAACACATCCACGGCCACCTCACTATGTTGGGGCACGTCGTAGATATAGATAATCATCGTGTATTTGGGCTTGTCTTTCGGGAAGTAGCCACAGAAGGAGACGGCGTTGCGGTCGTAAATCCAGCTCTTCGTCTTCTCGTCCCACAGGTCGCGCGTGCCGGTCTTGCCCGCAAACGGACAGGTGGGGTCCTTGTAGTGACGGCCCGTGCCATAACGGCCCCACACCACACTGTCGAGGTAGGCGCGGGCGAGGCGGAGCGTGCGGTCGGAGACCATCTTCTCCATCACCACCTCCGGCTCGAACCGTTCGATGGTGTCATAATCGTTGGTGATGTATTTCACAAACAGAGGCTTCATCATCTTGCCATCGTTGGCAATGGCATTGTAGTACATCAGCGTGCGCAGCACGGGAATATGGAAGCCTGCGCCGAAGCAGACGGCATAGTAGTTGTCGAAACGGCCGTCGTTGCGGATCGTCACCGGCATCAGGTCGCCCATTTGGGTATGGATGGTGTCAAAGAAGCCGAACTTGGCCAGCTGCGCCCGGTAGGAGGCGAACCCCTTGATGTCGTAGGCTTTGAAAATCATCGAGGCGATACCGATGTTGGAGGAGCGCTGGAACACCTCGTTGGGCGTGCCGAGCGCCTCGCCACGCACCTTGCTGTCGGCCTTGTAATAGGAGCGGAAATTGCCCGACTTGAGCGGGTACCGGAACGTATGCACGAACATCGGATAGATGCGGTCGGTGTCGGAAGGCATCTTCTCCAGGAAGGCCAGCAGAGAGGCCAACTTGAACGTGGAGCCGGGCTCCACCTTGGCGTTGAGGGCGTACTCCATCGTCTCGCCATATACGGCATTGTCCTTGTCCTGACGGCGCAGGTTGGTGATGGCCTTGATTTCGCCGGTACGGGTCTCCATCACGATGGCACAACCCCACTCGGCATTGAGTTCCTGCAGCTTGCGCGACATCTCGTTATGCACGGCGTTCTGGATTTCCAGATTGAGGGTGGTATGGATGTTTTTGCCGTCCACCGGGTCGATGCGCTCGTTGAGAGGCACCACAGCGTGGTTCAGCTCCAGGTACTTCTTACTGCCCTTCTCGCCGGCCAGGATGCCGTCCATCTCGGCCTCCATCCCGAACTTGCGGTCATCGAGGCTCACGCCAAGAGTCCTTCGCGCCATCTCCCCGTAAGGGTTGATGCGCACCGGGAAGGTGACAAAGTTCAGGAAACGGGTGTTGGGCACGGTCCTCAGAATCTCGCCGGTCTTCTTGTCCTTGATTTTGCGGGTCAAATAGGGCAAGTGCTTGATTCTCGCCGTGTCGATGCTCGACACCCAGGCCCGCTCGTTCCAGACATTCACGGGGAAAACAGTTTCGTAATGCTTGTTCTTGTAGTTGCGGGTAAAGAGGTTATAGTAGAACTGCTCCGAACGTTTAGGGAAGCGGTCCTTGAACTGCTCATAGAAATCGGCGGCGAGGTGCTTGAGCATATCGTCCACCTCAGCGTCGGTGTACTTGGTGCGGTCGCTGTACTCCTTGGCAAACTGCTTGCCGTCGAAAGCCACCTCGAACACGTTGTAGTTGCCCACGAGCAGGCGGCCGTGGTCGTCGTAAATCTCGCCACGGGCAGGACGCAGGGTGTTGGCCCGCACATAGCAGAGACACACCGTGTCGTTGTCAGGGTCCCAGTCGGGGACGGTGGTGTCCACGCAGTCGCCGCCCGTGCCGGAGGCCACTCCCCTCTCGAAGAAGGAGAGGTACAGCACCTGCACGCAGCAGGCCAAGCCCAACAGGAGCATAGCCAGAAACACCACAGTCATACGGATGCCGTGGATTCCTCGGGTCTTTTCTGGTTTTTTATGGGGTTGCATAGGTGTCAGGTTTGGGGTTGGGCGGTTTATTGTTCAGGATCTGGGGCGGGCGCCTCGGGGTCATTCTCCGGAACCTCGGCGGCCACATCCTTGTTCTTGCGTTTCAGGAAATGGAACAGCCCGCGTTTTTCCTTCTCGGGCCGCGGGATATGGATCGTGTAGTTGTGCTCCTCGTCGAGCACATAGCCGCGTTCCTTCATCTTCTGGCTGAGCAGCTGGTTCTCCTCGTAGGGGATGAACTGGTTGTTGGCCTTGAGGCGGCTGAGCTCGGCCTTGTATTCGTTCTCCAGGCGGTTGATCTCCTGCTTTTTCTCGTTGACGCGCTGCTCGCTCAGCACGAGGATGGCGGCTAAAAGCAGCACAAACAGGATATACGGGTACCAGGGGCGCATCTGCTGGCTGAGCAGGAACTCGCCACCGAACACCCTCCGCAACAGGGGAGTCTTCTCCTTCCGTTCTTTGTTGTCTGTACGATTAGTGGTCGAGTCCATTGGGTTGCACATTTATCTTTTCGGCGACACGCAACTTGGCGCTGCGGGCGCGCGGGTTAGTCATAATTTCATCCTCGTCGGGCACCACAGCCTTGCGGGTGACGGCCTTGAAGGGGGTGAGCGGGTTGCCGAAGAAGTCCTTCTCCACCTCGCCGACGAGGTTGCCGGCACGCAGGAAGTTCTTCACCATCCGGTCTTCCAGCGAGTGGTAGGCGATGATGGCCACGCGCCCGCCGGTCTTGAGGGCGGCGGGGAGCTGCGTCAGCAGCGACTCCAGCACCTCCATCTCGTGGTTCACCTCGATGCGCAGGGCCTGGAAGATCTTGGAGAGGTACTTGTTCTCACGGCCTCTGGGCAGCGAGGGCTTGAGGGCCTCCGCCAGCTGCAGGGTCGTGTCGATGGGCTGCTCGGTGCGGGCACGCACGATTTGCTGAGCCAGCCGGCGCCCCTCGTGCAACTCGCCATAGGTGTAGAACAGACGGGCCAGCTGCGCCTCGTCGTACTGATTCACCACCTCGTGAGCCGAAAGGGCAGCCGCGGCATTCATCCGCATATCCAGACGGCCCTCCTTGCTGTAAGAGAAGCCGCGTTCGGCCGTGTCAATCTGATGGGAAGAGATGCCCAGGTCGGCCAGGATGCCATCCACGGGCCAGGCCTTGTGGTATTGCAAAAAGCGCGTCAGGTTCTTGAAGTTGGAGAGGACGAACTGGAAGCGGGGGTCATCAATAAGGTTGGCCTGGCTCTCCTCGTCCTGGTCGAACGCCACGAGGCGGCCCTCGGGAGAGAGTTTCTCGAGGATGGCGCGGGAGTGGCCGCCGCCCCCGAAGGTCACATCCACATACGTGCCGGAAGGGTTCGTCACCAACGCGTCCACCGAAGGATGCAGCAGCACCGGATTATGATACTCCATCCGCCGCCTCCTTTTCCTCATTGTAGTGCCCAAGGTGGATCTGCTCGTTGAGCGCCTCCAGATCCTTAGGCGACATATCAAACATCTCGTGGTATTTCTGGCAGTTCCAAATCTCAATCTTGCCGTTGTCGAGCAGCAAGACTATCTCCTTCTGGATGGAGTACTGCTCCATCAATGGCTTGGGAATGACGATGCGGTCCTGCGCGTCGCACTCGAGGAAGGCGGTGTTGCGCAAAAAGGCATTGCGGTAGCGCTTCACCAGCACCAGATTGCGGTCGAGCGAGTTGAGATACTCCATCTGCTCCTGATAGGCCTTCTCCGACCAGAGCATAATGTGTTCGCCGAAACCGTGCGTCACATAGAAAGCCTTGCGCTCGTCCTCCGGCAATGCACGCAGCAACGCCGTCGGCAGCTTCACGCGACCGCTTTTCTCTATGGAGACTTCCCAATATCCGTATGCGAGATTCGACATATTACTTTTCAAAAAAACGTGCCAAAAATACTATATTTTCCTATCGCTTTCCATAAATTCACATAAAAAAGTTATTAACATCTAAAAAATCGATATAAATAACTGATTATCAATATGGAAAAAAATGGAGAAATTTTTGTACTTTTCAATTTATAAACATTAAAATATTGATAAACCGACAATTATACCAACTATTTATTCTTAATAAACTAAAATATTGATTATCTGTATTTTAATATAAAAGATATGAAAAACAGATGTTGATAACCCATTTATCGCATATCCAATTTCGCATCTTTTTGGAAAAAAATGGAAATTTATGGATTGGCGTGGCAGTAGAGACGGGGCGCGCCCCGTCTCTACAATATTGATATTAAACTACCGCGAAAAAAAACTATCTTTGCACCGTTCGAAAAATAACACGCCGATGAAAAGGTCCTTTGCTCTCCTCTGTCTTCTGGCGCTGGCCGTGGTGTTGCGCGCCCAGCCCGACATCAGCCACATACAACTTGACAACCGCATCTACGCAAACGGCATCCGTAGTGTCACGTTGTCAGCAGGTTATCTGCAAGACAAGCCCATCATCTCGCTGGGTGGCGGCGAAATCACCCTCAACTTCGACGACCTCGAGGAGACCTCCCGCTATGTGAAGTACACCATCCTCCACTGCACCCACGACTGGCAGCTGTCGGATATGAACCCCATAGACTACATCGAGGGCTTTATGGAGGACGAGATCTCCTCGTACGACTACTCCTTCAACACCATCGAGCACTATATGCAGTACCACCTGACGATCCCCAATGACCAGATGCGCCCCACCAAGTCGGGCAACTATATATTATATGTATATGACGACACTCCCGATCAGCCCATCCTGACACGCCGCTTTATGGTCACCGAGGATGTGCAAGCCGGTGTCACGGGCTCGGTGCACGCCTCGTCGGTGGTGGCCGACCGCTTCACGCACCAAGAGGTGGACTTTGTGGTGAACAGCGGCCCCTACGCGGTGCGCAACCCCATAATGACGCTGCACGCCACCATCCAACAGAACGGGCGCTGGGACAACGCCATCGTCGGGCTCACCTACCGCTCGGGCTTCCCCGGCGAGTACAGTTTCGACTATGATGACGGGCGCAACACCTTCCCCGGGGGCGCCGAGTTCCGCACCTTCGACACCCGCACCCTCCGCACCAACGGCGACCGCATCGTGGGCATCAACTTCAACCACCGCCAGAACCACGCCTACGTGGTGCAGGACGACGCCCGCCCCTTCGGCGCGTACGAGAGCCGCAACACCCTCAACGGCGGCTGCTACTACCACAACATCGATATGGAGAACAAGTTTTCCGAAGACTACGTCCACACCCACTTCACCCTCAAAAGCCCCTTCCCCTTCACCGAGGGCGACGTCTATGTCTTCGGCCAGCTCACTGACTGGAACATCCTGCCCGAGGCCAAGCTGCATTACAACGAGCAGTACCAATTCTGGGAAACCGACCTTTTCCTCAAGCAGGGACTCTTCAACTACCAGTATGTGCTCGTGCCCCAGAAGGGCGGTCCCATCGACCCCAGCTACATCGAGGGCAACCATTACGAGACGCACAACGACTACGCCGTCTATATCTACTTCCGCGAAGAGGGCAGCCGCTACGACAAGCTCATCAGCGTGGAGTTCTTCACTGCGGGGAGATAACACTCCGCTCATTTTTTTACACAGAGAACATTTCTCCAGCCGTCTGTTTGTAAGTTTGATTCACGTCTATAAAATCGTATATTTGCCGCCCGAATAATCGAAAATAATAAAACCACTTGTAATATGAAAAAACTTTTACTTTCCTTCTTTATGCTGGCCTTCGCGGTCATCGCCTTCGGCCAAGCCAAGAAAATCACCGTTGAAAAAATCTGGGACGACTTTTATTTCTATCCCCGCGGGGTGGCCGGCTACACCGCAATGCCCAAGAGCGACTGCTACACCGTGGTGAAGCGCGGTGGCATCGAGCGCTACAGCTTCGCCTCCGGCGAACTCATCGATATGCTCCTCTCCAACGCTGATCTGGAGCGTCTCAGCGGCGGCACGGTCGATATCAGCAAGGTCAGCGGCTATGAGTTCACCGCCGACGAGTCGAAGATTGTGCTGGCCATCGACGAGGAGAGCATCTGGCGCCGCTCCACGCTCGCCTTCTACTACGTCTATGACATCGCCGCCAAGACGCTCACCTTGGTGGCCGACACCAACACCAAACTGCACTTCGCCGTGCTCTCTGAGGACGGCACCAAAGTGCTCTTCGCCCGCGACTGCGACCTATTCTACCAGGAGCTCGCCACCGGCAAGATCACCCAGATCACCCGCGACGGCAAGCCCAACGCCATCCTCAACGGCTACGCCGACTGGGTGTATGAGGAGGAACTCGATATGTCGCGCGCCGCCTCCTGGTCGCCCGACGGCACCAAGATTGCCTTCCTGCGCTTCGACGAAAGCCGCGTCAAGGAGTACAACTTCGCCCTCTACGACGAGCTCTACCCCACCGACTTCAAGTACAAATACCCCAAGGCCGGCGAGGACAACTCCTTGGTGGACGTCTATATCTACGACGTCGCCGCCAAGAGTCTCACCAAGGTGGATTTGGGCGACAACAGCAACTGCTACTTCCCGCGCGTCTATTGGATGCCCAACAGCCAAGACGCCGTCATCCTCAAGCTCAACCGCCATCAAGACCGGCTTGACTTCATCCGCTACAACACCGCCACCAGACAACAGGACATTGTCTATACCGACCAGAACGACAAATGGCTGGACGTGACCGACAACTACTACTTCCTCTCCGACAACAACTCTATGATTGTCACCTCCGAGCGCAACGGCTTCAACCACATCTACAAAGTGACGTTTGGCGGAGAAATCAAGCAGCTGACCAACGGCGATTGGGAAGTGAATGAAATCCAGTATGTGAACGAGAAAAAGAAGCTCATCTATTACCTCTCGAACGAATCCGGTGTGCTCAACCGCGACCTCTATGTCATCAACTTCGATGGCAAGAAGAAACAGCTTCTGACCAAAGGCGACGGTTGGGCGAGCACGGAATTCTGCCCGAACGGCAACTACTACCGCCTCCAGTACTCCGACCTGAACACCCTGCCCAAATACACCATCAACGAAAAGAGCGGCAAGGAGTTGCGAGTGCTGAACGACAACAAGCACGTGAAGGAGACGATGGACAAATACGGTTTTGTGAACCGCGAGATCATCCACTTCACCACGGAGGACGGCACCGAGCTGTACGGCTGGATGATGAAGCCCGCCAACTTCGACCCCAACAAGCGTTATCCGGTGATGATGAACTGCTATGGCGGTCCGGGCAGCCAGCAGGTGATGAACGCCTACAGCAGCGCTCAGGACCTCGCCTTCTACCAGATGCTGGCGCAGCACGGCTACATCTCCGTGTGCGTGGACGGGCGCGGCACCGCCACCCGGGGCGACGCCTTCAAGAAGGTCATCTACCAGCAGATGGGCAAATATGAGGCCATCGACCAGATTGCCGCCGCCAACTGGCTCAAAAAGCAGCCTTACGTGGACGGCGACCGCATCGGCATCTGGGGCTGGAGCTTCGGCGGCTACCTCTCCGCCCTCTCGCTCTTCCGCGGCGACGGCGCCTTCAAGATGGCCATCTCCGTGGCACCGGTCACCAACTGGCGCTACTACGACAACATCTACACCGAACGCTTTATGCGCACCCCACAGGAGAACCCCGACGGCTACGACCTCAACTCGCCGACCACCTACGCCAAGGACCTCAAGGGCAAGTACCTTCTCATCCACGGCACCGCCGACGACAACGTGCACTTCCAGAACGCCATGGAGCTGGTGAAGGCCCTCAACGAGGCCGGCGTCGATTACGACCAGTTCTTCTTCCCCAACAAGAACCACTTCATTATGGGCGGCAACACCCGCACCTACCTCTACAACAAGTTGGCGAAGTATATTCTGGAGAACCTGTAGGATCTTCATTCAACACCTTGACAAATATTTTGTTATGTGTAAAAAACGTCTTTCCTTGCATATTGCCCTTTTGTTTATTCTGGCACAATGTGCTCCTTCTGTGGCTTTCGCACAAACCACGCTTGTCTTTTCCGGAAATGACAATCTCAACAACTGGGTACCGCTCCACCACGTAACCATCACGAATCTCACACGCAACTGGTCAAATACCATTTATTATCCTGACACCACTTACACAATGTTTGGCGTGGGTATTGGAGAGCAGACCGCGACAACCTCACAATTGGCCGTCTCGCAAAACACACCCAACCCGTTTTATGGCACCACTTCCGTAACAACAAGTTTATCTTCCACCAGCACAGTTTTGATGGAGGTGATGGACTTGAGTGGCCGCATTATAGTCAGTGCCAGGGAAAAACTATCCCCTGGCGCACACGTTTTCCGCATTGATTTGCAAAAACCTCAGACTTACCTTTTAAAAGTCAGCGCGGGACAGGAGAAAGCCGTGATAAAAATGATGAATGTGGGCGGCGCCGGCTCCAACAAGATTCAATACAGAGGTGAAGGCATCTCCACAAACACAAATCTCAAGTCATCAACAGACTGTACGGATTATCCTTTTGAGTCTGGCGACAGAATGATGTTTGTAGGGTATATGATGGATGACAGTCTTTATATTTCAAGCGACACCATAGAACAGATTCAACTAGGCGACGAAGACATCCGCTTGCCATTCCGCCTATGGGACGCATCCTGGGAGCCCCGGCATTACATTGACACTTCCGCACTCTTCATCCCCGACGGCGTGGAATGCAACAACAGTTGTTTTGCTGTTAAAACCATTATCGTCAATGATTATGACGCAGGGGATATTGTCAGCAATGTGAATGATGTCAGATATGTTCGTCTTAAAATGGAGCATTCATACATCGGTGATTTGTATATCCGGTTAACTTGTCCCAACGGACAGCACACTACACTTATGAAAAAGAAGGGCCAGCCATCCACATCCGGCTGTGCCGGCCAAATTCCCTCTTCTGATTTCGGATGGCAAGACGCATCAGCATCCGGTGGTGCCTATTTCGGATGGTATAACAAAACCGATGCTAATGGCAATTGCAACCCCGCCCTCAATCCACAAGGCAACGGGTGGAACTATTGCTGGTCTTGTGATACTTCCAGTGGCTATCAATACGCTTGTGGCAGTGGTTTCGTTTACAATTCGTGCAATCACGTTCAATCGGCCAATCCATTTTATACGACTTCTTCCAGTTATGTTGACTCCACAAATATGGCCGCTATGACCAATGTTTATAGGCCAGATATGTCCTTCAGCAGTTTGGCGGGTTGCCCTTTGAACGGAGTTTGGTCAATTGATATTTTGGACGTCGCTTCTTATGACAACGGATATCTTTACGATTTCGAATTAGTGTTGAAAGAGGATACGGTCTACCACTACAATCCTACATATTATACCACGCCCTCCGTGAGCACCTTATGGATCACTCCCAACAACACGCATTCCGTCATCTGCAACGGCAACGTGACGGACGAAGGTGATATGCCTGTTACAAGACGAGGTATCTGCTGGAGTGAATCACAACAGCCAACCATTAACGACCACTATGCCGATGGGGGACAGGGACCAGGATTGTTTTCGGCTCTTATCAATAACCTGACTGGCAATACCAGATATTATTTGCGGGCATACGCCATCAATGACCTTGGTATAGCGTACGGCCACCAGATATCCTTCGTGTTCTCACCCGACACCGCGTGCGTGACTCCCGTTGTGGATATTGATGGCAATGTTTACAGTGTGGTTAAAATTGGCAATCAATGTTGGATGCGCGAAAATATGAAAGTGACCCATTTTCCAGACGGCACTTACATCCCCGAATTCACGACTACAATCCCGTACACTTGGGCTCCAGGGCGTTGCACACTCCGCGATGTAAACATCTTCGGATACCACTATACTTGGCCCGCCGCCAAATACGGCGCTTCCATTGAGGATTCAGTAATGGTGCAGGGTCTTTGTCCCGACGGGTGGCATCTTCCCGCTAAATATGAGTGGGACAGGATGATCCAATACGTGCAAAGCCAGCCCCAATACCAATGTTACGGAACACCGGCCTATATTGCAAAAGCAATCGCCTCGACAGAATATTGGATGTATGCCCCTGAAACGTGTTCCATCGGCGACAATACTGCTCTGAACAATGCTTCCGGTTTTTCCATCCTCCCAGCCGGAGAACTAGGCCTCACGAACAACACCACCACTAGTTTTTGGTCATCAACCTACGTAGGATTATCCTCAAACGGCGTCTTTCACAAGACTCCCGTCTTTCGTCTTAATTATTTTTCAAGCGCACCTGATTACATATTGGAGAGCCACAATAATGCTTTGAGCATTAGATGTTTGAGAGACAATTAGCGCGGCCGTTTCCACACACACTCGCCACGCTTCAAATGTGGTACATATAAGAGAGCTTCTGTGTGTCCGTCTTATCTGTAACAATTCGGCTTTTTCTGTATCATATTAATAGATAAAGTTGTTATCGTTGCAGCGTCCCATCTTCCAGTTCTGTTTATCGGACCTCGCAGAACCTGGGGATGTGGCACGAAAATTGGAAAAACAGAGGTTCCGAAAAATTGTTATGTGTAAAGAACGTCTTTCCTTGCATATTGCCCTTTTGTTTGTTCTGGCACAATGTGCTCCTTTTGTGGCTTTCGCACAAACCACGCTTGTCTTTTCCGGAAATGACAATCTCAACAACTGGGTACCGCTCCACCACGTAACCATTACGAATCTCACACGCAACTGGTCAGATACCATTTATTATCCAGACACCACCTACACAATGTATGGCGTGGGTATTGAAGAGCAGACCGCAACTGCCTCTCCATTGGTTGTCTTGCAGAATATACCCAATCCGTTCAATGGCACCACCTCTGTTACAACAAGCCTGTCCTCTGCCAGCACAGTTTTGATCGAAGTGATGGACTTGAGCGGTCACATTATAGTCAGCAGCAGGGAAAAACTCTCTTCTGGCGCACACGTTTTCCGCATTGATTTGCAGAAACCTCAGATCTACCTTTTAAAAGTCAGCGCGGGACAGGAGAAAGCCGTGATAAAAATGATGAATATGGGCGGCGCCGGCTCCAACAAGATTCAATACAAAGGTGAAAGCGTCTCCACGAACACAAGTCTCAAGTCTTCCACAACCACTTCGGTTTATCCTTTTGAATCTGGCGACAGAATGATGTTTGTAGGGTATATGATGGATGGCAGTCTTTGTATCTCAAGCGACACCATAGAACAGATTCAACAAGGCAACGAAGATATCCGTTTGTCATTCCGCTTATGGGACGCATCTTGGGAGCCCAGGCATTACATCGACACTACCGCACTTCTCATCCCCGACGGCGTGGAATGCAACAACAATTGTTTTGCTGTCAAAAACATTCTTATCAATGATTACCCAGGAGAGATTGTCACCAATGCGAATGATGTCAGATATGTTCGTCTGAATATGGAGCATTCACACATTGGGGATTTGTATATCCGGTTAACTTGTCCCAACGGACTGACTGCCACGCTTATGAAGAAATATGGCCAACCTGACACCATCGGCTGTGCCTACGGCTTTATCTTCCCTGAGGATTTCGGATGGCAAGTCGCATCTGCAACTGATGATGCCTATTTCGGATGGCATAACGGAAACGATGTGCCAGGCAACTGCGATCCTGTCCTCAACCCACAGGGCAACGGATGGAACTACTGCTGGTCTTGTGACACTTCCAGCGGTTATCAATACGCTTGTGGCAGCGGTCTCGTTTACGATTTGTGCAGTCGCGTTCAATCGGACAATCCATTATTTGGGAATTCTTACAATTATGTTGACTCCACCAATATGGCCGCTATGACCAACGTTTATCGGCCGGAAATGTCTTTCAACAATTTTATAGGTTGCCCTTTAAACGGCGTTTGGTCTATTAATGTTATGGATGCCGATTCTACCAACAACGGATATCTGTACGATTTCGAATTGGTGTTAAAAGAGGATTCGGTCTATCATTACAATCCCACATATTGTGCCACCTCCTCCGCGAGCAATTCTGAAATCACGCCCGACAATACACGACAAGAATCCCGTCTTCTGCAACAGCAACGTGAAAGACGAGGGAAATATGCCAGTTACAAGACAAAGTATCCGCTGAAACGCTTCCATTGAGGATCCACTTTAGACTGAAGACTTAAGACTAAAGACTTAAGACTAAAGACCGAAGACCATAGATTTTAGACCATAGACCTTAGAACTTAGACCTTAGACCCTAATGTTTATAGTCATAGTTCATTGCCAATGGCTAACGGCTAACGACTAATAGCTAATAGCTAATGGCTAACGGCTAATGGCTAATAGCAAAAAGCCAACAGCACTACTCCTTCTTCGGCAGTCTTTCGCGGACTTCTGCGAGGAACTCTTCCGCGTCGATGCCGATAGATTTGGCTTCCTGCACGAGCGTGGCCTCCTCTTCGGGAGTGATGACACCATCTTCGAGAATGGCCGCCACCTTGGTGTCCAGGTCGTGGAGCAACTCCACCTTGTCCTTAGGGGCGTCTGCCGTTTCCTGAAGTTTCTTGCCCGCATTGATCAGCACCGGAAGGTTGGCCAAGGTGCCGAGTTTCTCAAGCGCCTTACCGCTCATCTCTTTCGCCTTGTCGGCTGCATCGCCCACCTTCTCGGCAAACTTGCTGTCTTTGATGTCTTCGACCACATCTTTGGCCTTATCGCGTACATTCTCAGCCACATCGCCCACCTTTTCAGCGAATTTGCTGTCCTTGATGTCTTCGACGATGTCTTTAGCCTTGTCGCGAACATCTCCCGCGACATCAGTCACCTTTTCGGCAAATTCGGAATTCTTCACATCTTCCACGGTGTCTTTCGCTTTCTCGGCAACCTTTTCTGAAGTGCGTCTGAACAAATCCAGAAATCTCTGGAAAAAACATTTCTTTTCGGAATTGGAATCACAATTTTCAGCCATAGTTTTAAAGTTTAAATTAGAAAAAGCAAAAATACATTTTTAATTTAACAATGACATTTAAAAATTGATTTTTAATACAAAGACTAGAGACTTAAGACTTTAGACCGAAGACCTTATAGTTCTTCGTTCTTCGTTCTCAGTTCTTAATTCTTAGTTCTCAGCTGTCCGCTAACACTCACACCGCCCACACCAGCAGGCCGCCGCAGATGATGAGTCCGCTGACCACCAAATCGATGAGGCAGAACCCCATTATGTCCTTGGCATTGAGTTTGGCAAGGGCCAGCGCCGGGATGGCCCAGAAGGGCTGTATGAGGTTGGTCCAGGCGTCGCCCCAGGCGATGGCCGTACCGGTAAGGCCGGGATCCACGCCAAGGTTGGCGCCCGCCGCGAACATAATGGGCGCCTGGATGGCCCAGTGGCCGCCACCCGACGGCACGAAGATGTTGAGCACCGCCGCACACAAGAACGTCAGCAGCGGATAGGTTGTGGGCGTGGAGATCGATATGCAGGCGTCGCTGATGACCGTGCCAAAGCAGATGCCCGAATGGCCCACTCCCGTGATGATGCCCATAATGCCCGCATAGAACGGGAACTGCAGCAGGATGCCCGCCGCACCGGAGGCCGCCTTCCCGAAGGCGCGCACATAGGCCAACGGGGTGCGGTGCAGGATAATGCCCACGAACAAAAAGAGCATAATCACCGCATTCAGATCCAACGAACCGCCTCTGACAAAGAGCTTGATCACTAAGAATCCCAACCCCAACAGGGCCACCAGCCAACTGAGCAACACACTCTGCTCCATCTTCTCGGCAGGCGTGTCGGGCGTGGCCGCCACGGGAGCCTCCTCCTCTTTCAACAAGGCCGGGTCCACCGTAACAGCCTGTCCCTTCTTGGGATGCATCAGGGCATTGACCCCCACCAAAGCCACAATGACGAGCAGCACCATCACCAGGTTGTGCGGATCGAGGATGGTCTGCGACACGGGCACGGGCGCGGTGAGCACTCCGTTGGTGGCGGTGGCAAGCGCCTCGCCGGGCGTGGCCATCGTCAGCGGAATGGAGCCGGAGAGACCGGCGTGCCACACCACAAAGCCGCTGTAAGCCGACGCGATGAGCAGCCGGTAGTCCACCCCCTGCAGTTTGCGGGCCACCTCCTTGGCGAAGATAACCCCCACTATGAGGCCAAATCCCCAGTTGAGCCAGCAGGCGACGGCAGAGATGCCGGTCACCAACGCGATAGCCCCCACCGGGGTCTTGGGCAATGACGCCAACGTGCTGATGCCCCTTTTAACCACCGGTGCCGCGGCCAAGGTGGAACCGCACACCAGCACCAGGGCCATCTGCATCGCAAAGGCCAGCAGGTTCCATACCCCGTTGCCCCAATGCTCCACCACCTCTATAGGAGTCTGACGGCAAATGGGCATCGCCAGCAAGGCGGCCACGAAGGTGAGGATAATGGCAAAAATGAAGGGCTCGGGCAGGAAACGCTGCACGAAGCGCACGCAGGCGTTGATGATTCGTTGGAACATACAGAAATTGGCGTTTTATATGTGACTGAGTACGATATCGATGCGGTCGTCAAAGGCCTCGCGGGTGGCATAGCCCACGTGGGGCACCAGCACACAGTTGGGCACTCTGAGCAGCGTGTGGTCGGCGGGCAGGGGCGGCTCCTTCTCGAACACGTCGATGCCAGCGCCGGCGAGCTTGCCCTGACAGAGCAGGTCGGCCAAAGCGTCGATATCCACCACATTGCCCCGCGCCGTGTTGACGAGGATGGCCGTGGGCTTGCACATCTCCAGCAGCTCCCGGCTGATTAGGTGATGCGTCTCGGCGGTCAGCGGCACGTGCAGGGAGATGATATCACTGGTTTTCATCAGTTCCTCCAAAGGAAGATAGGCGATGCCCTGGGCTTTGACCTCATCGTATTGGGTGCGGCTCCAGGCCACCACCTCGCAGCCGAAGCATTGCAGCAACTGCGCCGTGCGGCGTCCAATGGCACCCGTGCCCACAATGCCCACGCGCTTGCCACGCAACTCGCGACCTAAGAAGTTGTCGCGCGTGCCGCCGTTGTGTACCTTCGCGTCCAAAGCGGTGATGCGGCGATATACATCCAGCATCAGCCCGATGGCCAACTCCGCCACACCCTCCGTGGCATAGCCCGAGGCGTTCACCACCTCGATGCCGTGCTCCCGACAATAGGCCAGGTCAATATGGTCAAGCCCTGTGAAGGCGACGTTGAGTTTCTTCAATTTCGGACACTGCGACAATATGTCGCTGCCGATTTTGATGTTGGAGACAATGACCTCCTCCGCATCCTTCATCCGTTCGATGAGGGTGGCGGCATCCTCTTTGCGGTCACGGTAACAGACAAATTCGTGGCCCTTGGCGGCCAATTCAGAGGTAATGTTAGCGGCACGCTCTTCGCTGATGCCGATAGGTTCTACTGCTACAATTTTCATAGTATATCTTTCTTAATATTTTTAAACAAATAAGAGCGCTTAAAGCGCTCTGTTGTATCAAGTTATGGCAACACAGGAAGTGTCTCCACTTGCAGCACTTTGCCATTGGTGCGGTCGTACAGGAAAGCCACCACGGTGCAGTTTGCGGCGTTCCAGTCGTGTTCCAGGAAGCTGATGCTGCAGCCGTAGGTGTAGGCATTGTCTTTCTCCAGCAAGCCGTCGGTCGTCAGATAGGCGCCGTACGTGCCGTTGAGGGCGGCACGCAGCACGTGGTTGTGCGTGTACTCGGGAATCATCGTCATCCCGCTGAGCTGCGGTTGCACAATGCCGTCCTCGATGAGGAAGAACGAGAGATAGAGCGGGTGCTCGTATTCCTCCAGCATCGTCACCTTGGCGTTGACCTTCAAGGAAGCGGCAGAGGCGTTATACTCGTTTATGAGCTGGATGGCGGCGGGCACCGAGGAACGGTCCATCTCACGAAGCTTGCCCATCCACTCGTCCTTGCCCAAACCGCCCGGGTGGTCGTTCTCGCGGTTGAAGACGGCCGCCGGAATGGCGTTGATGCCGAAATCATTGGCCAGCTGATCCCCCACTTCCGTGCGGAAATCGTAGGTATAGTCGAGATTGGTGGCTGCCAGAGAGGTGGCGTGGATGCCCACGATGACCAGGGTGTCACCATAGACGGAATGCAACTGGTCGAGCACCTGGTGGGCGGCGGGACAGTTGGAGCAGCGATGGCCGGTGTACTCCTCCATCAACACTTTGCGATAAACCTCATCGGGGTTCAAGTCGGGGAACACCACCGTGACATCCTCACGTTCGGACAGGTTCATATAAGGTCCTTCAATGACATCACACCCCACAAACGTCAGGGCGACCGTTATTATCAATAAAGCTATTTTCTTCATCTTATTGTCTTTTTTAGGTTAGAAGGAAGTGGTTATGGAAAGGCCGACGCCATACGAGGCGGGCACGGCACGGCACACACCGCCCACGCAGAGAATACCCTCCTTGGTCTTGCCGAAGTTGAGGGCAATGCGAGTGGTGTTCCAGACGTATGCGGCGGAAATGTTATAATAATGCACGCGTTTGTTCGGGTCGGGGTTGCCGTAATTCCAATCGTCACCCACGGACACAAACCAGTGAGGGCTCACCGAGTACTCCAGCATCGCATACGCACTGCTGCCATCGTCATCCTTGGTGTAGAGATGCTGCGCCTCCAGACGGAGCGCGTGCTTGTTGTTGATCTTGTACTGCAGGTCGGCGGCGACCAGATGGCCGCGCATCATCCCGGGATGGCCCTGCAACTCCGCAATATTATAGGTAATGTAGTTGTAAGCCAATATCAGCTTCCAATGTTTCGTGAAACGGCGACTGATCTCAAGGCCAATGTCTTGATAGAGCAAATCGGGACCGAACTTGAAGAAGGAGGAGGTATAGCCCTCCGTGCCTGTGGGCGTGCCGTTCGCGACGGCTTCCGCCACCGGCTGCTTGTCAATGTTGTGGAAACGGGAGTAGTTGAAAGTAAGGTCTGTACCGTACTTGCCGCCAATCTTGCTCTTCTTGGGTATCTGATAGTTGATTTGCAACTGGGCCCCGATTTGGCCGTTGGGCTGAGAGGCGTAGCTATAGTCGCCAATCAGCTGATAAGAGTATTGACGGTTGATGGCCGGGATGTTGTTGATGAAGAGCAACGAATTGGAGTACTCCATCCTCTGGCTGCGGAACTCCATATTGTCGGCCCGGATGAAGGAAGCGGCCACGCCAAAACCCTTCATCGCGTAAGTGGCCGAGAGGAAAAGGGCCTCACCCGGCTTGTAGATATGAAAGTTGCTGACATTCGGGTCGTTGATTTTGCGGGCGTATTCCGCTTCCAGACGGAAGTCTTTGTATCCAAACGTCATACGAGTGGCCCAAGCCAGCACATTCTCAGGAATCTTGTCACCGGGAATGTAGGCCTCTGCCGTCGAGTCGGGGCCGGGATAGATGTTGAAAATGTAATCACCAGAGCCCTTCTCGAACTTACTCACGATATTGGCACCCACTCGGGCCACGAAGCCCTTGTCTTGAATTACAGGGAATATCTCGCCGAAAGAAATCTCGGCATCGGCGCCGCGCACAAAATCCTTCCGTCCGATATAGCTGTCGAAATTGCGCCGTTCCACGCCCCAAACACCCTTCAGGTAGATGCCCTTATAAGGGGTAAGCTTGACACGCGCGCCCAGCAGGCTGTTGTCAATGCCCAGCTGTCGGTCCTCGTATGCCCTTAAGGTCAGGCCATTGCCGAATTGCTCATAGAAATTACCCGCGGTGACCTGGATGAACTTGTTCTTGTAATCGGCGAAGAAGTACTTGATACCCTGGCCTTTGTAGTCAATCTTTTCAAAATCTATCAAAGGAAACTGATAGTACTCGTAGCGCACGCCGGCCGAGAAACCACCGTTGGAGTAGAGCAGGTTGATGAAGGCGTTGGCGCGCACCTTCGAGTCCACCTTCTCGGCTCCGATGATCGAATCGGGAATATAGTACATCCCGTTAAAACCAAAATCGCCGCTGATGCGGCTGTTCCCAAACTCGTGCTGCGCCTTGACGGTGGATACCGACAACAACAGCAGCAGTATGGATGCAAGACGTAAAAATTTACTCATATAAGAAAAATTAGGTTTGCAGGCGGCGAACCGCCTGCAAACGTTAAACAAAAGTAGTATTCTTTCCGAAAATTATTTCTCGGCGGCGAGTCTCTTGACCACCTCATACACCTCCTGCTCGCTGCCCGGGGCATACGACGTGTGCTGCCACACAATCTCGCCCTTGCCGTTGAGGATGCACATATAAGGAACGTCGTTCACGTTCATCGCGCGCTTGAAGTCGGAGTTCACATCCAACAACACGGTGTAATCCCAACCTTTGCCCTTGACAAAGGGGGCCACACGGGCTGAGGTCTTCGCGTCATCAATAGAGACGGCATAAAGCTTCACGCCAGTCTCTTCCACCCAATCCTCGTACTCGTCGGCAATGGCGAGCAACTCGGCGATGCACGGCTTGCACCAGGTGGCCCACAAACTGACGATGACAGGCTTGCCATCGTTCTGGATTTCGCTGGTGTTGAACACCTTGCCATCAATGGTCTGGATATCGACGGCAGGCAACTTGGCCAAATGCCGGTCTTGTGCGGGTTTGTCGGTTTGCGCGCCCAAAGAGAGACACAACGCAAGGATAATCGTTAACATAAAAGGGGTTTTCATAACTATAGGTATTTAAAGTTAATTTCTGAATAAAGGATTCTGGGGTTGCTCTTCCTCCTTGTCGAATCGGAACATAAGGTAGTCGGAAAGGCCGAATTCCGGGGCAGGCGGATAACGCTGCAGCAGCTGTCCCTGCGCGTTGATGATGAGATAGTCGGGAAGCGTCTCCACCCCGTTCTCCAACAGCCAGTCGTAGTTGCCGTCGAAATAGAGGATGGGCCACTCGAACATCTCTCCGTACGCCTTGCAGAAACGGTCGTAATCCTCCCTGTCGGGGTCAATGTTGAGGCTGACAAATTGGATTTTCTCGCCATATCTTTTGTTGAATTCCTTGATGAGCATCATCTCCCGAATGCAATCCAAACAATCGCTTTGGAAGACCTGCACATAGATGTCTTTTCCTTCAAATTGTTTAATGGGGGATTTCTTCCCTTTCTCATTCCGGAACACCAAGGGCTGCGACGGCGCGTCGGCCCTGGATATACGGGCCAACGCATTGTCAATAAAGACGATATGCTCAGGGAAATGGGTGGACACCTTGATGTATTTCAGCAATTTGACGATATTGCCGGCATCGAACTCCTCGTTGCTGTGGAACTCGATCAGATTGAGGATGATGACCAGTTCGCGCAGACGCTCGTTGGTCAGCATCGGGTCGCGGCCCGCCTCGTTGAAAAGTGTCAGATAGTCGGGTTCCTCATTGATGGTGCGGCCCAGTAACTCCTTCGAGATGTGACGCGAGTTGTACAGATAGCCGCTATAACTCTCCCGGAAAAGCGACATATAGGCGGGATTGTTATACAAGATGTAATCGTTGTCGTAAAACTTCCGGTAGAAGGTCATCTGCTCCTTCGAGAAGCAGACCCGGTCGAGCTGTCCGCAAGTGTAGTAGATATAAGATTGATAGAAATTTAGCGGATTGTACTGGATGCCAAAGCGGTCGTTCAGCAATGTCGTCAGCGTGTCGTAGGCATTCCGATCCTTGTCCACGGTGATGCGGAAGGCGTAATGATTCATCGCTCGACTGAAAAAGTTGCTGAAACGGTTGATCTTATAGTTCAGGTCGCTGGTGTCGGCCAACGCATTGGTAATCTGCAAATAACCGCCGTATTTTTCCGGGTTGACAAGTTTGAAGAGGGTCGTGTCAACGGAAATCTGGAACTGGTAGGTATGGTCGGGCACGATGAAGAACTCGGCCTTGGAGGTGCGGATGGCCAGCTGCACGAGTTTGATCTGGTTGGTGGAGCAGGTGAGCTTGAAGTGCCCATTCTTGTCAATCTGGTCGGTGGCCGCCACCGTGGGCACATAGTTGAGCAGGTCATCAAAGACCAGCAGACGTATCTCCTCGTTTTTGGCGAAAGGGGCCTCGCCCGTGATAGTCACCGGACGCTGCGCAATGCCCGCCGTGACAATCCACAGCAGCAAGGCGACAAGCAACGGGCGACAGACAAAACGGGACATACTTTTGAATTGAGAATTGAGAATTGAGAATGAAGAATTGAGAGTTAGAGATTGTTTATTAGGGATTAACGGGGGGTGCCGAGGTCAACACCTTCAGGCACAAGATTGCGATAGGCATCGGAGCCGAGCGACCAGAGTTCGCGCACGAGCGACGACGACACGGCGGCCCACTCGGGAGAGGCGGGAATGAAAACCGTCTCCACCTCGGGGCAAAGCATCCGGTTGGCAAGGCGCATCTCCTCCTCCACGGCGTAATCGGCGGCATTGCGGATGCCGCGCACCAGGTACTGCGCGTGCACCTTACGGCAAAGGTCCACTGTAAGTCCCTGGTAGGCCTCTACCGCCACCTTCGGTTCATTTTTGTATAGCTGCCGGATCCAATCCATACGCTGTTCAACGGAAAAGAGGTCTTTTTTATTGTAATTGTGCCCGATGGCGATGATGAGGCGGTCGAACAGGGGCAGCGACTTCCTGACAATGTCCTCGTGGCCTTTGGTGAAGGGGCAGAACGAGCCCGCGTAAACGGCGATAGCACTCATAGGGTTAGTCTCTTAGGATAGTGAAATTATAGTCGTCGATGAACTTGATGAGCCGGGAGGGCTTGAAATCCACGGAGGTGGCAAACTCCTGCGGCACCACATAATCCATCTGGGCAATGATCTCCTTGGAGATGTCGGGGAAGGTTCTCGGCGTGGGCTCGTCGGCGATGTTGGCGGAAGTGGAAATGATGGGGCGGCCCAAGGCACGGACAAGCTTCTTGCAGAAGTCGTTGCTCGTGACGCGGATGGCGATGGTCCCGTCGCTGTGGACAAGATTCTTGGGCAGGTTCTGGGCCGTGGGGTACACGAACGTGGTGGGACGGGAGACGTGCGAGAGGAGATCCCAGGCAATCAAGGGGATTTTCTTCACATACATCGGGAGCCGTTCCGCGGAATCGAGAAGGATAATCATACTTTTCCGCTCGTTGCGCTGCTTGATGCGGTAAATGCGGGACACGGCCTCTTCATTGGTCGCGTCGCAACCAATACCCCACACTGTATCAGTAGGATAGGCAATGACTTTGCCCTCCAGGAGCAGCTTTGCGCATTTTTGAATTTCCTGTTCCATAAGTCGCAATTTTAGCCTGCAAAAATACAAAAAAGATATTCATCATAAACTTGTGGCGCACAATTCAAAAAGTATGTTAAAAAAGGCAAATTCCAATAATAAAAATCCGACAAGTCCGTTTGAGTTTTTTTTATATCTTTGCCCCTCTTTATGCAGAAAAAAATTTAAACTTAAATAACTTAAAATAAGAAACTTATGACAAGAATCGTCACCACGGTGGTCCTGATTTTCTCTATGCTGGCCACTTGTTTCGCACAACAATTCCAAGTCACTCGCAACGACTACGAGCGGGTGGACATTTCCTTTTCCGCACCGGAAATCACTTCTGCTGTGGTGAAGACGCCGCAGGGCTTTTTCACCCAGATTTCTATGGATGAGTTCTATCCCTCTGTCATTGTGGGTCAGCCGCAACTGCCCGTGATGGTGAAGTTGCTTGAGATTCCCGTCTGCGACTCTGTGGTGGCCACGGTCAAAAACGCGCAGTATGTGGAGGTGGATGCCTCAACGCTGGGCATCCAGTACCCGCTCTATCCGGCGCAGCCCTCCTACGCCAAGTCCTACCGCGGGGAGCGCCCGTTTGTGCGCGACCAGCAGACCTACAGCCGCGATGCCTTCTACGCCGAGCCCCTGGTGCGCGTGGAGAAGACGGGAACGATGCGTGACATCACCCTCGCCAACCTGTATATCTCGCCCGTATCCTACAACCCCGTGACCGGCAAGGTGCGCATCTGCCGTTCAATGGACATTGAGGTTTCCTATGTGAACGCCAACCTGCCCGCCACCTACGAGCTGAAGACCAGATACGGCAGCCCGATGTTCCAGAACGCCGCCAATGCGGTGGCCAACCCGATGCCCCGCACCCGCGCAGAGTTCAACGCCTCCCCCATCCGCTACCTCATCATCGCCCACTCTATGTTCCGCAACAACGACAACCTCGAACTCTTCGTCAACTGGAAAAAGAGACTCGGCTACATCGTGGACGTGGTTTACACCGGTGACGCCAACGTCGGCACCACCACAACTTCCATCAAGAACTACATTTTGAGCCAATACAACAGTGCCACGGCTTCCAACCCGGCTCCTACCTTCCTGCTTTTCGTGGGCGACCACGGGCAGGTGCCCGCCTTCAGCAGCACGGAGCAGAACAGCCACGTCACTGACCTCTACTACGCTTGCTGGACCTCCGGCGACAACATCCCCGACTGCTACTATGGTCGTTTCTCGGCCCAGAACGCAAGCCAACTGGCACCCCAAATCACCAAGACGCTGCAATATGAGCAGTACACGATGCCCGATCCCTCCTATCTGGGCAAGGCCGTGTTGATTGCCGGCACCGACAACAGCTGGTCAGACACCCACGCCGACGGCCAGATCAACTACATCTACAACAACTACATCAACACAACCAGCACCACCCATCAATATTCGACCGTATATAAGCACAACTACAACTGCTCTTCACAGGCCGCCACCATCCGCAGCGAGATCGGCGCGGGCGTGAGCTGGGCCAACTACACGGCTCACGGCGACGTGACCGAATGGTACGACCCCTCCTTCACCACCAGCCACATCCCCTCGATGAACAACCTCGACAAGTATGGCGTGATGATTGGCAACTGCTGTCTCACCGGCAAGTTCAATGAGGAGTGCTTCGGCGAAATGCTGCTCCGCACCGACAAGAAGGGTGCGATGGCCTACATCGGCGCCTCCGAGGTGAGTTACTGGGACGAGGATGTCTATTGGTCTGTGGGCAAACGCAGCTCCGTCACCGCCAATATGACCTACCAGGCTAACAATCTGGGCGCCTACGACAGGATTTTCCACACCCACAATGAGAGCCACGACGTATGGGCCACCACCCTGGGCGGTTTCCTGACCGCTGGCAATCTCGCCGTCCAATCCTCCTCTTCCAGCCGGAAGAAATACTATTGGGAAATCTACCACATCTTCGGTGACCCCTCCATCAGACCTTATTTGGGTATGCCTTCCCAGATGAACGTCAGCGCACTACCCGCCGTGCCTATGGGCACCCTGAGCTACAATGTGAGCGCCGCCCCGTATGCCTACGTAGCTCTCACCACTGGCGGCAACATCGTGACCGCCACCTTCGCCGACGCCTCCGGTAACGCCACCCTTGACCTCAGCAATGTCACCACCCCCGGCGAATACGAACTTGCCATCGGGGCCCAGAACCACGTGCAGTATTTCCAGACCGTCAACATCATCGTGCCTTCCGGTCCCTATGTGGTGGCCAGCAATGTGAGCCTGCCCAACGACGTGTATCCCATCAATGGCACCTCGGTCAACTGGAACCTCGAGCTCACCAACCTGGGTGTGGACAACGCCTCCAACGTGACGGCCCAGATGACCGCCCTCACCCCGGGATTCACGGTGACGCAAGGATCCGCCACCTTCAACACCCTCGTCCCCAACGCCATCCAGAGTATGCCCAACGCCTTCACGGTGAGCATCCCGGAAAATGCGGAAGACGGCACCCGTGCCACTTTCCGCGTGACCACCACCTGGCAAGGCGGCAACTCCACCAAGGATGTGAACCTCACGGTCATTGCACCCAAGTTGGCTGTAACCGAGACCAATATCCAAGGGCCCAGCACGGCCGCTGCTCTGGAGCCGGGTGACGCCGCCACCGCCACCATCACCATCTCCAACTCCGGACACGCTCCCGCCTCCGACATCCTCATCGACCTCACCTGCAACTACTCCGGCGTGACCGTGACCTCCCCGTCACAAATCGTCGCCTGGATCGGCGCTGGCGAAAGCATCTCCCACACCTTCAACCTCCAGATTGCCAACAGCGTGCCCAACCTCTCCATCGTGCCCCTCTATTTCCACACTATCAAGGGCGACAAACACGTCATCGACACCCTCTCTATCTCCATCGGCAAGGCAACAGAAGACTTTGAAACCGGCGACTTCACCCGTTTCAACTGGGTGCAGAACCAGAACCCGTGGACCATCACCAACCAAGCCCCCTACGCCGGCAACTATTGCGCCCGTTCCAAACAGAACCTGAGCAACGGCAGCTGGTACAACGTGTCACGCTCCTCTTTCAGCATCACCGTGAACTGCTTGATGGAGGCGCCCGTCTCCTACTTCCGTAAAGTCTCTTCCGAGGCTAATTACGACAAGTTCAAGTTCTATATTGACAATAACGAGACCGACAATGCCTCCGGCAACCAGGGCTGGACTCAGAAGAGTTTCCCCGTCTCCGCCGGACAACATACCTTTATGTTCGCCTATGAAAAGGATTACGGCACCACTTCCGGTGAAGACTGTGCCTGGGTGGACAACATCGTCCTTCCCGGCTTGGGCAACCTTGTGACCGAGGACATCAACGACCCCGTCGGCATCGAGAGCCACTCCCGCGACGCCTTCTCCATCGTCCTCTATCCCAACCCGACCTCCGGCAACCTGCAACTCCGCAGCTCCGAGCTCCCGCTGGCCAAGGTGCAAGTCTTCGACCTCTTCGGCAAAATGCTGACGGAACAGGATCTCAACGACCTCAACGGCTCTGTCAGTCTGTCTGGCCTGGCCTCCGGCGTGTATGTGGTCAAAGTCTTTGCTGAAAACCAAACCGTCGTCACCCGTAAAGTCGTGAAACAATAATGGCCAACACATCAGAACAATACGACATCGTCATCCAACAGTGCCTGGACATCTTCGCCAAGAAGGCGATGGACTATGGCACGGCGTGGCGCATCCTGCGCACCTCCTCGCTTACCGACCAGATCTACATCAAGGCCAACCGCATCCGCAGCATCCAGGAAAAGGGCGAGGCCAAAATCGCCGAAGGCATCATCCCCGAGTTCATCGGCATTGTCAACTACTCGGTGATGGCCCTCATCCAACTGGAGATGGGCGCGGCCTCCGGCGCCGACGACCTGGAGATGGATCCCAAACTCGCCACGGAACTGTACAACAAATACATCCACGCCGCCAAGAGCCTTATGATGGACAAAAACCACGACTATGACGAGGCGTGGCGGCAGATGCGCATCAGCTCGCTCGACGACATCATCCTGATGAAACTCTTCCGCATCAAGTCCATCGAGGACCACCAGGGCAACACCATCGTCTCCGAAGGACTCGACGCCAACTACTACGACATCATCAACTACGCTATGTTCGCCCTGATCCGCCTCGTGGTGGAGGGAGAAAAATAATAATTGACAACCCAAAAAACGCCTGAATATGTCACAAAAAGAACCCATTTGGCTGAAAATACTGAGAATAGCACTCGGTTTGCTGTTCCTCTTCTCCTCCATCAGCAAAGCCGTTGACCCTGTCAACTTCGGCATCACAATGAACGACTACTTCGTCTCCTTCGGACTGCCGTTCCTGAAACCTGTCGCCCTGTTGGCCGGCGTTTGCGCCATCACCTGCGAGTTCGTACTCGGCTGTATGATGCTGTTCGGGGTGAAAACCCTTTTGGCCGCGTGGGGCTACCTGCTCTTTATGGTCTTCTTCTTCTTCCTCACCCTCTGGCTCGCCGTGGCCGAATATATGGAAATCAAAGGCATCCACTACTTCGGCGTGGTGCACGACTGCGGCTGCTTCGGTCAGGTGGTGAAGATGAGCAATATGACCACCTTCCTCAAGAATGTCGTCATCATCATCCCCACCCTCATCGTCTTTGCCAAACGCAAAAAGCTCAAAGACGTACGGCTCACCGAACTGGGCAAATGGTGCTGCATCCTGCTGTTCATCGCCATCGCCGTGCTGTTCCAGGTGCGCTGCATCCGCCATCTCCCCGCCATCGACTTCTCCGACTGGAAGAAGGGCGACAACGTGGAGAAGACTTTCATTGAACGTCCCGCCCAAAAAGAGTCCCTCTTCATCTATCGCAACAACGCCGACCAGACGGAGGTGCAACTCACTGAAGAAGAGTTGATGAACCAAGAGGAGAGCTTCTATGAGCAATATGAATATGTGGACCGCAAAGACAAGGTGGTGGCCAAAGCCAAGAAGGCTGAAATCGACGGGTTCAATATGCTGGACGAAAAGGGTGCCGACCACGCTTACGAATACATCAACGCCGACAGCAAGACCTACCTGCTCTTCCTCCACGACCTGATGGATACGAAAGACGAAGGCGTGAAGAAAGCCATTGCTTTGGCTGCCAGCTGTGCCGAGAAGGATATTCCCTTCGTGGCCGTGACAAACAGCGAAGAGGACGAAATCGCTGTCTTTGTGGAAGAGCACGGCATTGAATTCCCCATTTACCGCAACCCGATCGATCCCGCCCACGGTCCCTTTATGGTGCGCGACGCCATCCGCTCCAACCCCGGCCTCATTGTCATTGACAAAGGCGTGGTGACTGGCAAATGGGCTTGGCGCGATATGCCCCAGAAGGCTGAATAACAACGCCTTCGCTCTATCCTGTCACGTATGACCATACGTTCATTTCACCATACCATTTTTGATGCTTTGCAGCCGCTTTACGATTCACACGAGGCGGCTGCAATTGCAAAATTGTACCTGCAGACCCGGCTTTCGATGCAGGCGCACGAACTCTTCCTGCGCGGGGAAGAGGAGATGACAGAAGCGCAGGAGCAACTTTTCCGCGGCGAACTGGCCGATATGGCGCAAGGCAAGCCAGTGCAGTATGTGTTAGGCGAAACCGAGTTCTACGGCCTCCGGTTTGAGGTGTCGCCCGCCGTGCTCATCCCCCGGCCTGAGACGGAAGAGCTGGTGCTGCGGGTAGTGGAGACTTTCGCGCAGCACCCTGCCCCAAGAATATGGGATGTGGGCACCGGCAGCGGATGCATCGCCGTGACGCTGGCCAAGCAACTGCCCAAGGCAAGGATCTTTGCCAGTGACATCTCCGAGGGGGCTCTGGCTGTAGCCCGCGCCAACGCCCGCGCCCAGGAGGTGCCCGTGACTTTCGCCCGCCACGATATGCGCGATGCCGGCAACCTCCCCTTCCCTGCCGAGTCCTTCGACGCCATCGTGAGCAATCCCCCCTACATACCGGAAGCCGTGCGCCCCTCCCTGCACCGCAATGTCATCGACCACGAGCCCGCCACTGCCCTGTTCGTGCCCGACGACAGGCCTTTGGTATTCTACGAGGCGCTGGCCCACATCGGGAAAAAATGCCTTTACTCCGGCGGGATGCTGCTGATGGAAACTTTTGAGGATTATCACCAGGAACTGCAAAATATGCTCCAGCAACAGGGCTATCAACAGATCCAATCCATCACCGACCTCAACGGGAAAAAGCGGTTTTGCAGCGCTGTTTTATAATCATCAGGCACAAAAAAAGCCGCATCCTTGCGAATGCGGCTTTAAGTCTTGGAGTGTCGTTTTGAAGATTAGCCGATAGTGATGGAACGAGACAGTTTCTGCTCCTCTTTCTGCACTCTCGGCAGGGTAATCGTCAGGATGCCGTGCTCCACCTTGGCCTCGATGTGCTCCTTGTCCACATCCTCGGGCAGTGTGTAGTTCTGCTCGTAGTTGGTGTAGGAAAACTCGCGGCGCAGATAGTGGTGTTTCTTTTCGTTCTCCTTGTGCTCCATCTTGTTCTCGATGGCCACACAAAGATTGCCTTCATCGTTGATGCTCACGCGACAGAACTCTTTCTTGATGCCGGGCGCGGCCACTTCCATCGTGTAGGCCTTCTCATCCTCTCTCACATTGACTGCCGGTGCTGTAGTATAGGCACGAGGCATAATGTCACTGTTCAAGAAATCCTCAAATACGGTAGGAAACCAACTGTTTTTAAACATTACAGGTAACATAATAACCTCCTTTTTAATAGTTAGACATTTTTATTTCCGGCCGCCTCCGCTTTCGCTTCGGCGAACCGCTTATCATTATGCAAAGGGCGTGCCAAAGCCGATTATGGACTATTTGTCACCTGAAATTGCCAATTTGTCACTTTTTACGGAGATTCAAGACAAAATTACTATTTTTGCCGCGCCATATCTTCAGATTCTGTGGAACGGATCTCGCAGGGTTTTGGAAGATGTGTCACAAATGGTAATAACTGAGGTCCGCCCTACAATAATTATGAAAAAAAACCTCCTTATTGCGTGTTCACTATTCTTGTGCCTGGCATCGCAGCCTGTTCAGGCGCAGAAGCCTCACAGCGACCTGCACAATGAAATCGGGGTCGGCGCAGGCCCCTTCTCCGTCTTCGGCGGATTCATCATTGGCACGGCCGACTTCTTCGGCGCCCTCGGCAACACATTGAGCCACAAAACCTACGATTCCCACTATTACGGTCATTACGACCTACACTATTACTACCAGATCAACCACTGGTGCCAGGTGGGTGTGAAATTCACCGTGGAGGGCAGCCGCACGACCATATACACCGACTCGACGCGCAGCCTTATCAGCAATGTGGACAGGACCCTCATCTTCACCCTGATGCCCAGCGTCCGGTTCACCTACCTCAACCGGCCGTGGGTGCGCCTCTACTCTGGCGCGGATCTGGGCGTGGGGTACCTGTTCTCCCAGGACCAGCCCCATATGACAAAAGATGACCCTGACCGCAAGGGCAGCAACTTCTTCCCCGCCTTCAACGTCACCGCCTTCGGCGTGAACGTAGGCAAAAGATTCTACGGGCTCTTCGAGCTGAACGCCGGCTTCGACTCCATCGTCAAGGTCGGAATCGGGGCAAGATGGTGACATAGGGGGAACGCCTCCCTTTCGCGGCGAGCACGTCACGTGCATTGTGGAGAGTTTTTCCCGCGCCGCGAGATGAGACGCGGATCTCCGTCATCCCCCCCCACACCTTCGCTCCTTTCAGTCGCTCGATGTGGGGTTATAGAGAAGGATGTTCCTTCGGAACATGTTCAAATGGAAAATAACGTACTATGTGGCATCGGCCTCGGAGAGGCCTTCTTTTCTGTAACACCACACGAAGCGCGGCGAGTGTGGTGACGGGATGCGCGGCGGACACTCATCGCACCGCTGGTGTCGCTCGCCCCGAAGCACCGCACCTTCACGGTGCGAAAAGGAGGCACTGGAGAAGAGACATCTAGAAAAAACTTGATATTAGCGCTGCAAATATACATTTTTAAAATACATAATTGTAAAAAAAACGCTTACATCCGTAAGCGTTTTTTTGTTATCTTTGCGCCTCTTAAAAGAAAATAGTTCTAATCAATCTAAAACATTAAGTATGAGTAATGTAAAGTATGTTTACACCTTTGGAGGAAAGACTGCCGAAGGTAAAGCCGATATGAAGAACCTTCTGGGCGGCAAAGGTGCCAACCTCGCCGAGATGTGTCTGCTCAAACTGCCCGTACCGGCTGGCCTGACCATCACCACCGAATGCTGCACCGCCTATTATCAGAACAACTGCCAGCTTCCCGCCGGCCTGATGGACGAAGTGCACGCAGGTATGAAGAATATGGAGAACATTATGGGTATGAAATACGGCGACCCCGAGAACCCGCTGCTCGTCAGCTGCCGCTCCGGCGCCCGCAAGTCTATGCCCGGTATGATGGACACCGTGCTCAACATCGGTCTCTGCTCCAAGACCATCCCCGGCCTCATCAAGAAGACCAACAACCCCCGTTTCGTGTATGACTCCTATCGCCGCCTCATTATGATGTACGCTGACGTCGTGATGGAGAAGGCCGAGGGCATCGAGCCCGCCGACGGCAAGAGCATCCGCAAACAACTCGACGATATGCTTGACGCCTATAAAGAGAAAATGGGCTACAAGAGCGACACTGAGCTGAAGGCTGAAGAGCTTCAGCAACTGGCTGAGGATTTCAAAGTGCGCATCAAAGAGGTGCTCGGCACCGAGTTCCCCGATGACGCCGAGGCCCAACTCGAAGGCGGCATCAAGGCCGTGTTCAAGAGCTGGAACGGCAAGAAGGCCATCTCCTACCGCCGCATCGAAGGTATCCCGGACGATTGGGGCACTGCCGTCAACGTGCAGACCATGGTGTTCGGTAACATGGGTGAAGGCTCCGCTACCGGCGTGGCATTCACTCGTAACCCCGCCACAGGCGACAACCAATTCTATGGCGAATGGCTGATCAACGCCCAAGGTGAGGACGTGGTGGCTGGTATCCGTACCCCCAACCCGTTGAACGACGACACCAAGAACGAGCAGAACAAGCACATGCAGTCCATGCAGGAGCTGATGCCCGAGACCTATAAGGAACTCTGCGAGGTGCGCCGCATCCTCGAAGAGAACTACCACGACATGCTCGACATCGAGTTCACCATCCAGGATGGCAAGCTCTACATGCTGCAATGCCGCGTTGGCAAACGTACTGGCGTCGCTGCTCTGACCATGGCCCTCGACATGCTGAAGGAAGGCCTCATCGATGAGAAAGAAGTCGTCATGCGCCTCACCCCTGAACAACTCGACGAACTCCTCCACCCCATCCTCGACGCTGCTGACGAGAAGAAGCACGCCGTCATCGCCAAGGGTCTGCCCGCAGGTCCTGGTGGTGCTGTCGGCAAGATCGCCCTCACCAGCGAAAAGGCCAAGGAATACCGTGCCGCCAAGGTGGCCAACATCCTGGTCCGTGAGGAAACCAACCCCGAAGACGTGGAAGGCATGCGTGCCGCCGACGGTATCCTGACCGCTCGTGGTGGTATGACCTCACACGCAGCCCTCGTGGCCCGTGGCTGGGGCAAGTGCTGCATCGTGGGTTGCGACGCCGTCAAGATCGACCTCGAGAAAGGCATCGTGAGAATCGGCGACAAGCAATTCAAAGAAGGCGACACCATCAGCCTCAACGGCTCCAAAGGTTGGGTTTATGACGAACCTGTTGGCATGATCAACGCCACTGAGAACCCGCTGTTCCAGCAGTTCATGGCCCTGGTCGACAAATACCGCAAGATGGGTGTCCGCACCAACGCCGACAACCCGGAAGATGCCCAGAACGCCGTCAACTTTGGCGCTGAAGGTATCGGCCTGTTCCGCATCGAGCACATGTTCTATGGCAAGAACAGTGAAGAGCCACTGGCTAAGCTTCGTAACATGATTTTGGCCAACACCACCGAAGAACGCGTGGCTGCCTTGGCTGAACTCGAACCTTACATCAAGAACGCTGCCAAGGGCACACTGAAGGTCTTGAACGGCAAACCGCTCACCTTCCGCCTCATGGACCCGCCTTTGCATGAGTTTGTTCCTCATACCGAAGAAAAACAACGCGCTCTCGCCAAAGAACGTGGCATCAGCTTCGAGGAAATCAAGAAGCGCATCGATGCCCTTAACGAGGTCAACCCGATGATGGGTCTGCGTGGCGTCCGCCTCGGCATCGTCTATCCTGAGATCACCGAGACTCAGTTCCGCGCCCTGTTCCAGGCCACTGCTGAACTGATGAAGGAAGGCTTCGACCCGCACCTGGAGATCATGGTCCCGTTGACCATCAACGTCAAGGAGCTTGAACACCAGAAAGCCATCGCCGACCGCGTGAAGAAAGAAGTGGAAGCCAAGTTCGGTGTCGAGATCAGCTACCTCTATGGTACGATGATTGAGATCCCAAGAGCCACCCTCGTTGCCGACAAGATCGCCAGCGTCGCTCAGTTCTTCAGCTTCGGCACCAACGACCTCACCCAGATGACCTTCGGCTTCAGCCGCGACGACGTCAACGCCATCGTGAAAGACTACATCAACGAGAAGATCATCCCTGCTGATCCGTTCAACACCCTCGACCAAGAAGGCGTCGGCCAATTGGTGAGACTCGGCGTGGAACGCGGCCGTAGCCAGCGCGCCAACCTGAAGTGCGGCGTCTGCGGTGAACACGGTGGTGATCCTGCCTCTGTTCATTTCTTCTATAAGACCGGCTTGAACTACGTTAGCTGCTCACCGTTCCGCGTACCCGTGGCACGTCTGGCTGCTGCTCAGGCTGCGATTGAAGAAGAGAGAAGCAAGAAGTAAGAAGTCAGAAGTCAGAAGACAGAAGTCAGAAGACAGAAGTCAGAAGACAGAAGACAGCCCCCGAAAACTCGGAGGCTGTCTTTTTACATTTACAGAAGTTTTTCGTTTAATAATATTCTTTGCAATCATTTGGCGACCGAGATTCTCTTGACGAGAGTCTTGGTTGCTGTATTAATGCGAACCATATACATGCCAACACCGAATTGGGCAAGGTTTAGAGAAACCTCATCGGCATCGACAGGCGCATCGTAAACCACTTGACCCAACGCATTCATCACGGTAAGATGGGTCATTCCTATTGCCTTCATCATGATTATGCCTGAAGTCGGATTCGGATAAACCTCAACACCTTGATTCAGATCCTCCACACCCGTGGTGATGACATGGACAAAATCATGAATACCGTCCACCGCCATGGCAGGAGCCGACTCACATGTCTCACCTCCAGCGACCGTGTTGACCGCAGTCACCTGATAATATTGGTTGACCGATTGAATCGTGTTGTCAGCATAGCTCACCTCATCGCCGTTGGAATATCCAATATACTGATAATCAGTACCATTAGAAGAACAATAGACATTATATCGAACCGTTTCACTTGAGGTTCCATACCACAAAGCGTTTGTCACAGTAATGGCATCAATGCACAAAGCGTAGTTGGACACCGTAGTGAAATGACGAAAACCGAGATATATCTCCTGGCCAGCATATGCTGAAAGGTCAACAGAATACTTGGCAAAGGGATGGGTAGCGTTCCATTCAGCAATGGTATTGATGGTCAAGCCATCAGCTGAAGCTACTGCCACACCGAAATGTTCCGATGGATAGTTGGGATCGAAACCCGCAGCCCAGAAAGTCATGCTGGCATTGGGCAGTATCTTTACCAATGGCATAAAGGCATAATTGTCTGGAGTAAGACCGCCATAGTCGTTGATATAGGAAAACGAAGTCAACGAAGCGTTGGTCCCCGTGGTGTTGACCGACCCATCAGCATTCATGCCACCAGCGGCATAAATGCCAAATACAGCGCCATCACCATCGACATCGAGGAAGGTCCATCCTTCGGGATCATCTTCAAAATCAATGTAAATCTCGCGCTCCCAGCGAAGAATCACCTTATCCTCTTCAAAGGTACCCGAAAGATTCTTTGGAGCGATGCAATCGATCTCAACCTCAGCGCACTGTGGAGCAGCTAAAGCGTAATAATCCCCCGTTTCCTTACTGCCATCCTGAAGGATGCGGATACAATACTCCGAGGTATAACGATTGACCATGTGCGTAAACGAAGTCTCTCCATGGTTCAACATGGCGATCAGTTCATCGTTGGCATAGACCAGTGCTCCCTTAGCCGGACGGGTCACCTCAGCTTGGATGCCAGTCACCTTAATATCGTCAACATACAGAAAATAGACGTTGCCTTCAGTGTTGAAATGGCGGATGGCAATATAGATTTGCTGTCCAGCGTAGGCAGAGAGGTCAACGGAATATTCCGTATAGGTGCCCGTGCTATTCCATTCGGCCACCATGGTGAAGTCTGCAGGATTTGTGTTACTCGCCGTGGACACAGCCACCCCAAAATGCTCTTTATCGGTCACAAGGCCAGGCATGTCACAATCCACAGCCATGAATGAGAACTGGGTGGTAGCCGAAGCCGTTACTCGCGGAGTCACCACAAAGTTGTCAGGATATACATTATCCACACCTCCGGCAATCCATGAGTCTGACCTAAGACAGTTACCACCGCCATAGCCACCATAAGGATAAACTCTAAAGTTCCTTCCATCGTTGTTGGCATCAATCAGAGTCAAATCGGACAGAGTGCTGTCGGCGAAGTCATATAACAGCTCACCCACCGTAAAGGGCACATCGTTCTCCGGCAAAGTCCAGTCCAAGGTGACCGTAGAGCCATCGCTATTGGCATGGAGTCCCGTTGGTGAACCCGCAAAATGATCTGGAGTGAGGTAAGTCCATGTGGTCTCCTTCTGAAACACAGTTCCTGACTGATAGGCAGCGCTGACAACAGCCGTATGCACTGAGCCATCCTCGAAGCCATCCGTGTCCAAAAGATAATGGATGCCCGTCACTTCCTCAGCAACCAAAGCCCCATCCGAAGTGATTGAGCAACCCACCAAAGGATCCATCGCTCCAGAACCGATGACGACATCATCCAAACAGAGACAGAAATTATCGGAACAATTAAAATGACGAATGGCAAGATATACCTCTTGTCCAACATAATTGCTTAAGTCAACGGTGTATTCATTCCACCCTCCTTGTTTGGCCGTCATGGTCCATTCTTGCAGCATAGTGAATGCCGAAGCATTGTTATTGGCCGATGTAGAAATGCCCAAACCAAAATGATCGGCTGGATAGGCTTCATCAAGCGCAGCAGCAAAGAACTTCACCATGTGGTTGTTTGGAGTCAAGGTTATCAAAGGAGAAACCACGAAATTGTCAGGGTGAAGCACACCCGAATAGTTGTCGTACGAATACGAAAGCAACACGCCATCGGATTCATTATGACCATAGCCGCGCTCAGAGTAAACCATCCAGTTTCTGCCATCGCCATCAGCATCGATCGTGGTCCATTCAAGAAGCCTGCCTTCATCGAAGTCAGCCTCAAAATCGTAGGTGTAGCCATCGCTACCCGCATAGAAACTCGGCGCATGGAAAACCATAAAACCAGAAGAGGAAACATAATTGTCAACACCTGTTTGAGCTTTTATCAAGGGCGCGGACATCAACAGTGCCATCATCAAGATAGGCAGGGATATTTTTCTCATAAAACGAAGAACTAAAGTGAATTAAAATAAAAACATGCAAAGATAGGGTTTTTCAGTATAAATTTTTACTTTTGCATTCACAATTCCAAAACTATCAACCATGGCAAAAAACATCCAAGAAATCAAAGAAGCGTTGGCGAGCTACGGAATCACCAACGTGAGAGACATTTACTATAACCCATCCTACGAGCAGTTGTTCAGGGATGAGATGAACCCTGAGCTGCAAGGCTTTGACAAAGGTGTCTTGACCGAACTCGATGCCGTCAACGTGATGACAGGCATCTACACCGGCCGCTCGCCCAAGGACAAGTACATCGTCATGGACCAGAACTCGAAGGACACCGTGTGGTGGACCACCGAGGGCTATAAAAACGACAACCACCCGATGAGCGAAGAGGTTTGGGCACAGGTGAAAGACCTCGCCAAGAAACAGCTGTCGGGCAAGGACCTTTATGTGGTGGATGCCTTCTGTGGTGCCAACAAAGACACCCGCATGGCTGTCCGTTTCATCATGGAAGTGGCATGGCAGGCTCATTTCGTCCTCAACATGTTCATCAAGCCCACAGCCGAGGAACTCGCTGAATTCAAGCCCAACTTCACCGTTTACACCGCTTCGAAAGCCAAGGTTGAAAACTACAAAGAGCTCGGCCTCAACAGCGACACTTGTGTTGCCTTCAATGTTACAAGCCGCGAACAGGTGATCCTGAACACCTGGTATGGTGGTGAGATGAAGAAAGGTATGTTCTCGATGATGAACTACTATTTGCCGTTGCAAGGCATCGCCGCCATGCACTGCTCAGCCAACACCGACATGAAGGGCGAAAACACCGCCATCTTCTTCGGCCTGAGCGGCACTGGCAAGACCACCCTTTCCACCGACCCGAAACGTCTGCTCATTGGTGACGACGAGCATGGATGGGACGATGAAGGCGTGTTTAACTTTGAAGGAGGATGCTATGCCAAAGTCATCAACCTCGACAAGGAAAGCGAACCTGACATCTACAATGCCATCAAACGCAATGCCCTGCTGGAGAATGTCACCGTCGATGCCGCTGGAAAGATTGATTTCAAGGATAAGAGCGTTACCGAGAACACTCGCGTCTCCTACCCCATCGAGCATATCGAGAAGATTGTGAAGAACGTGAGACCTATCTCTTCCGGCCCAGCTGCCAAGAATGTCATCTTCCTCAGCGCTGACGCTTTCGGCGTGTTGCCACCCGTGAGCATCCTCACTCCTGACCAGTGCAAATACTACTTCCTGAGTGGCTTCACAGCTAAGTTGGCCGGCACCGAACGCGGCATCACCGAACCTACGCCGACCTTCAGCGCCTGCTTCGGACAAGCCTTCCTCGAACTGCACCCGACCAAATACGCTGAAGAACTGGTGAAACGCATGGAACAAAGCGGTGCCAAAGCTTATTTAGTAAACACGGGATGGAACGGAACAGGCAAGCGCATCTCCATCAGAGATACCCGTGGCATCATCGACGCCATCCTCGATGGCAGCATCGAAAAAGCCCCAACCAAGATGATCCCGTACTTCAACTTCGAAGTGCCAACCGCGTTGCCGGGCGTTGATCCGAACATCCTTGACCCACGCGACACTTACGCTGACAAGAACGCTTGGGAAGAGAAGGCCAAAGACCTCTCCGCTCGTTTCATCAAGAACTTCGAGAAGTTCACGACGAATGATGCTGGCAAGGCCCTTGTAGCAGCCGGACCGAAACTCTAAAATCGTTTCTTTGAAGACGATTTCTAAAAATAACACCTTCGGGTGTTATTTTTTTTTACGACCTTTGCACCTAACTTATTAATCACTCCTCTTACTATTAGAACTAACAGTTATGAAAAAGTTATTACTGTTCTGCGCTTTACTCCTGCTCAGTTGGGGATTGAATGCACAAAACACTGACCTGCCAGACCAAGAGACTCTCCAGGTCACTCCAGACACATTGCATCTCTATTTCTACGGTTGTTCACCGCATCTTGCCCTTGTCACCGTCATCAACCCAACCGATGAGTTGATCGTCATCAATCGCGTTTATGCAGAGCATTTCCGCGTCGATTTCCTCCTAGAAGGCGTCAACATCGCTGAGACCGGCACACTCCTCTTTCCTAACGATACACTCTATTTCGAGGTTTATGCATCACCTTATTATGGTAAGGACAGGTATGGCGAAATGATCATCGACACTGATTTGGGCGACTTCCGAATAGTGCTCTTCTACGAGGACAACGTGTCGGTTGGAGAAACCGAACAGCAGGTCACCCTCTACCCCAACCCCGCTAACGAACTCATCACTGTACGAGGAGAAAAACTTGGCATTGTCAGTGTCTTTAATGCCTTAGGCCAAAAGGTCGATGAATTCTTTACCGACGAAAAACAGCTTATCATACCCACTTCTAACTATCCCAACGGCGTCTATTTCATCCGAGCCGTCGGAATACAAGAAAAACGATTCATCGTTTCTCACTGATTATGAATGAATTAAATAAAAAAGTATTATTAAAATCCAAAACCGCAACAAAATGAAAAAGATTCTCATTCCTTCCTTGATGCTCCTTATCGGATTCATCACCCTTTCATTCACCCCAGCTAAGGATGGTGTCGTGTTACGCCTCAAACCTAACAAAGGCGCCACTTTCACCGTCAACACCAAGGTTTCCATGATGAACATGATGGATGTTCAAGGACAAAGCATTACCACAACACAAGTCTCCGAGACGCGACAGAGCATGACCGTCAAGGATGTCAACGAGAAAGAAGTTTCTTTTGACGAAAAGGTCGAAGCCTTGAAGCTGACCATCTCACAGATGGGCATGGTGCTCACCTACGACTCCGAGCATCCAGAGAAGACCAGTCCCATGTTGGCCAACCAAGTCGATGAGATCAGCGCAGTGCTCAACGAGGTCACCACGACAAAGTATGATGTCCAAGGCAACCCCGTGGAAGAAGACGAGGAAAAAGACCAAACTTCCCAGTCGGGCAGTGCAATCATCCCGCTTGCCGACGACGCTATTTCCGAAGGTAGCACCTGGAACACCCACAAAGTCCAAGACATCAGCGGCACCAAGCTCGTTGCTGACATGAACTACAAGGTCACCAAGGTCTCGAAAAAAAGCATTGAAATCGCCATCACGGGAACCATCTCTGGCGACGAAGAGGTCAGCGGAAGCTACGAAGGCACCGCCAGCATCAACCCCGAGACGGGTATGCTCATCAAGAGCAACATCAAGATGAATGCCTCACTTACCGTCTCACAACAAGGCATGACCTTCCCCTTGACCATGAACGGCACGACCACCGTCACGGTTGAATAAAACTCTTGAAAGATAATAGGGAGAAATAAAAAACGGTTCCAAATGGAACCGTTTTTTATTTAAGAATTCAGCATCACCGGCATCAGCAACATGAGGATGTCCTCCTCTTCGTTGGGATTGTTGACCGGGACGAGGATGCCCGCGCGGTTCGGGGCTGACATTTCGAGTTTGACTTCTTCGGTGTCGAGGTTGTTCAGCATCTCCTGGAAGAAACGGGAGTTGAATCCTATCTCGATGTCATCGCCCGTATAGCTACACGTCAGGCGCTCCTTGGCTTCGTTGTAGAAATCGATGTCCTCAGCGGTAAGCAGGATCTCCTGCCCTGTAATCTTGAAACGCACCTGATGCGTTGCCTTACTGGAGAAAACGGCTACACGGCGGATAGCTGAGAGGAAGGACTGACGGTCGATGACCAACTGGTTGGGGTTGTTGGCTGGGATGACAGCTTCGTAGTTCGGGTAATGGCCTTCGATCAAGCGGCAAACGAGTTTGTAATCACCAAAAACGAAGGAGGCATTCGTCCTGTTGAACTCCACCTTGACAGGCTCGTCAGTCATGGAGCCAAGGATGTTCTTCAACTGGTTGATGGGCTTCTTGGGCATGATGAAGGAAGCAATCACATCCGACTTCACATCCATCCTGCGATAGCGGACCAGCTTGTGTGCATCGGTGGCGACAAAGGTGAGATAGTTTTCTTTCATCTCCATCAGCACACCCGACATGATTGGGCGGATTTCATCGTTGCCCGTGGCAAAGACGGTCTTCTCAAAACCGTTGGCCAGCACGTCGGCAGGAATCGTCCATATCATGGTGTCGTCCATCACCGGAATCTGCGGGAACTCGTCACTCTTATGACCCGAAAGCTTATACTGGCCGTCGCCAGCGCTCAATGTCACCGCCAGCGTGTCGTCAGCAACATTGATGGTGACTGGGATGTCGGGGAAGTTTTTCATGATGTCGAGCAGGATACGTGCGGGAATGGTCACCTCACCGGCACCTTCCACCATGTCGGGCTGCAAAGCCACCGTCATCGTGGTCTCAAGGTCTGACACCGTGATCTTCAATCCCGTATCGCTCAACTGAAACAGAAAGTCGTCAAGAATGGGCAAGGTATTGTTCGACCCAATGACACCACTCATGGCCTGAAGGCTCTTCAACAGCTTTAAACTCGATACGATAAATTTCATATTCTCTTTGTATTTAATTGATATTCTTACGCTAAGTTCTCTCCTTTTGAATTTGTAAAAATACAAAATATTTCAATGCAACAAAGATTTTTTAAAAAAGATGAAAAAAATCCTTTACCGCAGCCCAGCCCGTTTCAAACGAGTCAAGAAACTCGTAAGCGCCTCGTATGGAGTCACCACATACTCAAAGGAATAGTTATCCGATTTGACCGTACGCATCTTTTCCTTCGTATCGGAAAGCTGGTTGTTGATTGTGCCATATGTGGCATGAACCTGCAACTGACCATCGCCACAATTATAGCTGATGTATGTCATAAACAAATCATTCTCAAAGAAATACGTTATCACTCCCAGTCGTCGGTCAAACACCACGCAGCCATCCACATAGCGATTCACCACATTCGTACCAAAACTACCAATGCCAATCTTTCCTTGGGAGACAAAGGCCCTCAGCGTCGGATTCCAAACCATATGAAGGTTCGGAAGGACGATCAAATTGTCATAGAAACCATTCGCCTCAATGGGAGGATAGCCACTCAGCTCAATACTTTGTTGCAGTTCGGCTGCAGCCTCATCTCCTTGCCGTGAACGCATGAAGTCAACATACTCCGTCTTGGTCAAATCCACAGCTTCCGACTCCATACCGGCGTACACTTCGGCCATATCCTTCAGGATCTGGTCGTTGAAAATCGGGACCTTTAGCACATGAAGCATATCCATCACAAGGCTGTCATTCGGATAACCCACATACGTCCCAAAGCAGTCGATGTGAGCCAGTCCCATATCGAAGCCCAGGTCAGTAGTGGCATGTCCAGTGACGACACAACGATCCGAAAGCTGCAACCAATCGTCGGGACATTGCGGATCGACGATGACATAACGCGCACTGTCAACCTCATAACTTAGGTTGCCATTTTGCATCAGAATCGTCACCGTCTCTGGATTCATCGGCTTCATGAAGTTGGCATGATATCCGCCACCTGAGCCAAACTCATAGCACAAACCATTGAACAAACCCTGGCGGACCTTTCTCACCTTTTCCATATCGATGGGAATGACCACCTTCTGAGGATCGATAACGGCTGATGACACAAACCACACCGTATCCTCAAGACAGGATTGAGTCAGCCGGAACTGTCCATCATAACGGTCGTACAGAGAGGATGCCGTTGATGTGACCTCACCTTGGAATCCGAAGTAGGGACTCAGCTGGAATGCAAGCGAGTCGGCCAATTCCGCATGCGCAATCGTGATGCCTTCTACAGGCTCAATCTTATCGTAAAACACAGGGGTAGCCACCCCTTCCGAGTCCAAATAGTCCTTGACACCCATAGCCATATAACGTTTTCTGCTATAGATGGAGACCGCGGCATCCTTATACAGATGCTGGCGATTCAAAGTGTCGGCCAACACGGTAGCGTGCTCCAGCGGGGTGATCTCTGCATTACGCATGATATCGATGTTGGCGTTTCCAGGGAACACAGCTGCATCAGCCACACGAATGATCTTGACGTCATGGGCATGGATGACATACTCGTTCATGTCATAATCGGCATTGGAGCTAAAGAACTCCAGTGAATCATGTTCGGGAAGCAGTGAGACAAACTTGGAGGCAGCGTTGTGGATAGCCAACAGCTCATCATGAGTGGTAGCCTCGGCATAGCCAGCAAAGGACGATGGCGGACTGAAAAGGTGGATCGTGTTCGCAGTCATGTCCCACTCCGCCTCCTGCAACGAGCAGTAGAACTTGTTCAACGGGAAGTCGAGGTTACTTTTGGTATCCAAATACTGGTATTGCACCTTCTTCGAAGCCAGATTCACCAACGACCGGTAGTTCTCCGCCAAGAAAGCCTGGGTAGAGCCGTCATTGTCATAAAGCACAAAGTCAGAAGAATCAGCGACAAAAGAATGACTGTCGAAATCGAAATACTTGGAGTTGAATCTCGTCAATCCGAAGTTCAGCTCTCCATCGCCTCGATAGCCTTGATCAGAAAGCATGGTGAAGCCCCTGAAATAAGTACTGTCGTACATGCAGATCGGCTCCTCTTTTGTCGTTGTAAATAACTGTGAAACAAGAAGATCCCACTTCAAGTCAAGGGGACCGCAAGTAGCTTTGGGGAAATGCACACCTGTGTTGCTTTCACGCATGGCAAATGACTGAACCGATGCTGTGACCGAGTCGAGATAGAGGTCGAAACGCGGTGCTACGAATTCCGAAGTCTCCACATCAAGCTTACCTAAGCCATAGAAACCATCATTGGAGAGAAACACCTCCTGATGGAAGTCGCCCTTCCCGCCATACATGGGATAGCTGTCGCTCTTGCCATTGCCTATGGTATGCTTGAAACCCAAAGAATGGTCATCCATCACCACCAAAGGCTGAGGAATGTCGGGGAAGATACCGCCGGAAACCAACCGTCCCTTGAAAGAGATATCCTCGCTATTCAGGTTGTCCAAGCTTTTCACGGAGAAGGGCTCTAGACAATAGTAGAACTTGCCCGCCAGATCTTCTTTCGACAATGAATCGACGGGTAACTCAAATGCAAAAACCCCCTCGTTGATGTCACGATAGAACTTATATGCATTGCCAGGACTATGGAACTTCGGGTATTCAGGAGTTTCCTTAACGCTCGACTTATTGTCTTTCTCGTCAATTTCCAAAGTCCCTGCCAATCGCTCCAAAGTACCTTCAACGGGATAGACCTTGCCATCAAAACGGGCATAGAATCGCAACGAATCCACCTTCTTCATGTCGATGGCGAAAGAGCGATAATTGAACAGGCAATCCTTGGTGAAAAACTCATACATGCCTGCCATGATGCAGCCAGAGAAGTTGAAGTTACGATGTTTTTTCAGCACAATTCTTCCATCATCAGGCAAGATGACCACATGCTTGAAGTCGCTCAGTGTAATGGATGGGATCTCTCTACCCGTTTGGTCATCCCAGATGCCATAGACCATCATATCGTTGGTATTCAGCACTAAACGTATGTTCGGTTGACGGTTGGTGGCTCGGGTTTGGAATCGGATGACATCGTAATCAAACTCAGCGTGATCGGAGGCTAAAATATCAAAGAAACGATCCAAGACAGTCACCATCTGAGAGTCCTTGTCGTATTCAAGGTAGCCTTCCGACTGAAGGTTGAGGATCAACGCGGTAACTTGTGAAAGAGGATACTTCAGATAAGCCACTAAATCGTTGATATTAAACACATTATCTTCATACTTATAGATTTGAAGAAACTTGTTGATATTCTCCATTGGATGCTTCATGTCCAAGGCTTGAATCTTCAAGTAGTCTGACTTGCGGAAATAGTTCACCGAGGCGATGACACCTTCACTCACGCCACTGGTACCTTCGAGTCGGCGGAAGTCCATCAAGTCAGTCTTACGATCCCAATAGATGGCTTCAAGAAAGATATCATATTCATGATAGGTATCGTGAAAAGGGCCTGTGCCCACACCGTTATCCTTACGATAGAGCAGCACCATGTCTTTCTGATTGTCATACCTAAAACCCAAATCGTTGTGATAGATGGAATCGATTGTGTTGGCAATAGAGTCATAGAGGTAGATACGCACCGCAGCCTGGTTGGAGACGAGGTTGTTGTCGGAGAGGACAAAACGTTTGGCAAGCATTCGCAGCGTGATGCGGTTGTTATGCTTGAACACAAATTGGGCTTGGGTTTTGCCTGTGCCAAAGAAGCTGACCGATTTACCCACCATGCCGAATCCACCGATAAAATCAACGTCAGTATAAAGGTGGCCCGCCTGAACATTTTCGTCGTGTGACAGGGCTTTGGGAAACATCGTCTTATCGTTGGGAGGCGAGTTGGTGACGCCATCTTCAAAGGAGCACGGGATGGATCGTTCAAAATAGTCTTTATTGAAGAAGTCAATCGTCTCAATGGTATAGTTAGAAGAAGCCAAGTTGACCTGATAGTCATGAACGATGCCATAGACACGGTCAACAGGGATGTCGAAACGGGCCCAGTCCACACGGCCACCTTTGCCCACCCAGGTGTTGGTCTCCATATACAGAATTCCTTGGGTGTCGTGAATGACCGACTGGTCTTTGGAAGTTTTAAGCACCAAGGAGCAGTGAGGAACGGTGATGACGAAGGCGGTGTCCGTTGGAAAGCCGAATGATGCATCTTGGGCCACCCATTGGGTCACCCCTTTCTCTCCAACGATACGGTCTGCAAACAGAGCACGACAGTTCTTCAGATAGGCATCGATCTTGGTAGGTTTGTTCCCGTACTTGTTGGTCGAATAACTCAGCCATCGGTGAAGATCGGCTTTGCTCATCCCTGATTTCGGGGCGTAAAGAAGTGTCTCGGTGAAGGTGAAAAGATTATAGTATGCTCGATTGCCGCTTTTCGAGAACATGATTTCCGAAAGCTTAATCGCCATGGCGGATTCTTCCGCGCCATAGTAGTCGTTCCATACCGGTTGGAACTCCCGCATCAAAACCACGGCCGAGGCTTTGTCTTCCTTTGAGGTAGCCGAAGTAAGGTAGTTGCTCAGTTCCTCGAAAAACTGGTTTTTATCGGTAGAAAACTGGGCTTTCTGGGAGAACCCGCTGACAGTCATCGCAAGACATGCGACAAGAAGCATCAATAATCTTTTCATAAAATGGTCATTTCTCAAACTCGGCGGCGACCCAATTGTTTTTGGATAGATGCCGCACATAATGCAATCCCAGCCGTGAGGCCTCCGTGATAATACTCTCCAAATCCTCGGTGTAGAAGCCGCTGAAGAAGATATGAGCCCCCTGACGCATCGCCTCCACATAGCGATTCATGTCACGAAGAAGGATGTTACGATTGATATTGGCGAGGACGATATCGAATCGTTCATCACCAATAGCATTGGCATCACCAAGGACGATCTTGATGTCATCGATGCCGTTAAGGGCGACATTGGTGAAAGCATTGTTGTAGGCCCACTCATCGTTGTCGATAGCCACCGTCTTTGCCGCACCCAGTTTCTTGGCCAAGATAGCCAACACAGCGGTACCGCTACCCATGTCGAGCACGTCCTTGCCTTGGAAGTCCGTCTCCAGCATAAGCTGGATGATCTGTGCTGTGGTTTCATGGTTAGCCGTGCCGAACGACATTTTAGGCTCGATGACCAAGTCGAACTCGAAGCTTGGATCAGGATCATGGAAAGGAGCTCTCACTCGGCATCGTTCATTGACGACCACTGGCTGGTATGAAGCCTCCCACACCTCGTTCCAATCTTTGTCGGGCATCTCTTCAACCCCCAACAGATGGATGCCATGGAAGACTTCCATCCTTAGCAGTTCTTCCACGGCCAGGTCGTCACGATGATCTTCAGTACAATAAGCTTTAAGGGTGATGTCATCGTCCATGAACGAGTCAAAGCCGATGTTGCCAAGCATGGTCGTCAGCATGTCATGCTGAATATCCGAACCCGGCATGGTAAAGGCATATTCCCAAGTCTTCATTTCTCAACTCTCAACTCTCAATTCTCAACTATAGTAGAGGCTTGCAAACAAATCGAGACAAAGTCGTCCGCTTTCAACGAAGCTCCACCAATCAAACCACCGTCAACATCGGGCTGGGAGAAGAGTTCCGTAGCGTTCTTGGCATTGCAGCTGCCTCCGTAGAGGATACGGATATCGTTGGCGGCAGCCTCATCATAATGTTCTTTCACCAAAGAGCGAATATAGGCGTGCATCTCCTGAGCTTGTTCGGGGGTAGCCGTCTTGCCTGTGCCAATAGCCCAAACCGGTTCATAGGCAATGATGGCATCATAGATGGCATCACCATCAAGATGGAACAAGCCTTTCTCAAGCTGCTCTTTAACCACCTCGAAATGACGACCAGCCTCACGTTCCTCAAGCACTTCGCCCACACAGTATATCGGTGACATGTTGTTTTCAATCACGCGATTGATCTTCTCGGCAAGAATCTCGTTCGTCTCACCGAAGTATTTTCTCCGCTCGCTATGACCGATGATGCAATAGTCCACGTCGAGCGACTTCAGCATCTTGGCCGACACCTCACCGGTATAGGCGCCTTTGTCGTAGGCGCTACAGTTCTGCGCACCCACATTGAAACGCTGTTCTTCGTACTCCCAGTCGGTGAGCATCTCCAAATAAGGAAATGGAGGACATACGATAACCTCACATTTCAATTCACCCTGTTCCTCAAGACGGTCAAGGAGGTCGTTCACCAAATCTTCAGCCTCGCCGAAGGTCATATTCATTTTCCAGTTTCCTGCTACGATTTTGCTTCTCATACGATTAAGTTTAAGGATTAATGATAGCACAAAGGTACGACATATTTTCTTAACTTTGCCCCATCAATTCTGAAGAAATGAAGACAAAAATCGTTTTATTGGCTTTGTTGGTTTTAGCAGGCTTCTGCCATGCCCAAGAAGAACTTCCCACGGTCGTTCCTGACCGCCCAGGCATAACTTTTGGCACCGAAGTGATGCCGCTTCACAAGTTAGGCTGGGACAACGGCTTCTGTTATGAGCACCTCCCTGACGGGAGTCCCAGCATCACCCTCAACAGCACCATTTTCAGGTATGGAATCTTTGAAAATGTGGAACTGCGTTTAGGCACTGATTTCTTGCTTTTCAATGATTTGTCTCCGGCTATCGGCATCGCTCCACTAACTTTTGGAGTGAAAACCAGTCTATTTGAAGGCACCGAGATATTGCCATCTGTTGGTGTTTTGGCAGAGCTCCAGTCGCCCCATATTGGGACCAAAGAGCTGCTCCCGTCTCACCTTGCCCCTTCCTTATACCTGCTTTTTGAACATGCTTGGGATAACGGCTTGTGGCTTTGCTACAACGTCGGGGAAGAATGGGACGGAGACACCCCTGAGCCCACTACCATGCTTGGCATCGTACTAGGATATGGCCTCACTGATGAAGTGGGAATTTACTGCGATTTCTACAATTACCTCCATTCTGAAGGCAACCAACACTTAACCGAGTTGGGTGCCACCTGGTTGGTCAACCGCAGGCTCCAACTCGACCTGGAAGTCACTCTTGATCTTCAGAATTTGAAAGATTATGTCGGAATCGGCTGCGGCGTCTCCTGGATGATCAATTAACTTTTCAACTTATCCTCACTCTCGGGTCGATGATGCCATAAATGATGTCAACGACAAGGTTGACAAGGACAAGCATGACTGCGATGAGCAGCACTGAGCCCATAATCACCGGGAAGTCGTATTTCTCCAAAGCGTCAACGACCACCACGCCGATCCCTTTCCAGTCGAACACATATTCAATAAAAACAGCACCAGCCAACAAGGAGGCAAACCATCCCGAAATGGCCGTCACCACAGGGTTGAGAGCATTGCGCAAGGCATGGACACAGATAACACGCCAAGGTCGCAACCCCTTGGCTTTGGCCGTCCTTACATAATCCATCGACATGGCTTCGAGCAACGCGGTACGCGTCAGCTCAACCACCACCGCCAAAGGACGCATGCCAAGCGTTAAGGCTGGAAGGATAAGGTTCGACAAAGTGAGGTATTCTCCACGGCCATATTCGTCCACCGTGTATAGACTGCCCGTCATGCTGAGTCCCGTGACATCCTCCAAGAGGAAACCGAAAATCCAGGCCATCAGGATAGCGGCAAAAAACGAAGGCAACGACATGCCTATCGTGGTGACGAACAAAGTGAGTTTGTTGAGGAAGTTGGTGTTGAAGATGGCGGTCAAAATGCCGATGGCCAGCCCTAGGATAAAAGCAAGTGATATGGATACCGCTGCCAAGAGCAAGGTGTTCGGGAAAGCCTCGCCAAGAATGGTAGAGACCTTGCGTTTGCTCTGATACGACATCCTCAAATAAGGTGCCTTCAACACGATGGCTGTCGTGCCTAACGTTGCCAAACGCGTATAAGGAGACACTTTTTCCAGCTTCTCCTCCCCTTCGGAAATGTCGTAGAATGAAACAGGAACCAAATCGTTAAGATAGTCAACGTATTGTTTTCCAATACTTTGATTTAGGCCAAGCTCCTCTCGAATTGCGTCGACCGACTCTTTATCGGCACGTTGCCCAAGCATCATCTGGGCAGGATCACCCGGCAGGATGTTGAACAAGAAAAACACCAAGGTGGCGACACCCCAAAGCACCGCCAAGCCATAAAGCAATTTTCTTGTGATATAGGCACCCATAATGACTAATTTGACGCAGGACGTTTATCACGGGACGCAAGACTACGTGAAGCTTTGTCGAAATCGATGGCACTCCACTTATCGACCACCAATCCGTCATCCAGCAGAATAACCCCTGGATTGAAACGCACGATGGTTTTAATCTCCAGCTCATCGCCATAATACACCTCTGAAACAAAAGGATAGAACTCCTGATACTCAGCTACTCTATCTTGTGGTGTCGCGGTAACCCAGACCACATAATACCCATTTTTCTCTGCCAACTCCGTGAGACTCTTGATTTTGTCCCACTCTTTCTCCGTGATGGCACTCATGTCATGCGAGGTAAACATCAACAGGTCTTCGGTGCTAAGAATCATCTCTGTAACTTCATCTCCGTCTTGGTCAAGTGCCGAAAACCCGAGGTAATCAGCACCGCCTACCACTCGTTGATCCACGAATTCCCATTGACTCATCCAAACCGAGTCGTTCCAAGGATAGTTCGGCGAAAGGTATTCCTGGGTTTTCCCTGTCTCTTTGTTCTTGAACATCAAGTAAATCTGTTGTTCTTGATCGGAGGTTTGCTTCATCTGTTTTCCCACTTTCCAGCTCATGAAATCGACCAAAGGCAGATGTCGATAGTTATAGATCTCAAATCCCGTGAAGAGGATGGCATAGACGAAGCCTATCAACACTTGTCCTCTCCAAGTAAGTCGGTTCTTCAAAGCCTTGAAATTCAGGATCAGGGGCAAGAGGACGGCGTCGATCACCAAGTTCTTATAGAAGGTCTGCCAGTTGCTCATCTTCACTGCCGTGCCGAAGCAGCCACAATCGGGCACCACATCGAAGAGGGCATCGAACAATGTCGTAATCGTGAAGAACAACATCAAGATGGCACCACCGATGACGGCGATATGGGGACACACATTGGTCACGAGACAGATACCCACCAGGAACTCCGCCAGGATCATCAACACGGCCAGCACCAAAGCCAGGCTGTTAAGCCACTCGATATGGTAGGCGGCGAAGTAGTCAAGCATCTTGTATTTAGTCCCAAGAGGATCCACTCCTTTGGTGAAGCTGCTGAAGATGAAGAGTCCACCAACGAGGAGGCGGCAAATGACCAGTGCTTCTTTGTGGTAGCTCTTACGGAAGACGATACTGATGGCGATGTTCAACAGCAGTACTGCCAGAAACCAGAGTCGATATTCAGGGATGAAAGCGATGCCTATGGCTGAGGCGACAGCCACGGCGATGCTGATCCAGCTGACAGCTGGTTTATTGGTTTTCATAGCCTTCCCTCTCTTTCTGTTCGTTAAGAAGTATCAGTGCGAACACCGCATAGTTAATCATGTCGTAATAGTTGGCGTCGAGTCCTTCCGACACCAGGGTCTTGCCATTGTTGTCTTCGATAGACTTCGTGCGAAGGATCTTCATCAGGATGAGGTCGGTGATGGAGCTGATCCTCATGCTGCGCCATGCCTCGTCGTAGTCATGATTCTTGCGGGTCATGAGTTCGTAGGCCTCGTTGGTCACTTTATCATACAGAGCAGTTGCTTCTTCCGAGGTGAGGTCAGGTTGATCGACCACTCCTTGTTGTAGTTGAATGATGCCCATGACGGCATAGTTGACGATGCCGATGAATTCCGGCTCTACACCTTCGTCCACAAGATGTTCCGAGGTCGTCTGAAGGGTACGTATCCTATTGGCTTTGATGAAGATCTGGTCGGTAATGGAGGGGGTTCGAAGGATTCTCCATGCCGGACCGTAGTCTTTCATTTTATCGATAAACAACTTACGGCATTGAGCCAGCACGTTGTGGAATTGCTTTTCGGTTTTAGGGTTGTTCATAGCCTATTTCTTTTACGAAGCAAAGATAATAAAACTTGTGAAGCAAGACCCTGGAAGAAAAAAATATCACACATCTCTTGACAAATGAAATTATTTTACTATTTTTGCAGCATACTTTAAACTAATTAAATTAATAAAATAATACATTTCCATCCATGAAGACAAATCCACTTAAGCACGTAGCGGATCCTATCAATGAAGCCCGCCGCTATGTTGACAACGCCAAGACCGTGCTTTTCGAGAAAGCAAAACTGGATCCGGAAACCAACTGTTACGCAGATTCCAAATACGTGAAAGCCGCTGGACATTACCTTTGGAACGCTGTACTCATCAGCATCGATGCCATATTTGAAGTTAAAAGCAAGCAACGCCCGCATCCTGACGTTAACGATTATAGAGAAGCCATCGCCAAACGTGACCGCAAACTGCTCTCCCTGTTGAACGCTTCCTACGACACCGCACATATCACCATGGGTTATGATGGTAACGTTTCCAAAGACGTCTGCATCGCCGGCATCCGCCTGGCCAACGACATCATCGACCGATGCGAGGCGATGCTGAAGCAGGCAGCGTAGTGAAAACCAACGACTTGCCATAGGACGTGCCGGAACTGTTCGTTACATAGGCACGGACATGATATGGTTTCTCAGGTTCCAAACCGTTGATCATCAAGGTAAAGTTTCACAGTGATCTTACGCAGTCCATGCGGAACCCATACCCATATCTCTCCGGTTTGCTGTTTCGTTTCAACGATGCCCAAGGCACCTCCTTCAAAGATGAAGCCCCGTTCAGAGGTCACCACCTTGATCAGTGCCGCCACTTCGCCATTTTGGTCGATACGTTTTCCATCACGGCTCGATGCCGTCATGTCAGTGGGCAACGCCCGAAACGACTTCACTCCTATCGTTTGTGCTCTGGCACCCAGCCAGACAACAAAAAGAAAAAGGATCAGGATGGCTTTTTTCATGGCTTCATTTGTTTCAATCACTCGGGAAAGACCCAGTTTAAAAGAACAAAAATAACACTTTTTCAGATATAGTCTTATCTTTGCGCCGAAATAACACTTTTCGTCATGAACCTTTCCTTCCCTGCCATCATGGGCATCCTCAACGTCACGCCCGACTCGTTCTCCGACGGGGGACAATATAACAGCGTGGATGCCGCTCTCAAGCATTGTGAAGAGATGCTCCGCCAAGGTGCCGACATCATCGACCTCGGCGGATGCTCCACACGGCCAAACAACAGCATCGCTACCCAAGAGGAAGAGATGGAACGGGTCATCCCCGTGCTGAAAGCCCTTAAAAGGCAATTCCCTGAAGCCGTCATCTCTATCGACACCTTCCGGAAAACCATCGCAGAAGCCTGCGTCAACGAAGGTGCCTCCATCATCAACGACATCTCCGGAGGACTCTTTGACCCCGACATGCTTCCTTATATCGGCCAAAACCACATCCCCTATGTGATGATGCATTGCGTCGGAACCCCAGAGACCATGCACCAGTATGCACTCGAGGGCGACATCCACCAGACCGTCATGGAGTTCTTCGAACACCGATGCAGCATCTTGGAAAGCTATGGTCCGCAGGAGGTTTTCCTTGACCCCGGCATCGGCTTCGGCAAGAGCCTTAAGGCTAACTATGCTCTCCTCAGCGACTTGGAACGTTATCGATACCACCACTACCCCATCCTCATCGGGGTCTCGCGCAAATCGATGATTCGCAAATTGCTTGGTCCTGAAGCTGACCCCGAAAACGGGACAACCGTCCTCAACACCTTGGCACTGGCGCACGGAGCGGATATTTTACGCGTCCATGACGTCAAAAATGCAGTGGAGCTCAAAAAACTTTGTACCTTTGCGGCATCAATATCCTAATCCATGCTGGATCTCTTCATTCAAATACGCATCGTTGACGTCATCGACATCCTGCTGGTTGCCTTGCTGCTCTATGGCTTATACCGCCTCTTGAAAGGCACAGCAGCCATCAGCATCTTCATCGGCATCGTCGCCATCTTCCTGATATGGCAGCTCGTCAACGCCCTTCAAATGGAGCTGCTGACCACCATCTTGGGAGCCTTTGTCAGCGTGGGCTTCATCGCACTTATCATCATCTTCCAGCCCGAGATACGCCGTTTCCTGTTCACCATCGGTATCCACACCAAAAGCAGCAATATCAAAGGTTTTCATCTCTTTCGCCGCAAGAGCAAGACCATCAGCTTGGACTGTGAGACCGTATGCCAGGCCTGCATCTCCATGTCGCTCATCAAACAAGGCGCCCTCATCGTCATCACCAGACAGAACACCTTGGCCGACATCGTGTTGACTGGAGTCACCATCGACGCCCGACTCAGCAAACCACTGATTGAAAATATCTTCTTCAAGAACAGCCCCCTACATGATGGTGCCATGATCATCACCGACAACAAAATCGTAGCGGCTCGATGCATCCTGCCAGTCACCAACAACAGCGAAATCCCCGGCCACTATGGACTACGTCACCGTGCCGCCATCGGTGTCAGCGAAATCAACGACTGCCTCGTCCTGGTCGTCTCCGAAGAAACAGGCAATATCAGTCTCATCAAGGAAGGTAGCATCACCACCCTGGAGGCAAATACCATGAAAGAAGTGCTGGAACGCGAGCTTAAAGCCTAATCGAGCTCGATGAATCCATCCTCATCTTCTACAAAATAAAACATCTTTTCCTCAGGATCCCACCGCATCTTGAAACGCGGCTTAGCATTTGTCTTGGCCATCTCCGAATGGACATACTTGTTCATCATCTCGGTGAACGTGTAGTCTGCATAGAGCTTGCCTAAAAACACTGCGTAATTATAGATGTCGTCAGACTTAATCGCAACCACCGAATACTCATAACTGTATCCTCCATCTTTCCTTACGACATGCGAGTCAAAATCGTCCATCAGGTTATGCTCATAGAACAAGGTCGGATGCCAATCCCCATCGTTGATGTCAAACCAAGAAGCCACATTTACCGTGTTCAGAGGCACCTGATATTCGTAGGTATCAATGAAGTCGTAGTACTCATCGGTATAAGGAGTGATCCTCCCTTGGATCTCCATTTGGGTAAGCACAACCAGCCAATGAATTGAATCAACCTCAACATTTTCCTGATCCTCAGGGATATACACGTCTATACCATACGTACGCAGTTGAGTTGCATATGCAGAATACATAATGTCAAGAAAGGCATCCTGGTCCAAAGAATCCAGTACCTTGGTATAGTTACCATGCTCATCCTGAACCAAAGTGACCTTGGCCTCTTCAGGGAAATACACTGCAGCACGAACGCTGGGGGCTTGAGTGACAAAACGATTGGCGAGGTTAATCTCTGTGCTGCAACTCGCCATGGCAAGTGCAACAAGTAAACCGATAATGATAGTCTTTATCTTCATTGATCAAAACAATTCCATTTGAATAGCTTCTCCCCCTTGCTTCTTTTCCGAAGACGTCTCTTCTTCCAAAGGCGGCTCTTCCACCACAGGTGATTCTTCAGGTTCGGAGGTCTCCGCAGGTTCGGGAATCTCCGTGGGTTCAGGAATCTCGGGTTCAAATGGCTCCAGCCATTCAAAACTCTCTATCTCTCTATTAGACAGACGTTTACCTTTTGCTTTAAAACTCTTTATACCGATAAACTCCTCAACATTGACCTCATCGTCAGGGAAGCTATTGCCGGCATCGCTGACCTGATAGCTCAGCTTCAGTCGCGGCATAACATCGGTACTGCTCGACAAGTACTTGGCTGCTTCGTGCTCCCCGATAAAAGAGCAGCGAGTATTCATCTTGACCTCCTTGTCGATGCAGAAACGTTTCAGATACATCTTTTGGGTTTCACCCTCAATATAGACGACGGAGAAAATGTCATCAGGATCGTACTTGCGAATCTCCACCATGTCGTCGTCGAAATGGGTTGAGAGATCGTATCCTGTCACCTTGAAGTCACCGTTGCTGAAGATTTGAAGGATTCGGTCGTCACCTTCGAAAGCGCCCAGATATTGTCCACGTTTGTCGGCATTAAGTCTGCGAACCGTGTCATCGTACCACAGGTCACGTGCCGTGAGCGTGGAGACGCCATCATCATGCTTGAACACCTGCTTGATGGCATATTTGGTCAGGAGGTTGCCTCGAGCGGCACGTCCTTTGACAGCCAATTGGGCAAAGTCATAGTCGAAAGTAGCTTTTTTCAGTTTCGGCGCTGGTCTCAGCTGCACCTTAATGACCTCAGCTTCTCCGTTGGGGTTGGCGGTGAAATACACCACCTTTGAGTCAGGATTGCCCTGAGTCAGGTCATACTCTTTGTCGCGGGTGATACTGGTGACCGCAAAACGTTTGACATAGAAAGGGTTACCTGCCTTTCCATCACGATAAACAGCGTTATAGGTGGTGCGGTCATCATTCTTATGGAAGACATCGACATGGATGACGTTGGCTCCCACAAACAGTTTCGACTGGAGTTTGGTCACCATATACGTTCCATTTTCATGGAAAACGATGATGTCATCCATATCGGAGCAATCAGCGACAAAGGTATAGGCTTCTTTGTTCTTTTCCCGTTTGAGGCCTTCCGACGTACACACAAAGCCTTCATCGGTGTTGACATACAGCTTCTCGTTATTGGCAGCTACTGCTTGGGCCGAAATATTGTCGAAGTTACGGATCTCCGTCTTACGCTCGCGTCCTTGTCCGTATTTCTCCTTGATGTGTGTATAGTAGTTGATGGTATAGTCAACGATATGGTCAAGGTTATAGCGAGTCTCTTCCATCTTGGCCTCGATGTCGGCCAGCTGCTCGTCGGCTTTTTTGATATCGAATTTGGAGATTTTGCGTACCGGTTTCTCGCAAAGCTTCAGCACATCATCACGTGTGATCTCACGTTGCAGTTTCTTCCGGTAGGGATCAAAACGACGTTCAATACCCGTCACTTGATCTTCCCAGGTGTCATAGTCTTTCTTTTCTAGTTCCTTGTAGATGCCTTTCTCGAAGAAAATCTTTTCCAACGAGATCCAATGCCAATCTGCCTCGAGTTCATCAAGCAAGATGCGCAGCTCCCAACTCAACAGCTCCATGGTACGATCGGTACAGCGTTTCAAAATTTCGCTGACCCCCATGAATGCCGGACGGTCGTTGATGATGACGCAGGCATTGGGCGAGATAGACACCTCGCATTGGGTAAAGGCATAGAGAGCGTCGATGGTTTGGTCAGGAGAAACACCGGGATTGAGGTAGATGGCGATCTCGCAAGTCTCGGCAGTGTTGTCGTCAATCTTCTTGATCTTGATCTTTCCCTTGTCATTCTCCTTGACAATGCTCTCTATCACGCTTCCCGTTGTTGTTCCAAATGGTATCTCAGTGATTACCAGTGTTTTCTTATCAATCTGGCTGATTCGGGCTCTCACCTTGACACGTCCACCGCGAAGTCCATCGTTGTAGTTGGTCACGTCCATCAGTCCTCCCGTCGGGAAGTCGGGATAAAGTACAAAAGGCTCATCGCGAAGATAAGCGATGGAGGCATCGATCAACTCATTGAAGTTATGAGGCAGGAACTTGGAAGCCAAGCCTACGGCGATACCCTCAGTACCCTGGGCAAGCAGCAGGGGGAACTTCACTGGAAGCGATACGGGTTCCTGATTACGGCCATCGTACGAGGGGGTCCAGTCGGTAGTTTTCTTGTTAAAAACCACCTCCTTGGCAAATTTGGACAATCTGGCTTCGATATAACGGGAAGCAGCAGCGCTGTCGCCCGTGAGGATGTTACCAAAGTTACCCTGCATGTCGATGAGGAGATCTTTCTGGGCCAGCTGAACCAAGGCATCAGAGATGGAGGCATCACCGTGAGGGTGATACTTCATCGTGTTACCCACGATGTTGGCCACCTTGTTGAATCGTCCATCATCCAATTCGTTCATGGAATGGAGGATACGGCGCTGCACCGGCTTCAGCCCGTCTTCGATGGCGGGCACGGCACGTTCAAGGATGACATAAGAGGCATAGTCGAGAAACCAGTTCTCGAACATCCCTTTCAGGGGGATCACATGAAATTTTTCCTCCTGAGCGTCATCAACTTCCAATTCAGGCTTATCTTCAATATCCATAAGACGTCATTATGGGTGCAAAAGTAAGAAAAAACAAGATAAAAACCGCCAACAAAACAAGGATTTTCTTTTGCTCTTACTTCCAGAAACGAAGCACTGCCACCTCACCGAGGAGGGCAAGAAGGGCAACCAACACCCACCATTTCCACAACGTTGACTTTTTCGCCATGGCTTCCATCAGATCGTGACCGGCGAACTCATCGGGAGCCATGACAGCCAGCACTGGCAAACCCGCCTTTTCGAAAGCAGCCTTGAGTCCTGTGCTATTGGCAAAATCCATCTCCGACTCCAACCGGCTGTCGTTCCATGCCATCAGGTGACAAACGGTATCCATTTTCCTCAGCTCGTAGAAACCCGAAGCGGGAATCTCGTCTTGGAAGAAGACACAGACACGGTTGTTACGCAACTCATGAGCCGGCATCAGCTCAAAGGAGCCGTCCTCGTTACGGATCTTCAGATCGTCGAGCCCAGTCAACCCCAAGTCATCGAAGAGCACCGACTTGTCTTCACCCATGGTATAGGCTATCTGGCCCACACCGCCACCGATGAGGGCCATCTTGAGCATCAAAGGAACAAAGAGGGCATTATCGGCAAGGTTGCTCCAGCGTTCATCGAGGGTGGTGGCAAAGTCGAACACATAGCCCTTGCCCGTCTTTCGCTGGATCAGGAGAGGTTCTCCGTTGTCCAAACGAATCAACACTGAGGCATCGGCTGACGGATGGAGACGCACATGCTGTTTGACTTTAGGCAAGTCGGCATGTTGGGGAAGGTCAAGGATGACGTCATTGAAGAACTCATGCTGCATGGCGATCGTGTTCGCCGCCATGGTATTGGTGTCAATGGCATTGCCATCATCATGGAAAAACGCCACGCAAGCGCCTGCAGCGGCATTGTCGAGCAGGGTCTTACGCATGGTGGCATTGATGGACGAGGCCTCACTGACTACGATAAGTTGGGCTTGTGCTAGTTCCGAGAGGTCGATACGCTCAGGATTCATCCTGACAAAGTCGTATTGTGGATCATCATCGAAAACCATACCGACAAAAGGCAACTTGTCGGATCCGTTAAGCTCCACCACCTTCAAGGATGGGCGGGTCTCGATAACAAACCGATAGCTGTCGTCAAAGGTGATGGGATAGTCCATCAACGATACCGCGCATGGGGTATGTCCATTTTCCTCCAACAGGAACTGGAGTCCCACTTCGGCACTCTCCTGCCCTTCCACGTCAACAGTAGTCGATGCAGTCACCTTGCCATTCATCGACAAGTTCAAGGGAAGGCCTTTCACCTCCTTGTCGCCACGGTTGCTGACCAGCACACGCACCTCGTTGCTCAACCCTGCCTGCATCACAGGGGAACTCAGCCATACCGAATCAACGGAAAGGTTCGACTGCACTGAGGCTGACAGTGGCACAACAACGACATGCAGGCTAGTATCCGCCTTGACATCGTGCAGATCAAACATATTCCCCTGAAAATCGGAATAGACGAAGAGCGTCGCCTGGTCAAAGCCATGCTGGCTCTTAAGCATCTCAAAACGATCCAACACTTCATTCAACTTCACCGGAGGTCCGTCGAGATTCATCCGGTCGAGTTGATCGAGCATCTCTTCCTGGTTCATGGGATATTCGTTGGCTACCTCGAAGCTGTTGGACATCAGCAGGTAACGTGTTGATGGAGAGAAACGTTCAACAATGCCTTTAGCCGACTCTCGAGCGTCTTCAAGAAGGGTGGTCTTTGTCGATTGGGCCTTCATGCTCATGGAGTTGTCAATATAGACGCCCACTACCCCTTCCTCCGTGTTGATGTTGACTGTTGCATCCTCTTTATAGGGGAAGGCAAAAGCTAGCACCAAAGCCACGATGAACAGACAGCGTAGCAGCAAGGTCACGAGGTATTTCAGCTTTCGAGTCTTGGCATTCTCCTGTTGAATGGTCTTAAGCATTTCGGTATTACTGAAATACACGAGCTTATGCCGTCTGAAGTTAAAGAGATGGACAGCGATGGGGATCGCCAACGCTGTCAAAGCCCAGAGCATCTGTGGATAGAGGAATCGCATAGCTTAGAACAAAATGGGTTATCTTCGCCCAGCGAAAGAAGAGCAGGCATCTCCTGTCTTGAATTGCAGAGGAAGCATCACACTGAAGTTGCATTCCCAACCTCGGTTGTATCGGTAACCCACGGAATAATGGGTTCCTCCATTACCTAAGTTAACTGCCGGAGCTTGCGATTGTTGCTCGAGCTTGGAGTAGGTGTTGTGCAGGCCCATACTGTAAGCTGCTTCAAGCTTCAGCAACAAGGAAAACCGCTCAAACTCCAAGGTATAACGGACACCTGCCCCTCCAAATACACCAAAGTCGAAAGGCGACATATTGCCTTTATTAACCATAACCGTAGTTTCCTGGGCAATCTCTCCCGAGAGGTTCATTTCAATAGGAGTACTCAGTGGCTTGTTAAACACAGTATCAATCAAGATATAGGGCATCACTACGCCAACGTCAACCCCTCCAAACAGATAAGGTTGAGCGGGGCCTTTGATCGGGATGACCACTTCGATGGGAAGACGGAGATCCAGATAGTTGACTTTCGCCTTATAATTGGTCAGGAGACTATCCGCTGGAATACTATAAAACAGACGACTGTCGCCTCGCTTCGTCCAGATCAGTTCTGGGGCAAAGTAAGCGAAATCGCCCATGGGTATCTCAACCTGAACTCCTACCAGTGGACGGATCCTATGGAGAAGTGAATCATAGGGAAGCTCATTCAAATCCTCGGGCATGGCTCCCCGTGAACGGTAATGGTAATGTGGCAGAAGCACTCCTCCTTTGATGCCGATGCTTATTGGATTGTGCACTGGCTTGAAGCGGCTTTCCGCACCGATTTGGGCAGTCAACGGGACCACCACCATCATCATAACAAGAATCAAAAACCACTTTTTCACGTTCGTTCCTCCTTAATCTTCCCAGTTATACGGTTGACCACTTCTATTCATCTCCGTGATCGTATCCATGTCGCGATAGATAGTCAGCAAGCCTTTACGGCCCTCAATGGCCTCAACAAAACTCGCCGGAACCTCTTCGGGATTCAACACTTTCACGTCCTTGTTATACAAAGCAATAGAGCAATTGCGAATATCTCCAGGGACACCTATACTATCCACAAGGCGTTCTCCTGCGATGGCGATGCCTTGGTTAAGGCGAAATCTCACCTGGACATCACCAATCGGTGTTTGCACCTCTTGATCACGCTTCAGATAGGCAAAAAATGAAGAACCATTCCCCTTCACGTAAGCATATTCGGTATGGAACAACTCCGAATTGAGCTCCAGTCCAGGAATCCTAATGTCGCAATGGACCACCATATGGTTCTGTCCATGAAAATAGTCGGTGTAGAACTCATAGTCGCCCCCAAACCGGAAAAGGATTGGATATTGCGGGGCTTCAAACTGGCCCACAGGCATGACCACTTCAATGGGGTCGAACTTATACTCCCCTCGCACATCGGGGGTGTTTATTCCATCAACATGGGACAAAGGTGCGATAGAATCATAGTAAATCGTGTCCTGACCAATGATTGTGTCAATGACACGGATCGGAATCGCAAATACCGAATCCGCACTCATTCCGAAAATGGTATCGAAGCTCTCAATATAGCCTTCTTCACCGAACAAGATGATGGTATCATCCTCTTCTTTCAGACAGCCATAGGTCAATGCTGATAACAGCAGGACAGCGAAAAACAGCAGTTTTCTTTTTCTCATTTTTCTTGACTGATAGAATTTGCAAATTTAAAACAAAAACAAACACGTCATCGGGCGACCGTCAGGGTTTTTCTCACCATGCCCATGGGGGTCTTGATCTCAATAATATAAAGCGCTTCTGACAGATTATCCACATTGAAACTCAAGCGAGCATCTCCTTGCGCTTCAATAAACTTCACCTGTTGTCCAAGCACGTTATAAACACGCACATACTCCATCGACTCCGATTCAACGACCACTGTGTGTTGAGCTGGATTAGGATAGATGCTGACAGGGATGGAGTTCTCCTCTCCAATGCCAAACTGCACAGCGTTGAGGCGAATCACATCCATACCACAAGAGCCATCACCGATCTTGGCCGATAACAAGGCGGTCCCCATAGTCCTTACGACGATCATGCAGCAACTCTTACCATTGATGATGGTATCGGTCACTTCCCAGATCTCAGGCTCCAACGTCCAGTTCAACGGACTCTCCACATCGGTGTAATAGAAATAGACGCCAGGCCAATAGCTGTTCATCACCGAGACCGTTTCTTGCCCTTGAATCTCCACTTCAGCCGATGCCAGCAATGACAGTTGGGCCGCATTGCTCTCATCGCTGCCACAAGATCCATCAACGACATAGCGGACATACTTTTCGTGGAAATAGTCATCCACCTGCTCGGCATCGAACTCATGGCCATCGAGGGAGGTATCCCAACCTCCATTTCCATTGGCACTGACTTGCCAATACCCTACACCTGGGGTCAACTGGTTCCATTCGACATCAGGAAGAACCGACATGTGACCTTGGGCACAAATCGAGATGGATTCAGGGATGTCTTCGACCACTGGCTCAGCGTTGACTTGGATTTCCAGCATCTCACTCACAGCAGGCTCGGCAGAGCATTTCATCGAAGCTACCATATAACGGATGGAAGCCCCATCATGCACGGCACGGTTCCATACCGAGGGAAGTTGCACCCATTCTGACGAACCCGGAACACAGATCTCCCAATATTGCTTCACCCGATCGTTAGGATGAACGGACACTTCAAGATCGTCAATGTCAGGCTGTTCTCCATCACAGAACTGGGTATTGACGTCCATGACATCACCGGTTATCTCTGGAGCTCCAAGGACCAAAATAGGCTTGCCTGGACTGAAAAGCGGCATATCTTGACATGAGGTCTTCAAACCATAGATAAGAGAATAGCCATCGTACATCGCCGAAACTGGGGTTTCAAAGTTCCACGGGATAGTCTCCGAAAGATCCGGAGAACGGAGGAACCATCCTAATAGGTCATCTTCCGGACTTTGGTTGTTGATGAACGAAGCCACGCTTGGAAGAGAATTCGAATCGATAGGTTCATCTTCACAGACCTCCAAGGCCTGTTGCCACGACTCAGGCATGGTGTACGAAGGACCAGCAGCAACGGTGATAAGAACCGGTGCAGAGAAGTCCGACCATCCGCAATCATTGGCAACACGATATTGAATCATATAGGCTCCCGCAGCGAAGGGATCGCCATCAGGACCCACGTTGAACACCTCATTATTACGCTTCCACTCAAAAACCAAATCCGAAGGAGTATAGACATCCAAAGTGGCCCCTTCACAGAGCAAGGAAGGCAAAGAGCCAATGGCAACCGAAGCAATGTCGGGCACATCTATGACATGTAAGACCACATCCTCCTGTGCTACAGAATAACCACATCCCTTCACGATATAGCGAAGTATCAAACCATCATGAGCAACCGTGAGCACATCGGGAAGATTGGCGGGTTCACCAGCTGGAGTGTAACATTCCCAATGCGGGACATCTTCCACATAGCCAGTCACTTCAAGCGAAGGCAGATAGTTGGCAAGGTGCTCTCCCACGCAAACTGAGAGCTGACCTGTCCAGTCGTCATCCAACACGATATGAGGAGCCTCGAGAACGGTGATGTTTGATGACCATGCTGAAGCGGAGCTACACTCATTCTCTACGACACATAAAATACGGACAGTTCCCGTGGGAAGCGGATCGAAAAATGGATTGAAAGCGTGGGTATCATTTAGATCGTCGGCCATGGCATAGTACCATTCACGTGAGATCTCTGTACCATGATGCAGTTCCAACGACACCTCCAAGTCATCATCCTCAAAAAGTTCGCCTTCACACAACTCATTCTTGTCTATCGTGAAGGAACTGATTTCCGGTTGTGCAACGATGGTCAAGGGGAAAGCTGTAGGATATGCCACTGATCCACCGCAATCATCACTAAACAGATAGCAACGCAAAAAACCATTTCTGTCCTCTGTCAAAGGCAGGTGGTTGTTTGCAATTTCCTCATAATTGCCATCCTCCGTCTCGGACCAAGCCCAATAAGGACGGGTCCCGAACAAGCCATGGGCGTCATAATCAAGATCCGTGATAGGCTGCAAATCCAGTCCTCCATCCGAAACACAGTAATAAGGGCTAAGCTGATCATAAAGATTCATGTTGATGAACTCCGGTCCCGAAGTAACGGAAAGTGCTTCGCCGTCGGCAAGGGTTGCAAAGATATCGCCACAATGGTTATGGGCATGGTAACGAATCACACATCCATCATAATCAGTGGAGATCACGGTAAAAGGCACCCATTGACCACCTGCGAAAACCTCCCATTGTTCATAGGAAGGATCCTCAGGATCTTCAGGATCTTCAAAGAGGTTCCAACTCGTCACTTCCACAGCAGTCAGTTTTCCTTGGTCCACCAACTCTGACACCTCCGTCTGATTGCAGAAACCAGCAAAGATTTGGATTTGGGTGAAATTCAGCGTAGGCACATCACCCACGACAAGCTGTAAAGGATTCGTAGTCACTCGCTCATGACCATCGCACAACGGTTCCACATAGAAACGAATCCATCGGCCATTGTCGCTCGATGACAGGGTGACAGGCAGGTTCGTAGAAAAACTTGTCGGTGTGTCTTCCGCACTGATTTCCCAACCGTATTGTCCATGATGACCAACAGGAGTCAAAGCGGGCAACAAATCACTCAATGACGTGTTTGCACAGACTCGCTCCAATGCTTCGGGAAGCAAGTCAAGACCTTCGATGGAAGGTGCCTCAAAAACTTGCAATTCAAACGCAGGGTCAAATGGAGTCAGGCCACAGTCACTCTGCAACCCACAAGTCACCAATCTGCTCTCCGTTCCCAATGCAATGGTACTGCCATTGATAGGCGTATAGATGGCATTGCCACTTTCATCATAACTCACCCAATACCATCCGACTGTCACTCCTGAAAGGCCGTTGGTATTGTACCAGTTGGAAGGAATCTGAGGTTGGGGTATAGAGGTATTTGGACAGTATTCGGAATCAAATGGGTTGGCTACCTGAGCGGTGAATGAGGGTCCAGAGGTAACCAAGATCTCTTTTGAGTTGACATTTCCACAAGGAGAGACGATTTGATAGCGAATATAATCGCCATCATTCAAATCATTCAGGTTGTCGAGCGGGACATAGCTACCGCCATTGTGCTTATAGTACCAGGACCCATTGTGCTCATTGTTATTCCAATTCACATTAACCGCAGGCAACTCTGATCCTGCACAAATAGAATTCGGCAAGGAGTTGTTATTGTTAATCACGGGCGTGTTGCAGACATGAATGACCATAAGTTCAGAATAGGTGGGCAAATCACCAGAACAGGTCAAATTATCGTTGCAACTATTACGGGCCTCAAAACGGATGTTATAGTCACCGATACCTACATTGGCAAACGAGGCAGACTCTTGCCAGTTGTTTGGAGTATTGGAAGAAGACCACATCCAACCTTGATAAAAGACCGATGCACCATGGTCAATCCAGTTTGCCGAAGGGTTAAAGCTTCCCACCGACTCCAGGCAAAGACGGTCATCTGTCGGCCAAGTGTTGGCATTCATGCCGTTAAATTCAGGCAAGTCCCTAACGGAAAATGCAATCGTTGACTGAGCACTCAGGCCCCATCTTTCCACCTTGTATGAGATAGTCTCATCGCCAAAATAACCTTCGTTAGGCAGATAATGAATCTGATGGTTATTGTCGAGCCAAGCAGTACCATGCGTTGTTGTAACAGGCTGAGCCTGTGTTGCAGGCTTATATACGCCATCACTATCTTTCAATGAAAAGGTCGGATTATAGTTTTGACCCTGGAAAGTACATTGATAGCCTTGAGAAGCACTGTTGGGAATAAGGATGACGAATACTCCGTCCGCTGACTCGCAAACACAATGAGAGCCCCCATTAACTGGGTTAGCGGTTACGCTATAATCTGGAGACATCGACAATGAGACATCATCCATTCCAAAGTCATCTCCAAGGCCTGTAGAGTATCTACAGTCATCGTAAATTGTGATTGTAAGGCTTCCATTTCCATTGCTCCAGCAATGATATGTTGGAGATAATTGCCATTCAGCATGGCCAACAGTCTCTGGTTGCCATGAGTTCTGGTTGTTACCATAATACACGTCAGACCCATTAGATTGAACACGAAACCTTACGCCAAAGTTCGTAGCACCATAGTTAGAGGTGGACAAATGAGTGGCCCAAAAAGAAAAATCATACATGACGTTAGGCTCAAGGCCATTGACAGTGTATCGAAGAACATAATTTGTACTAGGTTGTCCTGGACTAATAGCAGATCCAGTACCACCATAACCATTGACCATCAGGAAACGACCTGAGCCTCCATGTCCTGTGCATGGATAGAAATTGGAATTATAGTTGTCGGTACTAGAACCAATGGCTAAAGCGCCCTCATTATAAAGCAAGCCTTGGTTAACCCCACCCACCCAGGTATATTGAGTAGTAACACCAGCATATAAATCCAGGGATTGATTATCAGAAAAATGACAATTATAAAGATCGTTATGCTGTTCCAGGATATTAGGATTTTGGGCATTTGCAATGCTTGGAAGCAGCACGATGAGAGCCAGCAACGAGGCGAGGAGACATCTTTTCATAGGTTTTCTTTTAGGGGTAAAACGAAAAAAAGCTGCAAAAGTTGTGCCATGCAATCAGTATTTTATGGCTTTGCCGTTCAACACAGCTTGTTGCAGGTTATCGCCCTGGTAGGTCAGTTTCAGGGAGAAGAAGGGGACGTGTTCATCGAGGAGTTTAAGGAAGATTTTGTCGCCTTCCCACATGGTGAGATCGAGGAGGCGTTGTTTGTCGATCCATTCGAGGTCGCCTTCGTCGCAGATGATTTGTTCGCCTTTCCATTCGGTGCAGACGAAGAGGTGCATTTGTTCGGCGGGCCAGATGTTATGTACGAAGGTGACGATGCCGCAGTAGCGCCATTCGGTGACTTCGAGGCCGGTCTCTTCGCGGATCTCGCGCAGCATGCATTCCTCGGGGCTCTCCCCCACCTCGAACTTACCTCCCACGCCAAGCCATTTGTCGTGGTTGAGGTCATTTTCTTTTTTGGTGCGATGCAGCATCAGGTATTGGCTGCCGCGTTCCAGGTAACAGAGGGTGGTTTGTTTCATTTTTAAGGAGACAGAAGACAGAAGCAAGAAGTAAGAATAGCAAAGGCGGCCATGAGGCCGCCTTTGCGAAAACCCTTTGAACTTTGGAATTAGATGATTCCTTGAGCGAGCATAGCTTTGGCAACGCGCATGAAGCCGGCGATGTTGGCACCCTTCACGTAGTTGATGGTACCATCAGCTTGTTTGCCGTATTCAACGCACATGTCATAGATGTCGTTCATGATCTTGTGAAGCTTCTGGTCAACTTCAGGAGCGGTCCAGTTGATGTGAGCGGCATTCTGGCAGATCTCGAGGCCAGAGGTAGCAACGCCACCGGCGTTGACAGCCTTACCAGGAGCGAACGGGATACCGGCGCCTTGGATAGCTGCGATAGCTTCAGCGGTGCAGCCCATGTTGGAGATTTCAGCAACATACTGGACGCCATTGGCGATCAGTTCCTTAGCATCGGCTTCGTTCATTTCGTTCTGGAAAGCGGACGGGCAAGCGATGTCGCACTTCACCATCCAAGCCTTCTTACCAGGAGTGAAGATGGCCTTGCCGGGGAACTTGGTGGCCATGTCTTCCACCTTGTTGCGGCGTGAGTCACGCATGACCAGCATGTAGTCGATCATTTCCTTGTTGATACCTTCGGGCAGTTCGCAAACGCCGTCCGGGCCTGA
>JAEEGL014712660.1_pt1 | contig 83667 bp, 66 predicted proteins | sample 9134231 | NCBI WGS metagenome assembly JAEEGL01 (sample SAMN16246548, study PRJNA631951) | gut metagenome | biome: gut microbiome; feature: rumen; material: fiber-attached | host: Bos | place: Iran: Karaj | collected 2018-10
CGTTGAATTTGGCATATTGGTAAATCTGGTGGGCCAAATGATGGAGTCTGTCGCTTCAATTAAAATAATAGATAGTTGAATCAAACAGCAAATAATATCGAAGGGATAAAACACACGCAAAGCATGTGGCCTTACCCGTCAGATTCCAATGGGAAGGCACCCCGTAAGGGGAACCGAACACCGATAAATCAAGACAAATACAGTGAGAAAAGGGGCAGGGAAGCAAGCTTTCACTACTACGGGGCACGATATTATTGGTCGGAAATTATGACGGGATTGTCTCCTGTCACCCCTCCGTGGCTACAGCGGGCTTAGGCCCGCTGTTTGGGTTTGCTGCCGGCAAGGGCGTAGAAAAGGATGTAGGCGAAACCAGCGACGACAATCCAGTAGGAGGGCTGATAGCCGGCGGGGCCGAAGATGTCAACCACGGCGTTCATGGCCAGCGGCAGGATGCCACCGCCGCAGACGAGGGCCATGAAGAGACCCGAGGCGCGCTCGGTGTAGCGGCCGAGGCCTTCGACGGCGAGGTTGAAGATGCCGCCCCACATGACGGAAGTGCATAGGCCCACGCAGACGAGCAGGGCTGCACTAAGCGGTATGAGGTTGAAGCCGAAGCCATTGGCACCGTTGAAGCCGAGGAAGTGGACCTGGACGGTGACGGGAATGAAGATGGCCAGCAGCACCAGCGCCACAGCGGCGGCGGCAGCGACGCTGAGCATCTTGCGCGGCGATACCTTGGCGCCGACAAGGCCTCCGATGAGTCGCCCCACAAGCATCAGCAGCCAGTAGAAGCCGGTGACCGAGGCGGCCACGTCGTCGTCGTCAAGAGTGTCCTTCATCAAGTCGAGGTCGGGGTTCTGGAGCCACTTGTTAAGGATGTTGGGGGTGCCCACCTCGACGCCCACATAGATAAAGATTGCTATGGCACCGAGTACGAAGTGGCGGTAGTTAAAGAGATCGCGGAAAGGGAGTTTCTCGGCGGACTTTCCTGATTCTCCAGAGGTCTCCGGAATATTTGTCAGCAATATGACGAGAAAAGCCACGGCAAAGATGGCCATTGCGGTGTACATCAGCGGGAAGGTGTCGGAGATGCGTGCGTCGACGATGGAAGGTATGAGAAGACCGGTGAGGACGATGACGGCGGTGCCGCAGAGCGAGTTGAAGGTGCCGCCGAACTGGATGAGCTGGTTGCCGCGGTTGCCGCCGCCGCCGAGGCGGTTGAGCATGGGGTTAACCACGGTGTTGAGCAGGCACATGGAGAAGCCGGCCACCAGGGCGCCGAGGAGGTAGACCCCGAAGCTGCCGACGATGCCGGAGAGGAGCTGGATGCCCACGCCGGTGAAGCCTACGGCGACAGCAATGAGAGCCGTGGTCTTGTAGCCGCGCTTTTGCAGCAGGTTACCCGCCGGGATACCCATGAGGGCATAGGCTATGAAGTTGGCGAAGACGCCGAGGGTTCCCTGCCAGTTGGGGATGGTGAACTGGCTCTTGAGGATATCGCCCATGGGCGACGCCAGATTGGTGACAAAGGAGATCATGCCGAAGAGCAGGATCATCACAATGATGGGGATGACGTTGGTCTTGTGCGTTGTGTTGTCCATATTTTATATGTTTATTGTACGGATATAAAAAAGGCAGGCACATCGTTGCATGTGTCTGCCTTTGGTTTGGTGGTGTCAGCCTTTCAATGCTTCTGAGCCGCTGACGATTTCGATAATCTCGTTGGTGATGTTGGCCTGGCGGGCCTTGTTGTAAGAGAGGCGCAGGTCCTTTATGAGCTCGGTGGCGTTGTCGGTAGCCTTCTGCATGGCGTTCATGCGGGCGCCATGCTCGGCGGCCAGCGAGTCGAGCACCATGCGGTAGAAAGTGCTGCGCAGCGTCAGCGGTATCATCTCGCGTAGTATTTCCTCCTGTGACGGCTCATAAATATAGTCGTTGTTGGCCTTGCGCTCACCATTCTCTGCCTTGCCACCCACACTTTCCACGGGCAGCCACTGCTCGCAGGTGATTATCTGGGTGAGGCTATTTTTGAACTTATTGTACACTACCTCGACGCGGTCGATGCCCTTGGCGGCAAAGTCGGCCATAAGGCTGTCGGCCAGACCGGCGATAGTGTCGAAGGAGGGGGCGTCAAGGAACTCGTCGTAGGAGGTCAAGCTGAGGTTTTTCTGACGCGAGAAGAACTCGGAGGCTTTTCTGCCCATGCAGGCCAGCTTGATGGCAGCGCCCTCGCCGTGCCAGTGCTCTATGCGCTGCTGGGCGAGCTTGATGACGTTGCTGTTGAAAGCACCGCAGAGGCCTTTGTTGCTGGTCACAACCACTATCACCACACTATGCACAGGGCGCACAGCGTGGAAGGGCGTGAGCGTCCCCTGCCCTTCTCCAATGTCGGAGATAATCTCCTGAAGAGAGGCGGCGTAGGGGCGCATGCCTATGATGGCATTCTGTGCACGGCGGAACTTGGCAGCAGAGACCATCTTCATTGCCGAGGTAATCTGCTGCGTGGAACTCACCGACGCTATGCGCGTGCGTACTTCTTTTAAATTAGCCATTATTTATACCTTTCTGCTGTATCAAGAGCCAAAGCCTTCATGGTGGCGAGGTCGCTGTCGATGAGCTTGCCGGCGTGCAGGTTGGCCAGTATGTCGGCGTGCTGCTGACGCATGAGGGTAAGGAACATCTTCTCGAAGTCGCGCACCTTGTCTACAGACACCTTCTGAAGCAGGCCGTTGGTGCCACAGAAGATGATGGCAATCTGGTCCTCGACGGGCATGGGGCTGTACTGGGGCTGCTTGAGTATCTCGACATTGCGGGCGCCCTTGTCGAGCACTGCCTTGGTGGTGGCGTCGACGTCAGAACCGAACTTCGAGAACGACTCCAGCTCACGGTATTGTGCCTGGTCCATCTTGAGGGTACCAGCAATCTTTTTCATTGACTTGATCTGTGCCTTACCGCCCACACGCGAGACCGAGATACCGACGTTGATGGCGGGGCGCACACCACTGTTGAAGAGGTTGGTCTCAAGGAATATCTGGCCGTCGGTAATGGAGATGACGTTGGTGGGGATATAGGCCGACACGTCGCCTGCCTGAGTCTCGATGATAGGCAGTGCTGTTAGCGAGCCGCCACCCTTCACCTTGCCCTTGAGCGAGGCGGGGAGGTCGTTCATCTGGGCGGCGATGGCGTCGTTCTGGATTATGCGTGCAGCACGCTCCAACAGACGGCTGTGAAGGTAGAACACATCGCCAGGGTAGGCTTCGCGTCCCGGCGGGCGACGGAGGAGCAGTGACACCTCGCGGTAGGCGACGGCCTGCTTGGAGAGGTCGTCGTAGATGACGAGGGCGTTGCGGCCCGTGTCACGGAAGTACTCGCCGATGGCGGCACCTGCGAAGGGGGCATAGAACTGCATGGCGGCAGGCATGGCGGCAGTAGCGGCGACAATGATAGTATAGTCCATGGCGCCCTTCTCCTGCAGGGTCTTCTGCAAGTTGGCCACGGTGCTGGCCTTCTGGCCACATGCCACATAGATGCAGTATACGGGATCGCCGGCATCGTAGAACGACTTCTGGTTGATGATAGTATCGATGGCGATGGCCGTCTTGCCAGTCTGGCGGTCTCCAATAATAAGTTCGCGCTGGCCACGTCCGATGGGAATCATGGAGTCGATAGCCTTGATGCCGGTCTGCAGAGGCTGCTCAACGGGCTGACGGTAGATGACACCGGGAGCCTTGCGGTCGATGGGCATCTCGAAGAGCTCTCCCTCGATGGGGCCCTTGCCGTCGATGGGCTCGCCGATAGTGTTGATAATGCGGCCCAGCAGTCCCTCGCCCACGGGTATGGAGGCGATGCGGCGCGTGCGCTTCACGGTGTCGCCCTCGTTGACGGTACTTATCTCGCCAAGCATAACGATACCGACGTTGTCCTCCTCGAGGTTCTGCACAATACCCTGGTCGCCGTTGTCGAACTCCACGAGCTCGCCGCTCTGAGCGTTACTGAGGCCGTAGACGCGGGCGATACCGTCGCCGACAGTGAGCACGGTACCAACTTCCTCAAGTTGCACGTCAAGGTCGACGTCGGCCAGTTGTTTCTTCAATATTGCCGATACTTCGGCAGGCTTAATATCTGACATATATATTACAGTTTACTTTCGTATTCGTTCTTGGCAAAGGCTATGCGGAGCTTACGTATCTTGGTGCGGATACGAGCATCATACATCTTGTTGTCGAACTCGAGCTTGAAGCTGCCAAGCATCTTGGGATCGGTATGATCGTGGAGCTCCACCTTCTTGCCAGTGTACTCCTCGACCATGCGCGTCACCATGGCGCGAGCGTTGTCGTCGATGGGCTGGTGTGTCACCAAATCGCTAAGCACAATACCCTTTGCATCACGGTAGAGTTCTATGAAGTGTTTGCTGATGCCCTGAAGGTTGACGGAGCGGTTCTTGCGTACCAAAAAGGAGAGGAAAGCCTTGGTGTCCTCACACACATGGGGGCCAAAAAGGTTCTGCACTATGGCATCCTTCTTGTCGGCACGTATCACCGGGTTGCCCAGCACGACAGCCAGTTCACGATTGTCGGCCATGACCGACTCGATGAGCTTCATATCCTCGGCCACATGGTCAAGATGACCCGTGTCGGTAGCCAGCATGAAGAGAGCCTTTGCGTAGCTGTTATTTATACGGTAGGTGCTCATATCAGTTCAGTTGCATCCTTTCCATTTCGCGGGCGATGACGGCATCGGCCTTTGGCTTGTCGCTAAGTTCAGCACGGATAAGTTTCTCGGCTATCTCAATGCTGAGGTTGGCAATCTCGTTCTTGAGGTCAGTCATAGCCTTGAGCTTCTCGTAGTTGATATTCTCGCGGGCAGCGTCGACGATACGGTCGGCCTCGGCGGTGGCTTTGGCGCGGGCCTCTTCGATAATCTGGTCGCCAGCCATACGGGCATCGCGTAGCATCTGGTCGCGCTCTATCTTGGCCTGACGGATGAGCTCCTCATTGTGTGCCACAAGGCTCTTCATCTCCTCGCGGGCTTTGGCAGCCTCGTTGAGGGAGGCGGCGATGGCTTCCTCACGCTTCTTGAGCGCCTTCAGTATCATCGGCCAGCCCCACTTGATGAGGATAAAGGCCAAGATGCCGAAAGAGACAAGCATCCAAACGAAGGTGCCAATGCCTGGGTTTATGAGTGGGTTATTCATGTTGTTTCTGTTTAAATGGGGCTGCCAATCGCAGCCCCTGTTGTTTGTTGGTTCGCCTCTTTATTTGAGGACGACGAGCAGGCAGAGCACGACTGCGAAGAAGGCAACACCTTCAACGAGGGCAGCGGCGATAATCATCGTCGAGCGGATGTCGCCACCGGCTTCGGGCTGGCGGGCCATGCCTTCCATGGCTCCCTGACCGATTTTACCAATGCCGATACCGGCACCAACAGTAGCCAAACCAGCTCCGATGGCTGCTCCGAGGTAACCCCAAGCGATGCCTGCTACGGCCTGCAATGCAATGAGTAATGTTGACATAGTTGTTTGTTTTATGTTGTTAAACTGTTGTTACTTGTTCTACAAAAAAACGAATGCAAAGATATGCATTTTTTTACAATTAAATGTTAAAACCTCAAACTTTTTTTTCTATCAAATCAAGACTATAATGGAGGCCAACGTTTTTGCGACGTGCGCGAGCCATCTTTATGATAAGGTAGGAGCATGCGATGAGGTTGCGCAACTCCGATAGCGGCTCGGTGAGGACACTACGGTTGTAGAGATCCTCTGTCTCGCGGAAGATGAGGTTGAGGCGGTCGAAGGCACGCTGCAGGCGCAAGTCGCTGCGCACGATACCGACGTAGTTCCACATAATCTCCTGCAGCTCACGCTTGGTCTGGGTGATGAGCACCATTTCCTCGTTGAGCACCATGCCTTCTGCATTCCAGTCAGGCACATCGGATTTGAAACCAACATCTTTAACCGTTTCTATTGCATCCATAGCAGCGTTGTGCGCATAGACGACAGCCTCGAGGAGGGAGTTGCTGGCCAAACGGTTACCTCCATGGAGCCCTGTGCAAGAGCACTCACCGGCGGCGTAGAGATGCTTGATGGAGCTCTCGCCGTTGCGATCCACCTTTATGCCACCGCACTGGTAATGCGCAGCCGGACGGATTGGTATCATGTCGCGTGTAATGTCGATGCCAATACTCAGGCACTTAGCATAGATGGTTGGGAAACCTTCAATAAGATGTTTGCGACCTATGCCGCGTGCGTCAAGGTAAAGGTAATCCTTACCGCTAAGCTTCATCTCGTTGTCAATGGCGCGGGCTACAATATCACGTGGAGCAAGGCTTAAGCGAGAATCGTACTTCTGCATAAACTCATGGCCGTCACGATCCTTGAGCACGGCTCCCGCGCCACGCAAAGCTTCGGTAATGAGAAAGGCCGGCTTCTCGGCGGGATTATACAGGCTCGTGGGATGGAACTGCATAAACTCCAAGTCACTCAACACACCACGGGCGCGATGCACCATGGCTACGCCGTCACCTGTGCTTATGACCGGCGTGGTGGTGGTACTGTAGACATTGCCCATGCCGCCGGTGGCCAGCAGGGTCACCTTGGCAAGATAGGTGTCAATACGATTGGTATCACAGTCCAGCGCATATACTCCGTAACACTCAATGCCGGGGGTATGCTTGGTGACGCGCTGGCCGAGGTGATGCTGGGTGATGATGTCGATAGCAAACTGGCGCTCCTTGATTTCAATATTGGGGTGCTGTCTGACTGCCTCCAGCAGGCCGCGTTCTATCTCCTCGCCTGTGTTGTCCTTGTGGTGAAGTATGCGGAACTCGCTGTGGCCGCCCTCGCGGTGCAGATCGAACTTACCGCCCTCGCGGTCGAAGTTCACTCCATAGTGGACCAACTCGCGTATGCGTTCCGGGGCCTCACGGATAGTCATCTCCACAACCTCGCGGTCGCAGATGCCGTCGCCCGCCACCAGAGTGTCATGTATGTGCTTGTCAAAAGAGTCGCTGTCGTACATCACCGCCGCTATGCCACCCTGAGCATAGCGTGTCGAGCCTTCTGCGGCGTCCCCTTTGGTAAGGATACACACCTTACCAAAGGGCGCCACCTTAAGGGCGAACGAAAGTCCCGCTATACCGGAGCCAACAACAAGAAAGTCTACTTCGTAGCGCATGTGTTATTTGACTATTAGTTTACGGACTGCCGCAACAGTACCATCGCTGACGCGCACAAAATACACGCCCGCCGACAAGTTGCTTACATCAACTTGCAGGGAAGTACCTTGGCGCACCTCCGCCACCTTGCACTCCCGTCCAGTCATATCCAGTATCGCCAGTCGGCTGCCGGCCTTGAGGCCGCTGACAGTCACAGCGTCGGTGGCGGGGTTGGGCGTCACCATGATGGCGGTAGCGTCAACACTGCCAATGCCCACCTGGCCCACTTCGAATGTGGCGGTGAGGTTGACATTAGAGGTCACCGTGAAGATGTATGGGTTTTCGGTGGACACCTGCGTGCTGCCGTCCATCCAAGCCACAAAATGGTAACCATCCACAGGCGTGGCGGTGGCAGTAAAGGTGGAGGCGCTGTCGACCACGGTAGCCTCGTTGGGGCTTACGCTACCCATAGCAGCATCGGCAGAGGCCAAAGTCACCGTGAACTGGTTTATCTCGAAGGTAGCAGTGAGCGATATGTCGGAAGTAACAGTGAAGGTATAGGGGTTCTCTGTAGACACCTGCGTGCTGCCGTTCATCCAGGCCACGAAGTGGTAACCATTGGCAGGCGTAGCGGTAGCAGTAAAGGTAGAGGCAGTGTCGACTATAGTAGCCGCGTTGGGACTTACGCTACCCATAGCAGAGTTGGCAGAGACCAACGAAACCGTGTACCGGTTTATCTCAAAGGTAGCAGTGAGCGATACATCTGACGTCACAGTAAAGACATAGGGATTATCCGTAGATACCTGCGTGTTGCCATCCATCCAGGCCACGAAGTGGTGACCTGTTGCCGGCGTGGCGGTAAGTGTAGCTTCGGTGCTGTCAATATACGAGCCGCCGCCGGTGACGGTTCCCATATCGTTGTTGGCGCTGATAGCGGTGACGGTATGGTGCACCGGGGGCAGGAAGTGGGCGGTGAAGGAGAGGTCACCGCTGACGATAATAGTACGTGGATTGACAGTGCTGCTGTCGCTCCAGGCGGCGAAATGGCAGTGAGGGGCAGGCGTAGCAGTGATGACGGCAGTGTCACCCACATTATAGGTGCCGCCTCCGGTGACAGTACCCAGCGTTGGATTGTCGCTCGTGGCAGTAATGGTATACTGTATCGGCGCGAAGATGGCGGTGACTGTGATGTCGCTATTTACGGTAACAGTACGCGGATTGTCGCCGTTACCGTCACTCCACTGCATGAAGCGGTGACCTCTGGCAGGGGTAGCAGTGAGGGTAGCGGTGGAGCCGTGGAGGTAGCTGCTGGAGCCAGTGACGCTGCCCATGGTGGAGTCGTTGATGAGAACGGTGACAGTATGGAATACCGGCTGGGCGGCGGAGGTGGTTATCTCCACATCGTCTATGAGAATATAGTTCATGTCGTATGCATCGTGATGGTAGAAGGCAAGGTATATGCTCTGACCGGCATACGCTGAGAGGTCGAGGGTCTGATGAGTCCATACGCCATTGTCGGCCGTGGGGGTGATGTCAATAAGCGTAGTGGTGAAATCGGCGATGTCGCTGCTTGTTGTGGAGACCTTGACAGCGAGGTTGTCCGCAGGGTAACTTGGATTGACCCTGAACCACCAAGAGAGGGTGACATACTGGTTCTGCGGCAGCTGAAACTGCGGCGAGACAAGGTAGTCGTTGGCATTATATGCGACATTGCTATACCACGAATACGAACCGGCCATACCAAGTCCAGTATGAGGCATTATACTGGATGCTGAACTGAAAGTAACCTTGGTAGATACCCTCCATGTGGAGTTATCATTATTGGCATCCACGGGATTCCAACAGCCCATAATGCCTTCGAAACCCCAGGAGTAGGGGAACGAGGTGATGGCGGGACAACTATTGGGTCCGAAGATAGCCATATATGTTGTATCGCCGGTGACGGTAACATTACGAGTACTATTGTAATCCTGGTCATTCCAACTACTGAAGTAGCCACCCTCACTGCCACCTGCAGTAGCTGTTATAGTGATAGTTTCGCCGTCGCGGTAAGTGCCACCTCCTGTGACAGTGCCCCATGCGAGATTATTGGAAATAACGGTGATTGTATAATAGGCCGTATCAAATATTGCAGTGTATGATGCATTGCCTGTGACGGTCACGGTGCGGAGGTTGTCGGTGTTGCCGTCATTCCAGTGGAGGAATTTAAAGCCTGTATTAGAATTAGCCGTGAGAATTGCCGAAGTCCCTTCAAGGTAAGAGCCGGAGCCGGATACGAAGCCCATGGTGGCGTCATTCGCATTGACATTTATGGTATAGGTGCGTGCGTTGACAGAGTCGGCTACGACAGCCTTGATGAGCCAAGACATATTGTATGGGGGATGTGACCAAACATTGTGGTCGTTGAGGTCTCGGAACCAGTTGCTGTTTGGTGACCCGGAGTAGTCGTCGTTGGGATACCCACAGAAGGTGGCTGGATAGGTAAACCCGTCTGTAAGGAAGGTAATCCATATATTCTGGTTATCAATAGGCAATGTGTCGTTGAGGAGTATTTCCTGCCAGCCATCTTGTTCGGCGGTAATATTGACAGGCTGGGTGTGAACCAGCGTGCCGGGAGCATCGTTGCCGCCGCGATAAATCTTGAGTGTATAAATACCTTGATAGTTGCGGCTGACATAAAGCAGAACGCTCTTAAGGTAGTTGCCCGGCATGGTGCCACCCGGGAACATTATACCCCACTGCTTCTCAACAGTGGAACCGCTGCCATATGTATAAGTTGATGGAGCAAAGTTGCCACAGTAACTGATAGTGTCACCGCTGATGACAATGTCCGAGTCGAAAATGCCCCGTATCATAAAGGTGTAACGGTTGCCATAAGCCTGTAATCCGCTGCCATATAAGAAACCGTTTGTGTTACCGCACCAGTGGGTGACGGTGGCGGGATAGTTGGCATCGTTGCACGTGAAAGCAATGATAATATCCTGTGTACCGTCAATGGTGACGTTGTTGGTGAGCGTGAAAGTGTTCCACTGGTTCAATCCGGTAGAGTCAATGTATGTTGCCTGCGAGGTAGCCACAGGGCTGCTGTAGTCGCTGCCGAGATAGACCTTAAGGGTGTAGGTGCCAACCTCCCCAACATAAAGCATTGCCGAAGTGAGGGGGTGTCCAGCGGTAAGAGTGGAGGCAGGCAATTTGATGCCCCAAGTATTAGTGCCATAGCGTGTAAGGCAATGGCTGTTCTCGCGGCAATAAGACAAGGTGTCGCCCTGCAGGGGCTCAAAGGTAGCAGTGAAGTTGTAAATGCCACCAGAAGCGAAAAGAGCGCGGTTGTTGTTACGGTCACCGTCTGTCCAACCGGCGAAACGGTATCCATCCGGAGTTTGCGCCTCAAGGTTAATGGTGTCGCCGAAGTTGTACGTACCGGCACCATAGACATGGCAGTCAGAATTACCACCGGTCATCGTGACACCAACAGTGGTCGTGGTGTTCCATCCTTCATGGGGACGGATGCCGAGGATGGCGATGTTATCGTAGCTGTACTGGTGGTTGCTGTTGCTGCCGGCGCCACCGCCGCCCGGAGTGAAGGCACCTACCGAGAAGTAACCATCGTAACTACCACCCCAGCCCCAGTTAATCCTGAACTGGTTCTGCTCGTTGTATCCGTCGCACACAAAGCTGTGTCCGCCGTTGCCACTGCCGCTGTAGAGAATGGGGCGCTGCTGGTCGAGTTCGGCACGCAGACGTGAGCAGTATTCGTCATAGGAGTAGTCGTCGCGGCAGATGACTGTCATATCGGGACGATACTTGAAGTAAGCCATCAACGAACTCTGTGAACTAGCACGGAGATTATTCGTGTTGTGGTTGTGGGCTCCGCTACCGCCGTTTATTGCCAAGTCGTATATCATCTCGTCGGCAACACCTATGTGATACATAATGGTGGCCACAGCATTGACCTGGGCATCACTGCTTGATGCGGTAAGTTCGTTGGGCATATTGTTCCATTGGTAGGTAGTGTTTCCAAAATTAGCACTCAGTGTCCCATAGCTAGTGGTTTCGTCATAGTTATGGTGGACGTATGAGTGGCTGCCGTATCCCGTGGTGGGATAATTCCAGAATTTCATTATCTGGGCCGTAGCGGTGGCCACACAGCCAGTTACTATGTGATTGTTACCGGTATACACCTCTTGCGCATCGTAGGGGCAAAGTGCGTTGTAGTAGGGATACTGGTCCCATGTGGTGGTAAGCAGCGGTGAGACAGCAGTGGTGAGCGGTGCCGGTGGCATCACGCCGTTGGTAAGCAACTGCCAGTCGCTTTCTCCGTCATAGTTCTCCGCATGCACACCGCCATACCGGACTTCAACGTTCTTCCAGTGGCGGATTTCCTTCTCGTAGTCATCGAGCCATCCACGCACATTCACGGGGATGTCGCGCTTGGTGTCGAACCTCGATGTCAGCGAGTAACCGAGCACCGGGCGTACGCAGTCGTCGCCGCTCACGAGGATGAAGCCGCCATCCTCGGCGGCGAAGACATAGAACTCCGTGAACGGGGTCTGCGAGGTGATGTCCTGCAGGGCAGCGGGGTTCTTCATACCCTGCGCCTGCATCCAGGTCTGCGCCACGCGGCGCGCCACATCCTGCGACACGGGCTTGGCAAAGGCGATGCCCATCATCGCCATCAATAAGGTAATAATTCCGAGTTTCTTCATGGCTGTATTGTTTTTATTGTTTGACTATCTTGAGTGTTGTCTGGCTCTCGCCGCTTATGGCGTGCAGGAAATAGAGACCGGCGGGGAGAAGGCTGAGGTCAATGGTCAGCTTCTCGCCCTTGGCGATGGCAGCGAAGCATTCCTTGCCAGCCATATCTATGAGCCTGACGAGACTACCGGCCTTGAGGCCGCTGACGGTCACGGCTTCGGTGGCGGGGTTGGGGCTCACCCTCACGGCTGCAGCATCCACACTGCGGATGCCCACATTACTGACAAAGGTGGCCGTGTAGGTGGCATCCCCCAACACAGCGACAGTGCGCGGGTTGTTGGTGTCGCCGTCCTGCCAACTGTCGAAGTGATAGCCCTCGGCGGGCATGGCCGTCAGCCTGACGCTGTCGCCGACGGTGTAGATGCCGCCGCCGACAACAATGCCCATTGTCGTGTCGTTGCTAAGGGCGGTGATAGTGTACTGCATGGGAGGTATGGGGACGAAGAAGGCTGTGTATGTAGCCTCTTCTGTTACGGTGACAGAACGCGGGTTGTTGGTGTCGCCATCCTGCCAGTGGTCGAACATGTAGCCATCGGCAGGAATGGCCGTCAGTATGGCGGTGTCGCCAGCAACGTATACATTGCTTCCAGTGACGGTGCCCATAGCGGTGTCGCTGCTGATGGCGGTGATGGTGTAGTATTCGATGGTCTCAGCAGTGACGGCCTTTATCAGCCACGACTTTGATAATGCGGGAGCCCACTGGGTGATATGGCCCCAGCCTCGGCCGTCATCAGAGTCATAGTAATAATCACTGTTGGGATCACCAAGATAGATGCAGCCGGCAGCAGGGTATGGGGCTGCGGATTCGAATATAAGCCACAGGTCTTTGCTGCGGTCAATGGCCACAGCACTGTCGGGTGTAAGGTGGGCATATTCATTGATAAATCCTTGAATTGTGTAGGTGTTGGTGTAGACAAGGTTCTCTGTAGCGATGGCGGGGCCGTTGTAGACCCTCAGTATGTATTCTCCCTCGCTGACGATATACAGGAGTGCGTCAACAAGACTGTCGCGATGAGCGAGGTAGTCGGACGGTATGCGGATTCCCCAGGTGGTGATGCCTCCGATTTCGCCCACATTGCCGCTATACCGGCGGTCGAGGCAGTAGCTGACGGTGTCGCTTTCGTTGTAGTCGACGACGGTGAGATACCATGAAGCGGAAGACTGCTGGCCTTCATGGGTGGCGGTAGCGGTGACCTGATGCTCGCCGGGCGTGCTGAAGGAGAAGTCGGCAGTGAGGCCAGTGGCTGTGGCACCGTTGTCGGCAAGCCATGTGACAGTGGCGCCCTCGGTGGTGGTAGCCTCGAAATGGGCCGCTGTGTCGACAGACACCTGCTCCACCGAGCTGACACTAACATGCAGCACGGGCTGCGCCGTAGTGTTGCGGAAGAGACCGCGAATGAGGAAACTATACTGACCATAGTAATCACCGGATGGATTGAAGGGGAAGCATAGGCTTTCATTGACACCGCTGTAGAATGTGAAGCTGGCGGGGAAGTCCCCACTTGTCTTATGGAAGGTGATGTAGAGGTCTTCCCAGCCGCTGTTGACGACGGGAATATTGAGGGGTATAGTCTGCCATTGGTTCAAGTCCTCATCATTGAAAGTGACGGTGGTGTCGTACATGAGATATTCTGCGCCGCTACTGCCGACATAGACTCTCAGGTCATAGTCGCCAGCGTGGACAATGTAGTTCTGTACAGCGTGCAGTTCGCGGCCTGCGGCGAGGAGTGTACGGTTGAGCTTGATACCCCAGTTGATTTCGCCGGCGGTAGGATTACCAAAACCACTATAGTAATAGCTGCCCGAGCAGAGGGATATGGTGTCGGAGCCCACGGTGTCGATGGTAGCGGTGAAGGATAGATCGCCGCCGTTGGCATAGACGGTGCGCGAGTAGAAGGGGTAGCCGTCGGACCAGTGGAGGAAACGGTAACCAGGGTTGACATAGGGCTGTATGGTAATGTAATCGCCGAAGTTATAGTCGCTGACGCCGATATTCACGCCGCCGTGTGTGGCGTCGCTGGCTGAGGCAGTGACGTTGCCGCCGTTGCCCCAGTTGGGGTTGGGCTGGATGCCTACGATAGCCTTGTTGTTGTTATTATAGCTCGAGGAGCTGTTGCCGCCGTAGCCGCTGGTGGAAGGATTGAGACCTCCGATAGGGTAATAGCCGTCGCAGGAACCGCCCCAGCCCCAATTAACGTGGAAGTAACTGTCGTTGTTGTAGCCGTCGAGCACAAAGGCATGGCCACCAGACACATCGCTGCCCGAATAGAGGATGGGGCGGTTGGCGTCGATCTCGGCGCGGAGGCGGCTGTTCCACTCGTCGAGAGAGAAGCTCTCGCGGTAAATGCTATTGAGGGATGAACTATATTTGAAATAGTATCTCAATGCGTTCTCGGCGCTCTTTCCGTATGCGTCACCGTAGTTGACAGTCTGGGCGCCGCTGCCGTTGATGCCGTAATGCATATCGACGGCCACGCCGCAGTGGAACATCAGGGTAGCCACAGCGGTATCCTCGGCGCCGGTAGTCTGCCAATTCAGCGTGTCGGGCATGGAGGTCCACTGGTAGGTGGTGGCGCCGAAGTCGGCACTTATCCAGCCATAGGAGGTATCGTCTGCAGGATAGTGTTCATAGCTGTTGCTGGAATAGCCGGTCTCGGGATAGTTCCAGTACTTCATAACCTGCGCCATGGCGGTGGCCACACAGCCTGCGTAAGGGTAACCGGACCAACTACGCTCGTCGACGGGGCACATGATGTTGTAGTACGGCGCCTGATTCCACCGTGTCGTCAGTAGCTGTCCCACGGCAGTGGTGAGCGGCATGGGCGGCATCTCGCCGATTGTGAGCATAGCCCACTCGGCCTCCACTTCGGGGTTCGGCGCAGCCTGACGGCCCTGCCACCAGGCTATCTCTTTTTCATAGTCGGCAAGCCATGAAGCAATATGCTCAGGCACATCCTTGTACTCAAAGCGCGAGGTGGGGGAATAGCCCAGTATGGGACGCACACAGTCGTCGGCGCTCACCAGGGCGAAGCCGCCGTCGGGAGCCACGAAGGTGTATATCAGCCTGTAAGGCGTCTGGTCTGACACATCCACCAGGGCCGCCGTGTTGTGCATGCCTCGGGCAGCAAGGTAGGTCTGCGCCACACGGAGCGCCTCGTCTTTCGAAACAGGTTTTGCCATCGCGACGAGGGTCGCCAGCAGCATGGAGAAAAGCATAATACTCTTTTTCATCTTTTCCAATATTTTTAAATTACTATCAAACAATATATTGCAGGCAATCACGTCAAACTGCCAACATTGCAAATATACAAAGTATTTCATATAAATACAATTTTTTTATTCCCTCCACCCCTACCCCATCCCTATCCGCTACGTATCCGCTCCGTCTGTTCTACGGTTGTTTACCGGTTGTTTTACGGTTTATTACCGGTAAACAACCGTAGAACAAGCGTGGATGAGACGGAGAAGATATGGGGTGAAGGCGGAGAAAAAGCGCATATAATACAATAAAAAAAACTACGCGGCGTTGTTGTTTAAATTATGGGAGTAATAGCACGACAGAGCATCAAGGGGGCATTGGCCAACTACCTGGGGGTGGCGATTGGGTTCGTCATTACGTTCTTCGTGCTCACACGCTACCTCACCGAGGAGGAGGTGGGCCTGACGCGCGTCATGGTGGATGCCGCCATGATTTTCGCCTCGCTGGCGCAGTTGGGAACCAACTCGTCAATAGTCAAGTTCTTCCCCCACTTCAAGGATGACAGTAACAACCACGGCCTTTTCGGCCTGTCTCTACTGCTGCCGCTGGCAGGTTTCACAATGGTGGCGCTGCTGTTCCTGATATTCCGCGAGCCTCTGGTGGCGATGTATGCCGGCAAGTCACCGTTGGTGGCCGACTACTTCTACATGCTGCCGATGCTGACCTTCTTTGCGCTGTACATGGGTGTGTTCGAGACCAATGCGTCGGTGCTGATGCGCATCACGGTACCCAAGATGGTGCGCGAGGTTGGCATACGCCTGTTCAACCTTGTGGCTTATCTGCTCTACGGCTACCGCGTCATCAGCCTGGATGTCTTTGTGTGGATGTTCTGCGGCAGCTATGGACTGGCGATGCTACTGAACCTCATGTACCTGATGAAGCTCAACCACTTCAGGTGGGGAGTGCTGAAGGTCGACTGGAACTTCCTTACGCGTGAACGACGCAAAGAGATTGGCCGCTACACGATGTTCATGACGGTCACCGTGCTGGCCGGCAACGTGCCCTTCTTCAACTCGCTCTTCCTCGGTGCCAAGGCCGGACTGGCGCTGACAGGCGTCTACACGATAGCCTTCTACATAGCCAACGTGGTGGAAGTGCCGTACCGTTCGCTCGGGGCCATCTCGCGCCCGGTGGTGGCGGCGGCGGTGAAGGAGAACAACTGGGGCGAGGTGAACCGCCTGGTGCGCCAGGTGTCGCTGCACCAGCTGCTGGTGAGCAGTGCCATATTCTTGGTTATCTGGATTAACCTTGACACACTGTATGCCTTCATCCCCAACGGCGCCAGCTATGCCGGCGGTGCCGGGGTGGTGCTGATGATGGGCATGGCAAAAGCCTTCAACTCGTCATTCTCAATAGGGACCGACGTGCTGAACTTCTCACGCTACTATTCCCGTTCGCTGCTTTTCATGGCGATACTTACGGTAAGTGCCATACTTTTGAACCCCTTGCTGATAGAGCTGTGGGGCATCACGGGGGCGGCTTCAGCCACGCTGTTCTCGTACCTGCTCTACTACACGCTGCTGCTGGGCTACATCTACTGGCGCACAAGGGTGAGCCTCTTCTCGGCGGCACAGCTGAAGGTGGTGGTGCTGACGGCGGCGGGCTTCGCACTGAACCTGTTGTGGGGCTCTGTGGTGACCCCGTTGTTCGACGGCTCGAAGAGCGCCATGCTGCTCGATGCGGCGCTGAAGACCACGGTGCTGGTGGCACTGCTGGCGGCAACCACCTACGCATGGAAGGTGTCGCCGACGGTGAATTCTATGATTGACAAACTATTAAAGAAAGATGTTAGATAAATTAGAAGCAATCTATTCTCGTTACAAAGAGATTGAGCAACAGATGAACGACCCGCAGGTGACTGCGGACATGAAGCGCTATGTGAAGCTTTCGAAAGACTACAAGGACCTACAGCCAGTGGTCAAGGCCTACCACGAGTACAAGGCGCTGCTGGACACCATAGCCGAGTGCAAGGAGTTGCTGGAGACAGAGAAGGACCCAGAGCTGCGCGAGATGGCCAAAGAGGAGCTTGTGGCCGCACAGGAACGCCGCGAACCCATGGAGAATGACATACGCCTGCTGCTCATCCCCGCCGACCCTCAGGACTCTAAGAACGCCGTGGTGGAGATACGCGGCGGCACCGGCGGCGACGAGGCCTGCATCTTTGCAGGCGACCTGTTCCGCATGTACACCCGCTACTGCGAGAAGAAGCACTGGAAGGTGGAGGTCACGGACTTCAACGAGGGCACCTCGGGCGGATACAAGGACATCACCTTCACGGTGACCGGCGAGGGCGTCTACGGCCTGCTGAAATATGAGTCTGGAGTGCACCGCGTGCAGCGCGTGCCCGCCACAGAGACCCAGGGGCGCATACACACAAGCGCCGCAGGCGTGGTGGTGCTGCCCGAAGCCGAGGAGTTCGACGTGGAGCTTAACATGAGCGATGTGCGCATCGACACCTTCTGCGCCTCGGGCCCCGGTGGCCAATGCGTGAACACCACCTACTCGGCAGTGCGCCTGACACATATCCCCACCGGCATCGTGGTCTCGATGCAGGACCAGAAGAGCCAGATTAAGAACAAGGAGAAAGCCATCAGCATCCTCCGCACAAGGCTCTATGAACGAGAGTACAACAAATACATGGAGGAGCTGTCGAGCAAGCGCAAGACAATGGTGGCCACGGGCGACCGCAGCGAGAAGGTGCGCACATACAACTATCCGCAGAGCCGTGTCACCGACCACCGCATAGGCTGGAGCATGCACAACCTACCGGCTTTCATGGACGGCGACATCGAGGATTGCATCGAGGCCCTGCAACTCGCCGAGAACGCCGAGAAGCTGAAGGCAAGCGTGGGTTAAAGGTTACAGGTTACGGGTTACAGATTACGGGTTATTGAAAAAGTATGGGTTGATAGGACGGAAGCTGGGGCACTCGCTGTCGCAGGAACTCTTTGAGGCGCAAGGCTTCAAGGATGCCAGCTACGGGCTCTACGAGATGGAGTCGCTCGACGGGCTGCGGCAATGGGTGGAGCAGGAGCATATCAACGGCTTCAACGTCACCATACCGTACAAACAGAAGATATTGCCACTACTTGATGCAGTGGACGATACAGCGGCAGAGATAGGTGCGGTGAACTGCGTGAGCGTAGAAGGAGGTCGCCTCGTCGGGCACAACACCGATGCACCGGCTTTCCAACAGACACTCGAAGAATGGCTGCTGGTATCCGAGTTACCACACACAGCCTTAATCCTTGGTACAGGCGGTGCTGCACGGGCAGTGGCATACGCCCTGAAGCAACTGGGCGTTAAATACCGCTATGTAAGCAGATATCCAGAGCTGCACAAGGATGCTGTAAGCTATGACGGATTACCCTTGGACGAGCTAATAATCAATGCAACACCGATAGGTATGTATCCCGATATTGACAGCACCCCTCTCCCGCTCTCCGCACCATGTTCTCCGCGCCCCTCTTTGATGGTTTACGACCTGATATACAACCCATCACAAACATTACTCATGCGAGATGCGGCAGCTTGTGGTGCAAAGGTCAAAAACGGCCTCGATATGCTCCGCAAACAGGCGGAGATGAGCTGGGACATATGGGGACTATAGAAAAATATAGCACTATATACCAGCCTATTGCATAAAATATTGAAAAAATATTTTGCCAGTTCGGAAAATGTGTGTACTTTTGCACCCGCTTTTGAGAGACAGAAGCTGCTTTTTTGCCCAGGTGGTGGAATTGGTAGACACGCTACTTTGAGGGGGTAGTCGCCATAGGCGGTGCAAGTTCAAGTCTTGTCCTGGGCACAAACCTGAAACGAAAAAAAGCAAAACGACGCCCGGATGGCGGAATTGGTAGACGCGCACGTTTCAGGTGCGTGTATCGAAAGATGTGCAGGTTCAAGTCCTGTTCCGGGCACCAAGAAAAAAGAAGACCGAATGGCCTTCTTTTCTTTTTGTATTCACCAGCCCCGGATTCAAACTACAGGGTGTATCTTGCCGCTGCGGTTGCCGAAGAAGAAGAACAGTCCATAGGCAACGACGAGCAGGAAAGCGACAATGATAGTATAGAGGTTTTTGTCGGCCACCATGATATATCCGACATTGATGATTAACTGGAGCAGAGCATAGCCTCCCGAGACACAGAGGTGAGGCACCTTGAGGTCGTTGACCATAGTCTCGTAGGCGTGCTCGCGGTGGGCGGCGAGGATATTGCGTCCGGAGAGGAAGCGCTTGGCTATCGTCAGTCCCCCGTCGGCAAGGAAGACGATGATAAAGCAGAGGCGGCTGACATTAAAGCCACTACCAGGGATAGATTGCACATAGCGCACCAGAAGGAAAAGGACTATAAGGGCCATGGATATGCTTCCCACATCGCCAGAGAAGCAGCGTGCCTTAGTGCGGAAGTTGAAGAAACCAAAGACGAGGATGGCAATCATGGCCGTAGCGATGAACTCAGGCTCGATGAAGCGGGTCTCGAAGAGGTCGAGATAGCCGAAAGTGCCCACTACGACAAGCGAATAGGCAGCAAGCATGCCGTTGATGCCATCCATGAAGTTATAGATATTGAGAATACCAGAGAAGACGATGACCAGAAGGACCATTTGCCATATCTCAATGGTGTTGATATCGGTCCAGAAGCTAATAAATACGGCAAAGAGTTGTGCAAAAAGACGCAGCCAGGCAGGTAGTTGGCGCAAGTCGTCGATGTAACTAACAATAGCCACAGCACTCAGGCCAATGAGAAAGTTGGGATATGGCACACCGTTGGTTAGCGAGTAGAAGAGCACGGCAAGGTAGAATATGATGCCTGCACCAAGCAAGACCACCTTGTGGTGTGAACTGCGCTCGTTGGGGCGGTCGACAATATGGAATCTCTTGGCAACAAAGAAATAAAGCAGCTCAAGAACTATGATTGCGACTGTTGCGATGATGTAATACATGGTCTGCGTTGTTAAGATTTTGTGATGCAAAAGTACAACTTTTTTTTGTATGCTCGGTTTTTTTGTGTATTTTTGCAGATGAAATAAAATATATAATATAAGGCGCCCTATCACACAAGGCACTGATAAACTGTCATATAAAGACACAACAACATACACAATGGACACGAAAGACATTCGTATTGCCGTCATTGGACTGGGCTATGTGGGCCTGCCTCTGGCCAGATTATTTTCCACAAAGTTCCCCACAGTGGGTTATGACATGAACGCTGCCCGCGTCGAAGCACTGATGGGCGGACACGATGCCACCCTGGAGGTGAGCGACGAGTTACTCCAAGACGCCATAAAGAATCACGGCTTCCGCTGCACAGCCAAGCTGGAAGAGATTAAAGACTGCAACTTCTATGTGGTGGCGGTGCCAACTCCTGTGGACCGCAACAATAACCCTGACTTGACGCCGCTGTACGGCGCCAGCGAGGTGGTTGGCAAAGTAATATCGAAAGGCGACATTGTGGTGTACGAGTCGACAGTGTACCCCGGCGTAACCGAAGACGAATGCCTGCCGGTGGTAGAGAAGGTCTCGGGCCTGAAATACAACAGAGACTTCTTCGCCGGCTACAGCCCCGAGCGCATCAACCCGGGCGACAAGGTTCACACAGTGGAGAAAATTCAAAAGATTACGTCAGGCTCCACACCCGAGGTGGCAGAGCTGATTGACAAGGTATACAATGCTGTGCTCATCAATGGTACGCACAAAGCTCCGAGCATCAAGGTAGCCGAAGCCGCCAAAGTCATCGAGAACAGCCAGAGGGACATCAACATAGCCTTTGTCAACGAGCTGTCTAAAATATTCACCTTGATGGGCATAGACACCTACGACGTGCTGGAAGCAGCAGGCACCAAGTGGAACTTCATAAAGATGAACCCTGGCTTGGTGGGTGGGCACTGCATATCGGTAGACCCCTACTATCTGGCTCAATGCGCACAGCGTTTGGGATACAACCCTGAGATTATCCTTGCCGGCCGTCGCATGAATGACGGGATGGGTGCCTACGTGGCCGACCAGACCATCAAGCTGATGCTCAAGAAAGGAATACAGGTTCTTGGTTCTAAGATAATCATCATGGGTTTCACCTTCAAGGAGAACTGTCCAGATGTACGCAATACACGTGTAATCGACATATACAATGCCCTGAAGGAGTACAGCGCCGACATTACGGTGTTTGACCCGTGGGCCTCACCGGAACGAGTCAAGCACGAATATGGAATCGACATCGTCAACGAACTGCCTAAAGACAAATACAGCGCCGCCATTGTGGCTGTGGCACACCGCCAGTTCCGCGAGATGGAGATAGACTTCGACGCACTGTTGGAGAAGAACCACGTAATCTTCGACGTAAAAGCCATCATGCCAAGAGAACTTGTGGACGGCAGACTGTAAGGACTATGAGTAATGGCCGCTGGATATTCTGGGCTGTAGTGGCGATGTGTAGCATCGTTCTTACCATGCTTGTATACAAGAATAAGCATGTAGGCTATTACGAGGCACGCGCAGCGTTATATCCTAACATAACGGAAGATCCAGAGAGGGGGATGATATGCCACCAAATCAAAGGTATCCTGGCGTCGGATGATTTCATGGATATTGATTACCATGAAACAAACAGCCACAAGATAAACATTTTGGCATACAAACGAGACAGCACAGAAGCCATAGCGGAAGTTAAAGGCTCTTTAAAAAAAGCATGGGAGATATGCGAAAAACAAAGCGTACAATGCAGTATTGTGGAAGAACCGCACATTGTCAGAAATCCTAACAATGCCCAATATGCACTGTATGCAGTCCTTTCATTCCTATTCTCCACATTGGTTGCAGGAGCAATAACCATCACATGGCGTCAATTTAGAAACGAGAACACCAAACTATTATGAAGTCCAACACTGCACGATACTACCCTTTGCTGACAATGATTATATGCATTGGTCTATTGTGCGGACATGTTATATCTATCGTCAAACCATTGACAGTATTCAATATAAGTTTGGCCGTCGCCGTGATTCTTGCCTTGCTATGCCACATCCAATCCAAGAAACTGTTCTATATGGTTGCAGGATATTTTGTGATATACGGGGTGTGGACGGTAACTGTAACTCCATTGTGGGAGTCTTATGTAGGTGTTGCAGAAATAGTAAAATTCCTTTTCGGTCCAATACTTGTTGTGGCACTGCTGAAGTTGATGCTCGTATCTCCAAGAGATATGCTTCGAGGATTCTTTGCTGTGAGTATAATATATCTTGCGACAATGATTGCCCTAGGGTGCACAGAGCATTTCACAGGGTGGCACCTGACATCCTCAGTACTATATGAAGAGTGCACAGGTGCTTTCCATGGTGCATCCGGGCTTAGTTACAACCCCAACGACTACTGTGTACTACTTACTATGGCTGCACTGTATATATTTGCATACTGCAACCAATTCGTTGATACAAAGTGGCGACTGTTCGGATACGTAGCAATGGCCGCATGCGTTCCTCTAATGATATGGGACGGTTGCTGGACAGGACTCGGTATAATTGCTGTAGCACTGCTGTTTCAAGCTATTAGAAACACAAAAAAACGAAAAACAAAACAGGTTATACTGGCTGGAGCATCTTTAGCAGGTTGTATAGCTTTAACATTGAACTGGCAACTTGTCGCGCCCCGCCTAAGTCTATATGTGACATCAATGATGTCATTATACGATTCATACGGCTTAGGCTTCGGTATTTATGGAGACTCAATATACCTTTCAAACCTGGACAACTATGATATCACACACGGACTGACAAACGCACACTCATACCTGATGCAGATACCATTGACCTCCGGGCTGATTGTGTTACTGCTGTACTGCATAATGATAGCATGGATAATGAAACGTGCTTCTGCACAAGGCCGTGGACTATTCTGGATAATGCCAATATTCTATCTGATACTTCTATTTTCACCGAGTTCATCGACATACCTATGGGGACATTATGTGTTTTTTTGTGCTACTGTATGCTATGCGGTTTATGCAGGAGAGTTACTACCTGAACTGGAAAAAAGAAAAGAAAAATAAACGATATGCAGAATTTTGCTTTAATCGGGGCAGCAGGATATATAGCCCCGCGACATCTAAAAGCCATAGCCGATACCGGCAACAACCTGCTGGCGGCATACGACAAGTTCGACAGTGTGGGGCGACTGGACAGCTCATTCCCTGACTGCTCATTCTTCACCGAGCAGGAACAGTTCGACCGTTACTGCTCGAAGCAGCAGCGTACTGACAACCCATTGCAATGGCTGACCATTTGTACACCCAACTACACGCACGACGCCTTTATACGCTATGGCTTACGTCTGGGCTGCAACGTTATCTGCGAGAAGCCATTGGTTCTGAATCCGCACAATATAGATAACCTCGTAGAGCTGGAAAAAGAGACTGGCCATCAAGCCTACACCATCCTGCAGCTGCGACTGCACGACTCCATTGTAGCGCTGAAGAAGAAGGTAGACGAAGGCCCGCAGGACAAGGTCTATGACGTTGATCTTACCTACATCACATCACGCGGCAAATGGTACTATTCGTCATGGAAAGGTGACGTTCATAAGAGTGGAGGTGTCGCCACTAACATAGGCGTGCATTTCTATGACATGCTGCAGTGGATATTCGGTCCGGTGGAGGAGAACATCGTACATGTCATGAGCCATGACCGCGTGGCAGGATTCCTGCGCTTAAAGAAAGCACGTGTACGCTATTTCCTTAGCATCAATGCCGCCTGCCTACCACCGAACGCTGTCCAAGGAGAGAAGAAGACCTACCGCACCATCATGATTGACGGCGACGAGTTCGAATTCAGCCAAGGTTTCACTGAGCTGCATACCAAGAGCTACCAAGAAATATTGGCAGGCAACGGTTTCCGCATTAGCGAAGCACGCAACTGCATCCAGATTGTGAGCGACATACGTCACTCAACACCAATAGGGCTGAAGGGAGACTACCACCCACTGGCCAAGATGCCACTGGCACCGCACCCCTTCGGCTGGGACGATATGAAATATTAACAATATCACGAATATGGAGTTCAGGGATCTAAAGAAACAGTACCAAGTACTGAAAGCCGACATTGACAAAGCCATGCTGGACGTTGCCGCTTCCGGTAACTATATTATGGGCGGACCGGTGCCCGAACTGGAACAGCAATTGGCAGAGTATATAGGTGTGAAACATTGCATTACATGCGCCAATGGGACTGATGCACTGACATTGGCACTAAAAGCATTAGGCATAGGTAAAGGCGATGCTGTCTTTGTGCCAGACTTCACGTTCTTTGCCAGCGCCGAAGTTGTTGCCCTTGAAGGAGCCACACCGGTATTCGTTGATGTAGACCCTCGGACCTTCAACATAGACATAAATAGCCTTCAAGAGGCTATCAAAGCAGTGGCGCACGAAGGTGCACTGAAAGCAAAAGCTGTAATTGCAGTCGATCTTTTTGGTTTGCCCGCCGACTTCATTACTGTAAAAAAGGTTGCCAAGCAATATGGACTTTATGTTATAGAAGATGGTGCGCAAGGATTTGGTGGACGTATAGGTGACCAGCATGCCTGCGGATTTGGCGACATAAGCACTACATCATTCTTCCCAGCAAAACCGCTGGGATGCTATGGTGACGGCGGCGCAGTTTTCACTGACAACGATGAGTGGGCCGATATGGTGCGCTCGCTTCGAGTGCATGGTAAAGGTAGCAATAAATACGACAATGTGCGTATCGGCATGAACTCACGTCTCGACACCCTCCAAGCCGCCATATTGAAAGTAAAACTGAATGCCTTCAAAGACAACGAACTTAACCTTGTGAACCGTGCAGCGGAAAAATACACACAACTAATCAGCCAACACTCATCATCTATCATCACACCCTATATCCCCGATGGTTACTTGAGCAGTTGGGCACAATACACGCTGCAGTTAGAAGAACGTGATGCACTACAGGCTAAGATGAAGCGTATGGGGATACCCACAATGGTCTATTATCCAACCCCCATGAGCAGACAGACAGCATTCAAAGGGCTCCACACCTATGTTGACACTAAAAATGCCCAACAGCTGTCGCAGCACGTATTGTCGCTACCTATGCATCCATATCTCACCGACGAAGAGATCGTGTTGATTGTTGAGTGTTTGTTTAAATAATGACCGATGATTACAGCAAAGGATATAGCAAACTTTCTGCAACTGCCGTTGAACGGCAACGATATGGATGTGGAACATTACGCCCAGCTGTCATCACCTCTGCCACACAGCATCGTCTTTGCTAAGAAATATAGTGACGAATTTGTCAATCTTCTAAATGATTGTGAGAGCATAATGGCAATTGTAACAGCCGACTATGATGGTAAGCTTACTTGCAGCCATATAATCTCTGCAAATCCTCGACTGGACTTCATAAGAGTTCTGTCGCAATTCTTTACACAAGAGAAGCCCAAAGGCTTCATTCACAAAACGGCAAATATTGAATCAGGCGCTAAAATAGGCAAAGACGTATTCATAGGTGCAGGATGCTATGTGTCGGCACAATCTATCATTGGTGACGGTTGCGTGCTGCATCCTAACGTTGTATTAGACAATTGCGTTGTACTTGGCAATAACTGTGAGATAAAATCAGGGGCGGTATTGGGGCAAGAAGGCTTTGGATTTGAGCGTGACGAGAACGGAGAGCCTTTACACTTCCCCCATTTCGGCGATGTAATCGTTGGAAACAATGTCTTCATCGGCAGTAACAGCACGGTGGAACGCGCAACACTTGGCAGCACTATCATTGATGATAACGTGAAGATTGACGACCTTGTGCAAATTGGACACAACAGCCATATCGGCAAAGGATGTATGATTACCGTTGGGGCAATTGTATGCGGTGGAGCCATACTGAAACCACTGAGCTATCTGGCACCCAATGTGAGTATAAAAGAGAAGGTGACAATAGGTCTCAGAGGTTTTGCAGGTCTTGGTGCTGTTGTGCTGAAAGACGTGGCAGACGATGCCGTAGTGGCAGGAGTACCAGCCAAAGAGATTAAACGAAACAAATAACAAAGCCATGAATATCGAAAACATACTTGTGTTGGCACCCCATACCGATGATGGAGAATTAGGCTTAGGTGGCACCATCAGCAAATACATTGAGGAGGGTAAGAATGTCTATTATGCCGCCTTCTCAACTGCAGACCAATCAGTGCCCGAAGGCTTTCCAAAGGATATTCTTGCCACCGAAGTGCGCAATGCTACCCACAATTTAGGTATTCCACCAGAAAATCTATACATCTATCACTATGAGGTTCGCAAACTGAACTATGTGCGACAGGAATTGCTGGAAGATTTGGTGAAACTTCGCAACGAACGCCACTACGACCTTGTCTTCATGCCATCGTCGCACGACATACATCAAGACCACACCACCGTTGCGCAGGAAGCAATACGTGCCTTCAAAAAAACAACACTCCTAGGCTATGAACTCATTTGGAACAACCTGACTTTCGACACAGATTGTTTCATTCAATTGGAAGAACGTCATATAGAAGCCAAGTGTCAAGCGTTACGAGAATACAAAAGCCAAGGTTTCCGCGACTATACCTCGCCCGAATTTGTGCGTTCCCTAGCACGCACCAGAGGCGTACAGGTAGGCTGCCAATACGCAGAAGCATTTGAAGTAATAAGATTGTTCTTATGAACATCCTAATGATAAGCCACTATGCCGGTGCACCACAGTACGGCATGGAGTTTCGCTCCTACTATATGGCCCGCGAATGGGTACGTATGGGGCATACTGTAACCGTTGTTGGAGCGTCCTTCTCTCATCTTCGCAAGAAGCAACCTCCTATTGGTCATGAAACACTTGAGGGAATAAACTATCTATGGCTGCCTACCTCACAATACGAGGGCAATGGCATGAAGCGTGTGCTAACCATGTTCCAGTTCTGCTGGCAGGTATACAAACACAGTAAAGAACTGATTGCACTCAACCCAGATATGGTAATTGCATCGTCAGTCTATACTTTCGATTTATACCCTTGCCGATATATTGCACAACACACTGATGCAAAACTGGTATATGAAGTACATGACCTTTGGCCATTGTCAGTGATGGTTATTGGTGGATACAAAAAATGGCACCCTTTCATTGTCATGCTGCAACATTGCGAGAACTATGCTTACAAACACTGTGACATGGTTGTCTCTATGCTCGACAAGGCATTCCCTCACATGCAACGACATGGTCTCACAGAAGACCGCTTCTGCTGTGTGCCAAACGGTTACCTAAAAGAGGAATGGGAGAATATAGATAATATTGAACTGCCAATTGAACATGCTCAATTGTTCAATCAATTGCATGCTGAAGGCAAGACTATCGTCGGTTTTGCTGGCGGACATACACAATCCACTGCCATGGACGTGCTGATAGAAGCGGCAAAACTACTCAAAGACCGCACCGCCATAGCATACGTGATGGTCGGCAAAGGGCCGCAGAAAGAGGATCTCATCCATTTGGCAGAAAGATACGGCCTCGACAACTTCCACTTCCTGCCTCCAGTTGAGAAAAACAGCATTCCAAAGGTTGTGCAACAATTTGATATATGCTATGAGGGCGGCGTACACAGTTTCCTTCATAAATACGGAACCTCTGCAAACAAGATGATCGACTACATGCTGGCAGGCAAACCTATCGTCAAGTCGGTAGATGAGCCTGGCAGCGAAGTTGAACGCATCGGATGTGGCATACAGGTGGAGGCAGAGAATGTCAAACAAGTGCGTGACGCCATATTAAAGATTGTCGACATGTCCAATGAAGAACGCGATGAGATGGGGGCCAAAGGGTACAAGTATGCCACCGAGAATCTCGAATACCACACCCTCTCAAAAAAGTTCATCGATTACGTAATGCATACAAAAGAATAGCCACATGCAACTTCTCACCGTCATAGGGGCACGTCCCCAGATAATAAAAGCGGCAGCTGTAAGTCGTGCAATTAGTAATGGCTACTCTGACATAGTAACTGAAAACATACTACATACTGGACAACACTATGATGCCAACATGTCACAGGTCTTTTTCGACGAGCTGGGTATACCGCAGCCGAAATATAACCTCGGCGTTGGGTCTGGACGTCATGGCGAACAGACAGCCAAGATGATAGCAGGCATAGAAGAGGTACTCTTGAGCCGCACCTTCGACGGTATCATACTCTACGGCGACACCAATAGCACGCTGGCCGGTGCCGTAGCCGCCTCAAAACTACACGTACCTATATTTCATGTGGAAGCAGGTCTACGCTCATACAACCGAATGATGCCAGAGGAAATTAACCGCATCGTCTGCGACCAACTCTCCACCATTCTCTTCGCACCAACGCAAACAGCTGTAGACAATCTGCGCGAGGAAGGCTTTTTCACTGAACACCCCACCTTACACCGACGTGTCATCAACTGCGGCGATGTGATGTACGACAATAGCCTACACTTTGCAAAGGTGGCAGCCGAACGATGCGACATCATGGAACGGCTCGCCCTGCAGCCTGAAGGTTACATCCTTGCCACAATACACCGCGACAATAACACCGATGACCCTCAACGCCTGGAGCAGATACTCCGTGCCCTCGTTGACATAGCACGCAATGAAAATGTACCCATAACACTGCCGCTGCACCCCCGTACACGCAACAAGCTCACCCCACAACACCATCAACTCATCTCCGGTGAGCCTCGACTACGCCTCTTGGAGCCTCTCTCTTTTCTTGAGATGACCCTCATGGAGCAGAACGCCCGCATGGTGATGACCGACAGCGGTGGTGTACAGAAAGAAGCATTCTTCTTTGAACGTCCTTGCATAATCATGCGCCCTGAGACCGAATGGGTAGAAATTGTCGAGCATAAGGCTGGCATTATTGCCGATGCTGACTATCAACGCATCGTTGATGCTTACGCCAAACTGGAGCAATGCAATGTATCATTCCCGCCACTCTTCGGCGATGGTCATGCTGCCGAAAAAATCATTCAGAACATTCTATCATGAAAATACTCACCGACACCCTGCACCGTGTAGCCTATGCTACGGACGCATCCATATACCGAGAGCTACCAATGGGTGTCGCATATCCAGAATGTGAGAATGACATCATAGAACTAATCAACGAGGCCCATCGCCGCCACACGCACCTCATCCCTCGAGCCGGAGGCACCAGTATCGCCGGTCAAGTGGTGGGTGACGGCATCGTAGTAGACATCAGCCGACACCTAAACCGCATCCTCGAGGTTAATCCTAAAGAACGCTGGGTATGGGTAGAACCAGGCGTGGTGCGTGATGAACTTAACAAAACACTTGAACCCCACGGCCTCTTCTTCAGCCCTGAGACATCCACTTCCAACCGATGTTGCATCGGTGGTATGGTGGGTAATAACTCCTGTGGCACTCATTCTCTTGTCTACGGCAGCACTCGCCATCATGTCCTCGCTCTCAAAGGAATCCTGAGCGACGGCACACCGTTTGACACATCACATCCCGATTCTAACAACACACTTCTCAACAAGATATTTGCACAACTCAAAGACTGGGCATGCAATCCTAATGTACGGCAACTGATAGCCGACAACTTCCCTGATGAGTCATTGCTACGCCGCTCCTGTGGCTACGCCATCGATGAAGCCATCAACGGAGATATTGACTTATGCAAACTCCTCTGCGGCAGCGAGGGCACTCTGGCCTTCATTACCGCCATCCAACTCTCGCTCGACCCTATCCCTCCCAAGGAGAAGATGGTGCTCTGCGCCCACTGCCACTCCTTGCCTGACAGCTACCGCGCAAACCTCATAGCACTCAAACACAACCCTGTGGCTGTAGAACTTATGGACGGCAAGATACTCGAGCTTTGCCGCAATAACCATTCGCAACAGGCCAACCAGTTTTTCATCAAAGGGGAGCCAGAAGCCTTGCTCATCACCGAGTTCAATGGCGATGGTATGGAACATCAGTCCGATGCCTTAGAGAAAGACCTCCTCGACAGTGGCCTCGCCTATCATTGCAGCCGCGTCTACAACGACGACATAAACCGCGTGTGGGCGCTCCGCAAGGCCGGCTTAGGTGTGCTCACCGGTGTCAAGGGCGACCGTAAGCCCATCGGTGTTATTGAGGACACCGCCGTAGCGCCAGAACGGTTGCCAGAATATCTCGACAAATTCGAGCAAATGATGCAACGCCACAGTCTATCCTGTGTCTATTACGGCCATATTAGCACCGGCGAACTACACTTGCGCCCTATTCTCGACGTCAAAAAGCCACGTGACCGGCAGCTCTTTCGCAAAGTGGCCGAAGAGACAGCCATTCTGGTACGCAAATACCGCGGCAGCCTAAGCGGCGAACACGGCGACGGCCGTCTGCGTGGCGAATTCATTCCTATGGTCTACGGTCAGGAGGTTTATGAGCTCATGAGACAAGTAAAGCAGTGCTGGGATCCGGACGGGGTGTTCAACATGCACAAGATTGTCGATACTCCGCCCATGGACGAGAGTCTACGCTACGATGTAAACCAACAATACCGATGCTTCGATAGTGACCTTATGTGCTCTATCGAGCAGTGCAACGGTGCCGGTGACTGCCGCAAGAGCAACACCATAGGCGGCACCATGTGCCCCACTTTCAAACTAACCCACGACGAACTCCTGTCCACCCGTGCCCGAGCCAACGTGTTGCGTGAGGTGCTCACACGCGGCCTTCCCGAAGACACAGACACATCTGAAGCCAAGGCCCTCGAGGAGATGCTCTACAGTTGCCTGGCATGCAAAGGCTGTCACGGCGAGTGCCCCTCAAACGTCGACATGACCGCCATCCGCGCTCGCGTGCTACAGATGCTCTATCGAAAACACGGCACACCCTTTCGCAGTTGGATGGTAGCCCATATGGCCGACGTCGAACGCCTCGGACATATCGTATGGCCCATATACAATCTCTTTGCATCATGGCGGTTTTCTTCGGCCATAATCAAGCGCATCGTCTCCTTCACCCCCGAACGCTCCATCCCCACCCTCTCGCCCCGCACCATGCGGCAGCTTATCAAAAACTTATCACGTAACACCAAACACCTAACACTAAACAAGGGCACCATATACCTATTCGCCGATGAGTTCACCAACTTCCAGGAAGCCTCCCTCGGACTCACCTTCGCGCAGTTGCTTATGCAACTTGGTTATCGCGTCGAGATACCCCGCCATGTAGAGAGCGGCCGCGCAGCCATTTCCAAAGGGTGTCTTGATACTGCCGCCCGCTTCGCACGCCGCAACGTGTCCATGCTAAAAAACAAGATAACAGAAGAGACTCCACTTGTAGGTATCGAGCCCAGCTGCATCCTATCTTTCCGCGACGAATACCCAGATCTGGTTCCTGCCGATATGCGTGGCGACGCTGAACGTTTAGGTCAAAACTGCCTTCTATTCGACGAATTTATTATGCGCGAGGCCGCCAAAGGCAATATCACTGCCGACCAGTTCTGCGACGACACCATCGAGGTGTGGCTCCACGGCCACTGTCACCAAAAATCGCTTGTAGGTATCGACAAGACCGCAGCCATGCTACGCATGCTCCCAGGCTGCCACCTGCATGTCATACCATCTTCCTGCTGCGGCATGGCAGGCTCCTTCGGCTACGAGAAAGAGCACTATCAAACCTCTCTGGCCATTGGCGAGATGCTCCTCTTCCCCACCATTCGCAAAGCTCTGGCCTCCATACCACATGACATACCTGCCTACATAGCCGCCCCTGGCACCTCCTGCCGCCAACAGATTCTCGACGGCACAGGCCACCATGCGCTCCACCCCATAGAAATCATGTACAACATGCTAAAAAAGATATGAAGGTACTCATTCTCTCCGACGCCGACAGTATACACACCCAACGCTGGGTGCGTTCCCTCAGCCAGCGTGGCTGCGAGATACTGCTTTTCAATCTACTCAAATGCGACCTCTCTCCATACGACGGTATGCCCAATGTGCAGGTATACAGCTGCGACTTCATATTGCGTGACAGCGCCGCCATCTCTCAACGTATTCTTGACAAAATGGTCTACCTCAAGGCTGTCCGCCTGCTACGCAAACAAATCAAAGCCTTCCGTCCCGATTTCCTTCATGCTCACTACGCCTGTAGCTTCGGCCTTATTGGTGCCCTCGCAAGCTTCCACCCTTACGTGCTTTCCGTTTGGGGAAGCGATGTATACAACTATCCACGGCAAGGCTCTCTCTACCGCAATCTGCTCACCTTCACATTGCGTAAAGCCGACTATATCCTCTCTACCAGCCACTGCATGGCCCGCGAGACCAATCTATACACCAACAAACCCATCGCTGTCACCCCTTTCGGTGTCGACATGCAACGTTTCGCCCCGGTTCCCGTGACCGACAAGCCAGCCTCCTTTGTAGTGGGCAACGTCAAGACCCTTAAGTACTGCTACGGTATCGACACCCTCATCCGTGCATTCGCCATAGTGCATGAACGTCACCCAAACACCGACATGCGCCTGCTCATTGCCGGCACAGGCCCTGACCGCGACCAACTGATAGCATTATGTGAGGAGCTCAACATCCGCCCCCTCGTTGACTTCCTCGGCTATATCCCCAATCAAGAGTTACCACAACTTTACGCCAAGTTCGACGTCTCAGTGTCGCTGAGCCGTGAAGAAAGCTTTGGCGTGGTAGCCGTAGAGGCTATGTCATGCGGCTGTCCTGTAGTCACCTCCGATGCTGAAGGATTCTGCGAGGTCGTGGACAACAATGTCACGGGTTTCGTGGTGCCTAAAGACAACCCAAAGGCCGCCGCCGAAGCCATAGAACGCTTCATCGACAATCCCTCACTGCGTGCCTCAATGAGCACAGCCGCACGCCAACGTGTGGCCGACCTATACGACTGGGAACGCAATGTAGACACCATGATGGACATCTACAAGCGCGTCATCTCTTCTTGATTGAGCAGGCTGCGCACAGCCGCAACTGGGACATACTTCCTAAAGGGGAACAATACCTTTACAGCCACCGCCAACCATGGCTGATACACAATATTTATTCTGCAATAGGCTTTGCGGAAGTTGAACTTCTGTATGAGGAACGGCTGTATGTTCGAGTGTTCCGTAATGCTGCGGGCTCCGTCGTTTACATATTTCAAGCCACATTCCTTCAAATAGTATTCGTTCATCGTGTATATCAGCCCATAGTATGGGTAGCGCGACAACTCGTCGGGCTTAGCCTTCATCACCGAATAGTCGCACATCTGCTCATACATAATGTTCTTGGCAAAGGCGGCCAGATGGCCGTCCGCCTTGTCAAATGCACCCCAGTATTCATTTTCCGGACCGTTCATCACATCGCTGCGGAACTCCTCCTCCGTTGGCACCGTGGACTTCACCTTGTAGCCCTCGGCGGCAGCTTTGTGCACCAGATAGCCCTCAGCAAGCAGTTCTTCACGCGTCATACGCCTGAACTCATAGTTGGCCATGCTGCGCCGCACCTGGTTACGCATCTTGCTGCTCAATTCCTCCATGCCACCGAACGTGTCCTTCACCACATTCCAAAACCCCGTCTCCTCGCCGCAGTCGAAATCATACGTGTTCCTCACCAACCATCCGCCTTTCTGCAACAGTGCTTTGCTTTCGGCCGGCGTCAAACGCGGCTCCTCGTTTTCCGGGCCTATCCATACCCACGCATGTTTATACAATGTAAACGCCATAGGTCTCATACCTCCTTCCTAAGCAGCGCACTTGCTATCTGACGGCAACGTGCCGACCAGGTGTTCTTCTCAGCTACCATGGGCATGTTACGCCTGAATTCCTCCAGCCGTTCACGATGGTTGACAAACCCCTGCAAGGTAGCCCGGAGTGCGGCAGCATCATTCAAGCACCCACATCCTATCCTGTTACGTTCAACAAAATCCCCACTCCATGTACCCTTGGCAGCCACTATCGGCAAGCCATACCCAATAGCTTCAAACAATTTGTACGGCGCCGCAAAACGCACATATTCTGTACTCATAGGCATAACAAACAAATCGGCCCTATCGTATGCTGCATCCAAAGCATCACCTCCAAGATGAACCACCGAGACATTAGGTGACATACACGGTGCATAGTCCTCGCGCACAGCCTCCCAGTCGTAGGTACGGCAGCAGAATGTGAGCCTTGCCCCCTGCATCATTCCAACGGCCTGCATAAGCGGCTTCAGGTTGTAGTTGCCCCCCACGCCGCCAACATACAGTAATTCCAAACCATCGTGGTCCTCTCTCACCACTCTCCGTTCCGCACTCGCATCCATACCAGACGGCAGTTCCACTACCTTGCAGCCAAACTTGTGCGGCACATGCTCCAGCATCGGCAGTGTTGGCAGGAACAACACATCCAGCAGACGCCCATACTGCCACAGGTCGTAGCGATAGAAGAACCTCGCCACCCATTGCTTAAAGCCTTCGCCTTTATTGGCATACTGCCAGTGGATGTCGCGATAAAACAAGCCAACCGGTATACCATTACGCTTACAATACGCCAGAAAACCGAAGTCAAGACACGGGTACGTCGGCATATGGTGCGGCTCGGTGAGCAGCGTGGGCATCGTCGACGACTCACTATAGACGAAGTTATAGTGCACACCCTGACGTATCTTCCGCTTTATTTCGGCAATCTGCCGCTTGCGGTCACGCGCGCGACCTTCCACCACATCAATATCCCAACCCAGGCCGGCAAAAGCCGCCATCAGCTTCTGCGGCCGTATCTGGCTTGCCGACGGGTCGTTGCGGTCTATCTTCAGCGGTATGTGGAATATCAGTCTCATCACTCTTTTGTTTTAAATATCGGCAGGCTCTGCAGCATCTCGCGCTTGGTAAACCAGTAGAAAGCCAGGTAGGCCAACCCGAACACTGCCATGTCGGCATACAGCATCACGGTGCGAAGCGGCTCTTCCTGCCCCGTGGCGAAGAGCAGCAACGGCAGCGCGGGCAGCGCCGCCACGAGCACTCCCAACAGCGGCCACGCAACAGCGCCAAGATACTGTCCAAGAGGCATCTGTATGCATTTGTACACCATCATACGCCAATAGGCGAAGAGGAATATGAAAGCCAATATCACCTGCGTCCACGCCATAGCCTGTATGCTTATCTGGCTGGCCACCAGCGTGCCTGTCAACACAAACACAATGCGCACCAGCGTCCACTTGAACCCCAGGTCGGTACGACCGAGCGAGACCATCAGTATACCTGCCGGGTTGCCTATAGACTGCAGCATGCCCCATACAGAGAGCACCCTCACAAACCACACCATCTCCACCATGCCGCTGCCGTAGAGCAACACTGTGAGCGGTTCGGCGAAGAGGAAGAAAGCCATGAATATCGGGAAATTGACAAACGAGAGCAAATGCAGCACCTCGGCATAAGAGCGACGCATCTTCGGCATATCGTCCTGAAAGCGCGCAAAGGCAGGCGCCGCCACATTGGTTACTATCGGGTTGATGAGCTGCACAGCCTTGTACAGCAATTCCTTTGCCAAATTATACACACCCAGCACCTCGGCACTGAAAAAACGGCCTATGAGGAATATGTCAAGCTTGTTGGCAGCATAGTCGACAACCTGCATGCCAAGCTGATAGAGACCTATCGAGACCAGCTCTCGTATCTCGCCCAGACGGAAATGCAACCTGATGCGATAGGCCTTCAGGCCCGATATGGCATAGACGCCCTGGGTGATAACAGCCTGAAGGATGGCACCCCATGCCAGACTGAACACACCGTGTCCGCGCAACGCCAGCACCACCGTCAGCACCACGCCGAGCGTGACACCCACAATCTGCACAATGGAGATAAACCTAAAGTCCAGTTCCTTTGTCTTCAGCGTGTAGAACATCTTGCCGAACGAGTCTATCACCAGAGTGAACGACAGCAACGGTATCAACCTCCGCAGGTCGGGCTGGTGGTAGTAGTTGGCAATCAGCGGCGTCGCAGCCCACAACAGGAGCCACAACCCAACACTGAGCATAAGGTTAAGCCAGAATACCGACGAGTACTGGTCGCGTGTGATGTCCTGTTTGTGTATGATGCCCGTGGCCAGCCCCATGTTGGCGAATATCTCGGTGAAGCCGAGGAACATAGTGGCGATGGCCAACAAGCCGAAGTCCTGCTTCGTCAGTATGCGCGCCAGTATAAACAGCTTCAGCATCTGAAGCGCCGTGGTGGTGAGTGTCCCTACGGCATTCCATTTTACACCTTTTACCGATTGGCTGCGCAGCGACATGACGATGAGATTATCAGTATCATAATAGCGTACAGCAGGCCAACGAACTGCGCACCCATCTGACGCTCCAGTATCGACTCGAAGAGGAGGCTGAACATGACTATGAACGTCAGCACCAGCACCTCCCACAGTCCCGCTTTGCGGCGCCATGCCACAAACAGCGGCATCGCCAACCACCACAACAGTACCAACAGCCCTACAACGCCGACGGCAATGGCAGTCTCCGCATATTGATTATGGGCGTTAAGGTGCTGTTCCTTAAGACTCTGGTATCCCTCAACACCATATCTTTCAATGAGCGCCGCGGTGCCGTCGCCAGCGCCGTAGCCGAACACCGGTCGGTCGGCAATGGTCTTCAGCGCGGTCTCATTGATAGCCATGCGGGCGTCGTAGTATTTGCCGTAGAGCGGCCCTGTTGCCAGCACCGTGTCGCCAGCTGCCACCGCCTCGACCAATTCATCATCGGCAGTCACCGACGTCACCGTGGCAACGGAAAGGCGGCTATTATGGTTCGGCAGTGTCTTCTCGGCAGTATACGTCAAGGCCAACAACAGCACGGCCAACAAAGTCCCGTGCCACCACCTGCGACGCAACGCCAGATGCACGCCGCACAGAATCTCGATGCCATACAGACACAAGATACCGGTGCGCGAGTCGATGTAAATCAGGAACACTATCGCCATCAGTCCGGCCACATACAGCGCCAGCCTGTGCCACAACGGCATGGCACCCCTGTAGAGCGCCAGCTCGCGATAGACGAATGCAGCGACGGGCAGTATATACATGGCCACATAGGTGTGGTTCTTGTCCTCGAATGTGCCTGTAACCCAATCATAAACAAAAACCCCAGCCACAGCCAGAAGCAGCGCATAGAACATCGTCCGGAGGTGGTTCTCGCGGATGTACGACATGTCCGAAAGCAGCACACACAGCGGCGCTATCATCAACACAGCCTCACAGCCAATCTCCCTGAGCGCCCTGTCCACGTCGCTGCTCCACAGTATACTCACCACCAGACACAGCCAGTAGGCAACCACTGCCAGCAGGGCCACACGCATCGGCGTGTCGAGCGCAGGATTGCCCACATGCCTTTCCGCCGCCATCTTGACCAAAGAGACCAAGACGAGCGCCAGCGACATCCACAGTCCAAGCCCCCAGTCAACCGCAGCCAATGCCAAAGCAAGGCATAGCACAGTGAATTGCAGCCTGTTATACCACTTCATATTCTTCATAAACATACTGCAAATATACAAAAATTTCTATTTACCATTCCAAAAAAGAGCACTCCACTCCGTATCCTCTCCGTATCCCCTCCGACTGTTCTACGGTTGTTCACCGATTGTTTTACGCTTTTATACCGTTAAACAACCGGTGAACAACCGTACATTAGGCGGAGCCGTGGCGAGGAGGGCACGGAGAAGGGCGGCGGTTATAAACCGCAGGGTCTTGATAACTTTTATAATGTCGCGCGTGCGAGGCGGAGAAAAAGCGGTACTTTTGCACTTTGAATTACTATGTAAAAAATAACGCTATGAAAAGATATACAGTCCTATTGGCCATGCTGGCACTGACGGTGTCGGTGATGGCGCAGAAGCCCAAGCAGGCCACGGAGTTCAGCACGGCGGGCTTGCCCGACGAGCTGCTGGAGTGGATGAACAAGAGCACCTCGGACAGTGACCGCCAGCGCGAAAACACCAAGACCATCAAGGCGTTCCGCGCCTCGTACGGCGCCATGGACGAGCACATGCAGGAGCGCGTGACAGCGGTGATGAACTACGGCGTTAAAGCCAAGATGAAGGGCAACGCCGAGATGTGCCCCCTGGTGCGCACGCTGACGGCCTACGCCACTGCCCCGGGAGGCGGACAGAACCTCGACGGTTGGATGAAAGTCCTGGAGGCCATGAAGAAGAAGGCCGCCAAGCCGAAGGCGGTGATGGAGTGGGTGGACTTCAGCGAACGGCTGATGGCGGAACGCCTGCTCTACCGCAGCCAGACGAGCGAGTGGCGCTTCGACGCCAAGACGCCGTTCCGCATCGACGTGACCGACGGCGCAGTGAAAGTGTGGGTGGATACGCCGGCCGACCTCTTCTACTCGTCGGCCAAGGACGGCGGCACCATACACGGCACCACAGGCTACTACGACTACAAGGAACTCATGTGGTACGGCGACGGCGGCCGCATAGACTGGGGCCGCACGGGTCTCGGGGCTGAGGCCTGCTACGCTGAGCTGGCACGCTACAAGGCGGAGACCAAATTCCCCAAGTTCACCGCCGACTCGGCACGCCTGGTTCACACGCACTACTTCAGCGAGCCGGTGCTGGGCCACCTGGAGGAGGCTCTCTCCACACCCATGGAGCCCGGCAAATACAGCTATCCGCGCTTCCGCAGCTACAAGCGCGACTTCGTGATACAGAACATCATGCCCGACGTGGACTACAGCGGCAGCTTCATGATGAACGGCAGCAAGTTCATCACCTCGTCCAGCAAGCACCCGGCGAGCCTTATCTTCAAGCGCAACGGCCAGCGCCAGCTGAGTGTGACGGCGCAGAAGTTCACCATCACGCCGGAGCGGATAGTGAGCGAGAACGCCGCCGTGGCTTTCTACGTGGGCGAGGACGACTCGATAGCCAACACTGGCATCAACGTGCGCTACACGGCTGCTGACCACAAGGTGACGATGCTCAACGACCCCAAGCGCAACTTCTACAGCCCCTATACCGACTCGTATCACGAGATGGACATCTTCAGCGACATCATAACCTGGAATACCGACGGCACCGAACTGGAGTTCTCCAACCTGAGCGACCTCACCGGCGGCACCGCCACCTTCGAGAGCAGCAACTACTACACCTACCGCAAGGCACGCGAGATACAGGGCATCGACGAGGTGAGCCCTGTGAAGCGCGTATATGACTACTTCGGAGGCTACAACTACACCTTCTCGGCACGCGAGTTCTCCACCCACATAGGGCTCGACATGGGGCAGACGATGCTGATGATACACGGGCTGACGAAGCACGGCCTGGTGTCGTACAACGAGATGACGGGCATGGTGATGGTGAAAGAGAAACTGGAGGACTATATGAAAGCTCTCACCAGAGTGAAAGGCGCCGACTACGACGCCATGAGCATCGAGAGCAACGCCAAAAACTACAACGCCCGCATGAACCTCGACAGCCGCCTGATAGAGATGCGCGGCGTGCAGCAGTTCGTGGTGAGCGACAGCCAGCGCGTGGTGGTATATCCGCGCGGCGGCCACATCACCGTGGGTGAGAACCGCTCCATACACTTCAACGGCCGCATAGATGTGGGCCGTTTCATCATGTTCGTCAGCGACTGCGACTTCAGCTACGAGCAGTTCAGCTTCGAGATGCCCAAGGTGGACTCGCTCTTCTTCTATGTGCCCCAGTTCAACAATCCCGACAGCGACCACATGGTTATGACACCGCTGCGCGGTCTGGTGGGCAGCCTCAAGGTGGACCAGCCCGACAACCACTGCGGCCTGAAGAAGAACAAGGAGTACCCCATATTCGAGAGCCGCGAGAACAGCTATGTCTACTACGACAATCCGGAGATACGCGACGGCCAGTACACGAGGGAGCGCTTCTACTACACGCTGCATCCCTTCACCATTAACAGTCTGGTGGACTTTGTGACCGACAGTCTGCAGTTCAACGGCATGCTGACCTCCGGAGGCATATTCCCCGACATCACCTACCCGCTCAGCGTGCAACGCGACTACTACCTGGGCTTCAAGGTGGAGACCCCGGAGGCGGGCTATCCAGCCTACGGCGGCAGGGGCACATACCGCAACCGCATATCGCTCGACCACTACGGCCTGCAAGGCAACGGCAGCCTCGACTACCTGACCTCGACAACCAAGAGCAAGGATTTCCTATTCCTGCTCGACTCGTCGATGGCCAACACCGATACATTCTATGTGCGTGAGGAGCAGGGATTCCCCGACATCAAGGGCGGACGGCTCAACCAGCGCTGGTTCCCCTATGCCGACTCGATGGCCGTCGCCACGGTAGCCAAGGGGCGCCCGATGAAGATGTACCACGGCGACGCCTCGTTCCGCGGACGCGTGGACCTCATGTCCAAGGGCACTGTGGCGGCAGGCACAGCCACGGTGAAGGAAGGTACACTGACGAGCGACCGCTTCGAGCTGTTGGCCATGGAGATGAACGCCAAGGTGAGCGACTTCACGCTGCGCAGCGTAAGCAACAACAGCATAGCATTCGCAGCAAGAAACGTGCGCTCGCATGTGGACTACGAGCAGAGGAGAGCTGAGCTTAAGATCACCGCCGGCCCGCAGCGCACCGAACTGCCACTGGTGCAGGAGGCCGCCTACGCCGACCTATTCGCATGGCAGATGGACCACAAGATGCTCGAGATAGTGAACAGCACACGCTCAAGCAGCGAGGGCATGGACGCTATGGACATACGCATGAGGCTGCAGAAGCGCGACGACCTGCCAGGCGTACATTTCGTAAGCACCGACCCCAAGCAGGAGGAACTATCCTACAACTCGCTGCACAGCATCTACCAGTATGAGAAGGGCGAGCTCAGTAGCAAGGGTGTGTACATCATCAACGTGGCCGACGCTGCCATAGCACCCGCCGCCGACAGCGTGCATGTCTCCAAGGGGGGCAAGATGAAGCAGCTCACAGGAGCGCAACTGGTCTTCAACCGAGAGAATGGCTACCACTACGTCACCGGCGCCGACCTGCTGGTGAAGAGCGCCGCCAGCTATACCGGCAAGGGCTTCATGGACTACCACAACGACCCCGACAAGAAACAACGCCTGTTCCTCGACGATATCAGCGTCGACGCACGCGGTGTGACAATAGCCCGCGGCGAGATAAAGGACGAGGCCAACTTCATCATCAGCTCGGCTTTCGGCTTCGCCGGCAAGGTACGCGCCGAGGGTGACAAGCAGTGGCTCCACTTCGAGGGTGGCGTGCGTCTACTACAGGAGTGCATACCGCAACAGCAGCTGGGTCTGCTGGCCTACTCCGACTACACGGACCCCGAGCACGTGCACGTGTCGGTGCCCGAAGAGCCCACCGACTGGAAAGGCAAGCGCATCACCGCCTCCATACTCATGGACAAGAATTCGCTGCGGCCCAGCGCGGCATTCCTGACTAATGAGAAGGTAGCCAACAACGAGCTCATCAAGGCATACGGAGTGCTCACCTATCTTGGCGACCGCAAGCAGTACATGATTGGCTCTGAAGCCAAGGTGAGCGACCCCGACGGCGTGGTGGAGCCTTTCCTGGCGATGAACACTACCGACTGCACTGTCGAGGGCGAGGGCTTGGTGGACTTCGCACTCAAGCGCACACAAGCTTCCTTCTACGGCTACGGCACGGCAACGGTATCCATAGGGGAGAACACGCAGGAAGACCACCTGACCACGGTCTTCGGCATCACTTTCCCTCTGGCACAGGAGGTGGTGAACAGCCTCTACAGTGCTCTCAAAGAAGACCTGCGCCTGCAAAGCATCACCAGCTCTACCAATGCCGAGATGCGCCACGCCATGATGTATCACCTCGGTGCCGACAAGGGCGGCGGTGCCTATGCACTCTATAGTGCCACCAACAAGCTCGACAAGGTGCCTGAGGAGATGCGCAGCACGATGCTCTTCGACAACATACGCTGGCAGTACAACCCCGCCGTGGGATTATACTACGACGGCAAGGTTGGCCTCGTGGCTATGGACGACAAGAGCGTAGGACTGCAGGTCAAGCTTAAGGCACAGATATGCAAACAGGGCAACGGCCAGATTATGCGCTTCTATGTCGAGGCCGCCAAGGACCACTGGTACTTCTTCGAATACGAGGTGATGCAGCAGCAACTCACCATCTACAGCTCGTCGGGCACATGGCTCGACCAGATCAAGGCAATACCGCTTGAACAGCGTAAGATCGAGAAAGAAGAACTCGGTATATTCCGCTACTCTGTCGGCAACGAGCGCACCAAGGTGCCCAACTGGCTCAAATGGATGTCGAACACTATATACAGCAACGATGAAGATTTTTAGGATAATACTGCTCGTCATCAACATACTGCTGGCCATCGTTCTGCTATTGACGACACTGGCGCCCAACGTGGCACCGTCACGCTCCATTATCCCAAGCCTGCTGGCCTTCGGATATCTGCCACTACTGATAGCCAACGCTGCAATGGCAGTGCTGTGGCTGATGATGGGCAAATGGCATTTCATCTGGAGCGCCGCCGCCATAGCGGTGCGCTGGAGCTTCGTGGGACTCTTCTTGCAGGTTGGAGGAACCGCCAAAGCACCGGACCACGAGGAGCACCCACAGGCAGTCACGGTGATGAGCTACAACGTACACGAATTCAAAGGTCAGGAGAACCGCAAGACACTGACCGACACCAACGCCGCCGCTTTCATTGAGCTTGTCCGGGAGAACAACCCCGACATCCTATGCCTGATGGAATACTCCTCTGGCAAAAAAGTGCGCGTCACCGACAGCCTCACCGCACTCGGCTACAACCACTACCACAGCGCTCACGGCAAAAGCACATCGCCCAGCGGCACGGTGGTCTTCTCTCGGCTACCCATCACCTACGTGAAGCGCATCGACCACAATATGCTGCTTGTTGAGCTGATAAACGATAATCAGCAATTCCGCCTCTGCTGCGTCCATCTGGACAGCTACGCCCTCGACGACACTGACCGTGAGGAGATAGAGCAGATACTGCACGGCGAGATGAAGCCCGAGAGCCGCACGCTGGACAAGGTGAAGGAGACCATCCTCAAGCATGAGAGCGAGTGGGAGGAGAAGCTGGAGCCTGTCGTAAGCGAGAGCTCGCTGCCTATGCTGCTGGCGGGCGACTTCAACGACATCCCCTCATCATGGCTCTACGGCCAAGTGAGCAAGCACCTCGACGACACCTACCGCGACAAGGGCATGGGCATCTGCCACACCTACAACGGCGACGGGTTCCCACATTTCCGCATCGACTATATCTTCCACAGCAAGGAGTTTCAGACTCTCAGCTACAAACGCATCAAGACAGACATCTCCGACCACTACCCCGTAATATCATCCTTAGAAGTCGCCAAATGAAAAAAGCCGACCTATACAAACACGTGATAGACTATTTCAGCGAGGCCATGCCGGTGGCTGAGACAGAACTCCATTACGATAATCCGTTCCAGCTACTCGTGGCTGTAGTGCTTTCGGCGCAGTGCACCGACAAGCGCGTCAACATGGTTACCCCTGCCCTCTTCGCCGCCTATCCCGATGCCGAGAGCATGGCCTGCGCCACCGAGGAGGAGATATTCCACTACATCCACTCGGTATCCTACCCCAACAATAAGAGCCACCACCTCGTGGGGCTGGCGCGTATGCTGCGCGACGAATACGGCGGCATGGTGCCTGCCGACATCGACGCCCTGCAACGTCTGCCGGGCGTGGGACGCAAGACCGCCAACGTGGTGGCCGCCGTAGTCTTCGACCAGCCCGCCATGCCCGTGGACACCCATGTCTTCCGCGTGGCCAACCGCATAGGCCTCACCACCAACTCCAAGACACCGCTCAACACCGAGCGCGAGCTGGTTAAGCACATACCGCCCGAGCTCATCCCCAAAGCCCACCACTGGCTCATCCTCCACGGCCGCTACGTATGCCAGGCCCGCAAGCCCAAGTGCGACACCTGCGGCCTCGCCAACATCTGCCGCTATAACACACAAAATAACCTATAATCTGTAACCCGTAACCTGTAACCCGTAACCTGTAACCTTTATCCCCATGATCTTCACCAATCCTGCATTCCTCTGGGGCCTTCTGGCAGTGCTCATCCCCATCGCCGTGCACCTGCTCAACTTCCACCGGTACCGCACGGTATACTTCAGCAACGTGGCACGACTGCAGGAACTGCACTCCGAAAGCCGCCGTAGCAGCAACCTGCACCGCTGGCTGCTCCTTGCCGCTCGCATCCTCGCCATCGTCTTCCTCGTGCTGGCCTTTGCACGCCCCGTAATCCCCGACCGCGACAGCACCACACGCAGCGGCAATACTGTGGTGAGCGTCTTCATAGACAACAGCTTCAGCATGGAGAGCGCCTCGCAACAGGGCAGCCTAATCGACGAGGCCGTGCGCAAAGCCCGCGAGCTGGTCACCGCCTACGGCGTGGGCGACCGCTACCAGCTGCTCACCGCCGACCTTACCGGCGTGCAGATGCGGTGGTTCAGCCGCGACGAGTTCCTCGAAGCCCTCGACGAAGTCAAGCCGTCTGCAGCCTCACCGCTGCTGTCCGAAGTGGTGCGCCGCCAGCAGGCATTCATGGCCGCCAGCGGCGCAGCCAACCGCCACGCCTACGTCATCAGCGACTTCCAGCGCAGCACCGCCGACCTCGACGTGCTGCCCACCGACAGCCTCGCCCTCGTTACCCTCGTGCCGCTGCAGGGCACCGAGGCCGACAATATCTTCATAGACACTCTCGTCCTCAACGCACCGGCCTACTTCAAGGGCGGCAGCATAGCCGTCGAGGCCACGGTGCGCAACAGCGGCAGCCGCGACGCCGAGAAGGTGCCGCTCAAACTCCTCGTCGGAGGCCACGAGCGTGCGCTGGCCACCGTCGACGTCCCCGCCGGAGCCTCGGCCAAGGTGCTGCTACGCTTCGCCACCGACACCGCCGGATGGCTCGACGGATGCGTCACCATCGAAGACTACCCCGTCACCTTCGACGACAGCTACCACTTCGCACTCCTCGTGGGCGAAAGCATCACCATGCTCGAACTCCACGGCGGCACCCCCAACACCGCACTGGCACGCCTCTTCGCCGACGACAGCACTGTCAGCCTGCGCACCGCCACACACCTGCCGTCATCGCTCGCTGACATCAGCTTCATAGTCCTCAACGAAGTCCCCGAACTGCCCTCGGGCGAACAGCAGCAGCTGGCGGCATGGGTTGCCGACGGCGGCACCGAGCTCGTCATACCACAACCCGGCCTCCCTTCGTGGACCAGCGGCACCGTCCGCGCCAACAGCATCGACTACGACAACATACTCTTCCGCGGCGTCTTCAGCGCCCGAAGCGACGAGATGGAGCTTCCCACCGTCCACGGCCACTACACCGCGCCACCCACTGTCCACTACCCACTGTCCACTATCATCTCCCTTGCCGACAACAGTCCCTTCCTTGCCGTCTCCCCTTCAGGCGCCGGACGTATATACTGTTTCTCCACGCCGCTGCGCGACGAATACACCGACTTCACAAGCCAGGCCCTCTTCGTGCCCACGCTCTACAATATGGCCCTCTACAGCCGTCCGCAGCCTGTGCCCTGCCACACCCTCGGCGCTAGCGACCCCATAGTGCTGCAAGACCGCTACGACCTCAACACACCGCCACAACTCACCCAGGCAATCAAGCAATCAAGCAATCTTACAATTCTCCCCGATCTCCGCCGTCTTGGCGACCGCTACATGCTGGTGCCGCACGGCGAACTCACCGAGGCTGGAATCTACACCCTTGGCGACGAGCACCTCGCCTTCAACCACCCGCGCCGCGAGTCGCTGATGGAGTTCCTCACCCCCGACGATGTGGCCGACGGCATCGAAGACCGCTACGGCTACAGCGTTGTAGCCAACGCCGGACGCCACCTTGGCGACACACTGCGCGCACGCGACGGTGGCCACAGCCTCTGGTGGCTCTGCATCCTCCTCGCCCTCGTCGCTCTTGCCGCCGAGACCGCCCTCCTAAAATTCAATAAAAACAGCACCAAAACTCTTTAACCATTACCATGCTATTACAAGTAGAACATATCAGCAAGGCCTTCGGCGAGCGGCAGGTGCTCTCCGACGTCAACCTGAGCGTCGACAGCGGCCAGGCCGTGGCCCTCCTCGGCGGCAACGGCGCCGGCAAGACCACCCTGCTGCGCATCATCACCCGTCTCCTCGAGCCAGACGCGGGCAGCGTGCTCTTCGACGGCCACCCCCTTGCGCAGGACGACCTACGCCACATAGGCTACCTCCCCGAGGAGCGCGGCCTCTACCGCAACATGCGCGTCGGCGAGCAGGCCCTATACCTCCTGCGCCTCAAAGGACTATCGCGCCGCGAGGCCGAAGCCGCCGCCCGCCAGTGGTTCACCACCCTCGGCATGCAAGACTGGTGGGACAGACCCGTGCGCAAGCTCAGCAAGGGCATGCAGCAACGTCTCCAGTTCGCCGTCAGCGTGGCCCACAGCCCTCGTCTGCTCATCCTCGACGAGCCCTTCTCGGGCCTCGACGCCATGGGCGCCGCCATGCTGCGCGACCAGATAACCGCCCTTAAACAACAAAGCACCGCCATCATACTCTCAACCCACAACCTGCAGGCCGCCGCCGACCTCTGCGACAAAACCTGTAACCTCTAACCTATAACCCGTAACCTTTATGAAAACCCTCCTAATTATAGCCCGCGAATGCCGCCTGCGCCTGCGGCGTCCCGCCTTCTGGGTGCTCACCCTCGCGGTGCCCGCCGTCCTCGCGCTCCTCTACGCACTGCCCGTCATAGCCGCACGCCAGGCCACCGAGCGCACCACCGTCCTCGTCGCCGACCAGACAGGACTGTTCCAGAACAGCCTCCAGTCCACCGCCGAGCTGGCCTTCAAACCCATGCCCAGCCTCGAATACGCGCAGCGGCAGGCCGCCGACCGCGACCTCGTGCTCTTCATACCCATGCGCGAGACCACCATACCTCACGACGCCTTCCTCTACTACCGCGGCACACCGCCGTCGCCCGCCGTGCAGAGCGCCGTCGACGCGCAACTGCAAAACCTCCTCCGCAACGCCATCCTCGAGGATGTCTACGACGTAGACCCCTCAATCTTCTATTCCGTTGAAGCCACGCATCTACGCCTGCGCACTAGCGACGCCGCCACGGGCCGCGAGAGCCACCTGCAGGTCAAGTCGGTGGTGGCAGTGGCGCTGGCTGTCGTCATGGCATTGGCGCTGCTGCTCTTCGGCGCCCAGGTAGTGCGCGCCGTGCAGGAAGAGCGACACAACCGCGTGGCCGAGATAGTGGCCACCTCCGTTAGACCCGTACAGTTGCTGGCCGGCAAGGTCGCCGGCGTGGCCCTCACAGCCATGTTGCAACTCGCCCTCTGGGTAGCCCTCACGTCCGCCGCCATCGCCGGCGTGCAGGCTGCCAACCCCACGCTCTTCGAGCAGGCACGCGCCGAACAGCAGCACCACAGCATCGCCACCAAGGGTGAGGCGGCGACAGCCCAGTACAACGCCCCCGTACAGTTGGTCGACCAGACTGTCCAGGGCCTCGCGGCCATACAGCTGCCCGTGGTCGCCGGTGCCTTCGCACTGTTCTTCCTCCTGGGCTACCTGCTCTACGGTGCCCTCCTCGCAGCCCTCGCCGCGCGCCTCGATGCCGAAGCCGACGCCACCCAGTGGGCGCTCCTCGCTGGTTCGCCCCTGCTGCTGGCCCTCGCCCTGACACCTCTGGTGCTGCGCGCCCCTGCGGGAGCACTGGCCTCGTGGCTCACCGTCGTCCCCTTCACAGCCCCTGTGGCCGCCATGCTGCGCCTCCCCTTCGGGCTACCCGTCTGGCAGGTCGCTGTAGCCGCCCTGCTGCTCCTCCTCTGCGCAGCAGCAGCAGCACTGCTTGCCGCCCGCACCTACCGCCGCCGCATAGTGTAGCCCCTTCGCCCCCTCTCCGTATCCGATCCGACTGTTCTACGGTTGTTCACCGGTTGTTCTACGGTTTTATATCGTTAAACAACCGGTGAACAACCGTTATACTGTCAAAGAGAGGACGGAGAGGAGAAGGAGCAGAGACGCAGATGACGCTTAGCGGCAAGGCATTGTAGTTGGAGTGGCGATGAATTTTTTTCACATTTTAAAGATTTTTGCGCGTATGTAAAAAAAAAGTCGTAATTTTACGGCCAGAAAAATATGAAAGAAAAACATTGGATAATCAACAAAGACTATGATTTAGAGACTGTTGACAAACTTACTGCTTCGCTGGGCGTAGACCGAATAATCGCCACACTGCTTGTAGAGCGTGGAGTTACGACATTTGAGGAGGCACGGAAATTCTTCCGCCCCGGGCTCGACCAAATTCACGACCCCTTCCTGATGAAGGGCATGCGACAGGCGATAGACCGCATCAACGAGGCTATACGGAAACAGGAACGCATCATGGTCTACGGCGACTACGACGTCGACGGTACGTCGGCCGTAGCGCTGGTCTACAGCTACCTCAAGGAGCTGAACCACAACATCGACTTTTATGTGCCCGATCGCGAACGCGAGGGCTATGGCATCTCGTACCAAGGCATCGACTACGCGCACGAGACGGGCGTCAAGCTCATGATAGCCCTCGACTGCGGCATCAAGGCCATGGAACAGGTGGACTATGCCAAAGAACGCGGCATCGACTTCATCATCGGCGACCACCACCTGCCGGGCGACGAGGTGCCGCGCGCGGTGGCGGTGCTGGACCCCAAGCAAGCGGATTGCCCCTACCCCTACAAAGAGCTCAGCGGCTGCGGCATCGGCTTCAAGATTGTTGAAGCCCACCTCGAGGAGAGGATGGGTGTGCGCCTGTGCGACATGCCGGAGCAACTCGACAGCCACCGCCGCCAGCGGCAGGAGGAGCTCAAGCTGAAGCTGCTGAAATACCTGGACCTCGTGGCCGTCAGCATAGCGAGCGACATAGTGCCCATCATGGGCGAGAACCGCGTGCTGGCCTTCTTCGGCCTGCGTGTGCTCAACACCAAGCCGAGGCCGGGCATAGAGGCCATACTGCGCTACGGTCACGTCGACAAACGGCGCGCCGAGCAGACCGAGGGCGACGGCACGGCGGCAGCGGCCGACAAGAAAGCCGGATACTTCGAGAAGGAGCTGACGATAAGCGACTTGGTCTTCCTTATCGGGCCGCGCATCAACGCCGCGGGCCGCATACGGTCGGCCTTCGACAGCGTGCGCCTGATGCTCACCGAGGACCCAGCCATAGCACGCCAGCTGGCCGACGACATCAACAGCTACAACATGGAGCGCAAGGACCTCGACACCGCAGCCACCGAGGAAGCCAAACGGCGCATCGAGCAAGACCCCTTCTACGTCGGACGCCAGTCGCTGGTGCTATACGACCCCGGTTGGCACCGCGGCGTTGTGGGCATCGTGGCCAGCCGCATCGTGGAGGCATACAACAAGCCAGCCATAGTCTTCACCGAGGGAGCTGACGGACTTATCACAGGCTCGGCACGCTCGCTCAAGGAGTTCGACATGCACGAGGCGTTGGAGAAATGCGCCGACCTGCTGGAGCACTTCGGCGGCCACAAGAGCGCTGCCGGCGTGAGCCTGAAGAAAGAGAACATGAAAGCCTTCGTGGAGCGCCTGGAGAAGCTGGTGCGCGAGAGCATAGGCACCGAAGAGGTGGTGCCGGAGATCGAGGTGGACGCCGAGATAGGCTTCTCACTGGTGACACCCAAGTTCCTGCGCATACTGAAGCAGTTCGCCCCCTTCGGGCCGGAGAATAACGTGCCGGTCTTCGTGAGCCGCGAGTTGGTGGATACCGGCAACGCCCGTATCGTAGGCACCAACCACCTCAAGTTCAACGCCATACCGCTTACCGAGCGTTCAGTCCCCTACCCTGCCATAGCCTTCCAGATGGGCGAAGCCCTGCCGGCGATGCAGCGCGGCGAGCGCTTCGACCTATGCTTCCAGCTGGAGGAAAACTACTGGCGCGGCAAGACCGAGATTCAGCTCAACGTCAAGGATATAAAATTTGAAGAATAATATATGGCAGACGACAAGAAGATTATCTTCTCGATGGTGGGTGTCGGCAAGTTGATACCGCCGAGCCGCCAGATTCTTAAAGACATATACCTGAGTTTCTTTTATGGTGCTAAGATTGGCATCATAGGCCTCAACGGCAGCGGAAAGTCATCGCTGATGAAGATTATCGCCGGAGTCGACAAGGACTACCAAGGCGAGGTTGTCTTCTCGCCTGGCTACAGCGTTGGCTACCTGGAGCAGGAGCCCAAGCTGGACGACAGCAAGACCGTCAAGGAAGTGGTGCAGGAGGCTGTGCAAGAGGTGGTGGACCTGCTGAAGGAGTACGACGAAGTGAACAACGCCTTTGCCGAGCCCGACGCCGACTTCGACAAGCTCATCGCACGACAGGGAGAACTCACAGAACTGCTGGAGGCTCACGACGCCTGGAACCTCGACACCAAGCTGGAGCGCGCCATGGACGCCCTCCGCTGTCCCGACGAGGACCAGCTGGTGAAGAACCTCAGCGGCGGCGAACGCCGCAGGGTAGCACTGTGCAGATTGTTATTGCAGGAGCCCGATATCCTTTTATTGGACGAGCCTACCAATCACCTCGACGCTGAGAGCATCGACTGGCTGGAACAGCACCTGCAGCAATACAAGGGCACCGTCATTGCGGTGACCCACGACCGTTACTTCCTCGACCATGTGGCCGGTTGGATTCTCGAACTCGACCGCGGCGAGGGTATCCCCTGGAAAGGCAACTACAGCAGCTGGTTGGAGCAGAAGACTGCCCGCCTGGCCATGGAGGAGAAGCAGGAGAGCAAGCGCCGCAAGACGCTACAGCGTGAGCTGGAGTGGGTGCGGATGGCTCCCAAGGCGCGTCACGCCAAGGGCAAAGCCCGTCTGGCCGCCTACGACCGTCTGCTGAACGAAGACGTGAAAGAGAAGGAGCAGAACCTCGAGATATTCATTCCCAACGGCCCGCGCCTGGGCAACAAGGTGTTGGAGGTTAACGGTGTGAGCAAAGCCTATGGCGACAAGCTACTATACGAGAACCTCACATTCTCGCTTCCTCCTGCCGGCATTGTGGGTATAATAGGCCCCAACGGCTGCGGCAAGACGACGTTGTTCCGCCTCATCATGGGCTTGGAGAAGCCAGACACCGGCACCTTCGAGGTGGGCGAGACCGTGAAAATAGGCTATATCGACCAGCAGCATGCTGATATAGACCCCGAGAAGAGCGTCTACGAGATGATCAGTGGTGGCAACGAGAACCTGCAGGTCGGTGGCCGCCTCATCAACAGCCGCGCATACATCAGCCGCTTCAACTTCAGCGGCACCGACCAGAGCAAGAAGGTAGGCGTGCTCAGCGGCGGCGAGCGCAACCGTCTGCACCTGGCTCTGACCCTCAAGAGCGAGGCCAACGTGCTGCTCCTCGACGAGCCCACAAACGACATCGACGTCAACACCATGCGTGCATTGGAGGAGGGCCTTGAGAACTTCGCCGGCTGCGCCGTGGTCATCAGCCACGACCGCTGGTTCCTCGACCGTATCTGCACACACATACTGGCCTTCGAAGGCGACTCGCAGGTCTACTTCTTCGAGGGTGGCTACACCGAGTACGAGGAGAACCGCAAGAAACGCCTCGGCGACGACACGCCTCACCGTATCCACTACAAGAAACTGAAAGCATAGCCCGCAATGACACTACTCTTAATATTCCTTTTCGGGGCAATGTCAATCTCGTTCCTGTGCTCGGTACTGGAATCGGTGCTGATGTCCACACCCCTGAGCTACATCACCATGCGCGAGGACGAGGGCTACAAGGGAGCGGTGCTCTTCAAGAAATACAAGACCGACAACGCGAAGGCAATCGCAGCCATACTGAGTCTGAACACCATAGCCAACACCATCGGTGCCGCCGGCGTAGGTCATCAGGTGGAGGCTGCCTTTGGCAACCAGTGGTTCGGCCTCGTGTCGGCAGTCACAACGGTACTGATACTTGTCTTCAGCGAGATTATCCCCAAGACCATAGGCACCAGCCAGTGGCGCCGCCTGATGGGCTTCACAGCCTACACCATCCGCGTGCTCATCTTCGTGCTCTACCCGATAGTAGTACTCGTGCAGTGGTTCACCAAACTCATCGCCAAGAAAGATGAGGAGGAGACCGTAGTAAGCCGCGAAGAGGTGGCTGCGATGGCCGATATGGGCGAAGACGAAGGTGTGATTGATGAAGATGAGAACAAGATTATCCAGAACGTAATCAAGCTCAACGACATCAAAGCCTACGACGTGATGACGCCGCGTGTGGTGGCTGCCACCGCACCGGAGAAGATGTCCCTCAAAGCCTTCTACCGCAACGACGAGTACAGTCACTTCTCACGAATACCCGTATATGCCGAAGAAGAAGACTTCATCACCGGCTACGTGCTACGCAGCGAAGCACTGGAAGAACTGGCGGAGGACCACTTCAGCAAGACGCTGGGCGAGATTAAGCGCACCATACCTCTTTTCAACGAAGAGATGAGCGTGGCCGACATCTGGGACAACCTGCTGAAGCACAAGGAGCAGATTGGCGGCATCATCGACGAGTTCGGCTCTTTCCAAGGTATCATCACGCTGGAGGACATCATCGAGACCATCTTTGGGCTGGAGATTATCGACGAAAGCGACGAGGTGGCTGACATGCAGCAGTATGCCCGCGAGCGTTGGCAGCAGCGCCAGCGTCGCTTCAAGGAAATCAAGCTGCCGGATAACGAAACATCAAACACTGAAATATGACAGACGTAATTCTTATCCTACTTAAACTGACGGGAGCACTGACGATTTTCCTGTTCGCCATGAAACTCATGAGCGAAGGTCTGCAGAAATTCGCCGGTTCGAAGCTCCGCCACATACTTACCAAGATTACCGGCAAGCCCCTTAGCGGCATTCTCGCCGGTACTGGTGTTACTGCAATCATCCAGAGCTCTACCGCCACCACGGTGATGACCGTGGGCTTCGCCGGTGCAGGCTTGCTCACTCTGGCCGGTGCCATAGCGGTAGTAATGGGTGCAAATATTGGCACCACCGTAACAGCATGGATAATCACTATCTTCGGCCTTGGCGGCGGCGGCACAGAGGACAAAGTGCCCTTAATGCCAATGATCATTGCGGCCATAAGCCTCTTCTTCATCTTCAGCAAGAAGAACAAGATGCAGTACCTCGGCCAGACCATCGTCGGCCTTGCATTGCTCATCCTTGGCTTGGGACTGATGGGCGACTCCGTACCGCCGTTGGACGAAAATGTAGCCCACTCCATAGCCTCCCTTGGTCAGTGGGGCTACTGGTCCGTACTGCTGTTCATAGTGGTGGGTGCAATATTATGTATTATACTGCAGACATCGTCGGCAATGACGGCGGTAATACTGCTTATGGCCAGCCAAGGATGGATAGACTTCCCGACATCAATGGCATTGGTAATCGGGCAAAACCTCGGCACCACGCTTACGGCCCAAGTGGTGGCCATGACTACCGGCACCACTGGCAAACGTACTGCCCGTGCCCACTTAGTGTTCAACGTTGTAGGTGCCCTCATCTTCATCATACCATTCTATCCTATCTGCCACGGTGTGATGTTCATTAGTGAGAAGCTCGACCACCTGTTGCCCAACATACCGCTCCTACCGCTGGCAATCACCGTTTTCCACACACTCTTCAATGTGGTGACCACCGTTATCCTGGCCTTCTTCATACCGCAGATTGTCAAGATAGTCACCTGGATGGTGCCCGAGAAGAAAGAGGAAGGCGAAGAAGAGTTCCGTCTCACCTACCTTGAGCCTACGCTACTCTCCACTGCAGAGCTCAACCTGCAGAGCGCCAAGAGCGAGATTGAGGAGTTCAGCAAGCGCGTGCTGCGTATGTACACATTCCTGCCAGGTCTGCGTACCGCCAAGACCGACGAGGAGTTTGACACCATCATGGACCGCATAGCCAAGTACGAGAACATCACAGACCGCATGGAGATGGAGATTAGCAAGTTCCTCACCAAGGTCGGTTCCGGCGACATCAGTGTCCACGCCTCGGAGCGAGTCAGCACCATGTTGCGCATCATTGACAACCTCGAGAGCATCGGCGACGCAATATACCAGATAGCGATGACCCGCCAAGCCAAGCGCGAGGATGCCGTGCACTTCGACGCGGGCCTCAACGCCAACCTTGCCCACATGAGCGACCTGGTGCAGAAAGCTCTCGACGTGATGGACTCCAACCTGCACGACTACGATAACATCAACCTCGACGAAGCATATGCCGCCGAGCACGCCATCAACACCTACCGCGACCAACTGCGTGCCCAGCACCTCGACGCCCTCAAGCACGGCACCTATGACTATGCCATCGGCAACGCCTATAGCAGCCTATACGCCCTCTACGAGAAACTCGGCGACTATGTAATCAATATCAGCGAGGCTATTGACGGTAGCCGTAAGCACACAGAAGACTAAAGTCTCCTAATACTGTCGCCAACCATCTGAGAAAACCGCAACGCCCCGCGCCGGTTCAGATGGTTGGCGTTGCTCATGTCCTCTGCTGTGAACAGCGGACAGGTCATGAAATCCATATAGCTAACATTGGGATATTCCGCACATAGGCTATCTGCCACACTGTGCATCAATTCCACCTGGCGCTGATCCAACTGCGAGTAGAAGAACTCATGCACCGGACAGGTCACCATCACCATCTTCACACCATGCTCCCGGCAAGTGGTGGCCATACAACGCAGCTCGCTAATATTTGCCTCCAGTATCCGCTCAGCGTTGCTATCGTCAATCACTGTGTGCTCCTTGGCGGTCATCCATGCATAATAGCGCCAGTCATCCTCATTGTATGTCTCATTGGGTCGCGACATAAAGCCGTCAGCGTACATCGTATCCTTCTCGGCAACAAAATCCTTGTACCATGCCAGCCAGTTGAAACGGCTCACCTCCGGCCATTCCCACCATCTCACAGCATAATCCCGATTTCCCCAATAAATGCGGTATCGTTTGCGCAAAGCAGCATAACTGTCGTCGTAATCTATGCTCAGAAGCGGTGTCAGGTAGTTCATATCCACGATAACATAGCGCAGCGAGTCCATCCGTTCCTCATAGCGGTGCAGTATCCTGCTGTCATTCTGCAAATCCTGCGAAGGACCGGCGCACGAGAATCCTTTTCCAAGACCCAGTTCACTCGGCATTATGGCGCGGTTGGTATTCGACGAGCCGAGCACAAGCACCTGCACCTCCTCGGCATGACCGTCCATCCAACGGCTCTTGTATAGCATCTCGTGCTGGAAAGCCCGCAGCAGCACTTCTCCTATGACAACAACAGCCACTATCAGCAACAGCGACGGGACAACGACTTTAAGCAGAAACCTCTTCATGGCCTAAAACTTTTGGTAAACAAACACCTGTGTCGCTGATGAGCCGAGGAAGAGCGTCACCGCCACCAGCAGCACCACCATAGCCACCACGGCCACGGGCCGCTCGCTGCGCAACAGCCCGTCGCCAGTCTTGCCGCCGCGGCATTCCTCCATCCAGTCATTTACCACCACTACCGCCAGACACAGCAAACCGGCCACCAAACTCCTCGATATGTACGCCGGCAATTCAGTCTTGCCCCCTTGCACTATCTGTGCCATGAAGCCGAAAGCATCCGGCACGCTGATGCTGCGGAACATAATCTGTCCCACCACTATCAGCATATAGGTGCCCACTATGCGCAACAACACCGCAGGCGGCAGCAGCCATCCGTGACTCCACTTGTACTTGTTTTTCTTGTTCATGCGTCCGCCCATAATCAGCGGCACAAACAGCAGCGCATAATATAAGCCAAAGACACCGTACGTCCAGTTGGCACCGTGCCAGAAGCCCACCAGCACGAAGTTCACCACACACGCCAGAACCGTTCCCCATCGGTCAAGGTTACGGAAACTGACGTTGAGCGGTATGAAGACATAGTCCGTCAGCCACGACGTTAGGCTCATGTGCCACCGCCGCCAGTATTCCGCCACATTCTGCGCGAAGAACGGACGGTTGAAGTTCTCTGCCACCTTTAATCCCAACATGCATGACAAACCTATGGCCATGTGCGAATAGCCCGCAAAGTCGGCATACAGCTGCAGCGGATACAACAGCGCCGCCGCCACTATCATACCGCCGCTCCATTCCCTGTACTGGGCAAACACCACGTCAACGAAGACAAACAACTGGTCGGCAACACATACTTTCATGAAAGCACCCCACACAACACGCTTCAGGCCAGTGACCAGCATGCTGTAGTCCGGCTTGCGCTCGGCAGCCAGCTGCGGCAGCAGGTGCTGCGGTCTGTCTATCGGACCTGCCAACAACGTGGGGAAAAACGCTGCATAGACACCGAAGGCCACCACATCGCGCGTAGGCTCCAATGTACCACGGTTCACCTCTATGGCATAGCTCAGCAGCCTGAATGTATAGAACGAGATGCCCACCGGCAGCAGCAATCCCAGCGCAATACTCTCACGTCCCAGTAGCGCACATATCTCTCCGTAGAAGAAATCGTAATACTTGAAATATAGCAACGGCAGCAGTCCAAGCACAACGGCAATACGCGTCACCATCGCCGCAGCCTCGGTCTTGCCCTTGTGCCTTAGCTCGCCTATGCGCAAGCCGGCCACATAGAACAGCAACACCGTGGCCACAAACATGGGCAGCATCCGCACGTCCAGCACGCAATAGAACAGCACGCTGAGCGCCAGCAGAAGTGCGTTTTGCCGCTTGTACCGCTGCATAACTCTTACGCCTTGTATCTTGCCACGCTCTCCACCATCTCACCAACGTTCTTCCACGACAGTATCTCGGCCGAGGTGAACCTTATGCCGAAGGCTTTCTCCACAGCACGCACCAGCTCCACATGCGTCAGCGAGTCCCATTCATCTATATCGTTGGCAGTGGTGGCCTCCGCAAGGGTTATCTCGTCATTGTCGAGCACATCGCGGAACACCTCCTCCACCCTGTGCAGTATCTCCGTTTTTTCCATATCTTATTGTTTTGTCTCTATGCAACATTCACGCTGGCGGTAGTTCTCCGTCTCAAGTACCCAACGCGAGTCTTTCGTCGCCACGAATCCCATCCGCCTGTAGTGGTCGGCCACCATGCCGTTCTTCGCCGTCGGCAGGTATTCGCCAACAATACGCTTGTAGCCGCGCTCTTTGGCGGCAGCCACCATGGTGTTGAGGGTGAAGTCCTCCATGCCGCGCTTCAATACTCGGCAGCTCATCAACCATGTCTCTACGAAAAGGCTCTCCGCATCCATTGGTTTCATCACCACCACGGCCACCAGCCCGTTGTCGCCGAAGCGGTCCTCGAGCGAGAAGCAGAGGTCCACCGCCTTGTCGTCGGCAGCCAACGCCGCCACATCGGCCTCGGTGTAGCGCACCGTGCGCAGGTTGAACTGGTTGCTGCGCTGGCTCAACTGCGCCACACGCGGCGTATTGTAGGGCGTGAAGCCGCTCACCGTGGCCTTCATCTCAAGCGACCGCAGGAAGTCCGTCTCGCTGTCGAATGTCTTTGCCAGCGTCACCCGCCGCGCTTCCGCCTGATACTGTCGCGTGCGCTCGGCATCGGCACCGCTGTACGAGGCCGTCTCGAAGAGGTTGAGCCCATACATATACTCCAGCCACTCCGCAGGGTCCTCGGGCATTTCCGGCACTTCGATGCCTGCGATGTTCTCCCTCACCATGGCGCGCTCGAAGGGGTTGTCGTCGATGAACACCATGCTGTCGAAGCCTATGTTCAGCACCTTCTGTATGGCCCTGATGTTGTCCACCTTGGTCTCCCAGTTGGCCATGAAGACTGCAATGTCGTCCATCCGCAGCACCATGTCGGGGTGCTTCTCGAAGGGCTCGCGGGCCTTGTCCTCGTCGTTCTTCGAGCATACGCATATTATTATGCCCCGCTGGCGCAACTTCTTCACCCACATCTGGAACTCTGTGTAGGCTTTGCCTATCCCCAGGCCGTGACCGAGCTGCAGGTTCTCCCAGCCGTCGTCGCCAACCACCCCGCCCCACAGGGTGTTGTCAAGGTCGAGTATCAGACATTTCTTTATGTTGCCACGTACGGCACATACAATATCCAGCACTCGCGACGCCACCGTGGGCAGCACGTCGACCGACAGCACCATCTCAGTGCTGGTGTAGACGTTGGGCAGAAACATCACGTCACGCCCCACCTTGTTCTGCAACGCCGCTACATCGCACACGTATAGGTTGGGCATCCGCTGTGCGAGGGTCATAAGGCCATAGTTAAGCTTCCTCACCTGAAACGTGAGACTTGAGACCACCTTGTCGGCATAGCTGCCGAAGACGGCATCGTCAATCTCGGGGTAGTTGAAGCATATCACCTTCTTGCCTGCCAGCCTTGGGTTGCAGCACACCGCCTCCACGAAGGCCAGCCGCTCGTCGGCCAGTGCCTCCTGTGCGGCAATGTCCATCATGCTGTGGTGCTCGCCGAGCTTGTGCGTGCTCTGGAACAGCACCACATATTCGGCATCGAAGGCATACAGCTCACTGTCTTGGTCCATCAACTGCCGCTCCACCTGGTTGTACTCGGCCTCAAAGAGATCTATATTCAAACCACGCAGCACACCTGTGCCACGTATGGCAGTAGCCAACAGTTGGGTTGCGCTATCACCCAACAGCGCCACCTTGACAGAAGGTAGCGCTGTGTTGTCCTGCTTGAGCAGGCGTTTCAATTGTTTCAGGTCTACATCAACCATTAACCCGTAATCTGTAATCAGTAACCTCTAACCCTTAATCTGTAACCCGTAACCTCTAACCCGTAACCTGTAACCCGTAACCTGTAACCTGTAACCTGTAACCTTTATTACTCCATCCAGCCAATAACGTCGCCTTTCTTGACCATCTGGCCCTGCTTGACGCATGTGTCGATGACCTTTCCGCCCTTGAGGGCCACAACGGGCACAACGGCGTAGCTGGCCTCGATGTTGCCTATGACGGCACCTTCCTTCACCTCGGTTCCGGGGGCCGGAGCGGTGCTCTTGTCGTCGAAGCGCACCTCCCACAGCATACGGCCGGTGGCGGTGGCCACTATCGGCGTGGCGTTGGGATGCTTGGGGGTGATATAGTTGAGGGCTATGCTCTCGGCGGTAGCCGGTGCGGCAGGCTTGGGCTCGCGCTCGGCACGCAGCTGGGCCACCTCCTTGTTGAAGCGCTCCTTGGCGACACCGCTCTTGTAGTCGCGGTACTGGCGGTCATGCATGGCCAGCTCGAACAGCTCTTCGTCGTCCTCGCCGCGTTCCCAGCCGTTCTGCTCCATCTCTTTGATGTATTCGGGCAGGGCGTCGGGGTAGGCATCCTGCGGCACGCCGGTGTAGAACTCCATGCCCTGCTGCTTGGCCAGCTCGACGATTTCGGGGGCCAACTCGCCGGGCAGCTTGCCGGCGCGGCCGAGTATCATGCTCCACGAGTCCTTGTCTATCTGACTGAAGCGCGGCTTGCCCTGTGCCATAGCCAGCAGGTTCATCACAGCGATGTTCTTCGTGTACTGGCTGAAGGGGGTCACCAGCGGGGGATAACCCAGCTTCGGCCAGATGTATTCCACCTCTTGGAAGAGCTGCACGGTAAGCTCTTCGAAGCTCACCTCGGGCTTGCCGCTCTTCTTCAGGGCCATGTTGATGGCGCCGTGCACACCGCGCAGGTCGCTCATCATCGAGCCCATCATGCCGCCGGGCAGGCCACAGCCCACCAGCAGCGAGGTGCTCACGCGGTTGCCGGGGTTGATATAGAGGCCCAGGAAGTCGTCGATGAACTCCTGCGTCAGCTTGCGAGCCTCCATGTAGGCGTCCATGTTGATGTCCTTCACCAGGAAACCGGCGTCCTTCAGCATGGCCTGCACGCTGATGACGTCTGGGTGCACCATGCCCCACGAGAGGGGTTCCATGGCACAGTCTATCACGTCGGCACCGGCCTCGGCCACCATCAGGGTGCTGGCCATCGACAGGCCGGGGCCTGTGTGGCCGTGGTACTGCACCTTTATGTGCGGGTACTTGGTCTTTATCTCATGCACCAGTTTGCCCAGCGTGGCGGGACGGCCCACACCGGCCATGTCCTTCAGGCATATCTCGTCGGCACCAAACTCTACCAGCTTGTCCACAATGCCCATATAGTACTCCACAGTGTGCACCGGCGAGTGGGTGATGCTCAGGGCAGCCTGGCTTATCATACCGGCCTCCTTGGCATACTTGACACTGAGCTCCAGATTGCGGGGGTCGTTCAAGCCGCAGAACGAGCGCATGATGTCCACACCCTGGGCTTTCTTCACCTTGGGCATCAGACGACGCACGTCGGCGGGAACGCCGTACATGCGCAATCCGTTCAGGGCACGCTCCAGCATGTGGGTCTGTATGCCAGCTTTGTTGAACTCCTTGGTCCAGGCGCGCACCGCCTTGTTGGGGTTCTCGCCGTACATCAGGTTCACCTGCTCGAAGGCACCGCCGTTGGTCTCTATGCGGTCGAAACAGCCCATAGCCACTATCACCGGCGCTATGCGCGTCAGCTGGTCCACTCTCGGCTGGTATTTACCGCTACTTTGCCACATGTCGCGGTACACCAGACTGAATTTTATCTCTTTTGCCATTTTGCAATATATTTAAAATAAAAACATTACCCCAAATTAACAATATTTGGGGCAATGCAAATATACTACTATTTCCACAACTGGCAAAAAATATTTACTTCGGCGCTGCCGCGGCGCGGCTCTGGTTGACCACCCACACACCCGTGAACACCAGCAACGCCGCCAGCACCTTGGTCACAGTAATCCGGTCCATACCCGTCCCGATGGCCACGGCAATGGCTATGATGGGCTGCAGGTAGCCGTACATGCTCACCAGCGTGGGCCTGATGCGCTGCTGCCCTATCGGTATCAGGTAGTAGGCTATGAAGGTCGAGAAGAATATCATGAAGCCTATCTCCCACCACACATACGACGGCACGGCGACAAAGTCGCTCTGCGGCAGGTGCGGCACCGCGAAGGGCAGCGACAGCAGGAACGACGCCAGGAACATCCACTTCATGCTCGTCACCACCGAATAGCGCGCTATCAGCGGCCTACAGGTGCCCAGATAGAGGGCAAAGACAATATAGTTGGCGAAGCAGTAGAGTATGCCCACCGGCTCAGTCTCCGACGCTCCGTTGCCGCCAAAGGTGCTCTGCAGTATCAGCCACAGTATGCCCCCGAAGCTCAGCGCCACACCCAAGGCTTTCTTCCACGTGATGGGCTCCTTCAGGAAGATGGCGGCCACGAACATGGTGAAGATGGGCGTCGTGGTGCTCATAACCGACAGGTCCACCGGCGTGGTGTGAGCTATGGCGTGCAGGAAGGTCAGCTGCGGCAGGAACAGCCCCAGCACACCGGCACCAGCCAGCCTCAGCAGGTCCTTCGGCGGCACATGCTCTTTGGGCGTGAATGCCGCTGCCAGCCAGAAGAGAAGGCCGGCCACCAGGCTCCGCATGGCGAAGAGCACTATGGGCTCCAACCCTCCGTCTGTGGCTATGTCGCGGCACACCACCACGTTGATGCCGAAGATGATGTACGCCACCGCACTGGCCGCATGCCCTATGGCTATCCTCTTGTTCATTCCGTTTATCTGACGATTTCCTGTTGTCTATAACGACACCTCGGGGGTTTTATTGTGCCCCTACGGAGCCTCTCCGTAGTCCCTCCGTACCCGCTCCGACTGTTCTACGGTTGTTTAACGGTTTTTTGTCGGAGAGGGGTCGGACCGGAGTCGGAGGGGGGCCGGAGGGTTAGCGGCACAATAACGGCGTCTTACGACGACTTTTTTTCAACGGACTTGCACAATTCAAAAAGATATAGTACTTTTGCGGTGTGGAGAGTGTGACATACACCGGTACAATAGCACTGAAAATCAGATACAAAATGAAATACAGAGTTAAGAAAACAATGTCGCTGCTAATGATGGGTTGCATCGTTGCCATGAGTTGCGCCGTGTTCGCCGGCTGCCGCTCGGACAAGACGATGTACGGCCGCAAGCAGTCGAACAAAGGCGTTACTGTGAAGTCGAACTACAAGGTGAAGGGTAGCACGAAGGCTCCCTCGACAAAGAAGTACTGATGATTTATCCATTAAAGTTCCTGCCGCTCTACAAGAATGTCATCTGGGGCGGCAACAGACTCAAACGCTTCGGCTTCAACTACGACCCGCTGCCCAACTGCGGCGAGCTGTGGGCACTCTCTTCGGTGGAGGGACGCGAAAGCGTCATAGCCAACGGCTTCCTGGCTGACAACACGCTCAACGAGGCTATCGAGATATACATGGGCGAGCTGGTGGGCGACAAGGTGTTCAACCGCTTCGGCACCGAGTTCCCGCTGCTGGTGAAGGTCATCGACGCCGCCAAGGACCTGTCGATACAGGTGCACCCCGACGACGAACTGGCACGCAAGCGCGGCATGGAGCAGGGCAAGACGGAGATGTGGTACGTGATGGAGGCCGACGAAGGGGCTAAGATTATCAGCGGCTTCCGGCGCGACACCACGCCCGAGGAATACCGCGCGGCCCTCGACAGCGGCCACCTGACGGACCTGCTGCATGCAGAGAAACCCCAGGCAGGCGACGTGTTTTTCATACCCGCAGGACGTGTGCACGCCCTCGGCGCCGGCGTCATGGTGGCCGAAATACAGCAGACTTCTGACTGCACCTACCGCATCTACGACTACGACCGCATCGACGCCGACGGCCACAAGCGCCAGCTGCACACCGCCGAGGCCATGGACGCCATCGACTTCAGCGGTATCCAGGGCCACGCCACCACACGCTACCAGGCACGCCAGAACGAGACCACCACGGTGGCTGCCTGCGACTATTTTGCCACACGATTGATTCCCTTCAACACCCCCATACGCAAGAACCTCGAGGATGTGGACTGCTTCGTGCTCTACATGTGCGTCGAGGGACTGGCGGCAGTGAAGAGCATGGACACCATCGTGCCGCTGCACGTGGGCGAATGCTGCCTGGTGCCCGCCGCCGCCGACAGCGTGGAGCTGTTCCCGGAAGGCAACGCCAAACTACTGGAGGTGACCATAGACACCCACGGATGGGACGATGAGCCCCGCGGGTGCGACTGGCTGGCCGAATTCAAATAGATTACTCCCCGAAGGCGTAACGAACAATATTGCTGCCCATGCGCAGGGCTTTCTGGCGCGTGGCCTGGCTGTCGTTGTGCACGTCCTGGTCCTCCCAGCCGTCGCCAAGGTCGCACTCCCACGTGAAGAAGCACACCAGACGGCCTTCCCATATCAGGCCATAGCCCTTGGGCGGGTGGTTGTCGTGCTCGTGTATCTTGGGCAAGCCGTTGGGGAACTGGTATTTCTGGTGGTAGATGGGGTGCGAGAAAGGTAGCTCAACGAATTCGAGCTCGGGAAAGACTTTCTTCATCTGCGGCACCACGAACTCGCGCAGGCCATAGTTGTCGTCGATATGCAGGAAACCGCCGCCGATGAGGTAGTTGCGGAGGTTCTGCGCCTCGGCGTCGGAGAAGACCACGTTGCCGTGACCGGTCATGTGGACAAAGGGGTAATTGAAAAGCTCGGCGCTGCCAACGTCGACAGTGGCGGGCTCGGCCTTGAGGCCCATCTGCTGGTCGGCGTTGCAGAAGGCGATGAGGTTGGGCAGCGACGTGGGGTTAGCGTACCAGTCGCCACCGCCGCCGTACTTCAGCAAGGCTATCTGCGGCTGGGCGCACAATGTGAATGGTGAAGACAACAGGAGTATGAGCAATAACTTTTTCATCGGTCGTTGATTAGGTTAAAGGCCGTGACGGCGTAGAGGGCTGCCGTCTCGGTGCGTAGGCGGCTGGGGCCAAGGCTCACGGGCGTGAAGCCGGCGTCGAGGGCCAGCGCTATCTCTTCCTCGGAGAAGTCGCCCTCGGGACCTATGAGCACCACAGTGTCGCTGCCAGGCTGCAGGGCTGCAGCCAACGGCATGCGCGGCTTGTCGGCCTCACAGTGGGCGATAAATTTCAGTGATGAGTGATTAGTGATGATTGACGATTGGAGCCAGTCGCGGAGGGAGACGACGGGATTGATGCATGGGAGGGAGAGGTGCAGGCTCTGCTTCATGGCGCTGACGGCGAGTTTCTCGAGGCGCTCGGTCTTGAGGAACGTGCGCTCGCTGTGATCGCACTGCAGGAGGGTGATCTCCCCCACCCCTATCTCTACGGCTTTCTCCACAAGCCACTCCATGCGCGCAGGGTTCTTGGTGGGAGCCATTGCAAGGTGAATGCTTGGTTGCTTGATTGCTTGATTGCTTGTGTTACCCACGACTTCCACCACGCACGCCCTGTCGTCGGCCTGCACGATACGGCATTGGTAAAGGTTGCCGCGGCCATCGGTGACGTTGATGGTGTCGCCCTCACGCATGCGCAGCACACGCACGGCATGGCGGCTCTCCTCGGCGTCGAGGGTGCAAAAACCATCAGGGGTTATATCTTTGCTATAAAACAGCTGCATTTTCTTATCTCCTTCTCTACTATACAATCATACCCGAGGCGATGACGAGGTGTGCGTCACTGTCGTAGATGGTGGCGTACTGGCCGGCGGCGATGCCCTGAATAAGCTCCTCGCTCTCTATCTGCACGAGGCCGTCGGGGAGCTGCATGAGACGCCCTGGATGGAACTCCGGCGTATGGCGTATCTTGAACTTCACCTCCATCGGTAGCGTGAGGGTTATTGGGGCCAACGGGTGGAACCCCATGAGGGTGATGCGGTCGCCGTACTGCTCGCGAGGGTCGTAGCCCTGACTCACATACAGCACATTCTCCTCGATGTCCTTGCGCACAACGAACCAGGGGCCCCCGCTGAGGTAGAGTCCCTTGCGCTGGCCTATGGTGTGGAACCAGTAGCCCTTGTGGGTGCCCAGCACCTTGCCGGTCTCCAGCTCCACAATCTTGCCCTCGCGCTCGCCGAGGTAGCGGCGTATGAAGTCGTTGTAGTTTATCTTGCCGAGGAAGCAGATGCCCTGGCTGTCCTTGCGGTCGGCACTGGGCAGGTGGGCCTCATGGGCTATGGCGCGCACCTCGCTCTTCATGAGGTGGCCGATGGGGAACATCAGCTTCTGTATCTGGCGGTATTCGAGCTGCGAGAGGAAGTCGGTCTGGTCCTTGATGGGGTCCTTGGCGGTGGCGAGGAATATAGTGAATAGTGGATAGTGGGTAGTGGGTAGCACATGGGGCTCATCGTTACCTATATGCTGTAGGGTGCTACCCACTACACACTCCCCACTACACACTTGCTCGGTACGAGCATAATGGCCTGTGGCAATGTGGTCGTAGTCATGACCTCGCTTGTCGTCGAAGGCGCCGAACTTGATGAGCTTGTTGCACATCACGTCGGGGTTGGGCGTCAGCCCCTTGCGCACACTCTCTATGGTGTAACTCACCACATTGTCCCAGTACTCCTTGTGCAGGTTCACCTCCTCGAAGCGGCATCCGTATTTGCGGGCAATCCACTGCGTGATCTCGATGTCCTCCTCGGCCGGACAGTCGATATAGCCCTCCTCGTCCTCCATACCGATACGGATATAGAAGATGTCCGGCGTGTAGCCCTGCTCCTTGAGCAGGTGCACCACCACCGAGCTGTCGACGCCCCCTGATACCAATGCTGCGATATTCATGATTCTGTGACTTGTTTACGTGACGGAGCCTTGCCAAGCACGACGATGGTGACGGCGGCGAGGATGAGGATAATGCCCATCAGCAGGCGCACGGAAAAGGGCTCGTCAAAGACGAAAACACCTATAAGCACCGCCGTAGTAGGCTCAAGGGCACCAAGGATGGCGGTGGGGGTGGAGCCTATATACTTTGCGGCATATACCATCATCACGAGAGCCATGATGGCGGGCACCACGGCGAGCCACGACACCCACAGCCACGCTCGCGGCGTGGGCGGCAGCTGGAGAGGCTGTCCGCTCAGAAGGGCGAAAAGCGCCATGCCTGCAGCACAGTAGAAAAGCACGTAAAAGTTAATCTTGAAGGAAGACATGGCCAATGGCGACTTGTCCACTACAATAATATATAGTGCGTAGGTGAGCGCCGACACAAGTACCAAGATAACACCGCCGAGGTGGAGCGTGCCACTACCGTCACCCCAGTAGAGGAGTATTACACCGACAAGGCTGAGGAGTATGCTCGCCACAGTGGGGAACTTTATCTTCTCGCGGAAAAAAATGGCCATGATGGCGGCAGTCATCACAGGGTAGGTGAAGAGGATGGTAGAGGCCACGCCAGCTGGCATGAGATGAAAACTGAGATATAGCGTCAAGGAAGAGCCAATGAATAGCAGACCTAGGGCTGTGAGGGTTCGGAACTCACGACGGTCGACACGCAGACTCTCCTTGCGGAATAACATAACAACGGCTATAATGAGCCACGCAAGACCGAAACGGTAGAAAAGAACCGAGGGCGTGTTCATGCCCTCGGCGTATAGGTTCAAGGCACCAAGCGGGTTGGTACCGTAGCATACCGCAGCGCCTATGGCACAGAGTATGCCTATGAGTTTTCTGGAGCGGCCCATCAATCAGGCTGGTTGCCGTAGAGATAGGCGTTCTTGGCCACTGTACCGTCGGCACGCATGGAGTAGGCCGATGCCTCGCGTGTGGCGGAGTGCTGACCTTCGTAGAGGGGTTCTGCGCTGAACTGGTTGGTGGACATATGCTGCACGATGTCGGCACCGTTGGGGTTGCTGCGTAGGAGCTCGTGAATGCGACGGATGCGGTCAGCAGCGGTGGCGACGTCGTTGTCGTTCTCGAAGGCCGAGCGGCCAGTCTCCTGCTTGGGCTGAGAAAGGGGCGCAAACACGGAGGTGGGATCGGGTTCAGGTTCGGGAGCAACAGCAACTTCAGCCTCCGGCTGGACAATATGAATATTGTCAACCATGGTGTCTATCTCAGTCCTGAACTCCTCGGAAGTGGAGTGTGACGCGTTAAGAGGTTCGTGTATAGTGAGTGGCTCTTCCGTCTCTTCTTCAAGCACGAAGACACGCTTCTCTGGGACCGTAGCAACCGGTTCAGGTTCGGGCTCGGGTGCCACCACAGGCTCAGGGATTACGATATCCTCGGGCACAAAGACGGAGGCAGGGGCTACCTCACTAACCTCGTCGACAGCACGGTGGATGATGGACATTCCCTCATCATCTATGGTATTCTCCACGGCGATAGGCTCTATCACGGGAGCCTCGATAACCGGATCCAGTTCGAAGCGACGCTGCTGCTGAGGCTCTGGCTTGGTGCCTTTCTCAAAGCCGGTGGCGATAAGTATGACTTTAAGCTCGTCGCCAAGACTCTCGTCAGGACCGGCGCCCCAGATGATATCGGCGGTACCGTTGGTCTTGTCGAGCACATAGTCGGTGATTTCCGACATCTCGTCCATGGTGAGCTCATGCTCGTTGGAGTAGGAGAAGTAGAGCAGGACATTCTTGGCGCCGTTGATGTCGCTATCGTCGAGCAGCTCACTGGTGGTGGCAGCCTCGATGGCGTCGTGGGCACGGTTCTCACCGTGACCGCTACCGGTACCCATCAGGGCAGTGCCGCTGTGCTCCATGACGGTGTTGACATCCTGGAAGTCGCGGTTAACGTATGCACTCTCGGTGATAATTTCGGCAATACCCTTGGCTGCGGTAAGCAGCACGTCGTCGGCCATGCCGAAGGCTGTTGAGAGGCCGAAGTTACCCTTTGAACGCAGCTTGTCGTTGTTGATGACGATGATGGAGTCGACATGTTTGCGGAGCTCCTCGATGCCTGCCTCGGCTTGGGCACGACGGCGGGCACCTTCAAAACTGAAGGGACGTGTGACGATAGCCACGACGAGGATCTTCTTGTTTTCGTCATTATCCAAGTCTATACTCTTGGCTATCTCGGCAATGACAGGAGCAGCACCGGTGCCTGTACCACCACCCATACCAGCGGTGATGAAGAGCATCTGCGTGTTGTGAGCCAGAGCTTCGCGTATGTCGTCAGCCTTCGCCTCAGCGGCTTTTTTGGCACGCTCGGGCTTGTTGCCGGCTCCGAGACCGAGATCACCCAGAGGTATCTTGTTGGGCACGGGACTCGCATTGAGAGCCTTCATATCGGTGTTGCAGACAATGAAGTCCACACCCTCAATACCACGGTCGAACATATGGTTGACTGCGTTACCGCCACCACCGCCAACACCAATAACCTTGATGTACGACGACTGACCTTTGGGCGAATCAAAGGTAAACAGAGCAGAATTTGTGTTATCTTCCATGTGCTTGTATATTTCTATCTTATTGATAAAGATGTCTTTATTTAATTATAGCCTATACCTTTGGCAGTATAAAATTACTAAAAACAATATAAACGTGACAACCAACTACATATTAGTTTTCAACAACTTGTACACAATAACTTTTTTACTCGTCTATGCCTTCGTTAAAAACCTTGTTAAGGAAGCGTTCGAGAACATGGTCGAACTTGGGGCCTTTTTCTTTTGTCTTTGATGCCTTTTTACGGTCGACAGACTGCTCTTCGGCTTTCTCTACCTCATTGGTCTGCTCGTTATCCATGTTCTTGAAGATATCATTGTCAAAGGCAGACTTCTCCTCCTCTTTTGTTCCGTCGTATGATTCCTCCGCTTTCTCAAGTCCATAGAGGACCAGACCGATACCTGTGGCATACATCGGATGTGCGAGGTCGGCGAACGAGACACTCTCGGGGTCAAGATGCTCGTTTGGAATACCTATACGGGTATCTGTAGTGGTGATAAGTTCGCAGAGATCCTTGATATTCTTCAGCTGGGCACCACCACCAGTGAGTACAACACCGGCTATAAGCTTCTTATGATAACCGGAGAGCTGGATTTCATAATCCACCTGCTCCATAATCATCTTGGCGCGGGCGTTGATGATGCCGGCAAGAGTCTTTACATAAATCTCACGCGGAGCCTGACTGCGGATACCTGGTATAGAGATGACATCATTCTCGCTCACAGCCTGCACAAGACATGAGCCGAACTTAACCTTAAGACTTTCGGCCTGTTTCTTAAGAATGTTACAACCCTCACGTATGTCGTTGGTAATAGCATTGCCAGCCAATGGAAGCACGGATGTATGGCGTATGATGCCGTCATGGAAGACTGCCACATCGGTGGTGCCGCCACCAATATCGACCATTGCCACTCCGGCATCGCGGTCACTGTCGTCGAGGACAGCCTTGGCAGAAGCAACAGGCTCCAACACAACGCCCTTTATCTTTAGACCGGCTCGCTCAACGGCATATTTGATATACTGAAGGTTTTGTACATTGGCCGTAACCATATGGAAGTCTGCCTCGAGGTTCTTTCCGGCAACACCTACGGGAGGTATGTCGCGACTGAGCGGCTCTCGGTCGACGATAAACTGCTGCGGAAAGACATGTATTATCTCCTCACCCGGTGGCAGCTGTATGTTGTACTGTTCCTCAATGAGGCGCTCCACGTCTTCCTGTTCGATAAGGGTGTGGTCTTGAGGAATCATGATGCTACCGTGACTGGGGTTTGATTTGATATGCTGACCCGCGATGCCGACCCACACTTCGTCAATGTCGACATTAGCCTGGTCCGCTGCCTCATTAACAGCCTTGGTAATGGAGTCGGCTGTCTGCGTGATGCCTTTCACAACACCGTGCTCCACGCCTATCGACTCCGTTTTGCCGAAGCCAAGAATCTTGACCTTTCCGTTTTCGCCCCGCATACCGACGAAGCAGGCTATCTTCGTAGTACCGATGTCGAGGCCGACAATGATTTCGTTTGCCATAATCTCTGCTATTATTTGTTTATTTCTTTTCTTTTGTACATACCACCTGATGGCGGAATCTCAGACTTATCTTTGAATATGTCTCCCACCCAGCACGCGGCATACCTTTGCGATAGAATGTCATTAGATTGGAGAACTTTTCATCAAGATCCTCCGCATCACCAAGTTCAATAACCTGGTCACCGAGCTTCGGCACCATCATTATATCGCCGTCGCTGCCGATAAAAATCTGGTCAATGAGACCACCATATTTGCTCTCGTCATCCAAGAACGTAGCGAGTGTCAACAGGGCTGTCATCTGACTATTGAGGCTATCTGCCTGCAACGGTTCTGTGAACGCTCCACCTGCAACCAGGACGTCACAATCGCCATGTTGACTGACAGGCATTATGCCGCCGTCGGCATCGAAGTATAGTTCTTTGCCTCCATAGAACAGACGCGCTATAGGCCTGCGCTGTGTGGCTCTTACTACCACCTTGCCGCTGACACTTACCGACGTTGACACATCCTTGAGATATGGCACATGCGCCGCAGCTTCGGTTATCACACCACAGTCAACATCCTTTACCAACATGGATTGCAGACGCGGCACAATCTTCAAAATACTGTCTACTACCGTCTGCTCATCGACAAGTGCTGGTGTTTTGCCATAACGAATACTCACCTCTACATCTCGTACTTGTGAGTGCGAGCGGCTAACGTTGGCCACAATAACCAGCACGGCCACCACAATGGCACCGAGGAGTATGAGCATTATTTTGTATGGCCGTTTCATAGCATCTGTTCTCTTAATGTTGCTTCAAGGCGTGGCACAAGGCGGTCAATATCACCGGCACCTAACGTGAGCACTACATCGGGGCATAAAGCTGGCACAAGTTCGAGCACTTGGTCTGCCGTACACAGGTATTTCGACATGCTTTCTATTTTGCGTAGCACCATACTGGAGGTTACTCCCAGTATGGGTTTCTCCCTTGCAGGATAGATGGGCATCATAATTATCTCGTCAAGGTTCTGCAACACCTTGGCGAATTCGTCCGCGAAATCACGTGTACGGGTATATAGGTGGGGCTGAAATATGCCCACAACACGCTTGCCGGGATACAGATAACGCACGGACTCTATAGTCGAGGCAATCTCCTGCGGATGATGGGCATAGTCGTCTATATACACCAACTCTTTCTCTCTTATACGGTAGTCAAAGCGACGGCGTACACCGGCGAACGACTTGAGGCCGCTGCGCAGCTGATAATGGTCGAGGCCGCAGGCAAGCGCCACTGCCGAGGCAACGACGGCATTCTCAACATTAAACAGTGCTGTTCCATCAAGCTCAAGATCATAGAGTACACCGTCGGGTGTCCTCATATCGTAGAAGAGGTTGCCATTATATGTACGCACATTTACTGCATAGTAGTCGGCATCAATCCCATGTGCAGTATAAGTGGAGATATTAGCGTGGCCGAGTGTTTTCGTGGCCGAATGCTCGTGCTCTTCGTGGTGATGTTCGTGATGATGCTCATGGCCATACTCTACATATTCCTCTCCAGAGGCAGTGCGGAAGATACCTTCTTTTAAAAAGAGATGGCCCTCCGGCTCGGTCTGGCTGGCAAACTGGGCATAAGCATCAAGCATGGCTTCATGGGTGCCATAGATATCCAAATGGTCGGGATCAGTTGCCGTAATAACGGCCATGTACGGATGCAGCTGCAAGAACGAGCGGTCATATTCATCGGCTTCTACCACCACATATTCACTATCGTTATTCACAAGCAGGTTGCTTCCAAAGTTCTTGCTCACACCGCCGAGGAAAGCACTGCATCCACAGTTGGCATTACTCAGCAGATGGGCTATCAGCGTGGTTGTTGTGGTCTTACCGTGACTACCCGCTACAGCTATGCATTTCTTCCCACGGGTGAGCTCGCCGAGCACCTGAGAACGCTTCTCTATCTTCACTCCACGTTCACGCAACGCCACAAACTCATGCAAGTCCTGTGGCACTGCCGGCGTATACACTACCATATCCACATCCGCAGGGATTAGCATGGGATTGTCGTCATAGTGCACAGCGATGCCTTCGGACTCCAGCTCTTCCGTCAGCGGTGACCGTGTACGGTCATACCCGCTCACCGTGTCGCCCCTCTTCTTGAAGAAACGCGCCAAAGCACTCATGCCTATGCCTCCTATACCCAAAAAGTAGTAGTTCATCCTACAATCTTGTCTATCTGGTCTACTATTTTGTTCGCTGCACCAAATACTGCCATCTTCTTGATAGCGGCACTCATCTCTTCGCGATGGGCGGCATTCTCAAACAGCTCCTGCACCTGCGGCAGGCACAGCGCGTTACATTCGGCGTCACGCACCATCACCGCAGCACCTCTGTCCACAAGGGCCAAAGCATTCTTGGTCTGGTGGTCTTCGGCAACATTGGGCGACGGTATAAGCACCACAGGCTTGCCCACGATGCAGAGCTCTGATATGGCAATTGCGCCGGCCCGCGATATGACGATATCAGCGGCGGCATAGGCCATATCCATCCTGCTAATGAACTGGTGCACCTTCACCCACTCTTCCACTTTGGCTTTCTTCACAGCGGCCACGGCTTCGTCATACATCCAGCGACCTGTCTGCCAAAGTAACTGTATGCGGTTCTCTTTGAAGAAGTGCAGGTGGTCTATAATCATCTGATTGATGCTACGGGCACCAAGGCTTCCTCCTACGGAGAGCATCACACGCCCTTGGGCGTTAATGCCGAAATGGGCACAGCCTTCTTCACGCGTGACGTTCATATTCTCGATATCTCCTCTTACAGGATTACCCGTAAAGACAATCTTATCCTTCGGGAAGAAACGGTCCATTCCTTCGTATGCCACACATATCTTCTTTGCCTTTCTGGCAAGCATCTTGTTGGTCAGGCCAGCATATGAGTTCTGCTCCTGCAGGAGCGTCGGGAACCCCATATCGGCGGCAGCCTTCAGCGTAGGCTCACTGGCGAAACCTCCAACACCGACCACTATGTCTGGCTGGAACTCTCTCAGTATGTTTTTCACCTTACGACGGCTCTTGGCCATCTTGACAGGTAACTGGAGGTTCTTTATGATATTCTCCGGCGTAAGCTTGCGCTGCAGTCCGGCTATAGGCAAGCCCTCTATGCGGTATCCTGCCGCCGGCACTTTCTCCATCTCCATACGTCCTTCAGCACCTATAAACAATATTTCCACGTCGGGATGACGCTGCTTGAGCGCTCCAGCTATAGCCACTGCGGGAAATATATGTCCGCCGCTTCCTCCACCACTGATTATTGCTTTCATATCTCTTGTTTTATTTATTATCGTTTTCTTTTTCACCCTCTACAACCTCAGTCTCCACACCTGCCACCGTAGTCACTTCTGCTTTATCCTGTACCTCAACATCGGCGGCCACCGACTGTATCACACCCAATGCACATCCAAGGAATAGGTACGCTGTACCACCGTAACTGATAAATGGCAACGTCTGTCCGGTGACAGGCAGCACACCCACGGCCACGCACATATTCACCAATGCCTGCAAGTATATCACTGTACCGAGTCCTGCCACAGTAAGCGCACCGAAACGACCCTTGCAGCGCCTCGTCAGCTTCACACACCTGAAGTAGAAGATGCTGTATAGCGCAAAGACGAACAGACCTCCCACCATTCCTGTCTCTTCAATAATGATAGCATATATGAAGTCGTTATGCGCCTGCGTCATAAGTCTTGCATGCACCGTGGAGCCTATACCCAGGCGGGCAACACCGCCACGTGCAATGGCCATCCTGGCCATATTCTCCTGCGTCAACTCGTCAGTCTTGGGGTTAATCCAGGAATACACACGGTGTCCCCATGTTTCCTGTCGCTCTATCATCATCTCCGTGTCGACACCGGCATTCAGCGACTTCTCATATTTGTAGTAGCTCACCGCAAGGAAACCTATAACGAGCACAACACCAACCAGGAACAACCGCCACCAGTACTTCTTGTTGACTCCACCGAAATACATCACTATGTATGCCGCCAGGAATATCAGCGCCGCCGTGGAGAAATTCTCAGGCAACACCAGCACCACCACCGCCGCAATATATATCAGCATCATCAGGAACTGGCCGAGTTCTCCGGCATGGTCTTTCTTCAGTGCCAGTATACGTGCCAAAAAGATTATCAGCACCACCTTGGCAATCTCCGACGGCTGGAACTGGCCTATAACCGGTATACGCACCCAGCGGCCTTGGTTCAACGCTAACATCACAACCAACAACACTATCGCTGCCCAGTAACCAAGCACGGCAAAGCGCGAAAAATAGCGGTAGTTGACATGCGACAACGCAGCAACAACAACGTATGTCACCGCCACTATAAGCATGTGGCGCAGGAACAGCGATGTCGGCGTCTTGCTGGCAAAAGCAGAGTAGGCATAAAGCCCTATCGAGCTGTACACCGCTAACAACGACACTATGCTGAGCAGGAAAAACACTACCCAGATAGTTCTGTCGCCTTTGAATATCTTTGCCAGTCTCATTTCTTTAATCCTTTATAGTTCATTCACCTCGCTACGGAAAGCCTCGCCCAGCGCACTCGTGGGTGTACCATCGTTACAGGCCGGTGAGAAGAGCACCTTGACATCGGAAGCGTCATACAAGTATGCTCTGTGCAACGCATCCCTCATGGAGTGGCATTCTTCTATCGCAGGGACTGCACCATTGAAGGCCTGTTTCAACTGGCCTGATGGACCTAACACTAACATCATCCTCACCTTACGTAGCGCCACAGGAATCAATCGGCTGTAGTCTGTCTCAGCATCCGTGCCGCAGACAATCCATACCACTCCGCCTTGTATACTTTCAAGTGCATACCACGTGGCGTTGACACTGCGAGCACCAGCGTCGTTGATATATTCTCGATCCAATATTCGCGCCACAAACTCCTGCCTGTAGCGTGTGTCTTCAAGCCTATTAAAGCATGTGCGCAGCGTAGTGTTACGCATGGTTTTGAGCCGTGCGGTGTCTATTCCGGCCAATCCGGTGTGAGTGATGCCTTGTTTGGCGAGTGTCTCTATAGTCATGTTTTATCTCAGTTTCAGCGTTGACAGTGTAAAAATAGCCAGCAATATGGCAATGATTATAAATCTCATCACCACCTTCTCCTCCGCAATACCTTTCTTCTGGTAGTGGTGGTGCAGCGGCGACATCAGGAAGGGGCGTTTCTCTACAGGCACCGGCACACCAGTGGGCAGCTTATGCTTGCGACGGTACATCTTGCACCCCGTGGTCTGTATTATTACCGACAGGTCTTCAACTAAATAAATGCCGCACAGCACCGGCAGCAACAGCTCTTTGCGGATGAGTATGGCAAAAACGGCTATGATGCCTCCAATGGCCAGCGAGCCAGTGTCGCCCATGAATATCTCGGCAGGATGGGTGTTGAACCACAGGAAGCCCAGCGTGGCTCCCACAAAGGCGGTACTGAAGATAGCCAGCTCACCGATATTGGGCAGGTACATTATGTTGAGGTACGACGACATGATGATGTTACCGCTAACCCATGCCAGCAGTGCCAATGCACCACCGTTGACGGCAGCCACACCCGTGGCTATGCCGTCGATACCGTCGGTGAGGTTCGACGCATTACTCACGGCGGTAACTATCAGTATCACTATTATAACATATATTATCCATGCGTAGTTCTCAGCCCAGTCGCCCATCCACGACACCAGCCATGTGTAGTCAAATTCATTGTTCTTGACAAACGGAATGGTGGTCTTCAGCGGCTCCTTGATGTCGGGGTGGAAGGTTATCAGCAGGCCTACGGCAAGTCCCAGCAGCACCTGACCTATCACTTTGTACTTGCCCGGCAGACCGGCTTTGCCGCGGGTCTTCTTCAGATAGTCGTCCAAGAAACCCACCATGCCCATCCACAGCGTGGTGCCGAGCATTATTTGCACATACACGTTGTCAAGCTTGGCAAACAGCAGCGTAGGAACTATGATGGCGGTCAGAATCAACAATCCTCCCATCGTCGGGGTCTTGGCTTTCTGCTCGGCACCCTCGAGACCAAGCTCCGCGCGCACCTCATCCATAATCCCCAGCTTGTTCTTCAGCCATTTAATGAAAGGCTTGCCGAGGACAAGCATGATAAACAAAGCCGTCACAATGCTCGCACCAGACCGAAATGAGATGTACTCAAAGACACCCGTTCCGGGGACGTGCAGGCTTTCATGCAACCAGTGAAACAGATAGTATAGCATATTTCTTAGTCCTATTTTCTAATTCCTAATTCTTTCTCCAGTTCCTCAACATCGTCGAAGTGGCTACGCACACCGTTCACCTCCTGGTAGGTCTCATGTCCTTTGCCTGCCACCAGCACTATGTCACCTTCTTTGGCCATCATGCAGGCTGTGCGTATGGCCTGCCGGCGGTCGGTGATGCGCACCGTGTGGCACAATTGCTGGGGCGTGAGGCCCGCCTCCATCTCATCCAGTATGACATCGGGGTTCTCCGTGCGCGGGTTGTCGCTTGTAAGCACAACCTTGTCGCTGCCTTCAGCGGCTATCTGCGCCATCTCCGGCCGCTTGGTACGGTCACGGTCACCGCCACAGCCTACCACTGTGATGAGCAACTGCGACTGTCGGCGGATGCCGTCAATGGTCGAGATGACATTCTGCAGAGCATCGGGCGTATGGGCATAGTCCACAATGCCGGTGATACCGCGTCCGTTGACATACTGGAAGCGCCCCGGAGCAGCCTCCAGCGCACTCAGTATACGCAACGCCTCACCTTTCTCTACACCGCAAAGCACAGCGGCTCCATAGATAGCCATTAGGTTGTAGGCATTAAACTTGCCTACAAGACGGCACCACATCTCACTGCCGTCAACAACGATGTGCATACCCTCGAAAGTGTTCTCCAATATCTTGCAACGATAGTCGGCATCATGCTGCAGGCCATAGGTATGCACTTCGGCCTTGGTGTTCTGAACCATGACGCGCCCGTTCTTGTCGTCCACATTCACCAGCGCCCATGCTTCCTTGTCGAGACCGTCGAAGAAGCCTTTCTTGGCGGCTATGTAGTTGGCCATAGTCTTGTGGAAGTCCAAATGGTCGTGTGTGATATTGCTGAAGATGGCTCCTGCAAAACGTACGCCGGCTATGCGGTGCTGCACCACGGCGTGGCTACTAACCTCCATGAAGGCGTAGACGCATCCGGCATCAACCATCTTGCGCAGCAGCTGGTTCAGTTCCAGCGCGTCAGGGGTGGTGTGGCCTGTGGGCAGTTCTTCTTCGTCAATCTTGTTCACTATAGTGGAGACCAGTCCCACATGGTAGCCCAGCTGACGGAACATCCTGTGCAGCAGGGTCACCGTGGTGGTCTTGCCGTTGGTGCCTGTGATACCTACAAGCTTCAGCTGCTCCGACGGATGACCGTACCAGTTGGCGGCTATCAGTCCCAGCGCCACGCTGCTGTCTTTCACCTTGACGTAAGCAACTCCCTCTGCCAGACATTCCGGCAATTCCTCGCATACCACCGCCACAGCACCTTTCTCAACAGCACCGGCAATGTAGCTGTGTCCGTCAACCTTGGTGCCACGCTGCGCCACGAAGAGGGTACCTGTGCCGACCTTGCGCGAGTCAAACTGGATGTCCTTAACATCTACATCCTTCGCGCCCAGCACCTCGGCCTCAACACCTTTTATTATATCTAATAATCTCATCTATTCTATATCTATCTTTTAATCCGTAACCTGTAATCCGTAACCTGTAACCTGTAACCTGTAACCCGTAACCTGTAACCCGTAACCTGTAACCTCTAACCTGTAACCCGTAACCTCTAACCCGTAACCTGTAACCTGTAACCTTTATCTTTCTATCTCAACTCCAACACCACTGTCGTTCCACTCTTCGCCGCTTGGTTGGCCTGGGGGCTTTGCGAGCGCACCTTGCCATAACCGTTCACCTTCACCTTATATCCTTCCTCGTGCAGCAGGGCTATGGCGTCCTTGGCCGTCATACCGTAACAGTTAGGCACCCTGCCGCTGATTGACTTGTATGGCACATAATGCCCTTTAGTAGAGTCGGTGGCTGCCACGTAGCTGACCCACGTGGTTGCACTGTCAGTCTCCTCATACGGCAGCCTGAGTTTCTTGTACAGTGCCTTTATGTCACGTTCCCTGCCTTTGGTCAGCGCGGGACGCTGCTGCGCCATGGCACTGTCATCCTCCAACCGTGGCCACACGCTCTTCACGCCGCCGTTGCTCAGGCCCTTGTCCACAGCCACCACACAGTCGCTGATAGTCTTGAATACCACGGCTGCCTGACGTCCGTAGACGGGTATGTTCTCCAGCATCACCAGACAGGTGTAGCGCGGGTTCTCCGAGGGGAAGAAGCCGGCGAACGAAGCATTGTAACGCCTCATGTTCGAGTAGCTGTGCACCGCCGTGCCCGTCTTGCCTGCGATACCATAGGTGGTGTTCTTGATATTGTTGCCGGTACCGTTCTCAACAACGCCCTCCAGCATGTCATGCATCAGTGCCGCTGCACGCTTGTCGCACATGTTGGCGTTGAGCACCACAGGCTTTATCTCTGTCGTTTTACCCTCTTTGTCGATGATGGCCTTGCAGAACTGCGGCTTCACCATGCGTCCTCCGGCACCAAGGCCGTTGTAGAAAGTAATCAGCTGCAGAGCCGACACGCGTGTTGAGTAGCCGTAGCAGAAGTTCAAGAAGTCACGGTTCGAGCGGTGCAGGTCGTTGACCCATGTCTTGTATTCCGGCGCATTGACGTCGGGGTTTATCTTGCCGTATGGGAACATACGCTCCACACGGTGGCGCAAGGTATCGCGACGGTGATTATAGAAGCGCCAGCCGAGGTCGCTCATACCCACGTTCGACGACTGCTCCATCACCTGTTTCAGCGTCAGCGAGTCCCATCCGCCGTGGTCGTCCTTGATCTCGCCGTTCACACCGCCGAAGTTCTTGTATCGTGCCGGCAGGCGCATGGTGGTGTCTATCTGCACCTCGGGGTCACCAAGGATAGCGGTGAGGATGACGGTCTTAAAGGTGGAGCCTGGCTCATAGACATCGCTCACAGCGATGTTGCGGTCGCGCACTTCCAAGTACTCATGGGCGGCGGTGTCCACTGCCAGGTTGACGCACGCCAACATATAGCCTGTGCTCATCTCCATGAGCATGGCGCATCCGGCAGTGCCGCCATACATGTTGAGGGCTTTGCGCAGCGAAGCCTCGGCGATATCCTGGTAGCGGGTGTCTATCGTCGACACAATGCTGCTGCCGTCTATACGGCGTTGCAGCACTATGGTGTCAATCGTGGTGGTGTCGGTGCGCTGGGCCACCTCTTTGCGTGCGTAGGGCTCGTCGGGGAGCCATATACCTTTGGTGAGGCGGCGGCAGTTGAGCAGACCGTCCTGTCCGCGCAGTATGCTGTCATAATAGCCTTCCAGGCCTGTGTATGAACCACTCTCCTTGCGGTTGCGGAAACCTATGGTGTTGCCGGCCATGTTGCCGTAGATGTGGGCACGCACCTGATGCACCACACTCTGGCCGTCGACCTGGCGCACCACGGCGCGGCTCCAACCCGGCAGGCGTGTAATCTGCAGCCAAACCGAGTAGGGCACATCCCTTTGCACCAGGAAGCAGCGGCGGGGTCGCTCCTTGGCGCGCTCCACGACGATGCGCTCGCGGTAGTAAGAGGCCGTACGGCCCGGCATGGCGTCGGCGAGCATAAGACACAGCGTGTCAAGATAGAGGCTGAAGTTGCTGTCGACCACTGGGCCCGTCTCGATGGGATTGCCGTGCTTGTCGTACTTCACGTTGCCGTGCTCGTCGCGCTCCAAACTGTTGTACAGGTCAAGGTACAAGTCGCACTCGGTCACCGTGGTAGCCAGTATTTTACCGTCGCTGGAGTATATGTTGCCACGTCGCGCGGGGTCGCTGCGCAGGCCCGCCTCGCGGCGTTCGCCGAGGGCGCGCCACTCATCGCCGTGCACAATCTGTATGTCCACCATGCCCCACACTATGGCCGCCCCAACACCCAGTGTGAGCAGCAGGTAGAGCACCATGGGCCCGCGCGTCATGCGCTTGTCGTTATTATCTTCCTTATTCTGCACTATATAATAATATGTACTATATCTAAACTATTAAGTTCACAACTCATACGGCGGTCCGGCAGTGATACCCACACCAGTCTCCTTCAAGTCATCGGCAATCTGCGACATCTTCACGTTCTGCTGGTACTGCTTCTGCATCTGTATGCGCTGCTCGCGCAGATAGTTGATGCGCTCCTCGGTGGCCGCCTTGTCGCGGCTCATGTTCTCTATGCGGTAACGGTTGCCGATTATGAGCAGCAGATAGAAGAGGCAGAGTAGCAGCAGCGGTATTTGGCGCAGCACCAGCTTGTCGGCCAACAGGTCGCCGCCCAGCACACGTCCGATGCCGCGCGCCGCCTTGTCGCCGCGGCCGCTGTGGCGGGGCTTCTTGGTCTCGGCAACGGTGGCCTCCGTCGCCACATCCTCGACGACGGTTTCCTCGCGCGGAGCCTCAAGGCCCTCTTCCACGACCTTTTCCTTGCTCTCTCTGAATTTATTACCCATCTTAATCCTTATCCTTTATCCATTAACCTCCACCTTCTCCGCCACCCGCAGCCGTGCACTGCGAGCGCGGCTGTTCGCTGCCACTTCCTCGGCCGTGGCGGCGGTGCTCACCAGCTGGTGCAGGGGCGCCAGCGGGTTGCCGTAGAAATCCTTCTCCACCACACCCTCGAAGTTGCCGGCACGCATAAAGTTCTTCACCAGACGGTCTTCGAGCGAGTGGTAGCTTATCACCGCCAGCCGTCCGCCAACGGGCAGCAGCTCCGCGGCCTGCACGAGCATCTCGCGCAGAGCGTCAAGCTCGCCGTTCACCTCTATGCGCAAGGCTTGGAACAGCATAGCCAAGTACTTGTTCTCCATCTTATGCGGCAGGTGATGGCTCACGGCCTCCTTAAGGTCGCCAGTGGTAACTATCTCCTTCTCGCCGCGGGCTCTCACTATGGCCTTGGCCATCTGGCGCGCGTTGGGCAGCTCGCCGTAGAGCTTCAGCATGCGTGCCAGACTCTCCTCGTCGAGGCCGTTCACCAAGTCGCGAGCCGTGGTGTCGCCGCGGCGGTCCATGCGCAGATCCAGCTCGCCTTCGAAGCGCGTCGAGAAGCCGCGCTCGGCCACGTCGAACTGGTGACTGCTGACGCCAAGGTCGGCCAGCACGCCATCCACCTGGCGTACACCGTACAGCCGCAGGTAGTTCTTCAGGTAGCGGAAGTTCTCACCGATGAGCGTGAAGCGCGGGTCGTCGATAGCATTCTGCCGCGCCTCCTCGTCCTGGTCAAATGCATAGAGACGACCGTCGGCACCGAGACGCTCCATGATGGCGCGCGAATGACCGCCACCGCCGAAGGTCACGTCAACATACGTGCCGTCGGGGCGGACGTTCAGGCCGTCCACCGCCTCGCTTAGCATCACGGGTCTATGGTATTCATTTGGCATCTGCATCAACCGGCTTTGCGCCAAGCAGCTCCTCTGCACGCTGTGCATAGTCGCCGCCGGCCTCGTTCATACGGTCGTAGGCCTTACGGTCCCAGAGCTCGATGAACTTGCCAGTCGATTGCAGCACCACCTCCTTGGCCTCGGCCACCACAGCCTTCTGCTCGGCGGGTATCAAGAGCCGGTCATTGGTGTCCAACTCGATGATATTGCCCTCAGTCAGCTTGCGCAGCAGGTCGCGGTCCTCGCGGCGGTAAGGATTAAGCATTGCCTGGAGTTTCTCCACCTCCTCCCTGAAACTGGCGTAAGTCCACAGCTCCAAACACTCGGCATAGACACTCTGGCGTATCACGAAACGTCCGTCCATACGCTCAGCGGGAGCACCCGCCTCCAACTGCCTCTTCAAGGCAATTGGGAACTTGAAGCGACCGTTCGAGTCCACCTTACAGTATTCTTTTCCAAGTATTAAGGCCATTTTTACCTACAATATTTCAGGTTGTAAAATTACGAAGAAATTTCCAATTACTGCCAAAAAAATCCTTTTTTTGTTTTTTTAACCCAATTATTGTTGTTCATAACCCTTAACGCAACAAATCCGAAAAAGTTTCACTTTGATGAAAATATTTTTCCAACCGCCTGACACATACCACTTACCACCTGCCACCCACCACTCATCAGCCCCACCTTTCACCTCACGTTTTGCTGTTGATAAAAAACCGGTACGCTTCCCTTGCCCCTCCCCGCCATACCCTCTCCGTACCCTCTCCAACTGTTCTACGGTTGTTCACCGGTTGTTTAACGGTTTATACCGGAGAACAGTCGGTAAACAGTGGTAAAACTGACGGAGAGGGTACGGAGAGGATGCGTAGGAAGAATAATCTACACCACTAAATAACATATTATATTTTGCCAGTTTACAAAAATTATGTATTTTTGCACACTGATAATTCGCGCGCAAAACAATTATAAAAATAAATAATACAATGAAAATTCGCACTTTAATCGTAACAATGGCCCTTGCGCTGATGCTGCCCACCGCAGCGCGCGCCGATGAGGGCATGTGGCTTCTGTCACTGATTGGAAAAAACTACAACGACATGCAGAAGGCCGGCTTCAAGCTGAAGCCGGAGGACATCTACAGTGTCAACCAGAGCTGCCTGAAGGACGCCATCGTGGGTCTCGGCAACGCCGGCACCCCCTTCTGGCACTTCTGCACCGGTGAGATCATCAGCGACAAGGGTCTGGTGAGCACCAACCACCATTGCGGCTACGGCAAGCTGCAAGAGCACTCGACCGTGGAGCACGACTACCTGCGCGACGGCTTCTGGGCCTACTCGCTGGAGGAAGAGCTGCCCAACCCCGGTCTGACGGCTTCGATACTGGTGCGCATGGAGGATGTCACCAAGAAGGTGCAGGAAGCCCTGAGCGACGACATGAGCGAGGGCGACCGCGCCGAAGCCATCAAGAAGGTGTGCGCCGAGATTGAGGAGGAGGCAGTGAAGGACACCAAATACGCCGCCAAGGTGAAGCCCATGTTCAATGGCAACCAGTTCTTCCTCTTCGTGCACATCATCTACAAGGACGTCCGCCTTGTTGGCGCACCCCCGTCGTCTATGGGTAAGTTCGGCGGCGACACCGACAACTGGAGCTGGCCCCGCCACACCTGCGACTTCTCGATGTTCCGCATCTACACCGACAAGGACGGCAACCCCGCCGAGTACAGCAAGGACAACATCCCCCTCAGCCCGAAGCGCCACCTGAAAGTGAGCGCCGGCGAACTGAAGGACGGCGACTTTGCCATGGTGATGGGCTTCCCCGGCACCACCGACCATTTCCTCACCAGCTACGGCCTGGAAGAGACCATGAACATCATCAATAAGCTGCGCTACGAAATACGCACCGTGAAGATCAACATCCTGCGCGAAGAGATGGCCGCTTCACAGGCCACGCGCATCAAATACGCCTCGAAGTACGCCAGCTGCTCCAACTACTGGAAGTACAGCAACGAGCAGAACAAGGCCCTGAAGGCCCTGAACACCATGGGCCTGAAGAAGGAGCTCGAGAAAGAGTACAGCGAGTGGGCCCGCCACCACGCCCCGAAGTACGGCA